>Ga0207826_1000586_pt1 | contig 10237 bp, 8 predicted proteins | sample LuqExpMetageno80_FD_187837 | JGI IMG/M metagenome (GOLD analysis project Ga0207826, IMG submission 187837) | Tropical forest soil microbial communities from Luquillo Experimental Forest, Puerto Rico - Sample 80 (SPAdes) | ecosystem: Environmental > Terrestrial > Soil > Tropical forest ... | reverse complement strand
AAGGCTTTGGTCAGGCGCTTGGGCACGCGCCATGGTCGCAAGCGCGGGGCGGATGGTAAATCGCTGCCTAACCAAAATGCTTTCTGCGCGTTGAATCTGTGGCCGCGCGGCCACAGCGACGGAGGATTTAATGTTACTGCAATGCACGCACAGCCTGCGCCGCTTTTTGGCCATAGGATTTCTCGACATCGATGACCGCGCGGCTAAGCTGTTCATGCGATCCAACATGGCATGGAGGTCGTTGTAGATACATCCGGTCTGCAAAAGCGAGTAGGCTTTGGACCGGATCAAGAGGGGCGAATAGAGCCAGTTGGCTCGCTTGAAGTTTGATGGACGCTAAGAGTGACTTGAAATTGCGGCTGCCAAGCCGCCACGCCACCGAAGGCCCCGACCGCGCGCCGCACCGGGCGTTCTATTACGCCATGGGGCTGACGCGGGAGCAGATTCATCAGCCCTTCGTCGGCGTGGCCACCTGCTGGAACGAGGCGGCGCCTTGCAACATCGCGCTGATGCGGCAAGCCCAAGCGGTCAAGCTTGGCGTTGCCGCCGGCGGCGGCACGCCCCGCGAATTCTGCACTATCACTGTCACCGACGGCATCGCCATGGGCCATGCCGGCATGAAATCGTCTTTGCCATCGCGCGAAGTGATTGCGGATTCAGTGGAATTGTCGGTGCGCGGCCATTCTTACGACGCGCTGATCGGGGTGGCCGGCTGCGACAAGTCGCAACCGGGCATGATGATGGCGATGTGCCGGCTGAACGTGCCCTCGATCTACATCTACGGCGGCTCGATCCTGCCGGGCACCTTCAAGGGCGCCCCGGTCACGATCCAGGACGTTTACGAAGCGGTTGGGAAGCACTCGATCGGCGCTATGTCGGATGGCGATCTGGATGTGCTTGAACAAAATGCCTGCCCGTCGGCCGGAGCATGCGGCGCCCAGTTCACGGCCAATACGATGGCGACCGTCTCCGAAGCGATCGGGCTTGCCTTGCCCTATTCGGCCGGCGCGCCTGCGCCTTACGAAATTCGCGACAAATTCTGCGTGCTTGCCGGCGAGATGATCATGGATATCCTCGCCAAGAACATCCGGCCGCGGGATATCGTTACCCGCAAGGCGCTGGAAAATGCCGCAGCCGTCGTCGCGGCGACCGGCGGCTCGACCAATGCGGCCTTGCACCTGCCGGCGATCGCCAATGAATGCGGCGTCAAATTCGACCTTTTTGATGTCGCCGAAGTCCTGAAAAAGACACCATATATCGCGGATTTAAAACCATCCGGCCGCTATGTCGCCAAAGACATGTTCGAAGCTGGTGGGGTGCCGCTGTTGATGAGGACGCTGCTCGACCATGGGTATCTCCATGGCGACTGTCTCACCGTCACCGGTCGAACCATCGCCGAGAATTTGAAGTCGGTGAAATGGAATCCCGATCAGGCCGTTATTTGGCCTGCCAATAAGCCGATTTTGCCGACCGGCGGCGTCGTCGGACTGAAAGGCAATCTCGCGCCTGAAGGTGCCATCGTGAAAGTGGCGGGTATGGAGCGTTTGCAGTTCTCCGGTCCGGCGCGTTGCTTTGACGGCGAAGAGGCCTGCTTCGACGCGGTGAAGAACCGGCAATACGCGGAAGGCGACGTGCTGGTCATCCGCTACGAGGGTCCCAAGGGCGGACCGGGCATGCGGGAAATGCTCTCGACCACCGCCGCTCTTTATGGACAGGGCATGGGCGCCAAGGTCGCGCTGATTACCGATGGGCGCTTTTCCGGCGCCACCCGCGGCTTCTGCGTCGGCCATATCGGTCCGGAGGCGGCGGTCGGCGGGCCGATCGCGCTCGTTCGCGAGGGCGACATCATCACGCTCGATGCGGAACGTGGCACGCTCGACGTCAAGCTCAGCAAGGCTGAGCTTGATCGGCGCGCTAAAGAATGGAAACCGCGCACTTCCGAATTCACTTCCGGTTATTTGTGGAAATACGCCCAGCAGGTTGGATCGGCTCGCTACGGCGCACTGACCCATCCAGGTGGAGCGGCCGAAACGGTGTGCTATGCGGACATCTAGCAACATGGCCCGCGTCGCAACCGGCGCTGCTCTCGCCGGTCTGGTCTTCGGGATCTCAATTGTGGTCTGCTCGGACGCGCAGCATCAAGGGATGGGCCGCATCCTCGGCGCCGTACCGGCTTACGCGTTCGACGGCACCACCACGCCGAGCACGGCCGCTTTGTCGCCGGGCGAAGGATTGCGCACGAGCGCTCATCCGCCGGAGACTGCGCCGGGCAAAACCAGCGCGCTCACTGCGCTCCAATACGCCGCCGAGCAGGGCCAGCCGGTGGCGCAATGGAAGCTGGGCCGAATGTACGCCGACGGCGATGGCGTGCCACGCGATGACGTGCGCGCGTTCAACTATTTCAGCCAGATCGCCAACAGCCATCCCGATGAGGCGCCCGGGACGCCGCAAGCGCGGTTCGTCGCCGATGCCTTCGTCGCCCTTGGCCATTACTATCTGACCGGCATACCGAATTCGAAAATCGGGGCAGATCGCGCCCGCGCGCGCGACATGTTCGGCTACGCGGCGACCTATTTCGGTGACGCCGATGCGCAGTACGAACTTGGGCGGCTTTATCTCACCGGCACGCCTGGCGATCCGCATCAGGCAGCACGCTGGTTGCAGCTTGCCGCGACCAAGGGCCATTGCCGCGCCGAAGTCGCGCTTGGCGACCTTTTGTTCCAGGGACAGGTCGTGCCACGCCAGGCGGCGCGCGGTTTGATGTGGCTCACGCTCGGTCGCGACTGCGCCGGTGCCGACGAAACCTGGGTCAAGCCGGTCTATGACAGTGCTTTCAAGCGCGCCAGCGACGACGAACGCGCACTCGCGCTGGTTTATCTCGAAGATTGGCTCAAAGGCCGGCGGGATTAAAACCCACCGATAACGGCGAGATGGTGGGTTACGGCGCTTTGCGCCTAACCCACCCTACGGCTTCGCTCGCAATGATGAGGTGTCCGCCTACTTCGCTTCAATCTCCAGATCGATCCACACCGGAACGTGGTCGGACGGCTTCTCCCAAGTGCGGACGTGACGATCGATTCCGGCAGCACTGAGCCTGTCCGCTGCAGCGGCTGACAAGAGAAGATGATCGATGCGGATGCCGTTGTTCTTTTGCCATGCGCCGGCTTGATAATCCCAGAACGTGAAGAGCCCGGGATCGTCGCTGGTCGCACGAAGCGCATCGGTCAGTCCGAGATTGATCAGGCCACGGAATTCATCGCGGGTGCCGGGCAGGAATAAAGCATCGTTCACCCACGCTTGCGGATTGCGGGCATCCGCCTCACTCGGAATCACGTTATAGTCGCCGGCCATGACCAGCGGTTCTTCCAGGCGCAGGCGTTCGCGGGCATAGGCGGAGAGACGCTTCATCCACGCGATCTTGTAGGCGTATTTCTCGGTTTCCGGCGGATTGCCGTTCGGCAGGTAAATGCTGGCGACACGCATTGCGCCATTGGCGGTAGAAACGACGGCTTCCATGAAGCGGGCGTGATCGTCCTCGTCGTCGCCCGGAAGTCCGCTACTAACTTCGTCGAACGGGAATTTCGACAACAGCGCAACGCCGTTGAAGGTTTTTTGTCCGTGCACGGCGACGTTGTAACCGAGCGCCTCGAGCGGCTCGCGCGGAAACGCGTCATCGACGCACTTGGTTTCTTGCAGACAGACGATGTCCGGCTTGCGCTCGGCCAGCCACGTCACCGCGGAATCGAGACGCTGTTTGATCGAGTTTACGTTCCAGGTGGCGATGCGCACGGCAATTTGCGCTTCACAGTGCGAAGCTGGTGCCGCAGCCGCAAGACGCTGTGGCCTTCGGATTGTTGACCTTGAACGACGAGCCGATCAGATCGTCCACGAAATCGATCTCGGATCCAGCCATGTAATTGAGCGAGACGGGATCGATCAGCACGGTCGCGCCGCTTTGCTCGATCACGATATCGTCGTCGGCGCGCTGCCGCTCGGTGTCGAATTTATACTGAAAGCCGGAGCAGCCGCCGCCTTCGACGCTGACGCGCAACATCGTGCCCGCGGGTTCCTGACGCAGGATCTCGCCGATTCGCCGCGCAGCGCGGTCGGTCACGGTGACATTGACGGTCATTTGCTCTCCGAATCGCAATCAGCCCGATTGCAACACCGCCAACACGATAGTTAAGTGCGGTGGAACCGAAGGTCAATTGCTGGCCGGTGCGGTGCAGACCAATGGATTTGGCTATTTTCCACGCGCCATATGCCTGCGACCCGCAAACAAGCCGCGGCCGGCTTTATCCCGAGCCGCCGAGCACGAGCCGCAGCGCCTTTCGCCGCGATTGCGACCGCATCATCCATGCCACCGCTTTCCGGCGCCTCAAGCACAAGACCCAGGTTTTCGTTTTTGACGAGGGCGATCACTATCGGACACGGCTTACCCATACGCTCGAGGTTGCGCAGATCGCGCGCGCGCTGGCCCGGCGGCTGCGGCTCGACGAGGATCTGGCCGAGGCGCTCGCGCTCGCCCACGACCTGGGGCATCCGCCATTCGGCCATGCCGGAGAACGCGCGCTCGATTCCTGCTTGGCGGCATTCGGCGGCTTCGATCACAATGCCCAGACGCTGCGCGTGGTGACCACGCTGGAGCGCCGCTATCCAGCGTTCGACGGCCTGAACCTGACCTGGGAAACGCTCGAGGGCCTGGTCAAGCACAATGGTCCGCTCACCGACCGCGCCGGCGCGCCGCTTGAGCGCTATCGGCGTCACGGCGTTCCGGCGTCCATCCTCGATTATTGCCGCGCGCAAGAACTGCAGCTCTGGAGTTTCGCCGGCGTTGAAGCGCAGGTCGCCGCGGTGGCCGACGACATCGCTTATGACGCACACGACATCGATGACGGATTGCGCGCGAAGCTGTTTGAGCTCGAAGAGATCATCGCTGTGCCGCTGCCAGCCCGGATCGTTGCTGCAATTCGTGAAACTCATCCCAGCCTTGACCACGACCGGCTCGTTCATGAACTCATTCGCCAGCTCATCGGTTTGCTTATCGATGATGTCGTTAGCGAGAGCGCTAGCCGGCTCACCGCGCTCAAACCGCGTTCCGCCGACGATGTGCGCGCCGCCGGGGCGCCGGTCGGCGCGTTCTCGCGCGAGGTGGGGGAAGAAGATGGCGCGATCAAAAGCTTCCTCAAGCCGCGAATGTATCGGCACCCCCGGGTGATGAAGGTGATGGACCAGGCTGCCGACGTGGTGCGCGATCTGTTCGCACGCTACAGCGACCGCCCGCACGACATGCCGGCAGAGTGGGGCGAACACCTTTCCGGGCGCGATGCGGCCGAGCGGGCCCGCCGCATCGCCGATTTCATCGCCGGCATGACTGACCGTTATGCGCTGGCCGAACACGCGCGGCTCTTTGACTCGACTCCGGAATTGCGTTAGGCGCGCGACGCGATCCGGTTACAAAGCGCCTATGCAAGGCATGCCGTCTGTCAACATCTTCGCCGAAATGCTCGAACGCGTTCGCGCCACGGGCGAAGCATTGGTTGCCGCGGGCATATTGCCGTCCGGCATCGATCAATCGCGTGTCACCGTGGAGCCGCCGCGCGATGCCGCACACGGCGACATGTCGACCAACGCCGCCATGGTTTTGGCGAAGGATGCCGGACGCAAGCCGCGCGAGCTCGCCGAAACGATCGCGGAAAGACTCCGGGCTGACGTGCTGGTGGCCAAAGCCGAAGTGGCCGGCCCCGGATTCGTGAATATCACCCTCCGTTCGGCGGCTTGGGCCGATATTTTGCGCGCCGCCGTGAGACTGGGCTCGGGTTACGGAAAAATCGACATCGGCAACGGCGCGCCGGTCAATGTCGAATACGTGTCGGCAAACCCGACGGGGCCGATGCATGTCGGCCATTGCCGAGGCGCGGTGTTCGGTGATGCGCTTGCCAATTTGCTGGCATTCACCGGCTTCAAGGTCACGCGCGAGTACTACATCAATGACGCCGGCGTGCAGGTCGATCTTCTCGCCCGTTCCGCTTTCCTGCGCTATCGCGAGGCGCTGGGCGAAAAAATCGGCGCAATTCCCGAAGGGCTTTATCCCGGAGATTATCTCAAGCCGGTCGGCGCGGCGATTGCGGCCGAATATGGCGATACGCTCGCAAAGCAATCGGAGACGAGTTGGCTGCCCATCGTGCGCAACAAAGCGGTCGCTATGATGATGGATACAATACGCGATGACCTTGCAGCGCTTGATGTGAAGCCGGACGTGTTCTTTTCCGAGCGCTCGCTCTTGATGAGCGGCAAGGATCGCGTCGGAGCGACGATCGAACTCTTACGCCAACGCGGCTATGTCTACGAAGGACGTTTGCCGCCGCCGAAGGGCGCGCCAGCCGAAGACTGGGAGGATCGCGAACAGACATTGTTTTGCTCGACGGCCTTTGGCGATGACGTCGATCGGCCGCTGAAGAAATCGGACGGGTCGTACACCTATTTCGCGTCCGATATCGCCTATCACCGTTCGAAGCTCGAGCGCGGTTTTCGCATGCTGATTGACGTTTGGGGCGCCGATCACGCCGGATATATCAAACGCATGCAGGCGGCGGTGGCGGCGTTGAGCGATCGCCGCGCCGAACTCGACGTTAAAGTCGTTCAGCTCGTCAAGCTCTTGCGCGCCGGCCAGCCGGTCAAAATGTCCAAGCGGGCAGGGGAGTTCGTCACGCTTCGCGAGGTTGTGGATGAAGTGGGCCGTGACCCCGTCCGCTTCATGATGCTGTTTCGCAAGAATGATGCCATGCTCGACTTCGACCTGGTGAAAGTGCTGGAACAATCCCGCGACAATCCGGTCTTCTATGTCCAATACGGACATGCGCGTGCGCAATCGGTGTTTCGCAATGTTCGCGTCGTTTTTGCCGACCTGCCGGACAACGTCGCGCAATTAGTTGAACGCGCCGATCTCGCGCGGCTTGATGATCCGGCGGAACTTGCGCTGATGCGGCAAGTCGCGCTTTATCCGCGAATCCTTGCCGGTGCCGCGGCGGCACACGAACCGCACCGAATTGCCTTTTATTTGTTCGATTTAGCCAGTGAATTTCATGCACTTTGGACGTTGGGCAATGCATCGCCACATTTACGCTTCATTATCCAGAATGATCGACAACTGACCGAAGCCCGGCTTGTGCTTGTTCAGGGGGTGGCCACAGTGCTCGCATCGGGGCTGGCACTACTCGGGGTCGAGGCGCCAAACGAGATGCGATAGATCCACTCGGTTATTGGTGCTGCCGCTCAGAAGTTGCAGGCGGCGAATGCGGTTCGAATGTTTCTTGGCTTGGTTTTTTCTGTGCGCGGCTGAACGAGTCGAATCTCATGGCTGAAAACGATCAGCGTTCCTATCGCGATCCGCGCCGTTGGCGCAGCACGGAGGAGGAGCCGCGTTCTTCGATTGACGATCCGCTTGCCCAACTGGCACGGCTCATCAGTCAGAGCGTGCCGATGAACAAATTGAGCCGAGATCGCAGACCGGCTGCGCCGCAAAGTGCGGACGATCGGCGCGGTGAAGCCGGCCACAGCGCTTATCCCGCTCCGGACCAGGTCGCACCAGCCGATGATCGCTATTCGACGCCCGAGGATAACCAATACGTACAGGACGTCGATCCAGATTACCGCGCGAGCCAAGACGAGCGCTACGAACCGGCTGCGCGCGAAAATCCTCCACTGCCGTCACGCCTCTCTCGTTTTCGGCAGCAGCCCGATTTTGCAATCGAGCCGGCACGCGATGCCGTAGATGGTGAGGCTGACGAGGCCACGTACCGGGAGACGGCAGACTGGCACGAACGTTCATCGGATGAGCCCGATAGCCATTATCCGGGCGAATACGAAGACGAACGGCATGACGCCTACGATCATGGCTATGGCGACGAATATAGTGAGGAACAAAATACGGGCCGGCGCGGCGGTTTCATTTTTGTCGCGGCAGTGGTTGCCTTGGCCGTGCTCGGCACCGCCGGCGCTTTCGCCTACCGCGCCATGTTCGGCGGTGCGGTGCTGCCGGCCCTGCCGCCGATCATCAAGGCCGAAGGCGGTCCGAACAAGATCATACCGAGCGGCGCAGCCTCGCAAGACGGCGCCGCGCGTGACGCGGATGAGAACAACGCGGCTTCACGCGAACGGCTGGTGTCGCGGGAAGAGCGGCCGGTCGACATTTCGCCGCCGGTCGTGAATACGCCCCCGCGGCCGGTTTCGACGGTGCCTGTCTTCCCCGATCCGCCGTCGATTGGAGGTCCCGGCGCAGTCGTCGGCTATTCCGGCAGCCCGACGCCGGGGAATCCGGCGTCGACGCAGCCTCCGGCTCCTAGTGCTCCCGCAATGACGACGGCGACCGCACCGAACCCGGCGCCGAGCACTACTCAAATCTCGCCCTCGACCATCGCGCCCTCAGGCTCAACCGCCTCACTGGGCACACCGACTACGACTGGGCCGAAAAAAATCCGCACCGTCACAATCCATAGCGACCAGCCCGACGGGACTGCCGGCTCGCCGGCCAGCCAAGCGGTCGCGCCCCGGCCCGGAACGCAATCGCCACAAGGTAGCAACGCGCCGCTCTCCATCGTGCCTTCAGCCACGGATGCCCCAGCCGCGCCAGCAGCGCCAGCCGCGTCGGCCCGTCCGCGGCAGGCCCAACCCGCACCGGTCAACAAACCACCGGCAAACGAGACAGCCTCAGCAGCGCCCGTAGCGCCGGTAGCGACAGGCGGCGGCTATGCCGTTCAAGTTTCGTCGCAACGTAGCGAAGAGGAAGCGCAGTCCTCGTTCCGCGGCCTGCAGGCCAAATATCCGGACCTGCTCGGCGGCCGTACGCCGATCATCCGCCGCGCCGACCTCGGCACCAAGGGCATCTTTTTTCGCGCCATGGTGGGTCCATTCGCCTCGGCGGATCAGGCCACAGAATTGTGCTCGAATCTGAAAGCCGCCGGCGGCAGCTGCCTCGTACAAAAGAATTAACCGGCGCCGGACGCGCTAGCGCATGATCCCGAAAAGTGGGTACGGGTTTTGGGACAAGATCATGCGCAAAATGCCTGGCAAGCTTGCATTCGCAGGCTGTCCCGCTTCAAGTGGGCCATGATTGATTTCGGTTGCTCCCACCGGATCAGGCCCGCAGCCTCGGCCGGGACCAGGTCCTCACAAGCGTAAATGCGCGCGTTCATCACTGGCCTTGCGGGGGCCGCTCTCACGACGGCGGAACGGCACTTCGTGCAGGAGGCCGCCCCCTTGGGGCTGATCCTGTTCAAACGGAACGTGACCACGCCCGATGCGATGCGCCGGTTGATCGCCGAGTTCCGCACGGCAGTCGGCCGTCATGCTCCGGTCCTGGTGGATCAGGAAGGCGGGCGGGTGCAGCGCTTGGGCCCCCCGCATTGGCCGATCTATCCCCCCGGGGCCGCTTATGGGGCGGTATTCGACCGTGATCCCGACGCTGGGCTTAGAGCGGCGCGCCTGGGCGGGCGGCTGATTGCCAATGATCTGGCGCAGCTCGGGATTGACGTCGACTGCGCGCCGGTTGCCGACGTGCCAGCGGTGGGTGCCGATCCCGTGATTGGCAATCGGGCCTATGGCTCCGATCCCGCCAAGGTTGCCGCGCTCGCTGGCGCTTTCGCCGCCGGCTTGATGGAGGGTGGGGTCTTGCCGGTGCTCAAGCACCTGCCTGGGCATGGCCGGGCAACGGCTGACAGCCACCAGCGCCTTCCAGTCGTGACTGCCGACCGGGCGACCCTCGACGGGACCGATTTTGCCGCGTTCCGGCCCTTATGCGATCTGCCCCTGGGGATGACCGCCCATGTTGTGTTTACCGCTGTCGACCCGGTCGCGCCGGCGACCACTTCGGCCAATATAGTGAAGCATGTGATTCGCGATTCGATCGGTTTTACCGGGCTGCTCATGAGCGATGACATTTCGATGGGTGCACTGTCCGGCTCCCTGTCCGAGCGCACCAGGGCGGCGATCGCAGCCGGCTGCGACGTCGTGCTTCATTGCAATGGGGTCTTGTCGGAAATGGTGGACGTAGCCGCCGAAGCGCCGGCGCTGGCGGGCGCTGCCGCACGCCGGGCCGGAGCGGCGCTGGCCGCGCGCAAGCCGCCGGCGCCCCTCGACGCTGCCGCAAGCCGCGCCGAGCTCGCCAAGCTCTTGAACGACATTCGCCCCGAGGCAGGGCTCGCATGAACGCTGAACAAGAGTTCGAAACCGAATTGGC
>Ga0207826_1000584_pt1 | contig 10251 bp, 11 predicted proteins | sample LuqExpMetageno80_FD_187837 | JGI IMG/M metagenome (GOLD analysis project Ga0207826, IMG submission 187837) | Tropical forest soil microbial communities from Luquillo Experimental Forest, Puerto Rico - Sample 80 (SPAdes) | ecosystem: Environmental > Terrestrial > Soil > Tropical forest ... | reverse complement strand
CACTAAATCACCAGACTCTGGTGTTTGACCATGGGGAGCCCCCTCCAGGGGTCCTGCTGCCGGATCATCTCCTCTGTTTACCCCCACCGCGCTATCCCGGCAAATTTCCTCCGACACAGCCTATCCTTGTCCCGTGACAGGTCCCGGGACAGGGACGTGCGCGGCATTTGTTCCTTCCCAATATTTAGATAATTATATCAAATAGTTATCCATTTCGAACCTTTTGGCAGGTAGTTTGCAAGTAGCTGAAATACAATCATAAACAAGATGATCTTTCCGCCATTTACCTGAGTATTTGTGACAAAAAAGTTAGATGATCTGGAAATACCCGAGCCTTATCAGGATAATCCTGATGAACAAAATGGGGAATTAACTTAGGAGATAGCCCGATGATGCCGCTGCAAGATTCTTTGACCCCTCTGTCCAAGCCCGACGATCTGTTGGCTGCTAAGCCACAGGCAGGCAATGCCCGGCACTGGCTCAATCGGATGTCCTGTTCTTCCGAGCCGGAAATGGACTCCCTGAACCGGGCCCTGGTGACTGGTGTGATGCTCGAGGTCATGCTGGAAAATCCCAGTTTGGCAGAGGAACCGGGGTCGCGGGGCCATCGGCTCAAGGCCTGTCTCCGGACCACCCTGGCCTCCCACCTGGCCGGGCACATCTCTCTCGCTTCCTTCCACAATTTATCCCAGGGACTGGACGAGTGGTTTGAAGTGATTTACCCCGTGCTGGCCATCGCCGGCCTGGCCAGCCACCCCCCCACCCCGGTCCCCCTGTCAGCTGCCTCCGGGATCTGCCTTTTAAGAGAGGACCTCTTTACTGAGTGTCTGGAAAGGACTCCGGGGCTCTTGCCCCGGCGGCGCCACCGGAAACTGGACCCGGAAAAACTTAGGAATTTTCTCGAAAGTACCGGCGGCAACTGGTTCCGTCTGCGGGATTTCGAGGAGCACTTCCGGGTAGACCGGAAAACCGCCTGGGAATATGTCCAGAAGCTGCTGCAGGCCGGCCTGCTGGTCCACAACCAGGGCCACTCCAGCGCGGTGCGCTACCAGGTGGCGCCCCGCTTTCTGAAACCGTCCTGGCCCCCGCACGCCGAACACGCCGGACATTCTGTCCCGGATAGCCACCTCCAGGCGGATTGGCAGGTGCCACTACACTCGTAAGTGTGGTTTCTGGGAGGAGGGCCAGGAACCTGAGACTCCTGATCTCCCCCAGACCCTCCTCCCAACCCGCATAATGTTTTGGTAGCCCGGGCATCTTGCCCGGGCCGGCACGGGCTGGAAGCCCGTGCTACCGTTCTTTGGGGTTTTTTGCCCTCCTCCCAGAAAGAACTTTTTCCCTCCCCTATCCCTTCGCCGCTTGTCCCCTGGTTCGGCCGGATAATCAACAATCCCATTGACCGGGGTTGTCTACCTGTGATAAGGTTCACGAATTATTTAGCCTGAAGGAGTGGCTTTTCCCATGATCCGAGATCAGTATTACGAAACCTTGCCCCGGGAAGAGCTTGAGGCCTTGCAGCTACGCCGGCTCCAGGCCATGGTGGAGCGGGTCTACCACTTGGTCCCCTTCTACCGTCAACGCCTGGACGAAGTCGGCTTCAAACCCGAGTTCCTTCGCACCCTGGCCGACCTGGACCATCTGCCTTTCACCATCAAGCAGGACATCCGGGACAATTACCCCTTCGGCCTGTTCGCGGTGCCCATGGAGCAGGTGGTGCGCCTCCACGCCTCCTCCGGCACTACCGGCAAACCCACCCCCGTGGGCTACACCGCCCGCGACCTGGAGACCTGGGGCGAGCTCATGGCCCGGGTCCTGGCGGCCGCCGGCCTGCACCGGGGAGATATAGTCCACGTGGCTTACGGGTACGGGCTGTTCACCGGCGGGTTGGGCTTCCATTACGGCGTGGAACGCCTGGGGGCCGCGGTGATCCCGGTCTCCGGCGGTCAGACCCGCCGCCAGATCATGCTCATCCAGGACTTTGCCCCCAACGCCCTGTGCTGCACCCCCTCTTTCGCCCTCTATCTTGCCGAAGTAGGCCAGCAGATGGGGGTTAATTTCAAAGACACCAGTCTTAGGGTGGGCATCTTCGGGGCCGAGCCCTGGAGCGAAGCCATGCGCCAGGAAATCGAGGCCCGCCTGGGTGTCGACGCCCTGGACATCTACGGCCTCTCCGAAATCATGGGCCCCGGCGTGGGTATCGAGTGCCTGCAGGCCAAAGCCGGCCTCCACCTCTTCGAGGATCACTTCCTCCCCGAAATCATCGACCCGGTCACCCTGGAGCGCCTGCCTCCCGGGGAAACCGGCGAATTGGTGATCACCACCTTGACCAAGGAAGCCTTTCCCCTGATCCGCTACCGCACCCGGGACGTCACCAGCCTTGATTACGCCCCCTGCCGCTGCGGCCGCACCCATGCCCGCATGAGCCGCATCAAGGGCCGGAGCGACGACATGCTTATCATTCGCGGCGTCAATGTCTTTCCCTCTCAGATCGAGTCGGTGCTGGTGGATGTCCCCGGGGTCTCGCCTCATTACCAGCTCATCGTGGACCGGGAAGGACACCTGGACACCCTGGAAGTGGCGGTGGAGGTTGACGACACCGTGTTCTCGGACGAAGTCAAGCAGCTTCAGAAACTGGCCAAAACCATCGAAGGCCGCATCAAGGATTACCTCACCGTTTCCGTGAAGGTGCGACTAGTGGAGCCCCGGACCATACCCAGGAGCGAAGGCAAGGCCCAGCGGGTCATCGACCGGCGGCAGCAACAGGGAGGCAAGCCATGAAAGTTGAGCAGATTTCCGTCTTTCTGGAAAACAAGGCGGGCCGCCTGGCCGAAGTCACCCGTTGCCTGGGAGAAGCCGGTATCAATATCCGGGCCCTGTCTTTGGCCGACACCACCGATTTCGGCATCCTCCGCCTCATCGTGGACAAGTATGACGCTGCCCGGGAGATGCTGAAAGCCAAGGGCTTCACCGTGGGCAAAACCGAGGTGGTGGCCATAGAAGTGCCGGATCACCCCGGCGGTCTGGCACAGGTTCTGGCCACTTTAGCCCAGGCCGGCATCAACGTGGAGTACATGTACGCCTTCGTGCAGCACAGCGGCAAGAATGCCGTGATCATCTTCCGTTTTGACAATCTGGACGAGGCCATTTCCCTCTTGCAGAAGGCAGGGATTCACATTTACCAGGGCGAAGAAGTCTACAAGCTGTAAGCTCAAAGACAGGGGAGGTATGATGAAGGTTAGGATGATGCTGGGAACCTTGTTGGGGGTAGTCGTGGCGTTCACCTTGCTGCTGGGCGGTTGCTCCAAGGAGAAACCGGCCCTGGTGGTAGGGGGCATTTTTTCCATTACCGGGCCCGCCTCATACCTGGGGGAGCCGGAACGCAACACCCTGCAGATGCTGGTGGATGACATCAATGCCAAAGGTGGCATCAAGGGCCAACCGGTCAAGGCGGTCATCTACGACGACGAGGCCAATGTCACCAAGGCTCGCCTGCATGCTGAGAAGTTGATTACCAACGACAAAGCCGTGGCCATCATCGGGCCCACCCTGACCCACACCTCCATGGCAGTGTTGGAAGTCACCCAGAAAGCCAAGGTGCCCCTTATCTCCTGCGCCGCTGGGGTGGGCATCACCTCTCCCGTCAAGGAGCGGCCTTGGGTGTTCAAGACGGCCCAGACCGACCAGATGGCGGTGAGCCGCATTTTGCAATACTTGCAAAAGCACAACCTGACCAAGCTTGCCATTCTCACCGTGTCCACCGGCTTCGGCGTTTCCGGAAAAGAACAGTTGGAAGCCCAGGCTCCCAAATTTGGCTCGCAAATCGTGGCCAATGAAGTCTTCGGGGAAAAAGACACCGACATGACCCCCCAGCTTACCAAGGTCCGGAGCGCTAATCCCCAGGCGGTCATCTGCTGGGGCACCGGCCCGGCCCCGGCCCTGGTGGCCAAGAACATGCGGCAGCTCGGCTTCACCATTCCCCTGATCCAGAGCCATGGGGCTGCGTCCAAAAAATTCATCGAACTGGCCGGAGACGCGGCCAACGGCATCATTATGCCCGCTGGCAAGCTGTCAGTTTTCAAGCAGCTTCCTGACACCGATCCCGAGAAAAAGGCTTGCCAAACCTTCGAGGACATCTATCAGAAGAAGTTTCACGTCCCAGCTTCCAGCTTCGGCGGCTATGCCTATGACGCCATGCAGATGCTGAAAATGGCCCTGGAAAAGAGCGGTGCTGACAAGGACAAGATCCGGGACGACCTGGAGCAGACGAAAAATTACGTGGGGGTCAGCGGCATTTTTAACATGAGCCCCGAAGACCATAACGGCCTGACCCCTGACGCCTTCGTCATGGTAAGAGTCGAAGGCGGGGAATTCAAGCTGTTGGATTAGAAACTGTTTCAAAAACTCAAATTTCCTCAAGAATGTCATTCTGAGCGAAGCGAAGAATCTGCTAGCGCGAGCTTTGAGCTTTTTTGGGCTTTGAGCCGAGAGCTTAAAGCTTCTTGCTCAAAACTCATAGCTCATAGCTCACAGCCAGTTCATAGATCCTTCCCCTTCGTTCAGGATGACAGAACCATAAGTTTCGACAAGAAATCTGATAACGCCAAATCCACCGAATTGGAAGTGCACCCCATTACCTAAATTTCTGATGCCTCTTGGAAAGCCTGGCTCCTCTTCTCCAGTATCTGATCTCCGGACTCACCAACGGCGCCATCTACGCCCTCATCGCCCTGGGTTTCGGCATTATCTATAACTCCACCACCATCATCAACTTCGCCCAGGGAGAGATGGTCATGCTGGGGGCCCTGTGCGCCATCAGCTTTTACCACCTCGTGCCGTCCTTGCCGCTGGCGTTCGTGGGCGGGGTGGCGGTAGTTACCCTGGTGGGCCTCCTCTTCGAGCGCCTGGCCCTGCGCCCGATCCGGGACCAGTCTCCCATCGTCCTCATCATCATTACCGTGGGCGGCGCCGTCTTTTTCGAGGGTCTGGCCATGATAATCTGGGGCAAGGAAGCCTATTCCCTCCCGCCCTTCACCGGTGGCGCCCCGCTGCACCTCTTCTCTGCCACCCTGCTTCCCCAGAATCTCTGGGTGGTTGGTCTGGGAGCCCTCCTGGTGCTGCTGCTGGAGGCCTTCTTCCGCTTCACCCTGGTGGGCAAGGCCATGCGGGCCTGCGCTTACAACCGCCAGGCCGCCCGTCTGGTGGGTATCCCGGTCAGCCGCATGGTTCAGCTCTCCTTCGGTCTGGCCGCGGCCCTGGGGGCCGCCGGGGGCATCCTGGTGGCGCCCCTTACCCTCGGCGTCTACGACATGGGGGCCATGCTGGGCCTCAAGGGCTTCTCCGCCGCTATTTTAGGCGGCCTGGGAAGTATTTTGGGAGGCGTTCTGGGGGGTCTCATCATCGGGGTGGCCGAAGCCCTGGCCAGCGGCCTTATTTCCTCCGGTTACCGGGATGCCGTGGCCTTTCTCATCCTCCTGGTGGTGCTCTTCCTCCGCCCCCAGGGCCTGGTGGGGGGCCGCCGGTGAACCTCCGCCGCCGCCTCCTGAACCCCTGGCTTATTTTCACCCTGGGCGTGGCCCTGGTGCGCCTCTCCGTGGCCAACGATTACTACTTCACCCTGCTGAACATCATCGGCATCAACACCCTTCTGGTGGTGGGCCTGAACCTCCTCTTGGGCTACGCCGGCCAGATCTCCCTGGGGCACGCCGCCTTCTTCGGCCTGGGGGCCTACACCTCCGGAATTCTCACCGCCACCTATGGCGTAAGCCCCTGGCTGGCTCTACCCGCCGGGCTGGTGGTGGCCGGAGTCGCGGCCGTTCTGGTGGGAGTCCCGGCCTTAAAGCTCAGGGGCTATTACCTGGCCATGGCCACCCTGGGTTTTGGCATCATTGTCTACATCGTTTTCAACCAGGCCCAGGTGCTGACCGGAGGGCCGTCGGGCCTGTCCGGCATTTCCTCCCTCTCTCTGTTCGGCTTTCCCCTGGACAGCCCTGAGCGCCTCTTTCTGCTCATCTGGCCAGTGCTGGGGGTGATTCTCCTTCTCAGTGCCAACCTGGTGGATTCCCGTCTGGGCCGGGCCCTGAGGGCTCTCCATGACAGCGAGGCCGCGGCCCAATCCCTGGGAGTCAACACCTCCCGGGCCAAGCTCCTCGTCTTCGTCTGGAGCGCCTTGTACGCCGCGCTGGCCGGGAGCCTTTACGCCCACACCCTGAAATTCATTGAGCCCACCACCTTCAATTTCATGTTTTCCATCAAGCTCGTCACCATGGTGGTAGTGGGAGGCATGGCCAGCGTCTGGGGGTCGCTCCTGGGGGCTGCCGTCCTCACCATTCTGCCGGAATTGCTCACCGTCTTCCACGATTATGAAGTCCTCATCTTCGGCGCCATCCTCATGGTGGTGATCATTTTCCTGCCCCGGGGCCTGGTGCGGGGCATTCTCGATCTCTGGGAGTTCCGCCGCTACAAAAAAGAAGGAGGGACCTTTCCTGTCTCTTGACCTGCTCCTGGCCCTGCACGGCGTGACCCTGTCCTTCGGCGGCCTGGCCGCCCTGACGGAGCTCAGCTTTGCGGTCCCCCGGGGCATCGTCAAGGCGGTCATCGGCCCCAACGGCGCCGGCAAGACCACCCTGTTCAACCTCATCACCGGCTTTCTAACCCCGGACCGGGGCCAGATCATCTTTCGGGGCGAAGCCATCCAGGGCCGGCCGGCCTATGCTGTGGCTATGAGAGGCATTGCCCGCACCTTTCAGCTGGTGCAGCTGTTCGACCACATGACCGTGCTCGAAAACGTCATGGTGGGGCGCCACCGCCTCACCCGGGCCGGTCTTTTCGGGAGCATCCTGCGCCTCCCCGCCATGCGCCGGGAAGAGGCTGCCATAGAAGCCCGGGCCTGGGAGGCCCTGGAGTTTGTGGGCCTGGCCGGCCGGGCCCACCAGCCCGCCGGATTTCTGCCCCTGGGTTTAAAGCGCCTCCTGGAGATCGCCCGGGCCCTGGCCAGCGAACCCCGCCTGTTGCTCCTGGACGAACCCGCTAGCGGCCTGGACCAGATCGAAAGCGACCGCCTGGGGGAGATGATCCTGGCCCTCCGGAGCCAGGGCCTGACGATTTTATTGGTCGAACACGACATGAGCCTCACCATGGAGGTAGCCGAAGAAATCGTGGTCTTGAACTACGGCCAACTCCTGGCCGAAGGCCCCCCCAGGGCCATCCAGAAGCACCCGGAGGTCATTGCTGCGTATCTGGGGAGTGACTGGCAGGGGTGATTTGGGTTTTCTGTTTTCTGTTTTAGGTTTTCGGTACATGTTGAAATGTGGTTCCAAAAGAACCAGAGGCTAACCTGATCTAAATGCGGCCGGTGGCACAGGCGTCCCGCCTGTGCTTAATATAACCTATCCACGGGTTTAGGCTAAGCCACAAATGAAGTCATTTAATTCTAAAAGGAGGGATAGTTAAATGAAATTTTGTCGAATTTCTTTATTAATCATGATAATTCTGCTGTCTATTTGCGCTATTTCAACATCGAAGGTGACGGTGACTCCGCTTAAATGTGAACCTATAACAGGACTCACCGCTCTCCATTGCCTTCTAACAATCGCTGGACATCCAAATATTCAGCCTTTTGAGGCAAAATACATCCCTGAGACAAGCATCGATCCAGAAACAAAGAAACGGATTTTTTCTAAATACATCTTTCTATTGAAAGCTGATGATTTTTCCAAAAGCACGGAAGGTAGAGAAGTTAAAATCCGTTTGGAGGTAACAAGGGATGGTAAAACAAACGTTAGTTATATAAATTGAATAGTAGCATTTATTCAGATAAGAACAATGCTCCGCATCCGCAACCTCTACGCCTACTATGGCTCCGTCACTGCGTTAAGCGGTGTCACTTGCCACATCAAGGAAGGCGAAATCGTGGCGCTCATCGGCGCCAACGGCGCGGGCAAGACCACGCTCTTGAACGCCATCTGCGGCCTGGTGCGCAAAAAGGGGGAGGTCGCCTTCCAGGGCCGGGAGGTCGGGAGGACGCCGGCGGAGCGCCTGGTGGGCCTGGGCATTTCCCAGGTGCCGGAAGGCCGCCAGCTCTTCGCGCCCATGACCGTGGCCGAAAACCTGGAACTGGGCGCGTATCTGCGCTACGGCCGGGAGATTCGGGCCGAAATTGCCCGGGACCTGGAACGGGTTTTTCACCTCTTCCCGGTGCTCAAAGAAAGGCAAGGCCAGCAAGCCGGCACCATGAGCGGCGGTGAGCAGCAGATGCTGGCCATCGCCCGGGCCCTCATGGCCCGCCCCAAGCTCCTGCTTTTGGACGAGCCTTCCCTGGGACTGGCACCCCTGGTGGTGGAAAACATTTTGGCCACCATCAGCCGGCTCAAAGAGGAAGGCATGACCATCCTGCTGGTGGAACAAAACGCCCGGGCTGCACTCAAGGTAGCGGCGCGGGCCTACGTCCTGGAGACCGGGCGCATCATCCTGAGCGGCAGCGCCCAGGACCTGTTGGCCGACCGCCAAGTGACCAGGGCCTATCTGGGCCGGGACTATAAGGAATTCACCGAAGGGAGGTAGAGATGCGTCAGCCCGAATTCGAGGCCATTTCCCCGGAAGAGCTGGAACTCCTGCAGCTGGAGCGCCTCCAGAGCACCCTCACCCGGGCTTACCGCCAGGTGAAGTTCTACCGCCGGCGCTTCGACGAGGCGGGGCTGACTCCGGAGTCTATCCAGACTCTCGCCGATCTGGCCCGGCTGCCCGTCACCACCCGGGGGGATCTCTCGGAAAACTACCCCTACGGTCTTTTTGCCCTGCCCCTGAAGGACATTGTCCGCATCATCTCATCGCCTGGCACCACCGACCGGCCCTTGGTGGTGGGCTATTCCAGCCAGGACGTCAAACTGTGGCTGGAACTTCTGGCCCGCCTCTACACCGCAGCCGGGGTGACCCCGGAGGACATCGTGCAGCTGGTGATTCCCCCGGGCCTGGCCAACTGGCGCCGGGACCTCATGGCCGGGGCGGAATATCTCGGGGCCTCGGTCATTCCGGCGGCCACCCTGAATTTTGCCAAAGAACTCATGGTCATGCGGGACTACAAGACCTCGGTCCTGGTCACTACCCCGCCCCTGGCCCGCCATCTCATCGCCGTCATGGACCGCATGGGCCTCACCCCCGCGGAGTTGAGCCTGAGAAAGGCCCTCTTGGTGGCCGCTCCCCTATCCTCCCCCGTCCGCCAGGAGATTGAAGCCGGCCTCCAGGTGAAGGTGGCCACCGCCTACGGCATCACCGAAGTCATGGGGCCGGGGTTGGCTTACAGCTGCACGGCTGACCAGGGTTTTCACTTCTCCGCCGATCATTTTTACCCCGAGATCATCGACCCCCGGACCGGCATGGTCCTGCCGCCCGGCGAGGAGGGGGAACTGGTGATCACCACCCTGTCCACCGTGGCCTTCCCCCTGGTGCGCTTTCGCAGCGGCGACCTGACCTTTCTTAACCCCTCCCCGTGCCCCTGCGGCCGCACCCTGGTGCGCCTGGGGGAGATCCGAGGCCGGGTGGACGACATCTTTTCCGTGGGCGGCATCAAGGTGCACCCGGAGCAGGCCGGGCGGCTCCTCCAGGACCTTCTGGGCGGCCACCCCCCAAAATTCCGTTGGCAGGTGGCCACCGAAGAGGGCCTCGAAGTCCTGGACCTGGAACTCACCGTGGAAGAAGACTTCTTTTCTGACGAGATCAAGGCCCTGGAAGGTCTGTGCCGCAAGGTCAGGCGCCACTTTCAGGACCACCTGGGCGTCCCCGCCCGCCTCACCTTGAAGGAGATTGAAGCCAGGTAGTCATCTTTATTGTGCCTGATTCCAAAAAAGATATCACTGCGAACATTTTTCATCGACTCAAGGGTTATCTTAATAATATCACTGCCTTGTAGGGCAGGCGCCCTCGCCTGCAAAATACAGCCGAGGGCGGCTGTTCTACATAAAAAAATCGGGGGAATGAGTGACATTGCCCTCCTGCCTGTGCTATGAGTGAACTGCTAGTAGAGGGCACAAGTCAGCGAAATTTAGGGAGAGGGTTAGGGCCCCTGGCCCCGCTCCTTCAACCAGACTCTTTCAGCCAACACTTGATTAACCAAATCTCCAGGAGGGGTTTTTCATGAAGAAACTGCAGGGCATTATTATTTTGTTAAGCGCGCTGGCCTTGTTAACCGCGGGCCTGGGGTGTGGGGAGAAAAAGGCCTCCACCCCCAAGATCGGTTCGGTGCTTCGTCTCTCCATC
>Ga0207826_1000583_pt1 | contig 10251 bp, 8 predicted proteins | sample LuqExpMetageno80_FD_187837 | JGI IMG/M metagenome (GOLD analysis project Ga0207826, IMG submission 187837) | Tropical forest soil microbial communities from Luquillo Experimental Forest, Puerto Rico - Sample 80 (SPAdes) | ecosystem: Environmental > Terrestrial > Soil > Tropical forest ... | reverse complement strand
TAAATAATACTTGACTAAATTACCAAACGGCAATAGTATGTATGTGAACGTCATTCACGTTAACAAAGCTTGGCCAGAAGGTCAATCCGGGAATCCAGGTCACCCGCCCCCATCAGGGAACCAGTTGAAATGTCATGGAAATGATCAAAGTAATTAGCAAAGTTGACAACGGGAAAACAGTGCTACTCTGGAAGAAAAAGGTCCAGGTGATATCTTCTTGAATACTTCCTTAGCCCATGATACTAGCCTATGCATGAAAGGGTCGATCCTTACCAAGGAAAGATGTCCTAAGTGCAACGGCAAATTCCAGGGAGAGCCCCTGGTCTGCCCCACCTGCCTGACCGCGCCGCGGCGCTACTTCCTCAGGCTTTACTGGAAAGCCGCCGGCCGATTCAAAATCTACTCCGGCCGGGATGGCTATCCCCTGGATTCCTGGGAGCGGGCCAACCGCCTCCTGACCGTCATCCGCAACGAGATAGACGAGGGGAAGTTCGACCCCAGGAATTACCTGAACCGGGAGCTAAAAGCGCTGGTCTGCGAAAACTACTTTGCCGCCTGGCTGAAGCGCCAGGAGACTCGCCATCATCGCTTAAAGGAGATCTCGCTCGGCTACCTCAAATACATCACCATGATGGTGCATCAGCACCTGGTTCCCTTCTTCGGCCGCAAATCCATCAAGGACATTGATCGTGCCCAGGTAAAGAAGTTCAAAGACGAGCTCCTGGCACGTTATCAGCCTAAATCAGTTCAGAACATCCTGGGGGTGCTCAGGGCAATCATGAGCGACGCCAAGGAGCGGGAGGATATAGAGGTGGTGCCTATCTTCCCCAAGGTGAACGTGCCGGATCCCGAGATCAGGTGGATCGACGAAGAAGACCAGAACAAGATCCTGGGCCATGTCCGTCACCCGGTCTACCGAGCTTTTTTCATCTTCCTGATGAAGATGGGCTGCCGTCCTAACGAGGCCCGTGCCCTGCGGTGGGAAGATGTCGACCTGACGAGAGGGCTGGTGGTGATCAAGGCGGCCATGGATGGGAACACGTACCGGCCCACCACCAAGGAAGGTGACGTGCGTCCTCTGGCCCTGCACCCCGAGGTCTGGAGTACTCTGAAAAAGCTGCCCACCCCCCTGCGCCAGCAGGACTACTTATTTTCCATCAGCGGCAAGCCCCTCAGAAGAAATCAGGTATCTGACACCTGGAGGCGGGCTGCCAAGAAAGCCGGCATCAAGATCACCCTGTACCAGGGCACCAAGCACTCCATGGGCTGCCAACTGATTAATCAGGGTGTTTCCCTGGATATGCTAGCTGCCTGGTTCGGCCACAAGGATGTGAGGACCACCAAGCGCTACGCCAAGATCAATCTCACCGGCCGGAAGAATATCTGGGAGGTTGTGTCCCCAAAGTGTCCCCAGTCTATGGAAGGCAACGGGAAGACTGAGTAATATCAAGGTGTTAATGGGAGGGCATCCAGGTTCGAATCCTAGTCCCCCAGCCAATTAACCTTAATTAACTTATTGAAAATTAATAAAAAATAAAGAATTTCGATTCAGAAATAATGTCCATATAATGTCCGTAAAAAGAATTTCCTCCTGGTTCGAATCCCCACTACTGGCGGTTTGACAAAAGTCTGCTAAATCCGTTCTCCTCAATTACTCTACCGCCTTCTCACATTTTATAGTATTTCCAGGGTATTCATCGTTTGATGAATCCCTTTTACCACGTCCAACCGAGTGCGAGAGCTTAACCTCCAACCGTTTCCCAAAATCTTTTGCCAATGCCAAGTTCTGGGGCAAAAATTATTCGGGGGCAAGAACGTCTTGTTGCAGTTCATTATCCGCACTATTCTAATAATGAAGACGCTGGTGAAGTAGACAACGAGAGCTTGAACCCGGAAGATTATGCTGGCAGCGGAAGATTGGCAATCTCCTACATTAATGATCGCTCCCACCGTCACCCGCATTCCCCGAAGGCAAGGTTTACCTCCCATGACCTCGGGATTAAAAGGTGATGCGATCAAACTATTTCGCCATGAAAGAAGCCCATAACTTATGACTAATTCATGGTATAAGTTATAGCCTCCAGCTACTGCCATTTTCCCCCAACGAGAACATCAGGAAGGGAAACCAATGACGAAAAAGAAGATCCAACCGGATTGGTTTAACGATCTGACCCGGAATGATCTCGAAGCATGGGCTGGCGGGAAAATTGTCTCCCGGGGCCAAAATTATCAGCGGCAGGGACGTGTTGCTGATCTGGCCGTAACCGACGACGGTAGCCTGATTGCCTGGGTGGACGGTGCGGAGCGTTATGCCACCAGGGTGGTCATGGGAGAAGAAGGCCTGCCGGATTCGATCTGCACGTGTCCATTCAAATCGGACTGCAAGCACGGGGTGGCCGTGGTGTTCGAATACCTGAAGCGGGTCGAAAATAACCGGCGTGTCCCTAAAGCCAAGCAGGATGACGATCGTCTAAAACTGCTGGCAGATGAAAACCGGGATGATGAACCGAATGCTGCTGAAAATGGCAGGTCCGAAGATATCCGAAAGGATATCGACGGTTTTCTCAAGGGCCGAACCAAAGCCCAGCTCATCGACCTGATCCATGATCTTGCCGGGCAGTACCCGGAGATGGCCAGGGATATAGCCGACCGCAAACAGGTTCTCTCCGGCAATATCGAAAACCTGGTGACACGCCTGCATAAAGAGATCCGTGACCTGGGCAACGAGCCCGGCTGGCAGAACTATTGGGGTGGCGAGGGCTATACGCCGGACTATTCTGGAGTTCGCAAAAAGCTTGTGATGCTTCTCAACGCGGAGCATATCGACGTGGTGCTGACTTTGGGCCAGGAGTTGGTGACGATCGGCACCCGCCAAGTGGAGGAGAGCCACGACGAGGGCGAAACCGCCAGGGAAATTGCCGGCTGCATGCCGGTGATCATCGAGGCCCTGGACCGGTCATCCCTGGATAGCGCCGACAAGCTGACCTGGGCGCTGGGTGCTTTGCTGGAGGATCAGTATGAGATATGCGAGGCCTTTGGGGAATACCTTCGCCGGGAGCATCCCCAAGAAGCCTGGCACACCCTGGCAGACCGGCTGCTGGCGCGTTTGCACGGTCTTAAAGGGAAAAAGGACGCCGATGATTTCAGCCGCAACTACGAGCGCGACCGGCTCAGTAATTGGGTTATCCATGCCCTGGAGCGGGCTGGCCGAGAGGCTGAGATCATTCCCCTGTGCATAGCTGAGGCCAAGTTGACGAAGAGCTATGAGCGCCTGGTCCAACGCCTGATGGCGGCAGGGCGCTATAAAGATGCCGAAAAATGGCTAAAGGAAGGCCTGCGGGATCTGGGAAAAAAGTGGCCCGGCATCGGCGCCGGCTTACGGGATCAATTGCGGCAGATGCGCACGCTGGAACAGAACTGGCCGGTGGTGGCGGCGCTGCAGGTCGAAGAATTCGTGCGTCATCCTGCGCGCCAGGCCTTCATGGAATGCAAGAAAGCTGGCGACAAAGCCGGGGTCTGGCCCCAGGTGCGAGAATCTCTCTTACGCTACCTGGAAAAAGGTGAGCTGCCATGGCAGCAGAAGGGCTGGCCCCTTCCCGCATCCGGTCTAGACCGGCCTGATGTTGATCAGCGCAATCGATTTCCCCTGGTCGGCGATCTGATTGGCATCGCTATTCTGGAGGAAAAGCCCGACCAGGTGCTGAAATGGTACGATCATCGTCCCAAAGGCCATTTTGGGTTCTTCGAGATTGGTGAAGACGCCATCGCTACCGCGGTTCAAGCCCATGCGCCGGAGCGGGCGGTGGCTATCTGGAAAAACCAGGCGGAACGACTGATCGCCCAGGTTCAGCCCAGGGCTTACCAGGAAGCGGTAAAATACCTTAGGAAAGCTGGAGAAGTCATGTCCACACGGAAGCAACAGGCGGAATGGGATCAATACCTGGAGAGTCTAAGGAAGGCGCACGCCCGCAAACGCCGTCTGATGGAGATACTGGATGGCTTGCAGGGAAAGCCGATCATGAAGAAGAGGCGGTGACCATCATGTCTTCTGGTTATCATTGCGGCAAATTGTCTCTGGCCGCCAACAATGCCGACGCTGGCCTGGCCAAATCGGTGCGCCGTGGCGGCTGATTTCGGCCTGCCTGACGCCGATTCAGCAGTCACAGCACCTCCAGGCCAGGAAGCCATGCCAGATGCCGACGGCTTTATCCACGGCCGGGCGGCTCTTGGTCTGGTGAGTTTGCTTGCCCTGGTCGGCCATAGTGTTCTCACTTTAACCCGCAGCTGGTTGGGCGATTCGGACGCCGTAGTGGAATCATTTTGCCTTCTTAAAGCCAAATCTTATAAGATAGCTATATGATAAGGGATAGCCTGAGGGTGTGGCAAGATTCTGGCGCCGCCGTCGCGGCAGCCTGACACCGGAACATCGTTGGTGACCATGTTGCCCAAGTTTACCAGGGATTATCGGCTAAAGGATGAACCATATGAAGGATGTTCAAGGCCGGGGACTTGCGGGGTCGGCGCCGGACCCCGGCTTTAAGGACTTTCTGGCCCGGCTGAAGGGCAGCAGGTGGCAGGTCTTTGAAGATGAGGACGCCAGGCAGTGGATCGAACCTCAAATTATTCATGGATGATCTAACATGGCCGCAGATGTTCTCATCCGGGAAGGCACTCCCGAAGAACAAGACGAGATTGAGACCCTGGTGAAGACTGCCTACCGGGAATTTCAGCCCATCTTCCCGGCAGACCGGTGGGAGGCCTGGATGGATAACATCTGGGAAACCGTGCATTCCGGGCAGGGCGTGGCCATCGTGGCGGAGAGCCAGGGGAAACTTCAGGGGGTGGTCAAGTTTTATCCCCACGCCGGCCAGGCCGGGATGGGACAATGGCCCAAGGAGGCCGCGTCCATGCGGATTCTGGCGGTTCATCCCGATAGCCGCGCCAAAGGCTACGGCACCCTCCTGGTCCGGGAATGCGTCCGCCGGGCCCGGGCCTTGAAGATCCACCAGATTTATTTATACACCGGCACCTTCATGCAGGCGGCCCGTCATATTTATGAAAAACTGGGCTTTAAGCGGGCCCTGGAGTTCGACCGGGACCCCGGCCCCATTGCCTACCGCCGCCTCGACCTGTGAGTCCCGCTTGATTTGATCAATGTCCGGAAAAATTGTGGGCTGCAGCTAAGACAGGCGGATATCCCCCTTCTGGAAATTGCCGGCTGGTCCCTGGTCAAAACCCCGCGAGTAATTTTCCTCCGCCCGGGGCCGCGGTTCTGCCTGCAGTCCGGCATAGGTGAGATCAACCCGGCGGGATTTCCCTAAATACGCATACCAAACACTGAAATAGAGAACCGGCGGGACTAATTGTTCGATGATAAAAACCGCCATGTTCCTGTTGCCGCCCAGTTGGAGCATCGTGATCTGCAGGAGCGCGAGCATAACCAGGGTCAGGGATAATTGCACAATCAGGAATGTCTTGGCGGTCCTGACCGCCCCTGCCTTAATCGTCCAAAGCTGCAAGCCGCTGTAGAAGCTATATGCTGTAATAAATAACATAACAAAAATGTTAACTATGCTGAAATAATAATAGCTTTTTGACCATACGAATAACAGTATCCGGTATTGGGGTAGAAACAGGAAATCTAGATTACAGTTTATCTGGTACAAACTAAAGGCAGGAATTAATATGAGGAGATTCAGGCAAAGCAACAGCAACCAGCCCCTCACACCTGCAAGGTTCTGCTTTGGCGCTTTTCCCACATGATGGCCTGGAGGAGCTGCAACTGACAACTCCGTGAGCTGGCCCAAGGAAAATTCCGGCGTGAAGGGTTTGAGCTGAGGCGGGGGCTCTGCCGGCGGCTCACCGCCACCCTTACAGCTGCCTGCGTGCTCCACCAGGTTCCCTCCACGAGGAGGCCTGCCCAGGATTTTATCCTTCAGCCGGAGCAGGAAGCCCTTTATCCGGAAAAAGTACAGGGCCAAAAGCGGCAAACCCATGGAGATGAGAAATTCTCCGGCACCGCCGCACTGACCCCCGCAAAAGATGCACATAACGTTCCCCTCTTGCTAAGTATAGAAGTTTTGAGGCTCCGGTAAAATGTCTTTTTCGATTATGCCTTGAGCTCTGCAAAAGACATAATCGAAGCTAAGCGGTGGAGGGGGCTAAGGGCTGGTGGGCCCTTACCCCTCCCTCAATCCCTTGACGATTTTTTACCGGAAAGTCGGGCTGCTGGCCCTCCTCCCAGAAAGAATTCTTTTTGCACTTTGCGGAGCTATGTGCATAATCGATTTATCGAAAATCACCCCAGACTGTTCAACTGCAAGGTCATGGGCTTGGCGTCGGCGCTCGGGCCACAGAACTGAATGGGCCCGGGAAAGCGGTAGAGATCCTCTCTGGCCCAGCGGGACCTTTCCTGCTCCAGGATCTTAAAGGACCGCGACGCCAGATCCACCCGCTGTTTCTGGATCACCAACTCCAGGCGTCCCTTGCGCTCCTCCAGGTGCATCAGGGGGGCAAGCGGGATGCCGATGGGCTGCCAGGCCTCCACCGGCTTGTGCAGGTCCCTGATGGCCGCCATGTAGCCGGTGGCCCCGTTGGCCAGCAGACTGAAAGCCGCAAAACCCAGGTTGTAGGTATAATCGCAGTCAAACTTGGTGGGGAAGGTGCCCCGCCCGTCGTAGCCGTAATAGTGGTTCTGGGTGCGGAAACTCCCCTTGTAAATTCCCTTGGCCCGCTGCTTCCTAAGATACGTGGACACCATCTCGAGGAGGATGAGCTCGGTGTTGACCTGGGCGTATTGAAAGTTGCCGTGGCTGTCCCGGGGGATGAGCAGGCCTTTCTGGAGGAGGGAGGGGAAGCCCAGGAACACTCGGCTGTCATAGTCCCGCCAGATGTCGTTGTTGTCGATCAACTGCACCTGTTCCTCGTAGGAGAGCTTATAAAAAGATTCTTCTTCCGAGGCCTCCCGATTATAGGCCGCGATAATGTAGCTGATCTTGATGATCAGGATGTTGATTTCATGGATGAATTCCAGGATGCCCTCGGGGATCAGGATGGTGCCGTAATTTTTTCCCTGACCGGCCCGTTCCACGATGACGTCGGCGATGAGGCGCACCACATTGTGGATGGTGAGTTCCTTTTCCTCGATTTCCTCGCCGATGAGGATGACGTTGGGGTGGGTCTGGAAGGCCACCTCCAGGGCGATGTGGGAGGCGCTGCGGCCCATCAGGCGGGTGAAATGCCAGTATTTCAGGTCTGATTTGCAGTCGGAATTCAGGTTGCCGATCTGGGTGGCAAAGGCCGTGCAGGCCGAATGGTAACCGAAGGGAATCTGCAGGAGCCCGGGGACCTGGAGGTCGCCGTCGATGGTCTTGGGAATGCCGATGACCTGGGTGCCGATGTCCCGCAAGTTCTCTGCCAGAAAGGCGGCGTTGGTGTTGGAATCATCGCCGCCCACCACCACCAGGCCGGACAGTCCCAGGTCTTTGCAGGTTTGCCGGCATTTGTCCATTTTCTCCGGGCTGTCGATCTTGTCCCGGCCGGTGCCCAGCATGTTAAAGCCGCTGGAATTCAGATAGCGGCCTACCATCTCTTCGGTGATTTCTTGGTGCTGGTTGGTGATGATGCCCTTGGGGCCGGAAAGAAACCCGATCAGCCGGCTGTCGGGGTGCGCCCGCCTGGCGGCCTCAAAGACTCCGGCAATGACATTGTGCCCGCCTGGGGCGGGGCCGCCGGACAGGACGATGCCTAGGCGGCGGGGGGCGGCCTTTCGGGATTGGCCCTCAGCCGGCACGATTTCCAGCAATTTATTCTGGCTCACGTGGGGCAACTGCTCCGTGGCCACCTTGAGGACCTCCAGGTCAAAGCCCGAAAGCGGCCGGGTAACTCCCGTTTTCCCGTCCAGCGCTGGACAGAGCTGTGGTCGATAGGCTCGGCGCTCAGTTCGAAAGGGTGTTTCGGTACCTAAGAGCTCCTCGATTTTGCCATGAGGGTCGTCACCAGTCATCACCACGCTCCTTAACAGTGTCATTTTGGGTAGAGGACCAGAGACCTGAGGTCCCTGCCCCCCAAGTCACTTTTACGGAAATCTCACATCCTCCAAACACTATTACAAATTTGCCCGGAAAAGTGAACCCATCAAGCCCTGCCAACGGTAAAGGCCGGAAAAATTCTTTGAGTTGTCGCCTCGAGTGCGGCCAAGCCATCTTTCCCTGCCTTCCCGGCGATATTTGCAGCATTTTCCTCAGCTTTCCGGTAAAATTAAATATCCCTCCTGGATTATAGAGAGAAAAAGTCCCTCTGTTGGCTTCCGGGTGATTCTGTCCGTTTCCGGATTTATCCTACCCGCCAAGACCATTAGGAAAGCAGGTGAGGCCATGATTGTCGCGGCCTTGCCCGGAGATTGTTATGCGTATGCGTGAAGACTTGCGAAATCTGGCCATCATTGCCCACGTGGACCACGGCAAAACCACCCTGGCCGACGCCATGCTCTGGCAAAGCGGCATCTTTCGGGAAAACGAGCAGGTGGCCGAGCGGATCATGGACAGCCTGGACCTGGAGCGGGAAAAGGGCATCACCATCATGGCCAAAAACATGGCCATCACCTATAAAGGCGTCAAGATCAATATCGTCGACACGCCGGGCCACGCCGATTTCGGCGGCGAGGTGGAACGGACCCTGAACATGGTGGACGGGGTCATGCTCCTGGTGGACGCCACCGAGGGCCCCTTGCCCCAGACCAGGTTCGTCCTGGGAAAGGCCCTGGAGAAGGGCCTTCCGGCCATGGTGGTCATCAACAAGATCGACCGCCCCGACCGGCGCCCCAAAGAGGTTCTGGACGAGATCTACGACCTGTTCATCGACCTCGACGCCACCGAGGACCAATTGGATTTCCCGGTGCTCTATACCAACGCCAAGGCCGGCATTGCCCTGATGGATCCCGACGGCAATGGCCGGGACCTGGCCCCCCTGTTTGACACCATTCTCGCCGCCATCCCGGCCCCGGCCTGCGACCCGTCCTCACCCCTGCAGCTTCTGGTCACCAGCCTCGACTACAGTGATTACGTGGGGCTCATCGCGGTGGGGAAACTGGTGAGCGGCACCCTCAGCCGGGGCCAGGAGGTGGCCCTCTTAAAGGAAGGGGACCTCCACAGCAAGGCCCGCCTCACCGCGCTTTACAGCTACGGGGGCCTGGACCGCCTGGAACCGGACACCGTCGAGGCGGGGGACATCGCCGCGGTGGCTGGCGTCTCCCAGGTCTTCATCGGCGACACCCTGGGTGATCCCGAAGATCCGCGCCCCCTTCCCGCCATCAAGGTGGAAGAGCCCACGCTTTCCATGATATTTTCGGTGAACACCTCTCCCCTGGCGGGCCGGGAGGGCAAGCTCCTGACGTCTCGCCACATCAGGGAGCGTCTGGAAAAAGAAGTCCTCTACAACGTGAGTATCAAGGTGGGGCCCCTGGAAAACCAGGACGCCTTCCGGGTCGGCGCTCGGGGGGAGCTGCAGTTGGCGGTGCTCACCGAGATGATGCGCCGGGAGGGCTTTGAGCTGTCCCTGTCCAAACCCAGGGTGGTCACCAAGGAGCGGGACGGCGTGCTGTCAGAGCCGCTGGAACTGGCGGTGGTGGACATCCCCGAGGAGTTCATCGGCATTGTCACCGAAAAGATGAGCTCCCGCCACGGCCGGCTGGTCAAGATGATCAATCACGGCTTCGGCCGGGTGCGCCTGGAGTTTAACATCCCCTCCCGGGGGCTCATCGGCTTTCGGGGCCAGTTCCTGAACGACACCAGAGGGACGGGGCTTCTGAACACCATCCTGGAGGGCTTCACCCCCTTTGCCGGGGAGATCAGCGGCCGGCCCAACGGCGCCCTGGTGGCCGACCGGCCGGGCAAGGCGGTGGCCTACGCCATCTATCACCTGCAGCCCCGGGGCACCATCTTCGTGAAACCCGGCGACCCCGTGTACCGGGGCATGATCGTGGGAGAAAATACCCGGAGCGAAGACATGCTGGTAAATATCACCAAGGAGAAAAAACTCACCAACATGCGGGCCGCCGGCTCAGATGAGGCCCTGAGGCTCGTGCCCCCGAAACAGTTTACCCTGGAGCAGGCCATGGAGTTTATTAACGACGATGAACTGGTGGAAGTGACACCCGCTTCCATCCGCCTGCGGAAAATTGCCGGGTGAAGTTATTTCTGGGGGGAGGGCCAGGGACCTGAGGTCCCTGCCCTCCCCCCAGCCCCCCCCAAC
>Ga0207826_1000582_pt1 | contig 10261 bp, 4 predicted proteins | sample LuqExpMetageno80_FD_187837 | JGI IMG/M metagenome (GOLD analysis project Ga0207826, IMG submission 187837) | Tropical forest soil microbial communities from Luquillo Experimental Forest, Puerto Rico - Sample 80 (SPAdes) | ecosystem: Environmental > Terrestrial > Soil > Tropical forest ... | reverse complement strand
TGCACTCCTGGCGACAAGTTACGGTTTCGGCCAGAGTTGCGCTTCGAAACAATCGGCCTCCCTCGCTTCTTCCGGCAGCGAAGGGCGCGTCTCAGGATGTGGCGCTCCACCGCGCGCCTCCCAGTAACGGCGCGCCAGTTCGGCGAAGTCTCGGAATACTTCCGTAAACGACAATTCGTCAAGTCGGTCGCGCTCGCACCCCTCGCCGGAAGGTTTCATCGGGCCCTTACTACCCTTTTTCCTGAGGGCGACGGCCATTTAGCGCATACGCCCTCAGCTCCCCCAGAGTGCGGAGACCCCGAAGGCGATGGCCAGTGGCGCCTCCGTTCGCTCCTCCCCTGATCGAGCGGTGCGTCCCGTGACCTGACTGCCCCGCTCTCAGCTCACACACTAGCGCCGCTGTCCCGCGTTCTTCAATGGCTGGAGCGTGACTTGGGGATGGAAACCTACTGACTGGGGGGTTCCCTCGAGGTGACCGTGCTTGTCCTTGTCGCAGCAGGCCTTAGCTCGCGTCCTGACCAAACAATTCCGGCGTCGTCGTAGGGCGCCGGAGTTATAATTCGCACTATAAACGGGGCATTTGTGGGGGGCACTGCCTTGACCGCCATCTACCATCTTCTTCGCTTCGGGGTCTTCGAGCTTAATCTCGATCTGGAAGAGATCCGCAAGAATGGCTCGCTGTTAAGGCTTCCCCCTCAGCCTTTCAAGCTACTCGCCATGCTGGCCAGCCGGTCGGGGCAGGTCGTGACCCGCGATGAGATTCAGCAGCAGCTCTGGGGGAGCGATACTTTTATCGACTTCGAACAGGGGGTAAACAAGTGCATCAAGCAGATCAGGACGGTGCTTGGCGACAATCCTGAAAATCCTCTGTACATCGAAACTCTTCCCCGTCGCGGGTATCGCTTCCTGGCGCCCGTCAGGACAAAGATGGTTCCCGCTCCGCCTCCGCAGGTGAAGGAAGCCAGCTCAGGTCTGGCTTCCAGCGTCGCCGGCGAGGTCCGCGCCAGAATTGAAGCTGCGAGTCAGGGCCTACCTCCCGAGCAGCCAGTGCCTGAGCCTGCCCCGGCGCTCTCCCCGCCCGTGGTGGCAGCGAGTCAACTCCCACCGCCGTCGCCAGTTCGTACTCCGCGGCTTCTCTGGATTCTGCTTCCTGTGCTCGTTGTGGTCGCCGCACTCGCCTATTGGCTGTTTACCCGCGCGAACTGAAATCGGAATATACAGGCGCTGCCCCCACGCCTAATCTGCAAAAGACTCTCGGGATCGCCATTTCCTCGCTTGCAAATGTCCTTGCATCCCTGTCAGCCCTTCGTGCACAATCCTCCTCTTACGTTCGCGCAAAGCCGCCCCCTATGACCGACCACTCGCGGTATCTCGCGTTCCTTCTCCTCCTCCTGATCGTCGGATGGTGTCAGCCAGCGTTTTCGCAATCTTCTTGTCCCGCCATCAACGTTCCACAACCGGCTCCGGGTGCTGATATGTTTAACGCCCATCAGGAGGCGGTACTGGGCGACGCCATGGATACTGGCATCCGCCAGACCATGCTTGTGGTGCAGGCTCCGGCGCTCACCCAGCCCCTTCTCGACATCGCCAAACGGCTCGAGGCGCAGATGCCGCCCGACCATCCGCAATATCGCATCGTGCTGTTCGACGCGCCTTCCGCCGACGCCTTCAGCATTCCGGGTCACATCTACGTATCGCGCAAACTTGTCGCTCTCACCCGCAGCGAGGACGAGATGGCCGGTATTCTCGCCCACGAAATGGGACACCTCCTCGCTCATCACTCCGCCATCACTGCGACCGAGAGCTTCCACCGCGTGCTCAACGTCACCGTCGTCAGCGACGACGCCGACGTGACCGCCAAGTGGAACCAGTACCTCAATAACTACAAGCGGGTGAAGTACACCAGCTCCGACGCCGCCCGCGACCAGAAAATCGAAAACCAGCACCAGGAGCAGGCCGACAGCATTGCCCTCTCCCTGGTGGCGAAAGCTGGATACTCCACTCAGGCTTTTGTTGATGTCTTCGACCGCATCGCCGAGACCAAGGGCAAGACCGGCAATGCCTGGTCCGACATCTTCGGCGACACGACCCCCGACAACAAGCGTCTCCGCCAGTTGGCGAAAGACCGCCCCGCGCTGCCCGCCGACTGCATCCTGGTGCACGGCAGTTCAGTCCCTGACTACGCCGCCTGGCGCACCAAGGTTATCGAGCACAAAACAGAACTCCGCGCCGTCAACGTATCGGGCCTCATCAGCAAGCGCGAACTTACCGAGCGCCTCCGCCCCCAGGTCAACCACATCCGCATCAGTCCCGACGGCAAATACATTCTCGCGCAAGACGACAGCAATCTTTACGTCCTCGCCCGCTCACCCCTCAAGAGCATGTTTCGCATCGACGCTCCCGACGCCAGCGCGGCGCAATTTACGCCGGACTCCGCTGGCGTCGTGTTTCAAATTGCCACCGTCGGTTCCTCGCCGCGCGTCGAACACTGGGACATCGCCTCCCGCAAGCGTCTGGAGGTGCATGAAATCTATGTCCGGCGAGGCTGCTTGCTCAGCAATCTCTCCGCCGACGGCAAGACCCTCGCCTGTCTTACCTACGCAGGCTCGGAGAACGGTCTCAACTTCGACTTCGACCTTTTCGATACTGCGTCGGGCAATTCTTTCTTCCACAAGAAGGACTGGATCTACCTCTCCTCCATGCACTTCGACATGGCCATGCTCTGGCGCGTCACCATGAGCCTGTCGTCAGGTAACCAAGCGCTCTATGACGAACTGTCCCACGTCGCCATTTCGCCCGACGGCCACTACCTGGTCGCCCACAGCCGCGACGGCACCTTGGCCATGGACCTCACCACGCGCTCGCCCATTAACCTGCCCGGCAACGTCAAAGACTTGCTGAGCTACGAGGTCTTCAACTTCCTCGACGCCAACCGCTTCATGGGAGTTGCCGGAAACCAGGGCGAGAAATCGGCGGTCGTCGAGTTTCCCTCTGGCCGTGTGGTCTACCCCAACATCATGGTTGGCGGGGCGCACATCTCCCGCGTCGCACACGGGGACTACGTTCTGTTGCGACCCATCAAAGACAATCCGCTCGGCGTCGTGGATCTCAAGCAGAACAAAATAGTGCTGCAGAGCAAGCGTTCGGCATTCGATGTGTGGGACGCTCAGGGCATCGGCGAGCGCGAGAACGGTGATCTCATCGTGCTTGATCTTGCCACTACCAAGGTACTTGAGTCCGTCGCTTTGCCCGAGGCCCAACTCGGAGGCGTTCGCGCCGCCGCCGTCTCTCCCGACCTCGGTTGGCTGGCCGTCTCGCAGAATTCCCGCGGCGCAGTTTGGAACGTGCAGACCGGCCAGCGCAGCTATCATGTGCGCGGCTATCACGGCGCGTATTTCAGTCCCGACAACTCGCTCCTCGTAGACTTCCCCAAGCACCTCAAGACCGAGCGCTCCATCGTCAGCCTTTCGCTGGACCACGACGCCATCGTGCCCAAGTACACCCTCGATGAAAAAGAGCACACCCTGCAGACGGGCCGCTACCTGCTCACGCTCGTAACCGGTGAGGCCAACGGCACTTCCAATCGCAACGTTACCTTTGAGGTGCGCGATGTAGTCAGCCACGAACTGCTGTGGTCGAAGCACTTCGCCCAGGAGCGCCCCGGCTACTTCACCGACGCCAACACCAACAGCCTGCTGCTCTACTGGCAGGCCGGCTCCAAAGAGATTCAGTCGCTCGTCAAACAGGACAGCGCTGCCGCCGCCCGGTTAGCGCCCTTCAATAGCCGCGAGGGCATCGACTACGTCGAGGTGCTCGACTTTGACTCAGGCAAGCAGCGCTTCGCCGTGGCCATCGACACCGGCAAGAACTCCATTCGCGTCGCCGACATGGTCGCCTCGGCCGACCGCCTCGTCGTCGCCGACAACAACAATCGCCTTCTGGTCTTCGATGCCAACGGAACGCAGGTCGGAACGCTCACCGGCAGCCGCCCCGAAATCTCACGCGCCGCCAACCTGCTCACCGCCCGCACCCAGACCGGAGAACTCACGCTCTACGACCTGCAGATGCTGCAGCCCCGCGCCGTCCACAACTTCGACAGCCGCGTCGCCTGCAGCGCCTTTAGCGCCGACGGCAAACGCCTGCTCGTCCTCTCCGCCAACCAGACCATCTACCTGCTCGACACCGTGGCGCACTGAAGCTGATCTGACCTGATTGACGCAACGGATGATGTGGGCCGACACGTCTGATTGAAAACGTCGACGACAGTCAATAAGTTGCGCAAGAACAAAGATCCCGCTTGCCCCGTGGGGTAGCATGACGCAACGCCACTCCGCATCTGCACACCGTTACTTTGAAGATGCGAAACCATCTCTCGATCCGTTGGTCGACTCGCAATAGAGTCGCCGCACGACAGCTGATGACTTACTTCAAATCTTTCTGCGAGGTCCTATGAGGCTATCTATGACCACTCTCCCGTCCATTGCCCCTTCACATTTGCCCAACTCTTTCTCAGGCGCCCATCAGAGGTTCGGCCTCCGAAATTCGCAAGTCAAAGGTAAGTTCGTGAGTAACGCGATGACGTTCTCCACGGCCATCCTATTGCTACTTTGTGCAGGTCTGTTCCTCTTGCCTGCCCCAGCGCAGGCGACAGCCTACGTCACGTGCAGCGGCGTAACCGGAGTGTGGAGTTCTCCCTCGACGTGGGCGCTTACAACAGCCCCATCAGTGTGCGGCGTCGGCGTCCCGGGTGCGGGCGATTCGGCTGTTATTGCGAGCGGTTCTACCGTCACTGTGAAGACAAACACAGTGGTAGGCAGCAATGTGTCTGCTGTCGGAAGCGCGATTACGATCAATGGCTCCAGCCCATCCTCGTTCGGCACCTTAATTGTCAGCGGCGGGGTCAGCCTGACTCTTCGCGGCTATGATCGCGTGAATAACCTGGAGATGCTTATTAAGCAGTACGGCCGTTTCCTGCCTCAGCCCGGTGCGGTCATACTGTCGGATTGCGCTACCGACGGGCAGTGCCTCATCGTCAACAAAGGAATTATCCACTCGATCGGTACTGCGACACAGCCCGTCACCTGGTCAGTTCCCGCCAATCGCTATAGCTGGAATATCACCGGTAATACGTCCTACGCGTCGAGCATCCGGAATTCGCTCGATGGCACAAATTTGCCAAACGTCTCCGTGGCAAGACTCAATAGTCCCTGGATCGCGAACTCAACTGGGACCGGACTGGGAAGCGCGGCGGATTCCTCCGTGGTTCTTACATCTCGTACGGCTGGAACCATGATGGTCGAGGTCAGCTCGTTGTCGCAGGTCAACCAGCCGGGCACGTACTATATCAATTACGACGTTGGAAATATTTATTGGTATCAAGCTACCGGGACGACCACGTTTACCGCAACATATAAGCAGTTGAACTTCATAGGTGGGTCGGTTCAGAGCACAGCCAATACTCCGTATAACGAGGCTGTATTCAATTACACCAACTTTACTTATATGGGTAGTACAGCAATTGCCGCAGATTGGCTGCTGACATTCGGCAACAAGCAATCTTCCTCAGTCGGGACGTCCCGACTCGCTCAGGCGCAGTTTGACACCTTCAGATTCTGCAAGCGGCTAATCGGCATCACGGCTCCTGTCACGGGGACCGCGTCCGACCCGATTCTTATCAATGGCAACACTTTCTATACCGCTCCCCCGGACACCTATGGAAGCGGAATCTTCATAATGCACACGAACACCTCGAATATTTCCTTTCAGAATAACTACGTGCAAGGCCGTGGCACTTTTCTGATGGTCAATACCTGGGCCTCACCGGCGACTCAGACGGGCTGGGTTGTCCGGAAGAACGTCGTATCCACGCCGATATTCCTTTACGCTGCTGCCGCTGTTTGGCCTGGATCTGTCATAGACGGGAATCTTCTGATGGCGTACGCCGCTGCATACGATGGCAGAATGATTGCTGGATTCAACGGCTCTCCGTCCAGCCCTGCGGCGATTACTAATAACGTATTCATCCATCCGCATCGGGCCATTAACTATGAGTCTAACCTGACAATCCAAGGTAACTTTGTGGCTGACTTCGACCATCACGGGCTTTCTGGAAGTATCAACAGTGACGTCCTCCTCAGTTCCATCAGGATCAGCAACAATATCATCACCGGAAGCACCGGCGGCTCGTTCAGCGCGTTGGAGTTGGGGTACAACCACCGAGAGTGGGTCGACAACATAGTTGTTTCCGAGAACACCGTGTTCAATCAGAAGGCAGGTTCGGCCTTGGAACTTGGAGATGCATGGGACAATGCCGGGCCGGCGCTAATCTCCAATCTTGATGCTGACAGCAATCTGTTCGTCTCTGGGGTCCGCGGAGTGATGCGCTCTTCCGACACCGCCACCGACTCATCCCGCGTTCATGTCCTGCGGGGCGATTGGAACGCGATGTATGGCGACAGTGCCAACTACAAGGGAATCAATCAGTTTGCGACATTTACTTATCTGGGCGGGGAGTACAATGCCACCAACCTGCGTTCCGTCACCGGCGTGTCCCTCTTTGATCCCAATTACACAGCTCCCCAGTCGGGAATGTCTCTGACGTGGACTGTCGCAAGCGCAACCAATATGTCTTTATCTTGGAACGGCGGGTCACCAGTGCAACTCGCTTCATACTCAGGTTCGGTGACAGCTGCCTCAAACAACACGGCGTATGGCATCCCTGGCTTCCGGTCGGGACTTGTCTCGGACAGCAGCAAGACCTTTCCCACCGCGCAGAACAATTCTTCAAGCCCGATTGGGATGTGGATTAAGATCGTCGGCGGAACGGGCACGGGCGAGGTGCGCCGGATCACCAACGCCACGGCAACGACGCTGACGATTGTGCCGTCCTGGACTACGATTCCAGACACTACCAGCAGCTATGTCATCTATACGTCGGAAGCCAAGCTGTATGATTCCGCTGGAACCGGTTATGTGCGCGCCGGTATCGATTGGCGAAGCGTACCAAACAGTACAACCAGCGATTCCGGAATTGGGATTGTATTCCATGCCCCATCCGCTAACCCCAACTTCGTTGACAGTACGAGGACCTGGCGGTCTTGGGACGCCAGTCTTGGCGGCAACGGCACCGAGGACTCCGCATTGGCGCGGATCGTCAAAAACCCGGTCCTCATCACCTCTTCACTTCTGCCGTACGTTCGACAAGGATTCCGCCCGACGAACCTGGCCTTGAAAGGAAGCGGCTATAACGGGGTCGACCCAGGCGCAGTGCCGCTACAGTAATCCGGGGGCCTGTCACCCCAGGTGAGGACTCGACGGCGCCACCTGTCCCAGTCAGATGGCGCCGCCAGTCGGTTGGTTAATTTAGCGTCAGTGTTACCGGGACGGAATGCATTACGCTTCCGGAGGTTCCCGTGACCACGATGCTGGTGGATTGAGGCATGCCCCCTCCATTGTTGGTCGAGTGGTTCATTGCACCATTGCCGCAACTCGTAGCGGCCAGGAGAAATATCACGATGGTTGCGATGATCCCAGCCGTTGCCGCACGTTTCATCAGCTTCCTAATTGAGGTCCAGCCTCCGTCAAGCGATACGAAAGCAAAACCAAGCAGTCCGAGTCCGGAGAAAGGCAGCAACATCGCGACCCCGGTGTACCCTGAACCCGTCGCCAACGTAAGGACCGACGAAGAGCTGTTGGTCCCCGGAGTAATGGTGTTCGGCGAGAACGCGCAAGACACGCCAACCGGCAACCCGGAACAACTGAGCGTGATAGCCCCGTTGAAACCGCCGACCGCACTTGCGCTGACGTTGATTCTCGTCGGCGTCCCGGCAACGATGCTGGTACTCGTAGGAGTAACTGACAGCGAGAAATCGCCTGCAGTTACGCCTTGCGCGGCTTGCAAGGTTGCGAACAATCCATGGGTCTGGTCGGCGCCTCCCGCCGTAATGTATAAGGTGTCTGCGTCGCCGGAGGTTTGACCGAAGAGCAACTCCCACAGCCCGGGATTCGTTATGGGGTTTCCGCCGGTATCGTTGAGTTGACCGAGGGAATTTCCTCCGCTGTCATAGGCATTAATTCTTCCATCGCCGAAGTTGCCGACGAGGACGGCATTGGAAAACTGACCGAAATTCGCAGGCGAGAGGGTCACGCCCCACGGAGCATTCAACGCGCCGCCGGATGCAAATCTGCGTACAAAGGTACCGTTGGTATCAAAAATGTCCACGACTCCATTGCCTGCCGCCGGAACAGGATCGTGCTTCGGACCATCCTGCACAGCGTAGGCGACATACACCTGGTTGTTGAGAATGTGTATTCCGTGGGGTGCGTAGCCGGCAGAAAGACTCGGATCGCTAAAGGAACCCGAAAGTGCCGCGGGATGGAACGCGCCATCAAACACGTCGATCTTCCCAGTTCGGAAATTGGCTGCCAGCAGAAAATTTCCCGATCCGGTGCTCAACAGGGCAAGACCTTTGTAGACGGCGCCGGAGGCCGAATTATCGACGACCTTGGTCGCGGTGGTTCCCTGGCTCCAACTGGCGAGAATTCCGTCCTCGGTGGCGAACAAGAATTGCGCTCCGCCGAAGTCCGCGCCGAAGGTGCTCGCCACGATTCCCGTTGGACACCCAACTGCGCAGGGATTCACCGAGGCCGTCGGTATCTGTACCACGAGCGCGTTCTTATTGCCGCTCGCGTCGTAGAGCGTAGAGGTCCCGCCGTTGTTGTTGGCAATCCAGAAGGGTTGGCCAGGGAAGAGGGCAACGCCCCATGGATTCGAAAGTTGCGAATCAGTATGGTTGGCTAAGCCGGGTGTGTCAGCTACCAGGTTAGCTTGGCTATATCCCGACTGTTGAGCCTGTGAGTGCATGGCCCCCAGGCTTAAAACTAACAACAAAACATACTTTCTCATCTTGTCCTCCAGTTAGCGGTTGCTACTGGAATAGACGCGATGGAAAGACTTGCCAGCGTAAACATCGTGTAGAGTGATTGTCACGAAATTGCCACACGGTCGCGGCGGCCGGCGAGCCGCTCAAACCGCAGTAGTACAGTTTAAATATTTTGCAACTATCGCATGTTGCCTGTGTGCCCCAGCGAGTAGCGTCCCGGTTGCGGCCAGACGGTGAGTCCATGCGGTTCTCGCCCAACGGGAATCTGCTTCACCGCGCCGGTCGTCGTATCGAAGGCGTACACGACGCCGTCAAAGCGCCCTGAGACCCAGAAGGTCTTGCCGTCAGCGCTGACATTGCCCATGTCCGGACTTCCGCCTCCCGGAATTGGCCACGTCGCGACGATCTTGCGTGTAGCGAAGTCCATCACCGAAATATTTCCCGGCCCATGCGATTTGCCGTGGACCTTGTGCGAACCGCGATTGGTGATGTACAGCTTCGTGGCATCGCGGCTGGGATAAAGTCCGTGCGTTCCTACACCAGTGTGAAGAAACCCGATCTCCGTAAGGTTGTCTCCGTCCACCAGGAAAATCCCGTCGGCCATCATGTCGGCCACATAGAAGACTTTGCCATCAGGCGCGATGCGAATGTCCTGTGGCATTCCACCCTTCGACAGTTTCAGGTAGCCCGCAACTTCCCGCTTGATGAAGTCGACCTTTACCAGCGATCCGTCGAACTCGCAGGTGAAGATGGCGTAACGGCCGTCAATGGAGAAGTCGGAATGGTTGATGCCGCGGCAGCCGGGCGTCTTGATGGTGTACTTGAACGCCATGGTGTGCGGATCACGCAGGTCGAGCCGACGGTCGGCCTCGGCCACCACAATCGCCGACTTGCCGTCCGGCGTGAAGTACAAGTTGTAGGGATCGATAACAGGCACATCCTTGCCCGGTTTGCCGGTTTTGGGATCAATCGGCGTGAGACTGCCTTTGCCTCGCTTCTCGGAGTTGTTGGCCACCCAGATGGTCCGCAGGTCCCACGAGGGCACGGCGTGCTGCGGGTTCTTGCCCACCTTGAAATGGTCGACGACTTTGTAGGTGCTGGGGTCGATGACGTACACATCGTTAGACTTCACGTTGGGAACATACACGCGCGGCAGATCGCCCGACACTGCAGGGCTGATCATGTTCGGCCCAGCCTCGCTGTAAAGGTTGGAGGGATTCACAACCCGAGGCATTCCCGGAACCGTTGTGACGCTGTGCGGCGATTCTCCGGCCGAAAAGGCCGGCTTCGAGTTGCAACCGGTCGTCAGCGATGCGAATAGTAATAAAAGGTAAGCAGCACAGGCCGTGAATGACTTCATGTCGCTCCCCGTCAGATGT
>Ga0207826_1000581_pt1 | contig 10265 bp, 10 predicted proteins | sample LuqExpMetageno80_FD_187837 | JGI IMG/M metagenome (GOLD analysis project Ga0207826, IMG submission 187837) | Tropical forest soil microbial communities from Luquillo Experimental Forest, Puerto Rico - Sample 80 (SPAdes) | ecosystem: Environmental > Terrestrial > Soil > Tropical forest ... | reverse complement strand
CCTGCTGGAACATCAAGCGGAGGAGGCTTTGCCCTATCTGATTCAGGCAGTGGCCATCGAGTCCCACAACCCTGATTTCCATCGTGACCTGGGCACCGCTTACGGGGATCTGCGCGAGTATCCGAAAGCCGCTGCGGAGTACGTCCTGGCACTTCCCGGTGACACCGACGGCTCGGTGCACTACAAATTGGCGCGCGTTTATCAAGCTATGGGGCAAATGGAGAAAGCCGCGCAGGAGTTTGCGCTTTCCACGGCAATGAATGAGAAGTCGCACAAAAAGCTAGAGGAACAAACGGAGCGCCTAGACCAGATTGACAAATGGGTGCGAGATTAGGAGTGAGGGCCGGATGAGTCACAATCCCTGGGGACTCACGAGCCGCAGCGTTGTTCTTCCATTCCTGAGCGTCTGCTTTCTTTTTGCAACCTTGCGAGTAACGGAGCTGCGATCCAATTCACAAACTGGCAGTCAGAGTATCGCTTTACAGCGTGGGTTGAATGCACTTAAAGATGGCAGATCTGAGCAGGCACTTGAGGCGTTGACCGTCGCCGAGCATGAAAACCCGGGCGATCCGAGGATTCACAACTTCCGGGGAATCACGCTGGCACAACTTGGAAAACCTGCAGAGGCCGAGGCGGAATACCGCGAAGCCATTCGGCTCGACGGGAAGTTTGAAGATGCGTGGAGGAATTTGGGGTTTCTGCTGTGGACGGACCACCGGCAAGATGACTCCCGGACCGCGTTGCAGCACGCGATTGCGTTATCTCCGGACGACACGTTCGCTCACTACTATCTTGGCCGGGTTGAACTGGAAGCGCGGCACTACGCGGATGCGTTTCGTGAACTGAATCTGTCGGGTATGAACTTGCCGGACGACCCCGGATTTCGGATTCAGGCAGCGCAGGGGTATGTGGCCCTCGGAGAAAAGGAGAAAGCGGTAAAGATCCTTCGCCAAGCGGCAACACAAGATTTGCACGGTTTCGAAGCCGCACAGATAGGTTCCCTTCTGGTTGTACTACACGAGTATGCGCCGGCGGTCGAGCTGCTGAAAAAGACGAGCCAATACGGACCTGCCGAGCCCGGATGGGCTCATTTTGATCTCAGTCTGACCTATCTCTTGAGCGGGGACTACAAACAAGCAGTAGAACAGAGCCACACCTACGTAGAACATCAAAGTCGCGGAATACCCGGTTTGACAGCAGCCGCGGCTGGCTGGTCGCTGCTCGGGATTGCGGAAGCGCGACTTGGCGAAAGTGAAGGAGCGATCACGGCGCTGAAGCAGGCAGCACAAACGGAGCCAGGAAATGAGGGACACTGGCTGAACTTGACGCGGGAACTGATGGAAACAAGCCGCCATGCGGACGCGATCGCGGCCACCGAGAACGGAATCGCAGCAATCCCGAAGTCCTATGCCCTGCACCTGCGATTAGGTGCTGCACAGCTTGCCGCGGGGCACTATCAGGACGCGGAGAAAGCGTTCCGCGAATTAGTTGATGCACACGACCCACTGGCGACTAGCTATGTGGGGCTAGCCCAGGTTTTGCTTCGGGAAGGGCGCGCCGAGGAGGCTGTGGGCGTAGTGGCAGCAGCGCAAAAAGAGATTGGCCCTAATTTCCTGCTGACCTATTTCATGGGATTGGCTTTGGATCGTGCGGGCAAACGAACAGAAGCCATAAACGCGTTTCAACAGGCTATCCGTCTGAATCCAGACAGCGCGGAGGCCCATTTGGGCCTCGGAAAATCAGAGCTTGCTGGCGGCCAGACAAGAGAGGCGATTGCCGAGCTGCAAGAAGCACTGCGTCTCCGGCCTGGGAATGCGCCAGCACGCAGGCTTCTGAGCCAGGCATACCTGCGGAGCGGCGATAGCAAAAAAGCCGAGGAGTTTGCAGACTCGTCGTCCGACAAGCCAGCCACAGCAGAAGGAGACCTGCTGGAAGACTTCCTATTACCGAATTGGCAGATGCCCGAGAAAGAGAAAACAAACTGACTGACAGGGTGAAGGAATGAGACACCTTGACCGCACCTTGTAGAGAACCGTGAGATGTCGAGTCGATGACAAATTGGATCCGGGCGCTGTGCTCACGGTTTCCTCTCATGAGATCTGCAACCGTTTGTGGTTCCGTCCTGGTGTTTCTTTGGATGCGCACGTTTGTGTCGCCGGGCCAGGTAACATCCGCGCAGCGAGAGTCGGACGACACCAAACAAATCGCAAATTTCGTTGACATTGCCGACAGGGCTGGCCTAAGCGCAATTACTATCTTTGGCGGTGTCGACACAAAGAAATACATCATCGAGACCACGGGTACGGGTATCGCGATCTTCGATTATGACAACGACGGCTGGCCCGACATTTTTGTGGTGAATGGGACGATGATTGGAGGGACGCCTGATGGCAGCACGCCTACAAACCATCTGTATCGCAACAATCATGATGGGACTTTCACGGATGTAACCGCGAAAGCTGGACTCGTGGCGACGGGCTGGGGCCAGGGGGTGTGCGTCGGTGATTACGACAATGACGGATGGGAAGATTTATATGTTACCTACTACGGCAAGAATCGCTTGTATCATAACGAGCACGGCGTATTCACCGAAGTAGCGGAGAAGGCCGGGGTGGCTGGAACGGGAAAAGCCTGGGGCACCGGCTGCGCCTTTGTGGACTACAACCGTGACGGAAAGCTTGACTTATTCGTTGCGAATTACGTGGATTTCGATCTTTCCACGGCTCCCGTTCCTGGCGAGGACTCTTCCTGCAAGTGGAAGGGCGTTGCGGTCATGTGCGGGCCTAGAGGTCTGCGAGGCTCGAAGAATATCTTGTACGAAAATCGTGGCGACGGTACTTTTTCAGATGTCACCAGAAGGGCTCACATTGACAAAACCAGCGAGCACTATGGTTTCAGCGTCTCCACCCTAGATTTTGATGATGATGGCTGGCCAGACATCTATGTAGCCGACGACAGCACGCCGAATGTTCTGTACCACAATAACCGGGACGGCACGTTTACGGATGTGGCGGTGATGGCGGGTGTCGCCTACAACGAGGACGGACGGGAGCAAGCCGGCATGGGAACCACTGTCGGCGATTTTAACGGCGATGGCCGGCTGGACATTTTCAAAACGAATTTTTCGGACGACACCCCGACTCTCTACAGCAATCAGGGAAACGGGATATTTGCCGATGTGACCTATGCGGCGGGACTGGGACGGCATACACAGTATTTGGGCTGGGGCACGATGTTTTTTGATTTTGATAATGATGGCTGGAAGGACCTGGTACTTGCCAACGGTCACGTGTATCCGGAAGTGGACAAGTATCACCTCGGGAGCAGCTACCAGGAGCAGCGGCTGCTGTACCACAACAATGGCAACGGAACGTTCACGGATATTTCGGACACTGCGGGGCCCGGGGTCATGGCAGCAGCATCGTCGCGGGGCCTGGCTGTCGGGGACCTTTGGAATGATGGGCAACAAGCAATTGTCATTAACAACATGTACGCGAAGCCAAGTCTGCTGGTGAACATGGTGCGCTCAGAAAATCATTGGGTGGGGTTCAAAGCCGTGGGAACGCGTTCGAACCACGATGGGATCGGGGCGAAAATCACGGTGCATGCAGGGATACGTGTGTTTGTTGATGAAGTCCGAAGCGGGTCGAGCTATATCTCTCAGAACGATCTGCGCGTGCATTTCGGTCTTGGACAAGCCGCTAAGATAGATTCCGTTGAGGTGCGCTGGCCTAGCGGCATTGTGGAACGGTTTAACGATTTAACTTTAGACTCGATTCATACGCTCACGGAAGGTGCAGGAAAGCAGCTGGTAGCCACCAAGAAATAGCTTGTAAGCAGCCGCTCACAGCACATTAATACCCTTCTCTTCTTCAAAAAAAGAGCCATGAACCTTAATGCACAGACGGTTCATCCACGCGGAGAATCTGATCCGCGGCGACCTCTCTTAGGATCTGGCGAATACCGCTGGGCCAACGAATTTCGATGACCTGTGCAGATGTCGCCGTGTCTAGGCCGAAATGCACACGCTTATCGGAGGAGGAAAGATAACTGCTGGTAGTGGTAACAGTTTGGAATTGCGATCCTGAAGAGGTAACCAACTTGATCTCGGCGCCGATAGCGTCGCGGTTACTCTTGTGTCCCACAAGGTTCAGGAGCAGCCAGTGACGAGAAGAGACCGTTTCATTGTGGAGAATGTGTAGCGGCCCGTCGTTCGTGGTCACAACCGAATCGAGACGGCCGTCGTTATCGAGATCGCCGATGGCCATGCCCCTGCCAATCCAGGACTGCTTGAAAACATCCCCTGCATCTCCGGAAACATCCGTGAAAACGCCTTGATTATTTCGCGCAAGCAGCATAGGTTCGCGGTAACGGAAATTGGGGAAGGTTAACTCAATGGTGTCGAGGTCGTGGCCCTGGGCGATTAGCAGGTCCTTCCAGCCATCATTGTCGTAATCAAGGAAACGCACGCCCCAACCAGAGTGGTTTATGGTCATACGCGTTACACCGGTTGCGAAACTGTCATATTCAAAGGTACCGTCGCGATTGTTACGATAAAGGGCGTAGACCTGACTGGCAAGGTCAGTTACTAGGACGTCGGGAAAGCCATTGTTCTTGTAGTCAGAAAAATCGACGCCCATGCCCGCGTAAGTGTGTCCATCGGAATCGACGGCTACACCAGACAGTAGTCCAACTTCTTCAAACTTGCCCCCGCCCTTGTTGTGATAGAGAAACTCAGGTATGGAGTCGTTGGCGACAAAGAGATCGATGAGCCCATCGCGATCGTAATCGGCAATGGCAATGCCCAACGCCTTTGCAGCCTTCGCCAAGCCCATTTTTTCGGCAACTTCGCTGAAATGGCCGTTACCGTCGTTGTGATAAACGAGAGGCGGAATGGGCTTGTAGATGTCAGGATGACAGTAGGAGCGATAACCTTCGCGATGTTCGCCGCACCAGGTGTCGTCAAAGTCCCATTGCACATAGCGGAGAACGACAAGGTCCAGCAAACCATCATTGTCCAGATCTACCCAGGCAGCACTGGTTGACCAACCGCTAGCAGCGACACCCGCTTTTTCGGTGACATCGGTGAACGTACCATCGCCGTTGTTATGATAAAGCTTGTTGCCACCGTAGGCAGTGACGTATAGATCCTCGTACCCATCGTTATCGTAATCACCGACGGCGACACCCATTCCGTACCCGACACCCTGGAGACCCGCTTTTTCGGTCACGTCATCGAAGGTTCGGTCTTCCTTTTGATGATAGAGACGATTCCAGTATTGCGCGCCCGTTTTCTCCGGGATGGTACCTTTAGGAGTGGGATCGAGCAGAGGCGCACCATTAACGACGAAAATGTCCAATCGACCGTCGTTGTCGTAATCGAAGAGAGCTACGCCGGAACCCATTGTCTCCAGCAGATATTTTTTGGACGTGTGGGAAGCCAAGGCACGAAAATTCACTCCAGAAACAGGAGTAATGTCAACAAAGCGCGGAATGGAACCACGCTGTTGGACCGGTTCTTTCACAGGCGGCCTTTGCTTGGAAGTGCCATAGAATGCCAATACCGAAAGGAGCAAGACACACTGTCCAAGGAATTTGCGACCAGTGATGCGAGCAAACGAAACGTTCACGAGGCAGCGCCGAAAATATTAGCGTTCAGGAAATCATTACGGAATTTGCCGTGCGGATCGAATCTTTTGGCCAAGGCAACGAAGTCAGTCAGTCTTTCGTACTCGGAATGGAGCTGTGCCGGTGGGATGGAGAAAAGTTTGCCCCAATGGGGCCGCGGCCGGAACGGCCCAAGCTGTTGTTCGATCACAGGGAGCAATTTACTGACCGCGGGCCAGTCCTGTTTCCAGGTGAAATGAATGGTCACGCAGGGCTGCTTGTAGCAAGGACTCATCCAAAGCTCATCGGCAGCAATGGCACGAATTTCCGTGATCAAAAGGTGTGGTGATACCTGCTCGTGGAGCCGCTCGATCGCAGAAATCGCTTCCACTGCGTTTTGTCGCGGCACGAAGTATTCGGACTGCAATTCCTTTCCAGCACTGGGCGTGAAACCCATCCGGAAGTGCGGCAGTCTCTCATGCCACGGGCCGGGCACACCCATTTGTTCGGTGCAGTTTTCCGCAGACAACTCGATGATGGGATGGACATTCCGGGTGGCTTTTTGGGCGCCAAAGAACTCGGGCAGAGCTTCGAACGCTGGTTTTTGATCCGTGCGGCATTTCAACCAGACTTCGTTGATCCGCTGGTTTTGCCAGTCGGTGAACAAGCTGACGCTATAAGCCGCGGATTCAATCGCATCGAAATTATTTTTCAGTTCGCTGAGTGGCAGGCCTTCGTACACGTACTGCTGCATTTGAAAGGTCGGCTGAATGTCAAGCGTGAGCTTGGTGATCGCACCTAGAGCACCAAGTCCCACGACTGCGCCCAAAAATTCCTGTCCGGCTTTCTGCCGGGATAGCTGCACGACCCCTCCGGCTGCATTGACGATTTCCAGTGCCGCAACGGCGGTCGCCAGATTTCCATTTTTTTCACCGGACCCGTGCGTCGCCGTGGTGCAGGCGCCAGCAATGGAAATGTGAGGCAGGGAAGCAAGGTTGTGTAGTGCCCAGCCGTTCCTGTCAAGATACGGAGACAAATGTCCATAAGTCAGGCCGCCCTCCACAGTCACGGTGCGGGCGGCTGTATCCAGAGCGACGACCTGGTCCATGTTTTTGAGAGAAATGAACTGTCGGTTGCTGTCGGCAATTCTGTTGAAGCAGTGGCGCGTGCCGAGGACTTTCAGACTACTCTGCTTTTTGAGGAACTCCTGGACCTGCTCGAGTGTCTGGGCTGAGTACAGATTTTCCGTACTGTATTCCAAATTTCCGGCCCAGTTCTTCAGCTTTTCAGCAATTGCCCAAGTCAAAAGGGGCGCAAGGAAGTGGCTGCCAATGAGAGAGGAACAAACCTTAAGAAAGAATCGCTTGTTCATCGGCGGCGCATTCTCTTTCTCGAATGAGTTGCTGGCGGCGAGTATAACCCAAGAACGATGTCTCTGACCAAAGCGGTTATGCGAGGCACTAAAAGCGCTGATTACGACAAAACGTCAAGCGGTAAAGGCAAAAAAGCTTCGAATAGATGTTACGCCTACGCTATTCATCGACGGACACGAGATTGTGGGATTCGCTGAGTTCGGAGTTCTAAAACGCACTGTTGAAGGACTACTTACCGGCACTTGGAACAAGCTCAAATCAAGCGATAGCGAAAACGAGAGCACAACAAGTCGACAGGTCTTGGGATTGTCTAGCCTTCGGCAGTTGTCACCGTTCTCGTGCCCAGTGGTTCCGCAAAACTCCCCGGGGGCAAAATCAATCTGGCGAGGCTCACGTTAAAACTTCCCCGGCCACTTCCGGGCTCCATGGAACACACGCAGAATTTCCACGGTATCCCCTCGCACGCGGTATGGAACAATGTACGGAGTTCCCGATACAACCAACTCGCGCGTTCCTGCAACTCTCCCTGACCTGCCCAACGCCGGGTTCTTCCGCAGGAGACTTACCGCGTGAAGGACGCTTTGCACAATCCGATTGGCCGCCGCGGGGTTGTCTTGGGCGATATAGTCCGCCTCTGCTTCTAGGTTGGCCAGCGCTTTACGCAGCCATCTAACGCGCACTGCGAGCCCACTTCTTCGCTACTCGCTTTACCTCATTCTCGTTCGCAAACTCCCCTCGTTCTGCTTCGGCCAGACCTTTGTGAATCTCTTCGATTTGCCAGCTGTTCAATTCAAGGTACTCCCTAATCGCCTCCTGCGCTAAGAAGGACCTTGACCGCCGCGTCGCTCTTGCCAGTTTGTCCAACTTGGTCCGCAATGCAGTCTCGAGCCGAAGCGTTAAGATACGCCGGTCCGCCATGGATCCTCCCATTATGGGTGCATACATTGTAATCAATTAGCATCATCAACGAAACACCCGGCGAGACCATTGATGCCGCACGTGGGCGGATCCTCGTTGACAACTCTAACATTTGTCAGAAATTCGACAACCGCTATGCCCGTCCTATGCCCGAAGCGGCCGACCGGCCCCTAACGGAAGCAAACGGATCACAACCTTCGTGATTGATCTAATTTCCTGAAGCTAAAGGACATCTCATGTTTTCAAGGGTTTGTCTGGAGGCTGAGGTTCGTCAATATCCAGACTCTGGATCTGGCTATCCTGGTTCGAGTCCAGGCCTCCCAGCCAATCTTTTCAATGGATTAGCGAAGGCCCTTCCTCAAACTTGGGAACATTTGGGAACAGAATTCTCTCCAATCTAGAAATTGCCGCCCGCTGCGAGTCCTCCACCGACTGCGTGTAGAACGCTAAGGTTGTTTGCGGCGATGAATGCCCGAGCACCTGCTGCGTTGTGCGTACAGGCTCGCGCATTTCGCTTAGAGCAGTTGCGACAGACCGGCGAAAAGCGCGCCAACCGGTCCTCGGCAATCCGCACTTGGCCAAAACCGGATGCAAAACCCTGTGAAGCAGGTTCGCGGCCTCGTAAGGTTTGCCATCGGCGTTTGGGAACACCAAGTTCATGGTGCTTTTTCTCGCGCGTTGCCGATGCTGCTGAAGGGCATACGACAAGCCGTCGCTGATCGGGATCACACGCTCACTGGTGTGTGTCTTGGGCAGTCCGAAATTGCCTCGATAGAACGTTCGCCGTACATGCAACAAGCGTCGCTCGAAATCAAGGTCGGGCCACTGAAGGCCCAATAACTCCGACACTCTCATGCCCGTGACCGCGATCAGGAAAACGAGCGTGCGGTGTGGTTCCTCCAGATTGTCCAGCACCATCTGAAGGTCTCCAGGCTGAAAGGTTACCTTGGGCTGAACGGGATACCGATGCGGAAGCCGAACGCCGGCCGCAGGATTGTTCTCCAAATAACCCCATTCCTTTGCGCTGCCACAGACGCGGCTCATCGTAGCGCGTATATGGTGCAACACGGAGGGTGCGTAGCGTTCGGCCTTTTGGTTGAGGAATATTTGTAGGTCTGGTGTACAAATATCGCACAAGCAGTATTGCGCGAATTTGGGCACTAAATGTCTGCGAAGAATATCCCGGTAGAAGTTTCGTGTGGACACGCGATAAGTGGGCAAGACTGCTTCCTCCCACTTTCGTGCGAAGCTTCCGAACTGCATTGTGGAATGCGGTTTGCGGAGGCCTTGATTCGTTGGGCGTAGCAAAGCGTTCAGCAATACGCGAGCTTCGCGCCTGGTGGAAATGCGGCTTACGGGACCGAGCACCTGCGAGCGCATAACACGAATGACGGTGCCATCGGGCCGAAGTGCATCATCCCTCCAGCGAGCAACCCACACCTTGCGACCTGCTGTGCCACGCATGAACAGACAACCTTCCTGATAACGGCGTCGAGCCATCGTTTCCCTTCCGTTGACTCGTCCGCCTTTTCCTATGTCAGTGTTGAGTGTAGCCGATGTGTCAAGCACTACGGCCACCTCCGCACTGACGATTCACCCAGGCGTGGATTTCGTGTTCGCGGAAGCGCCAGTATTTACCGAGGCGGTAGGCGGGTAGTCGTTCCAGCGAGCGTTTGCGCATGCGGCCGTAGACCCAGGAGACCGGTACGTGCAGCAGGGCCGCTGCTTCCTCGACGGTCAGCAGCCGGCCTGAGTCCTCTCTTCTCCCCCTGTGGCCCCCATGGGGACGTTGCCGAGCGGCAGTTCGAACCCGGTCTGCATTCGAGCTGCATTGCCCGGTGGCGCTGCTTGTCCACTTCGGATTTCTTTCCTCTCTGCATTCGGTGGTCCACTAACTTCAACGCGCAAGCCATGTTCTCTTGACGAGTCTGGGTTCTTGCGCAGAGCGAATTGGAGATCGCGGGAGGTCATGCAAGTTTGAAAGTGTCGACCAGGGACTCTTCTCCTTTGAGTTTGAGATTGGTTTCGGAACCGAGATTTGGGTTGTTGTGTTGGCCTAGCCAATGCTTGAAATCTGCATCCCGGTTGAACAGAAGTTTCAGAGCTTCGGCCACGACGTAAGACGGCGTGGATTCGACGAATTCGGCATACAAGTCGAGTTTCTGCCGAACGTCCTCATCCATCCGCACCTGCAAGCTTGCAGCTTTGGTTTTCTTTGGTGGTGGTTTAACCAGCGACAACGATTTGCCTCCTTCTCGTCATGCAGTCTTGCATACGGAGTTGCATGCGGCGCCGCATGCCGCTCTGTATGCAGAATCTATTCACGCGGGCAAAACACGAGCTGCGCCTTCCAGCAGCAAGAGGCGG
>Ga0207826_1000580_pt1 | contig 10269 bp, 6 predicted proteins | sample LuqExpMetageno80_FD_187837 | JGI IMG/M metagenome (GOLD analysis project Ga0207826, IMG submission 187837) | Tropical forest soil microbial communities from Luquillo Experimental Forest, Puerto Rico - Sample 80 (SPAdes) | ecosystem: Environmental > Terrestrial > Soil > Tropical forest ... | reverse complement strand
CCTGCGGGCCGGCGCGGTCATCCTGGCCGCGGGCTGGAAGCCCTACGACGCCACCAAGCTCGACAAGTTCAGCTACGGCGCCTCGCCTGACATCATCACCGGCCTCCAGATGGAGGAAATGGCCAAAAACGGCAAGATCGTGCGGCCCAGCGACGGCAAGGCCCCTGAAGCGGTGGCCTTTATCCTCTGCGCCGGTCAGCGCGACCCGGATCACCTGCCCTACTGCTCGGACATCTGCTGCGCCTACTCAGTGAAGCAGGCCCTCTATGTGCGGCAGGCCAACCCCAACGCCGCGGCCATGATCCTCTACAAGGACATCCGCATCCCCGGACAGATGGAGCTCTTCTATAAAGAGGCCCAGTCCGATCCCGGTCTGATGTTCACCAAGGCCGAGGTCACCGGCGTGGAACCCATCCCCGGCGGCAAGCTCAAGGTCTCGGCCAAGGACACCCTCCTGGGTGAGAACATTGCCCTGGAGGCGGATCTGGTGGTCCTGGCCACGGGCATGGTGCCGGTCACCGCGGAAGAAGCGGTGCTCCAGCTGGAATACCGCCAGGGTCCCGGTTTGCCGGACCTGGAGTTGTTCAAGGGGTTTGCCGACTCCAACTTCATCTGCTTCCCTTATGAAACCCGGCGCACCGGTGTTTACGCGGCCGGCGGCGTGCGTCAGCCCATGGGCCTGGGCATGGCCATGGATGACGGCGTGGGTGCGGCCCTCAAGGCCATCCAGGCAGTGGAACACATCGCCGTTAGCATGGCGGTGCACCCCCGGGCCTGGGATGAAACCTTCCCAGACCCCATCATGCAGCGCTGCACTTCGTGTAAACGCTGCACTGAGGAATGCCCCTTCGGCGCCATCGATGAAGACGAAAAAGGCACGCCCTTCTTCAAGATCGGCCGTTGCCGCCGCTGCGGCACCTGTATGGGGGCCTGCCCTGAACGCATTGTGAACTTCGCGGACTACAGCGTGGACATTATGGGCTCCATGTTCAAGTCCCTGGACGTGCCCACCGAGGACGACATGGAAGACGAAGAGGAGGAAGTGCCTCTCCGCCTTCTGGGTCTGGTGTGTGAAAACGACGCCTACCCGGCCCTGGACGCGGCCGCCCTGAACAAGCTGAAGTTCAGCCCCATAGTGCGCTTCGTACCGTTACGCTGCATGGGGTCCTTCAACCTGGTGTGGGTTTCCGACGCCTTCTCCCGGGGCGTGGACGGCATGATTCTCTTGGGCTGCAAGTACGGCGATGATTACCAGTGTCACTTCGCCAAGGGCAGCGAGCTTTGCAATTACCGGCTCAGCAAGCTGTCGGAAACCCTGGACAAGCTGGGTCTGGAAGCAGACCGGGTGCAGCAGATTCAAGTGGCCATCTCCGAGTTCGACAAGCTCCCGAAAATCATCAATGAGTTCGTGGACCGGGTCAAAGAGATCGGCCCCAACCCCTTTAAAGGCATGTAGGAGGTGTGATCCATGGCTGGCGCAACACTTATTAAACCGGATCTGCAATTCGTCAAGCGGATCGTCGCCGCCGGGGGGGACACCGCCAAGAAGTGTTACCAGTGCGACACCTGCAACGTGGTGTGCAACCTGAGCCCCGACGAAAAACCCTTTCCCAGGAAAGAGATGCTCCAGGCCCAATGGGGTCTGAAAAGCGTCCTCAAGAGCCCGGACATCTGGCTGTGCCACCAGTGCAGCGACTGCACCGTGCACTGCCCCCGGGGGGCCAAGCCTGGGGAGGTTCTAGGCGTCCTGCGGCAGATGTGTATCGAAAACTACGCCTTTCCACCCATTCTGGCCCGGTTGGTGGGAGACCTCAAGTTTCTCCCGGCCCTGATCGCCCTGCCCGTGATCCTTCTTTTGGTCTGGCTCTACGGCCTGGGCCTCCTCGGCGTCAAGGTGGCGGGCGGCCTGGTTCACCAGGGCATCGCCATTCCCCAGGGAGAAATCGTTTACTCCAAACTGTTCCCCACCCTGCTGGGCATAGACCTGATCTTTGTACCGGCGCTCTTCTTTGCCCTAGGGGTCCTGGGTCTGGGCGTCATACAATACTGGAAGGATCTCAACGAAGCCAACCCCTGGAAGGTGAAACTCCAGGGCAATATGGTGGGCAACCTGCTGGAGGTCATCAAGGACATCCTGGTGCACAACCGCTTCCGGAACTGCGAAACCACCTTCGGCCGGGCCTTAAACCACCTCTTGCTGGTCTTTGGGTTCATCTTCCTGGCCATCGTCACCTCCTGGGGGTTCCTCAGGGAGTGGGTGTTCCACTTTGAATCACCTTATACCCTGTTTTGGCACCCGGATCCCCTGAAGTGGCTGGCCATCCTGGGTTCGGCGCTCCTGCTCTACGGGATTTACCGGATCTACGTGACCCGCCAGGAAAATGCCGAGAAGGCCGGGTACGGCACCTACTTTGACTGGCAGCTGATCTACCTCATCGCCGCGGTAGGCCTCACCGGGATCCTTTCCTGGGCCTTCAGGCTCCTGGGTTCGGCCACCCTGGCCTACCCCACCTACTTCCTGCACCTGGTGATGATTTTCTGCCTGTTCTTCTATGCGCCGTACACCAAGATCGCCCACCTGGTCTACCGCACCACCGCCATGCTCTATGCCCGCATGGCCAACCGGGGCTTCTAACCCGATATCAGTCTCATAAAAATAAAACCGGCCCCCCCGAGGGGGCCGGTTTTTTTAGGATTTAGCTTGAGAGGATGACAGGGGGAGTAGGTGGCTCACCCGCCCTTCCTTTGTATATTAAAGGTAACTCATGTTGATCAATGTGGCCTCACTGGAGTATAAGGGTTTTACGTTCCGGGTCACAGTGCACCGGTTCAGGGGGAGTGCCTCCAGCCAGCCCGGAGGCACTCCCCCTGGGCGGCGGTGTGGCAGACCGTCCCTTCCCTGGGTCCAGGGGACCGTGTTTGAGCCGGGTCGCCACACCGCGGCCTGCTTTTATCCCAAACCGTCGCAGGGGCTTCAAAGTCCGCATTTACAAGGACGGGAAGCTCAAGCTTGATCATAACCGCATCTGATAGCTTTGTGGGCATCGATATCTCCAAAGGTCGCCTGGAGGTGGCCGTTACTCCCGGTGACAAGACCTTTACTCACCCCAATAGGAAAACGGTCGCTCAAAAAGCCACCGGCGAGGATTGTTCAGACCTCCCAAAGTTGATAGACTCCTGGTGATGTCTCCTGCAACGCTCGAGGTATGCCATGGATGATAAATTTAAAGGTTATGACAAATTTCGCCGGGAGCTCGAGGCTCTGAAGGAGCAACTCCTCAAGATGGCCGCCCTGGCCGAAACCGCGCTGGACCGGAGCTTCACGGCCCTCACGGCCCGGGACTCCGACCTGGCCCAGGAGGTTATTAAGGGGGACAAGGCCATCAACGACCTGGAGGAGGAACTTGACACCGCCTGTGTGCGGATCATCGCCCTCTATCAGCCAGTGGCCATTGACTTGCGCCAGGTGATGGCGGTTGACCACCTCATCGTGGAGCTGGAGCGCCTCGGAGACCTGGCGGTGAATGTGGCGGAAGAGGCCTTGAACCTGGTGCAGTTGCCAAAATCGGAGATCCACCGGGACCTCTCCCGCATGTCCAGGATGGTGCAGCACATGCTCCGGGACAGCCTCAGGGCCTTTCTGTCCCAGGACGCGGTCCTGGCCCGGGAGGTCTGCAAGCAGGACGACGAGGTGGATTATCTTGACCGGGCCCTTATCCAGGAACTCCTGGAGTACATGGGACGTTCCCAGGAAGCGGTGGCCCTGGGCCAAAGCCAGATCACCGTGGTCCGCAACCTGGAGCGGGCCGGGGACCACGCCACCAACATTGCCGAACAGGTAGTGTACATGGTGGAAGGGGAAAGTATCCGGCACCGCTGCCAGGGATAATTTAACAGCCGCCTGCAAACGCAGCGCCGGCCTCCCCCGGTAAAGATTCCTTGTATCCCTTGACAAACCGGGAATGAAGATTACCATACTATAATCAGCAGCATGGGTAACTCCACGGAAACTTTGGCAGAACGGGAAACACTGGTCTTAAAGACGGTGTTGGCCCATTATATACAGACAGGCGAGCCGGTGGGATCCCGCATCGTGGCTAAATTCTGCGGGCTCAACTTGTCTCCGGCCACCATCCGCAACCTGATGCTGGAGCTGGAGGAGCGGGGCTATTTAAGGCAGCCTCACACCTCCGCCGGCCGGGTGCCGACACCGCTTGGGTTCCGGTACTACGTGGACCGGATCTTACCCATTCAGGGGCTGGGTGCGGGCATCCAGCGGCAGATCGAGGAGGCCTTTACCCCTTCGGCGGTGGATCCCCCGGAGCTTTTTCGCCAGGCGTCCCGGGCCCTGTCCACGGCTGCTGGCCACCCGGCTCTGGTGCTCAGCCCCCGGCCTCAGGGGATGCTGCTCCGGCACATCCAGTTCATCGCCCTGGGGAGCGACGGCATTCTCTGCCTGCTGGTGGCCCAAGACCAGCAGGTGCAAACTCGATTTTTGCGGGTGGAGACCTCCTACACCCAGGAGCAGCTGGACCGCTTCAGCCGGTACCTGAATGAAATTTGCCAGAACCTGACCCTGGCAGAAGCCCGGCACCGCATCCTCAGGCAAATGGAGGAAGAGAAGAACCTGTTCGATAAGATTGTCTCGCAGGCTCTGAGCCTCAGCCGCCAGGCCCTGCAATCGGAGGGCGACGAAGAGGGGCTTTATATTGAGGGGACCAGCCATATCCTGGACTACCCCGAGTTTACCGCCGACGTGGAAAAAATCCGGCTGATCTTCAAGGCTTTTGAGGAGAAACACAACCTCATCATCCTTCTGGATCAGGCCTTAAAATCCCAGGGAGTGCACATCGTCATCAGCCCGGATGAACAATTTCCGGAAATGCAGCTCAGCCTGGTGGCTTCCTCGTACCGGAGCGAGCAGGCGCCGGTGGGCAGTCTCGGGGTCATAGGGCCCATGCGCATGGACTACGCACGGGTGGTGCCCATCGTGAAGTACACCGCCTTACTCGTCAGCAAGTGGTTTACCAAGCGGCATAATTGATGTTTTCGTGCGGGTATCCGCTAGCTGACTTCATGCGGATAGCGAAGATCTTTGTACAACGGGAGGTTCCTATAACCTGATGACCCGAATCTATAAACCGGGAGAGCCGCCGGAGGGCGCCGAAGCAACTGCCGGCCCCCCCGAGGAGCTCCCTCAGGATATTGAGGAGTTGCAAAACCAGCTGGCCGAAAAGACCAAGGAGGCCCAGGAAAATTATGACCGCTTCCTGAGGCTGGCGGCGGAGTTGGAAAACATCAAGAAGCGGCAGGAGCGGGAAGTCTCGGAGTTGCGCCAGTTCGCCAACGAAAACCTGTTGAAGGAACTCCTGCCGGTGCTGGACAACCTGGAGCGGGCCCTGGAGCATGGCCGCCAGGCAGAGGCCCCGGAAGCCCTGATGGAAGGCCTGGACTTGGTAAGACAAGATTTTCTCAAGGTCCTGGGCCGCTTTGGGGCCACCCCCATCAACAGCGTGGGGGAGCGTTTCGACCCGGCTTACCACCATGCCGTCATGGAAGAGGAGGCTCCCGAAGTGGAGGACCAAACCGTGCTGAAGGAGCTGCAAAAGGGCTTTTTTTTGCAGAACCGCCTGCTGCGCCCGGCCATGGTGGTAGTAGCCCGCAATACCGAAAAACCCATTAAAATCAAGATAGATAAGACTGCTTAGGAGGAATCCTTCCATGTCGAAAGTCATCGGCATTGATTTAGGCACCACCAATTCCTGTGTGGCCATTATGGAGGGCGGTGAACCCAAGGTCATCCCCAATGTGGAGGGGAGCCGTACCACCCCCTCGGTGGTGGCCTTTACCGATAGCGGTGAGCGCCTGGTGGGGCAGATCGCCAAACGCCAGGCCATCACCAACCCCTTGAACACCGTGTTTGCGGTCAAGCGCCTCATCGGCCGCAAATTTGAAGACCCCGAGGTCCAGCGGGATGTGAAGATCATGCCTTATAAAATCGTGCGGGCCGATAACGGCGACGCCGCCATTGAAATTAAAGGCCGCGTTTACAGCCCCGCGGAAATTTCCGCCATGATCCTCACCAAGATGAAGCAGACCGCGGAAGAGTACCTGGGGGAAAAGGTGAACGACGCGGTGGTCACCGTGCCGGCGTACTTTAACGACGCCCAGCGCCAGGCCACCAAGGATGCCGGCCGCATTGCCGGACTAAACGTCCTGCGCATCATCAATGAACCCACCGCCGCGTCTTTGGCCTATGGCCTGGACAAAAAGAAAGACGAGCGCATCGCCGTGTTCGACCTGGGTGGCGGCACTTTCGATATCTCCGTCCTGGAGATCGGCGAAGGCGTCTTCGAGGTGAAGTCCACCAACGGCGACACCCATCTGGGCGGCGAGGATTTCGACCAGCGGATCATGGAGTTTCTGGCCGACGAGTTCCGCAAGGACCAGGGCATTGACCTCCGCAGCGACAAGATGGCCCTGCAGCGCCTCAAGGAAGCCGCGGAAAAGGCCAAAATGGAGCTTTCCACCTCCTTTGAGACCGAGGTCAACCTGCCTTTCATCACCGCCGACGCCTCCGGGCCCAAGCACCTGCTGCTCAAGCTCACCCGGGCCAAACTTGAAGGCCTGGTGGGAGATCTTATTGACCAGGTGCAGGGACCCTGCATGCAAGCCGTGAAGGATGCCAATACTTCCACTCAGGACATCGACGAGGTGGTTCTGGTGGGCGGCATGACCCGCATGCCCAAGGTCCAGGAGAAGGTCAAGAACATCTTCGGCAAGGAACCCCACAAGGGCGTCAACCCGGACGAAGTGGTGGCCATCGGCGCGGCTATCCAGGCCGGCGTGCTCAAGGGCGAAGTTAAGGACATCCTGCTTTTGGACGTGACCCCCTTGTCTCTCGGCATCGAGACCCTGGGCGGCGTTTTCACCCGCATCATCGACCGGAACACCACCATCCCCACCAGGAAAAGCCAGACCTTTTCCACGGCCGCGGACAACCAGACCGCGGTGACCATCCATGTCCTCCAGGGCGAACGGGAGATGGCAGGGGATAACAAGACCCTGGGCAAGTTCGAGCTCTTCGGCATTCCGCCGGCGCCCCGGGGCGTCCCCCAGGTCGAGGTGGCCTTTGACATCGACGCCAATGGCATCGTGCACGTCTCGGCCAAGGACCTGGGAACCGGCCGGGAACAGTCCATCCGCATCACCGCCAGCAGCGGCCTTTCCGAAGTAGAAATTAAGAATCTGGTAAAAGAAGCGGAGTTGCACCACGAAGAAGACAAAAAGAAGAAGGAAGTGGTGGAAGCCCGCAACCAGGCCGACTCCTTGATCTACACCACGGAAAAGACCCTCGCCGATCTGGGGGACAAGGTAGACCAGTCCACCAAGTCGAACATCGAAGATCATATCAAAAAGCTCAAAGAGGCCATGGAAGGCGGCGACGTCCAGGCCATCAAGAGCCGCAGCGATGAACTGATGAAGGCTTCCCACAAGGTGGCGGAAACCATGTACGCCCAGGCCGGCGCGGCGGGCGCCGGGGCCGGGGCCGGGGCCGAAGCTGGCCCCCACGCCGGGGCCCAGGCCCAAAAGCCCGAAGAGGACGTGGTGGAGGCCGAGTTCGAAGAAGTGAAAGAAGACAAAAAATAATGTCAGGCGGGGAGGGCCGGGGAGACGGCTCCGCGGCCTTCCTGTAGATGCCTTGACATAAGCCTTACGGTATCGAGGCAGCACATCCAAGGAGGGGGCAAGGGTGTTAACACTCTGGCTCCCTCCTTTCATCATCTTTAGCAAAGGCAACAGTTATGCGGTTCAGGTTCATCCTCCTTTCCCTGGCCCTAGTGCTCTTGTCTTCTTGCCAGGGACGGGCCCCTCAATATCCCACGGCACGGCCCCCCGTGGCGCAAAACAAGGGTGAAAATCTTTTTTTGGAGGCTGAAAGCTATTACCGCGGCCATGATTATAGTCGGGCCTACCAAACCTATGCGGCCTATCTGCAACAGAATCCCCAGGGAATCAGGGCCAACCAGGCCCGCCTCCGGGAAGCCGAACTTTTGGGTCTGTTGGGGGACTGGCAGGGTTCTCTCAATGCTTACAAAGACTTGCTTAACCGGGGAGTAGGAGAAGGAGCCGCATACCAGGTCAGATACGGCATTGGCCGGGCCTATTTCAAGCTGGGCCGCAATGAGCTCGCCACCGAAGTCCTGGAAAGCCTCACCGCCTCGGATCTTCCCGAGCCTCTGCGGTTCTCCACCAACGCCCTGCTGGCCGAAATTGCCCTGAAAAAAGGTGAGATCGAGCCAGCTTTTCTGCGCCTGAGGCTCGCTTCCCGGGATCTGCCCGCGGGCGATCAAGAGTGGTTTGACAACCTGAAGAAAAGGCTGGTGGAACAGGCCACCCCTGCGGATTTGGAATCCCTGGCCAATCTCTACCGGGATTCCTCCTTGACGGCACCCATGCTCCTCCGCCTGGCCCGCCTGGCCCAGGAAGGCGACCGTCCCGAGGAGGCCCGCAAATGGCTGCAAACCCTGAAGGAACGCTTCCCGGAGAGCAAAGAGACCCAGACCTCCGAGAAATCCCCGGCTCCGGGGCACCCGGCCGTTGGCTGCCTGTTGCCTCTGACCGGCAGCTATGCTGAATACGGGAAAGAGGTGAAGCAGGGCATGGAGTTGGCAGCCCAGGGGACCCAGCTCGAACTGGTGTACCGCGACTGCCCCAACGATCCCGCCCAGGCGGCCCGCACGGTCCAGGACTTGTCCCAGGACTCCCGGGTGTTGGCCCTCCTCGGCCCCCTGACGTCGACTGACGCCCAGGCCGCGGCCGAGGCCGCCCAGGCTGCCGGCCTGCCTCTCATCGGCCTCTCTCAGAAACAGAATTTGACTGCCGCCGGGTCCTCGGTTTTCCAGGTCTTCCTCACCCCTCCCCTCCAGATCCGGGCCCTCCTGCACTACACTGTAGGAGAGCGGGGCCTCAAGCGTTACGCCATGTTTACGCCGGACTCCGCGTATGGCCGCGCCATGGCCCAGGTTTTCGGGGATGAGCTGACGGCCCAGGGCGGCACCCTGGTGGACCAGGCCACCTATCCCCCTGACGACCAGGACTTGGCCTCGTCGCTCAGCCCCCTTCTGACGGCCTTGCAACCCGGTCCCGAAAATACTCCTGCCGTTGATGCCCTGTTTGTCCCGGATGAAGCCGGCACCGTGGCCGCCATCGCCACCCAACTGGCGAAAAGTCCCCTGGCCAAGGTGCAGCTTCTCGGCAGCAATTTGGCCCATCCCAAAGGGCAAACGGGGGCGGACCAGGCCTCGAACGGCATCGTCTTCCCGGACGCTTTTTTTAAAGGGGATCCTAATCCGGCGGTCCAGAGCTTTGTCAGCGCCTACCGTCAGCGTTTCAGGAGTGAGCCGGATTATCTGGCCGCCCAGGGCTATATGGTAGTCCGCCTCATGGCCCATGTTCTGGCTGGCCAGAATCCACCTTCCCGGGCCGAGCTGCCTCAAAAATTCCAGGCCCTCCATGACGTCCCTGATCTCCCCTGGTTCAAGGGCTTCACGTCGGACCGCCAGGCAGAGCTGGCTTTATACATCCTCACCATCAAAAACGGCCAGGTGGAGATGGCCACCACACCTTCGGCGGTGCAGCCGTGATCACCTGCGTACCGGGCTTTGCTGTCGGCCACGCCAGCGACTTTGAGAACGTCACCGGCTGTTCTGTCATCCTGTGTCCCCCGGGCACCGTGGGAAGTGTTGATATCCGGGGCTCGGCAGCCGGCACCCGCCAATTGGACGCGCTGTTGGGCCTCCACATTGTCGAGGAGATCGACGGCGTTTTCCTCTCCGGCGGGAGCGCTTTCGGCCTGGATGCCGCCGGGGGCGTCATGGAGTTTTTGGAGGAGGGGGGCCGGGGCTTCGACGTCACCGTCACCCGGGTGCCCGTCGTCCCCAGCGCCGTGATTTATGACCTTTCCCTGGGCAACTGCCGGGTCCGGCCGGACAAGGCCATGGGCTATGCCGCGTGTCTCGCGGCCCGCCCCGAGTTCCAGGGGTCCGGTAGCCTCGGAGCCGGCACCGGGGCCAGTGTGGGGAAGCTTTTCGGTATTCGCCAGGCCACCAAGGGCGGACTGGGAAGCACCTGCCTAAAAGGGCCGGACGGCCTGCTGGTGGGGGCCCTGGCCGTGGTCAATGCCTTTGGGGACGTGGTTGATCCGGACACCGGCGTGATCGTCGCCGGAGCCCGCACCACCCAGGACAGTCATGGATTTGCTGACTC
>Ga0207826_1000577_pt1 | contig 10283 bp, 7 predicted proteins | sample LuqExpMetageno80_FD_187837 | JGI IMG/M metagenome (GOLD analysis project Ga0207826, IMG submission 187837) | Tropical forest soil microbial communities from Luquillo Experimental Forest, Puerto Rico - Sample 80 (SPAdes) | ecosystem: Environmental > Terrestrial > Soil > Tropical forest ... | reverse complement strand
GATGATCCCACGCCAAGCCACATCGGCGGCGGGAGCCGCGATAATGCCGATGAGCGGCGTACCGAGATTGATCAGCGCGATATTGATGGTGAATTCGTCACGTCCGGCAATGAATTCCCGGGTCCCGTCGAGCGGATCGACCAGAAAATAAGTCGCGTCTCGCGGCGTCTCGGCGTGCTCCTGATCTTCCGCCGAGCGTTCTTCCGAGAAGATAGGGATACCAGGCGCAAGGCGTTTAAGATCCCGCAGAATGACCGCTTCCGCGGCTTGATCCGCCGCCGTGACGGGGGTGCCATCGGCCTTGTTGCGCAGCGAAGCTGCACCACATTGTCGGATGGCCGCCGCGGCGCGCGCGGCAATCGCGGTCAACTCCTCTATGAGGGCTTCGCATGCGTTAATGTCGAATACAGCCACGGCAGATTCCTAGGCATTTTCCTTGGGATTTGGCACGGCACGCAACGGCGTGCTGGGCATCGCGGGTGAGGCGGTTTAGCACGCTCTACGCTAGGGCACGATTGCCGAATCACATGCGCTATGACACCCACGGCAAGTTTCCCGGTGCCCCGAGGTCTCCATGTCAGATCGCATGACCGCTCCCCCGACCATCGGCGCCCTCGACCTTGCCGCGCTCCTTTGCTCGCGTCTGTGCCACGACCTAATCAGTCCGGTCGGCGCAATCATCAATGGCTTAGAGGTGATGGAGGAAGATAAGGATGAAGAAACGAAGACCTTTGCGCTCGACCTGATTAAAAAGAGCGCTGGCCAAGCCTCTGCCAAGCTTCAATTTTGCCGTTTGGCCTTTGGCGCCTCCGGATCCGCAGGCGCACAAATCGAGCTTGGCGATGCAGAGAAAGCGGCCCGCGGGCTTCTCGAGGACGGTAAGGCCACGCTGGCCTGGAATCTGCCGCGCGCGCTCGTTGCCAAAAACCGCGTCAAACTTCTCCTCAACATGCTTGTGGTGGCTAGCGGGACTATCCCGCGCGGCGGCACGTTGACCGCCGATCCGATGGGTGAGGGCTATCGGGTCACCGCTCGCGGGCTCAATGCCCGTTTGGCGCCCGCCACCACCGATCTTCTGGCCGGCATCCCGGCCGAACCGGTTAACGCCCATGCCATCCAGCCGCTCTACACCGGGATACTGGCACGCGATTGCGGCTTCGGAATCTCGGCCAGGCTCGACGGGGATGCGGTCATCGTAACGGCTGAATAACCGCTTTTTCAACCAGCACGAAGCGCGGTGGAGCAATGCCATCCACCGCAAGCAGTTTCTCAGCACGCTCGAAAGGCATGTGTGATTTTTGAAACCGGTTTTTCCTAATCGGCTTTAGAAAGGGGGTCACACGTCCCTTTGCTAATTCCGTATATAGCGGGTCCCATCCTCGACCACCGCTGAATTTCAGGCCGCGTTAACCGGCAGCAAATACATTCCGTGACCTGTCGAGTGTTCCATCGTCAGGAATTCGGCTCGCTATGAGATTGGTAGCTTGTATCATCGGCGGAGCGGCAGTGCTTTGCGTTAGTTTTTTCAGTACTTTATGGCTCACTGAGCCTGAAGCGGCCCCACAGCGATTGGAAGACCAGCGGATTTCGTACTACTCCGACCTGCCGACGGCATCGCATAATGCCGGACTTCGCTATTCAGAGCAGATGAAAGGGAGCGTAAATGGGTTTAGCAGGATCAATGAGCGCGAGGTAAAAGTCGGCGGATGGGTTGCAGATCCGCTGGGAGATTCCACCCCGTTAAAGGTGTTTGTGTTCCTCAATGGGTCCCTGGTTGCATCGGGGCAAACCGGCGGGGAGCATCCTGAACTAATGAACGCACTCCATTTGAGCCACAGTGAAAATCTTGTTTTTTCATTGGCCTTCAACTGTCGACCCGGTGATAAACCAGTCGTCTTGGGCGTCGGCGGAAGAAAGCAATATGTTCTCCTGCAAACAAAAGAATGCCCATGACCAACCCCCTCGCAAAAATGCAGCGTGATTTTTCAGAAGGCCGCCCCTGCCTCAATCGACAACGATCTCGTAGTCATCATAGTGCGAAGTAGGTAGTCCCTTCGCACCCGTTATCATTATCACTGGTGCCTTATCGGTTGAGCCAGCCAGTGCGTCCCCGGGACCCAATGTTCTGATGCAAAGCCATGTGTCGATACCAATCAGGACAAACAGAGCGACGCCAGCGACGAACAGGGTGATCTTACGCATGTAACTGCCCCTGCATTTCCGGCAGAACGCAGGAGGCTAGCTTGCTCCGTGTAACATTCATTCATCCGAAAGCATGCTTTCCGCTACCTTTAGTAAGTGGCCTATATGCGCTTGGGAAAGGTGGTCTTAACCTCATCCTCCAACAATACATCTATACGCGCTTCTCCAGGGGCCTCAGTCCGGTACTGGCGCGCTTGGAGGTGGGCGTGCGTGTGGGGCGAGAAGCTCAGGCGCGAGAAGTTATTCGTGAATTGTATGTGCAGACGCGACGCCAAGGTGCAGGCACTCTCTGCATGTTTGGAATTGCAGGGGCTGGAGTGAATATGCCCAGAGCTACTTCCAGTCGCGTTCGAGCTTTTGCAGGGATAGACTGTTGTCGCACGATCACATCCCGAACAACCGCGATTCATTGGCATTCTTCAGGTTACGATAGCGCGCCAATGCCCATAGCGGAAAGAATTTCGGATAACCATGATAGCGGAGGTAGAGCACACGCGGAAAACCGGTCGCAGTATGGCGCTCCTCCGCCCAGAGACCATCCTCGCTCTGGGTTCGCCGCAAATAGGAAATACCCCGCGCCGCGGCCGGGCAATGAACTTCGCCAGCAGCCATCAGGCCGAGCAGCGCCCACGCGGTCTGCGATGCCGTGCTCGGCGCAGCCTCGTGGCCCCGGTAATCGAGCCGGTAGCTTGTCGCGTCTTCGCCCCAGCCGCCATCGGGATTCTGGATAGACGTGAGCCAGTCCACGGCGCTTCGTACCATGGACGACATGGGATCTATGCCAGCCGCGGTGAGCGCACACAGGGCCGACCAAGTGCCATAGATGTAATTTATGCCCCACCTACCGAACCAACAGCCCTCAGGCCTCTGCTCGCGGCGGAGAAACTCGATCGCCCTCCCCATTACCGCGCTGGACTCCGGTCTCTCACCGAGCTGGGCCAGCATGGAAAGGCATCGAGCGGCAAGATCGGGTGTTGGAGGATCGAGCAGCGCACCATGATCGGCGAAAGGGATGTTGTTGAGATAGTAGCAGGTGTTGTCAGCGTCGAACGCAGCCCATCCGCCGTTGCGGCATTGCATACCGACGATCCACTCTCTTCCACGCGCGATGGCATCATGGAATTGCGGCCGTCCGGTTTCGGCAAGCTTGGCTGCCCGATCCATCGCCATGACCACAACTGCGGTATCATCCAAATCTACGTAATATGGATTGACGTACTGGAACGCCCAGCCGCCCGGACGCACATGGGGACGTCGTTCCCCCCAATCGCCGACCACGTCAAGGACCTGCAACGGTTCCAGCCAACGCAAACCGCGCACCGCTTCAGTGACCGCGCGCTCGCTGCCGACCTCCAGCAGGGTCTGACAAGTGAGCGCCGTGTCCCAGACTGGCGACAAGCAGGGTTGGCAATAGGCTTCCTCCTGTTTGATGACGAGTAGTTTGTCGATCGAGGCGCGAGCCATCTTCACGTCCGGATGGTCTTTCGGATAACCCAGCACGTCGAACATCATCACCGAGTTGGCCATGGGGGGAAAGATGGCACCCAAGCCATGTTGTCCGTTCAGCCGTTCGCGGACAAAGGCCACGGCCTTCTTGATAGCGCGCTGCCGTGAGGCCTTGGGAAACAGTGGTTCAGCCGCGCGAAGGACGGCGTCGATCGCCTCGAACAACAGGAACCAGCGCCAGGTCTGGTGCGGAGCCTTGGAGCCGCGTCGCGCAGTCTCGGGCGGTTCGAGAAACAGCTCGTCTATTCTCACGCCGCGCGGGTTGCGGGCTTTGGGCTTCAACGCTTGGAGTACTAGCAGGGGGACGATCGTCGTTCGTGCCCAGTATGAGATCTTGGACAGGTGGAACGGAAACCAAGTAGGCAGCAGCATGATCTCGACGGGCATCGCTGGGACATTGTTCCAGCCAAGAATTCCATAGAGTGCAAGCAACACCCGCGTGAACGCATTGGTCCTCGCGGCGCCACCGTGGTCGAGGATCGCCTGACAAGCGCGCTTCATGTGTTCGGCATCCGGGCGGTCGCCAATCATCTTCAGCGCGAAATACGCCTTGACGCTGGCGCTCAAATCGAAAACACCGTTGTAGACCAGCGGCCATCCGCCCCCGGCGCGCTGAGTCCGGCGTAAATAGCCCGCGATCTTCGACTCGATCCCCAGTTCGTCGCGTTCGCCAAGATAGTGCTTCAGCAGGACATACTCGGCCGGAATGGTCGCGTCGACTTCGAGCTCGAATACCCAATGGCCGTCGGGCTGTTGGCAATCGAGAAGCGCCTTGCTCGCGAGCTCGATGGATCGCTCGAGCTCTGCGTTGGGTACCTTCGGTGTTAGCATCATCGATGTGTCTGTCGCCATATCGATGCTTCACAGGTCAAAGCGCGAACAAACCGGTGGGGCCGGGGTCGCGTTGTCTGCTTCCGCAGCGGCGGAAAGCAACGGCGCAGTCTCGAAGCACTCTTGACCAACCAAACGTGCGCAAGCGGACTATCCTTTCTCCCGTGGGGGGCCCATCAGAGCGGGTTGAAACAACACGGCCGCCGTCATAGTGCAGACCAGCGCAAGCGCCATCAACTTCCCCATGCTGGAGGTGCCGGGTTGACTGGACAGCCACAGGCTGCCGAACGCCGTTGCCGTAGTCATAGCGCTGAAGATAACCGCCCGGGTCAGGCTGGATTGCAGCAGGGCGGTTTTCCCGGCCCTCCACGCCATGATGTAATAGATTTTGAATGCAACGCCGACGCCGAGCAACAGCGGTAGCGCGATGATGTTGGCAAAATTCAGCGGAAGGTCGAACACAACGCAGAGTTCCAATGTAACGACGCCGGCAACGATAAGCGGCAGGAGGGTGAGCACCACATCGCCCATCCGACGCAGTGCGATCCACAACAGGATGGTGATCGCCGAGAGGGCGAAGATTCCAGCTTCGATGAAGGCTCGCACGACGGTGTTGCGGGCTTCGTACAGGAACACGGCGGGTCCTGTTGCATTCGGTTCAACCGCCAGCACCGAGGTAGCGAAGCCGCGCAGGACCTCGGTGTCTTCGGGATCGCCTTTGGGCAGGACTTGGACCCGGGCGTGCCCGTCGGTGGTCACCCAATCTCCAGCGACGTCGGAGGGGATATTCTCGGTGGTGACACGCTCGGGCTTGAGCTCCTGTCTGAGCTGATCGAGCGAGATCCGCAGGGGCGCGGTGACCGCCGTTTCGGCTCGCATGCGGGCCAATGGGTCGGCTTCCGCAAGCTGCGTCAGCAGCTGCGAGAGTCGCCGCGCCGCATCGGCGCCGGGTCCCTGGGTGTTGCCGGCGACCTTCGACAGGGTGTCGGCCACTGATGACAACGCTTCGATATTCTCCTGGTCGGTGGGCGGGCGATCGACTTCCCTGGGATTGAGCGACGCATCGATCGTCGTCGCTGCATCGTGGATGAGCTTGAGCTTTTCATCCTGGTCACTGGGCACGAGATCACTGAGCGTTCTCGTTTGCGAAACTTCCGGAAGCGCCGATAGCCGCCGCGCGGTTGCATTCGCAGCGGCGAGGTCGGAGGCCTTGATCTCGATCGCGTTGGCTCCGGTCTGTGGATTCTTCCTCAGTTCGAGGAACGTTGCGACTGATTCGACCTTCGGGCTTTGCAAATGCAGCGGATTGAAGTCGAACTGCAGCCAGAACAGCAGCGGTGAGGCAAGTACGACGACCAGAATAATGATCACCACGACCGGAATCCGATGCAGTTCCAGGAACCGATCGACCGGCGCGAGCTGCACAAACCCCATGGGATGCCGTTCGCCGGGAGGGTTCAGGACCGCCAACAGCGCCGGCAGCAAGGTAATACTGGTGACGAAAGCGATGATCATCCCCGAGCCTGCAATCTCTCCGAGTTCGGAGAGCCCGCGGTAGGCGGTAGGTAGGAACGAGGAGAATCCCACCGCGGTCGCCAACGCGGCCAAGGCCAAAGGCCCGCCGACCTTGACCGCCGTGCTGTGCAAGGCTGTGCGCAGCTCGGGATAATCGTGACGCTCGGCACGGTACCGTACGCTGAACTGAATTCCGAAATCGACGCCTAGCCCGATAAACAGCACGAAGAAAGCAATGGAGATTAGGTTGAGCGCGCCGACTAGGAACAGGCCCCAGGCGGCGGAAATTGCCAGCCCTACCAGGAGACTGACGGCCACCGCGAAGATAATCCGCGCCGAGCGCAGTGCGAGCCATAGGATGATCAGAACCGCAAGCAGCGATACGGCGGTATTGAGGCCTGCGTTCTTCTTGAGGGTCCTGAACTCGTCGTCGTCGGTCGGGATACGCCCGGTTTGACGCACCCGCGCCTGATAATCGGCGCCGAGTTTGAGATCCGAAGCGGTCTGCGCGATCGCATCAGTTGCCGCGCGACCAGGTTCGAGCGCCATGAAGTCGAGCACAGGCTCAACCTCAATGAAGCGGCGCAGGTCCGTCGGCTCCGCCGGTTTGCCGCCAGCCAGCGCGCGCCACGAGAAGCTTGCGGGCCGGCCGGCAACAACATCTTCCGCTGTAGCCGCGGCCATGGTCATCGGTCTGGTCATGTCATCGAGCTTCAGCGCGCCGCCTTGCACCCCCGTGATCCCAAGCGACAGCGCGCGGAGTATTCCCCGCAGGCTCGGATCGGCCGCCAAGGTTTTCAGGAGGACATCTGCTCGCGTCAACCCGTCCGTCACCCGTGCGACCTCGTCGGTCGGCAAGTACAACAAGCCGTTCCGCGCGAAAAAGTTGCCACCTTGGATTTGACGAACGGAATGAATGAGTTCGGAACGCGTTGCGAGAGCGTGGGCCAGTTTGGCAGCCGCTTGATCGACGAGCTCGGGCGTCGGCGCGTCAATTACTACGAGGATCTGCCGTTGCGGGAACGACTCGAGGAATCGCTCCTCCCGCTGGCGCCAGGGCAGATCGGCCGAGATAAGCATTTTGGTGTCGGTTCGGATGGCAAAATGCGTTCCGGCGTAGACACCGGAACCTGCCGCCAAAACCGCAGCCGGCCCGATCAGCCACCATGGATGCTGGGTGCAGAGATCGACGATACCGACGATGAGCGATTTCAGCATGTGTGGCCACACCGAGCGGATTCGCAGTAGGCCGCGTATGGCATGGGCAACCCGTTGGCCGCGGATTTAGACGTCGCGCGAGGGGATTGAGAACCGCGTTCAATACGTTCCTGTGAACCGCCGGAAGGATACAGAAGCAGCTGAGCCTCCTCCAGTGCCGCGCCGTCACCAACGCCGGAGAGAAGATCGTTTTGTGGGTCATGAACTGCCTCGCCAACACCACGGTCGGTGCGGTAGCAGGACCTCCGATGACGGACACTAACGCCGGCTTGACGAGCATCCGGAGAAGATGCGCCAGCGGCGCGAGACGGTCGAGCTAGGAACCATAAATCCAGGATGGGACGCGGCATAAGGCCGTCAGCAGCGCAATACGTGGCGGCGTTTGGTGCAATCAGGTTAGTTCAGTCTCAAGTGACCGTACGACTCGTCGATCCCGCGCCTCGATGGCGCATTTTGCGGCGTGGGCATCGCGATTGACGACCTGGAGGTTTGGCAATCCCCAAAAATCGAGCAGCTTCGGCCAAGGCGCATCGCGATGCTTGCTCCACACGCGAAATAACGGGACGCGGTGATCTACCTCAGCGTCCTTCCAAAGTCGCCCACCCGTTTGGCCGCATCGCCGAACTTGGAGGCGCCGTAGGAGCGGAGCCTCGCCACTCGGCGCATTCCAGAATTCCCATGCGATCACACAGGCGCAGTGCCAGTTCGCGTTTTTGTTTGGACCGCCGTTCCACAGATCAACATGCCAACCAAAGCGATAAACGGGCTGCCCGCAGATGCAGCAGAATCCGGCCCCTCGCGCGTAGGCGCACTCTCGATATGGCGCCGGTGGCGTTCGGAATGTGTTTGGCAAACCGCTTTTGCGATTACTACCAAGCTGCCAGGTCCAGCCGGTCGGTGCGCCACTACGGGCCGCCAGAGCGCGCGCTAATCGATCAGCCCGAATTGGATGCGCCCGCCAATATGAATCGATCGCCAGCCGCGGTGTTGGCGGAATGAACGGTAGTTCGATGGCGCGCGCGAGCACGGCTTGCGGAAAGATCGCGGGCAGACTTCTGGAAAGGCGCTTGAGAGATCGTCTGTTTCGTTCTGCTTTCTCGGTCTGCCAGTTATACATGCTCTCGCTCTTAAACGCCGCGCATATTGGCGCTAAGGCGTAAAATGTTCGTTCATCGTTAGTCCGCAGCGCGGAGACGCGAGGAATCGCTATGAGCTGGGATGTCCTAATCCGTCACGGACTCATCATCGATGGAAGTGGTAGACCGGGTGCCATCGGCGATATTGCTCTCGGCGGAGGGCGGATTGCGGCGCTAGGTGCTTCCCTTACTGGTGACGTAACGAAAATCATTGATGCCGACGGCTTAACGGTAACGCCGGGGTTTATCGACATCAAAACCCATTCCGATTTTGTCCTGCCGATCAATCCCAAGGCCGAGAGCAAGGTCCGACAGGGCGTCACGACCGAAATCATTGGTCATTGTGGGTTCTCGGTCGCGCCGGTGCTGCCGGGAAAGGCGCAGCTTTTAGCCGATTATCTCAGCGGAGGTGCGCCGTGGCTGCCGTTCCGGGAAATGAGCTTCCCGGAATACCTCGACACGTTTCCCGCAGTCGCGGTCAACACCGGAATGTTAGTTGGGCACAACACACTCAGACTCATGGTGATGGGGCTCGAAGATCGGGCACCGACAGAGATTGAACTGAACCAGATGATCGCCCTGCTTGAAGATGGCCTACGGGCGAGCGCACTTGGAATGTCTTCCGGGCTATTTACGCCACCTGGCAGCTTCGCCAAGCCGGACGAAATGAGAACCCTTTGCAGGGTGCTCAAAAAATACAATGCGGCCTATTTCACTCACATCCGCGACGAATCAAACAACGTCATGGATGCGGTCGAAGAGGCGATTGATATTGCCCGCGCGACTGGAGTGCATGTCGAGATCGTGCATTTAAAGTGCTCCGGGGTGGACAACTGGGGTAGGGCGACACAGATCCTCGATAGAATCGCTGCGGCGCGCGCAGAAGGATGTGACATCGATTGCGATGCTTATCCCTACACTGCCGGCGCAAACCCACTGAAGAATTTGCTTTCTGGCTGGGTGCAGATTGGCGGCAATGAAGCGATGCTGGCGCGCCTTGCTCAGCCAGAAATCCGGCTGCGCCTAAAGGCCGAGATCGCGGAGCACGGCCTTAACAACTGGGGCCGAATTCCATCCTGGGACGCGGTGCAGATCTCGATTTCACCGCAACGGCCGAAGACCGCGGGCCATACAGTGGCGAGCCTAGCAGCGACACGGAGCTGCGATCCAATCGACCAGATCTGCGATCACCTCATTGCCGACCATGGGGCCACTCGCGTTCTGGTGACGTCTATGTCCGAAGACGACATCCGCACGATTGTCCGCTCACCGACCGCGTTGGTCGGCTCAGACGGGAACTGTGTTGCGACCTATGGGATCGTCAGCCAGGGAATGCCGCATCCACGCTTTTACGGCACATTTCCAAGAATTATCGCACGGTACGTCGGTGACGAACGGTTGATCCCGCTCGAACTAGCGATACACAAGATGACCGGCAGATCCGCGAATGCTCTCAAGTTGCGCGACCGTGGACTACTGAAAGTAGGTTACCGCGCCGATCTCGCAATTTTTGATCCAAATGATTTCCGCGACCAAGCAACTTACGCCGATCCCCATAGGTATCCGAGCGGGGCGCGCACGACTGTCATCGTCAACGGAGTGGTCGTGGTTGAGAATGCGAGCCACACCGGTGCGACGCCGGGGGTCGTGCTGCGGCGCGGCGCTGACGGTCACGTTGGCTAGGACCGGATTACCCCTGAATACTGTTCGTAAAAGCTCCACCAGTGAGGCACCTGCTCAAAGAGCACCGCTTATAATTCCTTAAAGCGATAACCGACACCATACAGCGTTTCGATCATGTCGAACTCGCCGTCGCTGGCCTTGAATTTTTTGCGCAGCCTTTTGACGTGACTGTCGATGGTGCGATCGTCCACA
>Ga0207826_1000576_pt1 | contig 10289 bp, 8 predicted proteins | sample LuqExpMetageno80_FD_187837 | JGI IMG/M metagenome (GOLD analysis project Ga0207826, IMG submission 187837) | Tropical forest soil microbial communities from Luquillo Experimental Forest, Puerto Rico - Sample 80 (SPAdes) | ecosystem: Environmental > Terrestrial > Soil > Tropical forest ... | reverse complement strand
ATTAACAGAATCGCGCCCGCCTTGCTGCAGGGCAGGTCAAACAGAATGGTAAAATGTTTGGAGCAGATCGCCCGGAAACTGATAAAATTTTCCCAGCAAGTACCAAAAACGCCGCCCGCAAGAGAAGGGAAAAATCTCAAGAAGGCCGCCACCTTGTCGAAATCTCGCCGGGTAGTTTAACAATATCCTGGCGATCGTATCTCATAAGACTCGTATTACCTAGCAGCAGCCTTATCGGGTAAAATAGGTGCAAATGCATTCATCTAAACCGGCACAGCCAGGGCTTTCCTCAAGTGGGGAGCACCTGGTCATGCCAACCTGCTATGAACAGGGAGGGTGACCATGGCGGGCAACACGTTTCAAGATCTTTTCCAGGGCCAGATGGATTTCATCTTTTTCTTCAAAGGCCTGGCTTTTTTCCTGGCCTTAGCGGTCTCTTGTTTTTTTCAGAGAGACTCTTCCCAACGTCTCCCCTGGCGCTGGTTCGGGTTGTTCGCCGCGGCCCAGGGGATAGCCGCCTGGTCATCGCTTGTGGCGATGAACTTCGGGAATCCTGCCTATCTCCTCATCGGCGGCGATATTCTGCAGATACTGTCCTGGATTTTCCTGGCGGAATTCGGACGGTCGGGAGTCAGCCGGGTGCTGGGCCGGGATTCGGGGTTGTGGCTGATTGCGCTCTTGTTGATGCTCACCGGGTTGGGTGGCCTGAAAGGCTGGGGCGGCATTGAACTGGCCAGCCGCTACACCCTGGGCCTGGCCGGGGGATTATGGGCTGCGGCAGCCCTATTCATGGAGGGGCGTGATTTTCCGGCCCGGGAAAGGGGGGGCAGTCTTCTGGCCGGTCTCAGTCTCGGTCTTTATGCCTTGACCGTGGCCATCTTTCCCCCGTTTTCCGTGGGAGCCCAGGGTCTTGCGGCGCCAGACTCCTTAATGCAATTCACCGGGGTGCCCCTGGCCTTTTGCCAGGCGCTCCTGGCCTTCGGGATGGCCGCGGGTATCTATGGCTTTCTGTCCTGGCGCCACAAAACCGAGGACAGTCCGGAAACCCGCTACCGTTCCCGGTACATGTTCGCCATGCTGACCACCCTGGCCATTATTCTGGGACTGGGCAGCGTCCTGACCCTCTACCTGGGCGATTGGGCCAACAAAAGGCACGAAAGAGTCAAGGCTGAGGCCCATGAGATTGCCACCATTGTAGTAAGCCGGCTCAATACTGAGTTCAAGCGCATGGAAGAAGGGGTAATCTCCCTGGCCGAGACCAGCTGGCTGCCGCAAGCGCTGCAAGGCACCGATGCCCAAGACCAGGCCAGAATCAATAACCTGTTGGATCGCTACCAGGAGAACCTGAATGCCTCGGTCTGTTATATTCTGGACGGGAACGGCGTCACTATAGCTTCCTCCAATCGCAACGCCCCCGACAGTTTTGTGGGCAAAAATTACGGGTTTCGCCCCTATTTCAAGCAGGCCATGGCCGGAAAAGTCGGGCGCTACTTTGCCACCGGGGTCACCTCCAAGGTGCCAGGCTACTATGTCAGCTACCCCATCCGGGACCCCAAACGGAAGAATTTTAAAGCGGTGGCGGTGGTGAAAGTCACCCTGAACAACATTGCCGGGGAACTCCAAGCCGCGGGTGAGAAGGGCAATTCCATCATCGCCCTGGCGGACCCCCGGGGTGTGGTGTTTCTTGCTAGCCAGCCGGACATGATCTTCGATAGCCTCTGGCCGGTGGCGGAGAAGGACGTGGCCGATCTCAAGGAGCAATACGGCAAGGACAGTTATAAGGCCATCTTTCCGGAAAAAATCGGGGATGGCAGCAAGGTGGATTATAAGGGCCGTCATTACCTGGGTTCCTTTGCCGGCACCATCCACGCCGGCTGGTCGGTATTCTTCTTCCGTCCCATCGAGCTGGTGGGGGTCTACCGCCTGACCGGCATCGCGGTGGCCTGTCTTTTGGCCCTGGTGGCCCTGGCCATCATGGGCACCAACTTTTACCTCAAGGAGTCCACGGTGGCTTCGGCGGGCCGGTTCCGGGCCATGTTTGACGCGGCGCCGGAAGCCATCGGGGTCATTGACCCGGAGACCCTGCAGGTTGTCGAGGCCAACCGGTCTTTGGCCGCGGGCCTGGGCTACAGCCAGAAAGAGCTGCTCAACTTGAGGCTGGACCGGCTCATCAGCCAGAAGCCCCGGGAGATTCACGATCAGCTGGACAACATCAATCGAGAAGGTGAACCGGTGCGCCTGGATTGGCGGGCCCGGAAAAAAGACGGCACCCTGGTGGACCTGGAGGTTATCGGGTCCTTCCTGGAGCACCAGGGCAAAGACCAGGTCCTGATCTTTTGCCGGGAGACCGAAGGCCTGCCGCAGCCCGCGGCTCCCACCGTGTTCCGGGAAAAAGAACCGGCGGCGCCGCCCCGGGCGGCCGAGGACCCCCTGGCCCTGGCCAGCGGCATGATGGATGAGTTGACTACCATCGCCAGGAATATCCGGGGAAAAAATCTCCGGCAGCCCAGCCCCGAGAAGGAAAAGCCCATGGATGTTGCCAGCCAGTTCGACGTGGAGGCGAAAAAACTCATCAAGCGGATTGAAGAGGCCATGACCAAGGTGGAGAAAATCCGCAAGACCTCGGGAAACCGGCCGAACGCCTGAAAATCATTACAAAACTGATTTTTTGGTCATCCTGAACGAAGTGAAGGATCTCAAGTCTCTGAAATTACGAGATTCTTCGCTTTGCTCAGAATGACCCTTTGGCGGGATCGGGTTTTGCCATTGTTTTTAACGCCTACCTGAAAGTTCCTGGCAGTTTAAAAAAAAAGGCAGGGTGCACAGTCGACCCTGCCTTAGTTTTTCTAATGGGTGAGGAGCTTATCAGCCCGTTATCTTTTTTCTCCGCCAGCCCAGGGCCCCCAGGCCCAGGAGGCCGGAGCCCAAAAGGAGCACGGAGGGGAGTAGCGGGACGGCGTTGGGTCCTGGGTCGGGTACGAGTTTGCCGCCGCCGCCCCCGGTTATGTTGTACTTAGTAGGCTATACCAGCCAAAGTTGTTAGCTTTGAAGAGGCCACCCGTTCCCTTAAACTCCCCGGGGACGTAGAATTGATGAGTATTGGAAGCACCCTTATCGGCCAGGGCCGGTTGGGCCAGGAGCGCCAGCAGCAGCGCCGCCATGGCAATGAGACAGTATTTGGTTTTTCTCCTTTCAGACTTCAAAAGGCAGGTCTCCTTTACTGCGGGGGCAGGCTTATCTGAAGAGCCCCAGTCTTCCAAAAGCCGGGGCGCCCAAAAGGTTTGTTCCGGCGAGCAGTGCTGGAGCTCGGCGCGGGTCTACAATGGGGGTCAACAAACAAGGTAAAGGAGATATCCAGAAGGGCACAGCCGCAGGCGGAGGAGGGAAGTCCGCTACCGGGTCCCCACATGTACATTTTTTCTGAAAAGAGTTACTAGCGTGAAATATAGCACGTGGAATATAGCAAGAAGCAAATGTTTCCTGTTTTTTGGAATAGCAGGATTAAAGCATAACCAGTTATTTTCATTTATTATAATTAAATTAGACAGGTAAGACTATGGTAAAATGGTAAAATCCAACCAGTCTATTTTGGTCGTTTTGTATCGCCCCGGGTGGCGAAGCAGTAAGGAGGGTGGCGAAAGATGAAACAGGAAAGCAACTACCGGGAACGGTCCCTCAAGATTCACGGGATGATCTGCGCCAAATGTGGAAGAGAATTTACGCACAAGAACCGGCAGTTATTGACGGTGCACCACAAGGATGGCAATCCCCGGAATAATCCCCCCGATGGCTCCAACTGGGAGAATCTTTGCCTGTATTGCCACGAAGATGAGCACAGCCGCAAACTTCTGGGCGATTATCTCAGCGAGGAATGATCGGGTCTTAATTTAGCGGCTATTAAGATGCTGCCATAGTTGGGAGAGGCCTGAACCCAGTGCATTTATTCCCCCTCACCCTGACCCTCTTCCCCCATCGGGGGAGAGGGGATAAAAAGAATCCTGGTAATACACCCTCTCCACCCAGCGGGGGGAGAGGGCAAGGGTGAGGGGGACCGAAAAACTAACTGTGGCCCATATCCAAGAATTGGTCCCCTGGCTTGATATGAGGAGATTAACCATGAGCAAATGCATGCAAATCACCGTGGCAGTGACCCCTTTTTACCAGGAAGAATTTGGCCGGACCTATCCAAAGCTGGCCCGCCACCTGGGTTATCTGGACGCGGCCCTGGTCAAAAGCAATCCCTCCCTTTACGCCCTGGTGACCCGGCTGGACAAGCTGCTCTACACCTTCGACGGGACCAAGCTCAGAGAAGTGCTCCTCCGGCACCGGGAGAAGCTTCAGAGCCTTCAGAAAGGTATTGAGGAGAACCTCGCCGACTGGAATCTCGCCCAGGCCGATCAGCTTCTGTACCAGGTGGAGGATATCTTTGACAAAATCGAAGCTGAATTGGATTAGCCGGGGGGCCGCCGCAGCCTGAGCCACAAAAGCAACGGGCCGTACTTCCTGAGATGGGAGGGTACGGCCCTGTCAGTCCGTTCGGCGTAACGCCAGGTTACTGTGCCCGCCGCGGGGCAATCCCGGAGAAATCAGACAACGATCCCTGGTCAGTGCCCGGGCCCGGCTCCCCCTGGGTCATGGCAGCCAGGCGCTCCACTTCTTTTTGAGATCGAGCTACCCCCTTACTATTGGCCTGACTGATAGAAGGGCGGGCTTGAAGATTTGGCTTTGGGAAGAGTCCAGGTTACCCGGGTAGAGGGCGATGAGGTCTCGGTTTTATCATCCGGAACTCTGAGATCTGCCCGGGGCACCTTCCAGGAAGGGTTGGGAACGTGCCAGGCAAGGCCAGGTTCCTGGGCGGGAGTCGACTTGACATCCCAGCACTTGATGAGGGCTTTCTTGACGGATACCATCCCCTTAACCACCTGAAAATACTCTTTGTGAGGGGACCTCGTATTAGAGGCGAAAGGCAACTGGTCAGGTCCTCTGGCCATGGAGAAATGCGGCTTGGGCTGTCCCAGATCGGTGACCCCGTGCCCCTGGCATAAGGATACCAGGGCTTCATAGGGGTCCACGGCGCACATTTTGCTAAAACTCTGGTCGGCATGGACCTCGAAGTGGAGATGCGGCGGGGAGCTGATGGTGCCGGTATGACCTACGTAGGCAATGAGCTCACCCTTCTTGACCGCCTTGCCGGCCGTGATGCCCTCCGCATATTTCTGCAGGTGCATGTAGACGTAGCCTCTGCCATCGTGTCCCGCCAAAAGCAGGGTGTTCCCCGCATTGTGCCAGTCAGCCAATTGCTGGATAACCCCATCGGTCATGGCATAGACCGGAGTGCCCTCCTCGGCAAAGATGTCAATGCCGATATGTAATCTGCCACCGGGCCGTGGGTCACCGAAAGAATCCCTGAAGAAAAAAGGCCACGACACCGGGAAACAGTAGCGGGGGTATTGGGGGTTGAGCATCAACTTGCCGGCCGGTTTGGCCAGGGCTCTCAGATCCAGATCATCAGCGAGCAAGGAAGCATCATGATCATTTCCGAGAGGTTTCCCAGGTTGATCCGAAAAGATTTGGGACAACCTTTGCATGTCGTCCTGCAGGTTGATTTGCTGGCGAAACCTTTCGGCGTCGCCCGGCGACAGGCGGTTCAGGGTGTCGGCCGGAACAACCGGGCTCAAACTGGGTTGGGCTATTTCAGCGCCTCCCCAGGTGTTCATGATACGGTCCGAAGGAAAAAGGCAACGCAACAGTAAAGGATCATGCTCCTGAGGCATTGAGGGATCATGAGCACATCGATAATAGGCGTCGGTCTTCAAAAGAGGAGAGGGCAACCATGAAAAGACCGGGGCTTCTTCATACACTGATTGAGTGTTACTTACTCTGTTTTTAAAGAAGAAAAAAGAAGAAGAGATTAGGAGCAAGAAAAGAGTAAGAAGCAATATTGATGGATAAGACGACTTCCTAAGGAAGTATTTTATCATAGGTTATCCACAGTATTGTTTGCAGTTTGTTTGAACTTTTTGAAGGTTAACTGCAAGGGGGCGTATTTGGGAAAATATTGCTGCTCACGCCCTGGCATTCTCAAGGCTCATGTATGAGATAGGCCAATTCTGGCAATTTTAATAGACTTGCCCTAAGAAAGTCAACTAATTTTTCCCCCTCTAAAGGTTCCTTAGTCTTGGCAGCATCGATATTTCCTCGTTCAACAGAGGGCCTTTCATTGTAAACCGGACGTCTTAGATACATTGCTGTCCAGACATCTCCCTTCTCCCCAGTCTTCCCCTCAGACGGGTGGAGCAGAGAAAAGCGGGCGGGAGCTAGGCCGCCAGTGGCAGACACCACCGCAGTTTTGCCCTCATCCAGGCCAGGAGGGAGCCAAGGCGAGGACCAGACATGTGGGCCCGGCTTCATCCCGGGTGGTGAAGGGCCTGGAGCAATCTGCCAGTTCTCCTGGCTGAACCGTCCCTTCTTGCCTGGCTTATCGGCATAAAATTAAAAAATTGTTAAAAATAATTTCGGCAGAAAGAGAAGATAGCTATATTTTTGCTGAATTCAGGGCAGGTTGAAATTGGCGACCGGGTCTGGAGGGGACCGATGGATGGTAAGCTCCCCGACCCCCTCAACCCCCGTCCCAGCCCTTTCCCCCCTTGAAAATCCAACGCCCCCGGTTCCTTCAGATTGCGCTAAAGGGCTGGGGGATCAGTTTTGGGAGAATGGGCCGGGGCTCCTAACCCTCCTCTTTCACTGGCCGCTTTTGGCGGGGCCGGTAGGGCACTTCTCCGGGGTGACGCCCTGGGATTTCATCTTCTCCAGGTATTTTTCCGGGTTCTTCTTGAATTCCTCGTCGCAGCCCTTGCAGCAGAAATAGATGCGCTGACCTTTATAATCGGCGTAAAGGTTTTTATCCACGTTGCCGCCCCGGACCGGGCAGGCAACCTGTGTCTTGCCTGCCAGAGGCTTTTCCATCATAGGGGGTTCTATGGCCCATCCAGCTGCGACAGAAAACGCCAGGACCGTTGCTACGATCATTGTCATCATTACCCTTTTCATCGCTTGGCCCCTTTCCTTTTTACGGGCTTATGTGGCCCGGCTGACCAACTTGCCCGTGAAGCTATGGTGTCTCATGAGAATCAACCAGATGGTTTCTATGGCTCCATATTGGGTCAGGGTAGGGAAGTAGCCAGATTCTACCTAACCCCTTCAGTATATAGTTAATGGGTGTGATTATGCCCGCTGGGATTGGGATTCCTAGTAGCCTGCCCCGAGGGAGCCGGGGCCCATGTCCCGCCCGGTTGGCCGGGAACCGGGGCGTAAGGATCGGCATAGTTGTAGTTGCCCATATTATCTGGGCCCATTTGGCCAGAGCCGCCCATGTAGCCGTTTCCCATGTTGCCCGACCCCATGTGCCCAGAGCCACCCATGTGGCCATACCCTGTCATGTTCTGGCCCATCTGGCCGCCACCGCCGCACCGCGCGGCTGAAGGGTACGGAGACGCCAAGATTGAGGTCATAAACAAGAGGGCCTGAGCCCATCCATATCTTTTCATGATTCGATCTTCTTACTTATCTTTTTCACTTATAAGGTTTCACCCCAGTCCGGCTCGCCTTTACAATTGGACCGGAGCCATTAAATCAGAGGGTTAATGCATGTGATTCCCCATGCTCCCGGAGCCCATGTTGCCTCCGCCATTGTTCATCGGCATGTTTCCCATGTTCCCGGAATCCATGGGCATGGAGCCCGTGTTATTGTCCATGGGCGTGGAATTCCCAGTCCCCATGCTGCCATTCATGGGCATGTTGCCCATGTTGCCGTTGTTATTGTTGTTGATCATATCGCTGTTGTTCGGACTCATGGCAGGCCCCATGGCCTTCATCATCCCGCCCATCATGCCAGCCATGCCGCTCATGGCGCCCATGGCGCCTCCACCCATGGCCATAGCACAGCCCTCGGTGAGGGTCATCGCCAGGATTAAAGCCAAGCAGATAGATAACCATTTAGAGGTTTTCATGATTCGTTTACTCCTTGTTTCATAATTGGGGAACTTTCCCCTTGATTCGTTATTACCCTCTTGGCCTCCCGGGATCGGGCCAGGAGAGTCAACGTGACTACTTCGTATCGACGGCCTCGGCTCATGGAACCAATGCTACCGAGGCCCATTCGGGAACCGGTTGAGCCCACGTCCCTAGACCCGGACCGCAAGGTCGCGTTGCCCCGGCTACCGGGTTCACGGCTCAGGTGCCCAAGTTGCCCCCAAAGGGATTCGGTTTCAATTATCGGGTGCAGGAAAACCTCCCCGGTCCACCGAAGTTAACAAGACATGAAGCAGATATTTCCAATGAGGAAGGCTAGATCAGCTTTGAGGCGGACGAAAGATGTCGGTGATGATGATGGATGGTTGAGGTGCGATGTAAGAAGCATAGCTGGGAGAATTTTGCTGCACGGGCGCACTGGCGCCAACGGCATGAAGAGACAGCAAGCTTAGGGACTTACAGCGGCAGCCGGATTTGTGCCTCTGGTTGCCGGTATGCTGGCAACATGGACAGGCGCAATCGGCCATATGGCATTTCTGCGCTGAAATCTGCCCACCTGTTGCCGGGGTCATCAAGGGCAGACTATTGGCTTTGGCTTGCGCGACCAGGGGCAAAATCATGGCGCAGACTAGCGCTGCCCAAAATAGAATGCGATGGACTGTCATTCGCATATTATTTTATGTAATCATTTTATTGTCTAGAGTCAAGCTGACCTCCGGAGCCTAGCCGCCTGACCCTCTATAAGTTTTTGATACAAAAAAAGCAAAGGTGTTAATGCTTCCTCTCTGCTGCCCTTAAATCATAATAAAAAAAAGGACCTTGGCTTGGCCGGGGAATAAGGATGGGGTGATATTCGTTAGAAACTCGTTTGTTAATATATCAGGCAGAGCAAGAAAATCCTGAGCCGGGGTCTAGCCAAGGGGCCTGTTAAGTTTCTTAACCTCCCAGTGCCATTTCCACAACAGATAAATCGCCGGATAGATAAACAGTTCCAGCAAAAAAGAGGTGATAACCCCGCCCACCATGGGCGCGGCGATGCGTTTCATGGCCTCGGAGCCGGTGCCGGTGCCCCACATGAGGGGGGCCAGGCCCGCCAGAATGGCCAGCACCGTCATGAGCTTGGGCCGCAGACGCTGCACCGCGCCCTCCATGACCGCGTCTTCCGTGTCCCGGTAGGTGAGGAGGCGGCCCTCGTCCTGGGCGCGATGGTAGGCGATGTCCAGGTAGAGGAGCATGACCACCCCGGTTTCGGCGTCCAACCCGGCGAGCGCAATGAGGCCGACGACCACCGCCACGCTGATATGGTAGCCCAAGAGATAGAGGAGCCAGATGGCCCCCACCAGGGAGAAGGGCACCGCCAGGAGCACGATCAGGACCTTGGTGATGGACTGGGTGTTGATGTAGAGGATGAAAAAGATGATGGCCAGGGTGAGGGGGATGATAATGGACAGGCGTTTTCTGGCCGCTTCCATGTATTCGAACTGACCGCTCCAGAAATAGGAATAGCCGGGCGGCATCTTCAGGTTTTCACTGATGAGGGCCTGGGCCTTCTTGATATAGCTGCCCACATCGATATCGTGGATGTCCACGAAGATCAGGGTGGCCTTACGGGCATTTTCGCTGAAGACCATGGGGGGGCCCTGGCGGATCTTGAGGTCGGCCACCTGTTCCATGGGAATCTGGGCCCCGCCGGGGGTGGGGATCAGCACCCGGCGCAGGGCCGGCAGATTCTCCCGGTAGTCCTGAAAGTAACGCAGGTTCACGGGGTAGCGTTCCAGGCCCTCCACGGTGTAGCTGAGGTTCATGCCGCCCAGCGCCGTGAGGATGACGTCCTGGACGTCCCCCACAGTGAGGCCATAGCGGGCCGCTTCTCGCCGCTTGATATTAAAATCCAGATAGTAGCCCCCGGTGGTGCGTTCCGCAAAAGCGCTGGCCGTCTCGGGGATGCTTTTAAACAGGGCTTCGGCCTGGGTCCCCAGGCGGTTTAACACCTCCAGGTCAGGTCCGGTGATTTTTAGGCCGATGGGGGTCTTGACCCCGGTGGACAGCATGTCGATGCGGATTTTGATGGGATAGCCCCAGGAGTTGGAAAGGCCCGGAAATTTCACTGCCTCATCCATCTGTCTGATGAGCCCCTCCATGGTCACCCCCGGCGGCCAATCCTTGGGATCCTTGAGGCGGATGTTGGTTTCGATCATGCTTAGGGGCGCCGGGTCGGTGGCGGTTTCGGCGCGGCCGGCCTTGCCGAAGACATTCAC
>Ga0207826_1000575_pt1 | contig 10290 bp, 10 predicted proteins | sample LuqExpMetageno80_FD_187837 | JGI IMG/M metagenome (GOLD analysis project Ga0207826, IMG submission 187837) | Tropical forest soil microbial communities from Luquillo Experimental Forest, Puerto Rico - Sample 80 (SPAdes) | ecosystem: Environmental > Terrestrial > Soil > Tropical forest ... | reverse complement strand
CACGAAAGCCTCCGGATTGGTCTCAAAACCGACTAGACAACGGCTTTGTACCATGAAAGAGGCTTTTCGTGTTTCAAAAACGCGAATTATTCAGGCTAGCTATAGCTAGATAGCCTTCCTGGGTCTAATCCTTGGAGTTTCCTCCCTTATTGCTTGGCGATTCGACATTTCACGAGAGTCGCGGTTCGGCAGTGAGTCGTGATTATCCAGCTTTTGCTGCCTGGTTCGGTCGGCAGCCAGGCGAGAACAAGCAATCGGCGAAGCTTGATCTCGAGGTAACGAATAGACGGCCGGGCCCAGCGGGCGCCCTGCGGTTCGATTCGGAATACGATAAATTTCAGGGCATGGGTCGTACGAGCTTTCATCTGGTGTTCGTCTTGTGTTTCCTGTCTAAGGTGGCATGCACGCAAGGAACACCCGGCGCAAATATAGATATAGAAGAGCGCGTCTTCACAGGGTCGAAGGTCTACTCGCTGCTGCAGTTGCGCTTCTTCCCAGCCAAAGGGGCGCCGGCTCCAGATTTGGACGATTCCTACAAGGCTTACCTTCATAAGGTTTTGACAACGGATGACCGACGCCAGTTCGATTTGGCGACAATAGAATTTGTCGCCCAACTGCACAGTGGTCATACATTCTTCTGGGACGCATGGTTGAACAAAAGTAACAATCAGCCGCTGGGATTCTACGCGATACCGCTCGAAGGAAAATGGGTTGTCGAGACCAGCGTTGTCGGCGATCTCAAGCCTGGTGATGTTATTTCCACAATTGGCGACACGAATATCGAAGCATTCTTTCTGCAACAACGTCGATACATCTCTGCGTCTAGCAGAGCAGCGGAGCGTCGCAATCTGTTCCTTTACCCATACCTATTCCCAGAACAATTCACACTGACATTGGAGGATAGCCGGAAAGTAGAGATCGACCGTGCGACGATGAAAAAGGCCCCGGAAAAGATCGAAGCCCGATGGGTGAAGGCGGGCGCGACAGCCTACATTCGTATTCCCTCTTTTTTCGATCCGTCCCAAGAAGAACAGGCGTTGGACTTCGTGAGACAGTTTCACAAAGCTAAGGCTCTGATCCTTGATGTCAGGAACAACCCGGGTGGGATCCCACCAGAGCGGCTGATCAGGGTGCTTATGGACCGTCCCTACCGCGGATGGGTCGAATCCACAACCGCATCCCTAGCCATGGCCAATACAGCACGCCAAGCAGCCAAAAATGAACCCGACGACTCCCGCGGCGTGCCGAACGCGGCTGGCAACTTACTTGGGGACTCAAAATTGGTGCTAGATGGGCAAGTCATAACAGCCAGCCCGAATGCGTTCCGGGGACGGTTGATTCTGCTCGTAGACGGAGGCTGTGTCTCGGCCTGCGAGGATCTTGTGGAGCCGTCCAAAGAAAGTGGTCGAGCGACGCTCGTCGGTGAAACTACACAAGGAAGTTCAGGCTTGCCTTTCATTTACGACTTCAAAAACGGAATGAGCCTTAGGATTGCGGTTAAACGCTATTGTTTTCCTGATGGCTCCGAGTTCGAGGGAGTCGGCATTAAGCCCGACATCGAAGTGCATACTACGATCGAGGATCTCAAGAACGGGCGCGACCCAGTCCTTGAGAAGGCGATTGAATTAGCGGGAAAACCGTGAGCTTCTCCGACGTGTCCTCATCACTGAAACCGAAGGCGTGATGAAGTGAGCCACACGTTGAGGTCACGCCAAAACGAGGGTCTGCTCCGGCGTAGCGTTTGGCGGGCAGCACTTCCCTGCTGATGCCTAATTCTCTGCAGAAATACTCAACCTTTTCGGGCTCGGGTTCGAGATAGCGACAACGTCTGGCGCTGCGATTTTCCAAGCGGTCTTGAATATCCCGGGAGGCTATCTCCAGCCCGTTCTGCAGCGCGCAGATGGTTCCTACGTAGGTACCGACCGTCACAACATGTATGCGTTTACTTCTTCCGGTACGCTCCTGTGGACCGTACCCAACGACACTCCCCAAATCGCCACGTCGGATGGCGGAGTGATTGGCTCGTCCGGGGTGGAATACGATCAGTACGGCAACGCTGACGGCCAGACTGAAATTCCGAGCCCAAGCCCCGGCCAGTCCAGTCCAGGGTGGTGGCCGAATTGGTCCGGAATGTCCTACTCGGTGACAAACTCATCGAACGTGCAATACGAGTATCTCTTCTCAAACCTGGCAACGGGTTATGCATCTGTTGCGGGGGCAAATCCATCCGGCACAGGAACAGCTCTTCTAAATATAGAAACGGACGAAGGCATCCCACAGTGGAGATATCCGCTAGGCTCGCGAGATGTTCCAGCGTGTCTCCTTGTTGGTGCAAACAAGGTCGAACTTGGTCTTGGAGTCAGGACTCCTTATAACGAAGAGATAGCTCTACTCTACGAAGAAGCGAAGGCGAGCCTGCTTAGTCGGGGCTATCTGGCTTCTCTTGGATGCAAGGCGCTCTTCACCCAAAATCCAAATTTGGCGCCCTTTTTCAACCAGCTCACGTCCGCGATTTCTAATCAGAAGGCTTACGATGGGCTTCAGTCCAATATCAGCAAGTATGATGCTGGAGTATGGGCACAGCAATTTCTCACGATTCCCGGCGAATTGGAGGAGTTGAGAGTTACTCCTGTATGCTGGGAGTTCAATCGTATCCTCGGGCCCTGGACTGGAATTTTGGCTATGGCCCAATTCCAACCCCCCAAAACAGACGTATATATTTGGACAGGAAAGGAAAATCTGTCTCTTCTCAAGCAATCAACTCTTTTGCACGAGGCTCTGCATAGTTTGACGGGCATGGGTGACGCGACCTTGTACTTTGTCTTGACCGGGAAGCCGCTCGGAAGGCAACCAACTCACGTGATCAGCACCTTCTTGGCGAACAATGGTTGTGCGGCAAATTAGGAGAAACGAGAATGCCAAAACTGTTCCGCGTAGTGTTACGTAGCGCGCTTACATCACTAGTGTTTTTTTATGGGACCTCTCATTCGTATGGTAACTGCGAGGCACCAGCGTACCGAGAGGGTAGAAGGGTTCCGAATTCCGCCTCTTATGTACTCCTTAATATCTCGCTGCGGCCCGAGAATTTCGCGCGCGAGAAATTGATCTGCCTCGCGAGCGTCTTAAAGGAAAAATATCAGGGCCCAGTAGCTGCTATAAAGATCTTCAATTCCGATGAAGCGGCTTTGAACTATGTCTCGCTGGGGAACGAATATGCCAACAGCGCGGTACTGTGGGCGTCAAAACTCCACGCGATCTACTACTCCAACATAGAAAGGCATGAGGAGTACCTTCTTCTCATACCGGACGGTCTAAGCCCATCGTTGGATTCACCCTTCAACACTCGTATTGATCTTCCTGAGAAACGGAAACTTCAATGCAAGTTGCAGATTCGAGATCGGTGCCTGATTGAATTTGACCACATCTCGGCGTCAAAGGAATACGGATCAGGTGCGGTCACGCTAACGGGGCAGATCATGCCCGATGGGACAGTCTCGGAAGTGGTTGTTGCTGACCCGGACGCGAATCCTCTGAGTTCACGGATCGCCGTGGCTGAGTTCGCGACACGTAACCTCAGAAGCTGGCGATTCGAGCCCAGTCTTACAAAGGACGAGATTAGAATCCTATATTCGGTGAAACAGGTCGATGCACCCTTCGAGGAGGGTGTCGACGCCTTGGCGCTCACGAAGAATGATCCATTTCTGCTCGGTTAAAGTGACCATCACAAAGAACAGCATTTGCAGCGAGCCTTCACCATGGGGAGGGATTCATCCTTATCAGTCGCGCCGAAGGCGCGTGACTTAGAAGTATGATTGTTTTCATCACGAGTCACGTTGTGACCACGATTTGCCCGCGGGCAAAAGTCCCTCGGAGCTGTCGAGGAATGCCACAGGATTGACAAATCCAGGTAGCTTGATTGGTAACTTTTGCTTAGCAGACTCGGGTTATTTCCCGCGAGTGCCAAAGTGTCGACGTTAGATTCAGCTTGCCCGACAGGGTCGACGTTCAAATAGGGCCAGTGCAGATGCCAAAATAACCTGACAGCCCGGAATCTCAGCATGCATCAGCCAACGTTCAGTTGTTCGACGCAGACGCGTGTAGGGAGGTGCTGGTGCGCCCTGATTTGCTCTGTATGATACTTCTTTTGTGCCGGGCCGGCCAACTGATAGTGCTGTCTGCGACTTCAAGTGCAAGCCTGTCTGTCGGTGACCGGGTCTTCGTCGCGTCCAAAACGTATTCGCTTTTGCAATTGCACCTTTGCCGTGGAGGAAAGGAAATCGCCCCAGATTTGGACGGCCTGTATCGGAACTACCTTGACAAGATGGTCAGCGCAGACGATCGCCGCCAGTTCGATTTGGCTACAATCGAATTTGTCGCACAACTGCACAATGGGCACACGTTTTTCTGGGACACGTGGTTGGACGAAAGCAACAACCAACCACTGGGTTTCTACGCGAGACCGTTGGAAGGAAAGTGGGTAGTTCAGACCAGTTTTCTGGAGAGCCTGAAGCCTGGTGATGTTGTATCCCTCATCGACGGCACGGCAGTCGAAGCATTCTTTCTACGAGAGAGACGATACATTTCCGCGTCAAGCCTGGCCGCCCAGCGCAGCAATCTGTTCCTTTACCCATACCTGTTCCCAGAGCAATTCACCTTGACTCTGGAAGACCGTCGCCAGGTATCGATCAACCGCACGGTTTTAACAAGGCGCCCAGAAAAGACTGAGGGTCGGTGGGTAAGACCTGGTGCGACAGCGTACATTCGTATTCCCTCTTTCTTCAATCCATCCCAAGAAGAAGAGGCGTTGGATTTTGTGAGGCAGTTTCACAAATCAAAGGTTCTGATCATTGATGTGAGGAATAACCCGGGTGGCATCCCACCAGAGCGGCTGATCAGGGTGCTTATGGACCGCCCGTACCGCCGATGGGTCGAGTTCACAACCGCTTGCCTTGGCATGGCCAATGCAGCTCGTCAAACAACAAAAAACGAATCTGACGGCTCCCGCGGCGTCCCGTACGTAGCCAGCGACCTATCGGGGGACTCAAAATCGGCGCTAGAGAGCCGAGTCATAGCCGCCAGCCCAAATGCTTTCCGGGGACAGTTGATTCTGCTCGTAGACGGAGGATGCGTTTCAGCCTGCGAGGATCTTGTGGAGCCGTCCAAAGAGAGCGGTCGAGCCACAATCGTCGGTCAAACAACCCAGGGAAGCTCCGGCCTGCCTTTCATTTACGATTTCAAAAACGGAATGAGCCTTCGGGTTGCGGTTAAACGCTATTTTTTCCCTGATGGCTCCGAGTTCGAGGGTGTCGGCATTAAGCCCGACATCGAAGTGCATACCACGATTAAAGACCTCAAGAATGGACGTGATCTCGTTCTTGAAAAAGCATTGGACTTGGCAGCAAAACCGTAAGGCGCCCGAGCCTTTGCAGATCGATTACTATGGCATTCATAGTCGTCGGCTTGCCATCCGCGCCGCGAAGTTTTGTCCGAAGCCGACTTTGAAATCAGAGGAGAGGTCAACACAAATTGAAGGAGGTCTGCGGACTCGAAATAACGAGGGGCCATTGAGGGGCCAATAGGGATTCCGTTGAGTTCCCCGGCGTGCCTCCTCAGCGTCTTATCGTTCCCCAACATTTCGTCTAAGTCCTTCGAACTCCGATGGGCATTGTTTTCGATCCCCACCGCCCCTACCACCGTATCTTATTGATATCACTGGCCTTACATATGGTCGTGGGAAACAACCCCACCGCCCGGGAGCTCGTGGGCTATCAAACTTGCTGCCATGCCAACACTGAAAAGTAAAACCACCAGACGTGATCCGGGCGTCAATATCCTGAGGAACTGCGCTTGACGTCGGGGATCGACTTGGGCAGCCATCCCCATTTTCTTTTCTGCAGCAACAGTTTCCAGTCGACGCGCATAAAGACGTAAACAACAGCCAGAAGTGCAAGTTGCGTCAAGACAAAGTAGACGCTGAAGTAGGCCATAGCGTCGGTTTCCTCTAGTGCCAGCTTTCGCGAAACGGCCACCGCACTCATTGTCCAGAAGTAGTAGCTTACGAAGCGGCCGATGAAGAAAGGGGCCACAAGGCGGACAAGGGGCATGGTCGTCAATCCGTAAGCAATGAACAGGTAATTCGAAGGCAGGGGCGTGAAGGCATAAAACAGAAAAAGCCCAAACGTCAGATTTGGCCGTTTCTCCAACTCCAGTTTGAGCGAATTAATACTTTGCTTTGCCGCCTCGCCGAGCCAATGGTTGCGGATGATTATGCGGGACAGTTTTCCGAGCAGCGACCTCCCCATCGCCGCGGCAACGGCCCCTACGAGTGCGAACGACCAATCCATGTGCGTGGGAAGCCGGAATCCCAAAAACGAGAACACCATCCAGGTAGGTGGCGCAAAAGCTGGGATGACATTGAGCAGGAATACCACCAAAAACAGAACTAAAAGCGGACCCATTCTTTTCTCTTGGTGTAGGGGCCTTTTTATGAAGCAGTAGACCTCAAGTGGTGTTTCAGTTCGTGCCAACTGTTACAGCCATATTTTCGCACAACTACCTATAGCGCATCGGCAAATCTTATCTGGGACGTTCGCGCTTCTGGATCCCAAAGAAAGTGCTCCCTTATTGCCGCGACGTGCTGCTGCTGCAGATCATGGAAGAAACTCCTTGCCTCCCGTCTTAATTCCTCAAGAGTCCGTTCGGAGAGTCGGTTTCACTGCTCCGGCTGCTTCCTTTTGTGTGTGAGCTTTCGCTGCAGATCAGGTCCAAACTCATCAACCAGGTGGTCAATCACACTGAAGGGAATGCCCATTTCCACCCGGGAAAATGTCTTGCCGACCCCGCGTTCCTCCTCCGGGTAATACGCGTTGGCCAGGGCACTGGCCGCCAGCCCTCCAAGCAGACCCGACCAGTTAAACGCCTTGCGCTGGGAGTCGGTATTCGTTACTACAGGCCGGATGAGCGCGTGCGCAAAGCGGAGTCTCCAAGGTCCCGAGCCTTTGCGAAAATACCTGGGATCCTGGTGCAGGAGGGAAGGAAAGAGAAACGTTCTAAAGAAACCGCTCGCTGATTCATCAGCCATTCCCGCACCAAAGCGCTTGGCGTAGCCTGCTGCGCCCTGTCCGTATCCCGCCAAGTCATTGTTCGCCTGCGCAACGCCCGCGGTGAACGCAATATAGCTGATGGTAAACGGATCCGTGTTGTTGTTGAAAAACATCCGAAACTTTTCGCGCGATGAAAGAGCAGTGGGAGTCTTGCTGTCTGAAACGGTGAACGTGGGAATGATCCAGAAGAGACGCGGCGGCTTTTCATCGGGCTCAGATGTCTTTGCGATTGGAGCATCGGGGAAAGATGACTGGATGTGTCGCGGTGTTACCTGCGGCTGGACTTGCGGAGCTTCCTGTGCCCAGGAAGCACTTACTGGGAGCCATGCAAGAACGATCCAATGGAAGAGGCGGAACCTCATAGTACTTCGGGCTCGCCACGCTGTCACCCGCGTCATTCATCGCGCTTGACGCAGGCACGACTACGTCTGACTTAGATGCTGCTCGCGATCCCGTGCCTTCACAACGCACCAGATCACATCCCAATGTGACTAGCGACACGATGTCCTGGCACGCATGCCACTGACAGAGTCTCTTCCGGATTGGAGCCTGTAAACTGAACGCGTGGTACCGCAGTGCGTTCAGCACGTCCCCGTTCACCTTCTTTTCTGTGAGGATAATCAACCGCGTGTGTGGCCGCACCATCCGCAAACGCCGCAGCAACTCCACGTCTTCCCCGCCCGTCGTCCTCGCGCTTGTTACAATTAGATCGAAAGCTTCCGCCGTCGCCAACTCCAATGCAGTCGCGTTATCGTGCGCATAGCTAAGCTTCCAGACGTCTCGGTCGAACAGCTCCTCCAGCTGCTGGTCAATCTCTCTAGACCCTCGGATTAGTAAGGCGTTTCGTCTTTTGATGATTAGATCATCGGGGTTTGAGGCGTGATGGTCAGCAGACATCGCCGTAATCCTCTACGTGTGCAACGTGGGAGAGGGAACTGCATGCCACCATAATTCCCGGCCTCCGCCCGAACAATCCACATCCGCTCAGACGTTTCTAGATCTTCGAGAGGCACAGGACTTTTGCAAAATTCGGTGTGCCGCTAGGGCACCATTGTGGTGTCGCTCGGTAAACCAGACAGGCGCATAGTCTTCGAGTAGCTCAAACAATCCCATGAACGCTTCCGCCACAATCTTAAATTGCAAGTCGAGTGATTCTTCGCCTTCGCTTTGAGGCAGTGCCTTTTCATCGGAGGGCCGTGGGTCCATCTAATGTCCGCCAGCCTTTGCTTTAAAGCCCGAGGCTCGGGAAATGTGAATGGCTGAATAACCGCAGGCATTACCCTTCCATCCACAATTGCAGCTCGCTTCATATATCCGCGCTCGGACTTCGTCCTCATTCACAACGTCTCTCGAAGGGAAGCTAGCGAACAGTTCAACCCTCCCGCAGTTTACGCAACGGAACGTAAGCGAGTAATCTCCGGTCTTTCGGGCCATTGAAAAACTCCGAATGCCGTTTCCGGAAAAGCAAGCGGTTATCGACAAAAGATCTGCGCTAGGACGACAGTAAAGTGCACAATCCTCGATCCGGAGACGTACGTTCACCACAGGTGTTACGATCAGCCAAAGCGTTAGTCCATCGGCTTAGTAAACTCTCTCGCCGCGAAGCAACAACAACTTTTCATTGGGACTCATTCGCGCACTCTTCCAGTACCCACAATCAGACGATCTTTCAGATTCGCCCAGCTCCGAAAGCCGTAGTGCCGTGCGACTATGTATTGGGCGTCGGCAAGTCTCGCGTTGGAAGTGATGTCTAGAACATCAAAGGGGCGGTATCCTGCAGTTGCAGCGACATCGCCCCGTTGCAAAGCATGCAACAGTCTTCTTGCTTCCTTCCGGATTGCTTCGAGATTTGCAGAGGGTAAATTATGATGCATCGTACAGTTTCCTAGCTCCCCTTAGGAAAATTGCACTGCCGAGCAGTTCTGCGCGAGTCAGACGTTCTCCGCCCAAGAATCGCTGACGAACTCTACTCGCCGCTTGAAATAAGAAGCGTAAGTACAGTCGCGCAGAACTACACGACAGTGCAGACCAGCTAAGCACAATTGCACAGGTATCTGGGAGCGAACACGCAGGTTTTGCAAGCGTTCTCATCTCTAAGTACTCACCTAATCCTTGTTGCTCTGCTTGAATGAAGGCGGCTCCCCACAGAGACCTTGAGCCTCGGGCGCGGGGGACTGAAACAAGCCCGCCAATTGCCGCCGGAATTCGTCGCTGATGCTCTTGGCTTCGCCGCACATCCGAACCTCGTCCAGACGATGAGCATAGAATCGCAAGCTTACACTGTCACCACTAACCAATGCGTCCGTCCATTGACGTAGGTAAAACCTCTTCGCACGCAGCAACAATAACTCTTCATTCGGATTCATTCGGGCACTTTACTGATATGTGGCGTCAGTTCCGTAACACTGCAAGTATCGCTCCCAAGTGTTCTTGGTTTCAATTCGCCAAACGGCGTGAGGGAAACTATGACTTAGGTGATATACAAAAAGGACTGCATTGGATTGCAACTAAGTAGGCGAACTCGAGAAGACTTCGCATCATAGTGGCCAATGACAATCAGGTTTTTTTTGGAGATGCTTACGTCCCTGCTGGCGGTCGAGTTCGATGTCGTGGCTTCAGCCGAGGATGGTAAATCGGCGCTGGAACTCGTTCCCCGCGTAAGCTTAGAATGTTGCGATTCGACACCGCTTACAGGCTCGACAGATGTATTATACCGCGCTCCAGAGCGATCCGGATGGCTTCTGTGCGGCCAGTAGCACCGAGCTTCTTGAAGACATGGCCCGTATGGACTTTAATCGTGCCCTCCGTAACTCCGAGCGTGGTTCCAATCTCTTTGTTGCTTTTTCCGGCGGCCACCAACTTCATGATCTCCGCCTCGCGTTTCGTCAGGCGCTCGCATCTGACTCCGGTAGCCAACTGCGTCGCGACTAACGGAGACATCTCGACCTTTTCTTCATACACTGTCCGGATCGCATTCACGAGTTCTTCGCGACGGCAGTCCTTCAAAAGGTACGATATTGCGCCGGCCTTCAATGCCTGATACACGTCCTCGTCTCCCTTATATGTGCTGAGTACGATTACCTTTGCCTTGCGGTCTTTTCCGCGAATATTCTTGGTGGCCGCAATTCCGTCCATTTCCGGCATCCGCAGATCAAGCAGAACCACATCGGGACGATGCTTTAGATAT
>Ga0207826_1000573_pt1 | contig 10339 bp, 10 predicted proteins | sample LuqExpMetageno80_FD_187837 | JGI IMG/M metagenome (GOLD analysis project Ga0207826, IMG submission 187837) | Tropical forest soil microbial communities from Luquillo Experimental Forest, Puerto Rico - Sample 80 (SPAdes) | ecosystem: Environmental > Terrestrial > Soil > Tropical forest ... | reverse complement strand
CATCCTCGCCGAAAACCAGTATGACATCGGTGACACCGTGAAGATTGCCGGCGTCCAGGGCGCAGTGGAGAACATGACGCTTCGCCGCACCGTCTTACGCGATGCCGACGGCGCCGTCCACACCGTTCCCAGCAGTGAGATCAAGGTGGTCAGCAATCTCACTCGCGACTGGACGCAAGTCACTCTCCAGGTTGCCGTCGCCTACGCAACTCCCAGCGATCGTGTGATCGAACTGCTGAAACAGGTCGCAACCGATTTCTCTCACGACCCAACCTACAGCGCCATGATCGTTTCCGAACCAGACGTCCCCGGCATCGACAGGATCACTGGAAACACCGTGAATTACCTGTTCCTGGTGAAGACCAAGCCGGAATCGCAGTTCGCGGTGAAGCGTGAACTGCAACGGCGAATCAAGGCCTGCCTTGAGTCGAACCACATCGAACCTGGCGATCCCAACCGTGTCACCCTTGCCCCTGCAACGCCCAAATCGCCGGCGTCATCCTGAGCCGGGTGCCCCGTTCTACCGCCCTCTTTTGGCGGTAGTGCGGGAACCACCTTGCTTCCCATCGCTCTCGCCGGGTGCCCCGCTCTACCGCCCTCTTTTGGCGGTAGGGCGGGAACAAAGCCTTTGAAACTATCCACTAACCACTATCCACTGCTGGGTGCCCCGTTCTACCGCCTTCTTTTGGCGGTAGGGCGGGAACCACGTAGCGTCCCATCGCCGGGTGCCCCGTTCTACCGCCCTCTTTTGGCGGTAGGGCGGGAACCACCTCGCTTCCCATCGCTCTCGCCTTTGAAACTAACCACCATCCACTGTCCACCGCTCTTCTACTTCCCCACCCCCGCCCACTTCTCCAGCAATTGAATCGTCGCCGCGTAATCCAAATCATCCCACCCCTCTTCGCTCGACAACTCGTAGATTTCATCCACGGTCTCCAACCCCGGCAGTTTCACCCGTGCCTCCTTGGCCGTATCGAGCAAGAGGCGTATGTCCTTATGCATAAGCCTGAGCGGGAAGTTCGGCGAATAATCGCCGCGCATCACAAACGGCGCTTTGTAATCCACCACGCCCGAGCGAATCATCGACGCCTGCACCAACTCCACCATCTTCTGCGGCTCGACCCCCAATTTGCGCGCCAGCGTGAGTCCTTCCGCAAAGCCCTCATAGATCATCGCAATCTGCAGGTTCATGCAGATCTTTGCCGCCTGCCCCTTGCCGGTTTCTCCCACGTGAATCACGGTCTTGCCCATCGCCTTGAATAGCGGTTCCATCGACTGCACCGTTTCCGCCGGCCCGCCCACGATAAAAATCAACTGCCCGTTCTCCGCGCCGATCTTCGATCCCGTCACCGGAGCATCCACCCACTGCACGCCCTTCTCGGCGACCCGCTGGGCGAACTTCACGGTTGCCGACGGCGAGATCGTGCTGGAATCCGCAATCACCATGCCTTCTCGCAGCGACTGCTCCACCCCATCCGCAGAGAACACCACCCGTTCCACGGCCGCCGTGTCGGCCACGCACATCCACACCAGGTCGGCGTCTTTGGCCGCCTCGGCCGGCGAGACCGCGGTGCGTGCACCGTCAACATGCTGGCGCGCGGTACGATTCCACACCGCAACTTCATGTCCTGCCTTCACTAGGTTCGCGGCCATCGGCCGTCCCATGATGCCCAAACCAAGAAATGCAATTCGCATGAATCTCTCCTTCAAGCACTGTCTTGATTTAAGCTGACCCGCTCAGCGAGGTCAAGGAATGCGTGGATTTTGCGCCTGCATTTGCCGAAGGAAGCTGCATTTGCTTTTACTGAGAACTGACAACCGGCAACTGACAACTGGCTCTTGTCATCCTCAGCGAGGGCGCGCCTATGCGCGACCGAGCCGAAGTGCCTGCTTTTAATTCCTCGGCTGTCCTATCCGCGTTCATCCATGTAAAACCGTGGTTGATTCTTGTTTTTGCTCTTAACTGGCGCCATGCAGGTCTAAGAGGACGCCCCACCCGACCCTTGGCAGAAAGGGCACTTTCGAGTGGGTGCTGATGCGGATTGTTCAAGATAGAACCAGCGTCCCGTGCCTCATGAAACTTTCAGGCTCTGGTCGATAGCTGGTAGTGAGGCAGGACTCAATAATTGCCGGATGGCCCCAAGCAGTACTTCCGGGCCATCTCCCTTGCGAACATAGCCATCGCACATGGCGGTGTATTGCTCTGGCACCTCGACACCGGAAACCACGATGATCGGCACGTCCGGGGCTGAGGAGGGTTCATGAAAATGGCCACGCCGAGGCGGGGCCCGTACTGCCATTTGGGGCATTCGTCGGGAAAACCGATGATTGCGGCGATGTATCCTCTACTTTTGCGCCTGTGCAGAAGCTTTGCGGGTTTTAGGGGGATGGAATTGAGCGAACGTCTGTATTACGACCAGCCATCGCTGCTGGAGTTCGAAGCCATCGTGACTGCAGTTGAGGATCGCGGTGAACAGGCACTCGTGTCGCTGGATCGCTCGGCTTTCTATCCTGCGAGCGGCGGGCAGAACTCTGACACCGGACAAATCTACGGGAGTGCCAACGGCTCCCGCGTGCGCATCATCGACGTTCAGGAACAGGAAGAGGCCGGTGACGTGCTGCATCTTATCGATTGTCCACCCGGCTGGCTGCGACCTGGTGTGCCCGTCCACGGCGAAGTAGATGCGGAGCGGCGCCGCGATCACATGCAGCAACACACAGGCCAGCACGTGCTCTCGGCGGCGTTTGAGAGGCTGTATGGGTATGCGACGGTGTCGTTTCACATGGGCGAGGAGTCGTGCACGATCGATCTGGCGACGGACAAGGTGAGTCCGAAGGAACTTGAGGCGGCGGAGCGGTTGGCGAATGAGGTGATTGCTGAGGACCGCACGGTGGAGATCCGGTATGCGACGCCGGACGACGCACGGTCGATGGGGGTGCGGAAGATTCCGGCGGCGGTGCGGGAGAAGCTGCGGTTGATCGACATCCGCGACTTTGACTTGAATGCCTGTGGAGGCACACACGTTGCCAGCACCGGACAGATTGGGGCTATCCTGCTGCGCAAAACGGAGAAAGTGAAGCAGGGAGTGCGGTTGGAGTTCGTCTGCGGTTTGCGTGCCGTGGTTACCGCTCGCCGCGACTTTCAGACGCTGACCGAAACCTCTTCTCTTTTCTCGTCGCACATCTGGGAACTGCCGCAGCAGGCGCGCAAGATGGTGGATGACATCAAGAGCGGGCAGAAGGCGCAGCACAAACTCCTGGAAGAAGTGGCTGAACTCACGGCGGCAAACCTGTTGCGGAACGCGGAGGAACATCCTGTCGGCAGTGGCAAAAAGCTAGTGGCGGAGTTTTTCGCCGACCGCAACCTCGATTTCATCAAGATGCTGGCGCAAAAGCTGATCCGCATCGGCAGCGTAACGGTGTTGGTAGGTTGCGGCGGCGGGCAACCCTCGCTGGTTTTCGCGCAAACGCCCGGGCTAGCGAACGACATGGGCTCGCTGATGAAGGAGACTTTGCAGAAGTTGGGTACGCGCGGCGGCGGCAACCGTGACATGGCCCAGGGCGGAGCGCCCGATGCCGCCAGCGCCGAGAATGCAATGCATGAGGCCTCGTCCGCGATACGATAGGACAGGCTCCAGTTCGCACCCGACAGGTCAACTTTGGATTCCAAGCTCATTCTCGTCACCGTTCTGATACGCCTCGGCGTGGCTGCGGCGATCAGCAGCGTGCTGGTGCGCGCGCGGCGGTTCCGCGTTCTGCTGTTTCGCGAAGAGCGGACGCTGGGCGAGAAGATCGAAGTCGTTCTGATCATTGGCATCCCCATCGCGCTGGGCGTGCTGGTGCGAGGCTGGGTGCGAAACTTCTACGCTGCCGATATTTCGTTTGAAGGCGCCATCCTGATGGGCGTCATTGGCGGGCGCTTGGTCGGCACGACCGGCGGCATTCTGGTTTCTCTGCCCGCGCTTCTGCTCGGCGAGTGGCTGGCACTCCCCATGAACCTTCTCGCCGGCTTTCTGGCGGGATTGCTGCGGCATGTGGCCACGGACCGCGAGGCGGTATGGTCATTCTCGCCGCTCTTCGATCTGAGCATCTACCACTGGATCCGCCGCAGCGTCCGCAAGTCGCTCATCGACTGGCAAACTTCGTTCTTCGTGTTGATCCTGGCCCTGGAGTTCGTGCGCATCCAGTTGCATCGCATGTTTCCGCGCCGAATCTTTGCGCTCGACAGCAATAATTTCTGGGTGGAACTCGCCGTCTATGCCGGCACCGTGATGGCCGTCGCCATCGCGCTCAAGGTTTTGAACAACGTGCGCATCGAGATGAAGCTGGAGCAGCAGGAGCGCCTGCTTCTGCAGGCCCGCATGGAGGCCTTGCAGAGCCAGATCAATCCTCACTTCCTGTTCAACACCCTGAACTCTGTTTCGTCGCTGGTGCGGCGCGACCCGGATTCGGCGCGCGAAATGATCGTCAAGCTCAGCAACATCCTCCGCCGCCTGCTGCGCAAGACCGAGTCGCTGGCTCCGCTGCGGGAAGAGGTCGAGTTCCTCGACGACTACCTCGACATCGAAGTGGTGCGCTTCGGGCGCGACAAGCTCAAAATCTTCAAGGAACTCGAGCCGAGTTCGCTTGAGCACCTGGTACCCAGCATGATCCTCCAGCCGTTGGTTGAGAACGCGCTCAAGCACGGTATCGCCGACAAGGTTGAGGGAGGCAGTATCTATCTGCGAAGCCGCGCGGCCGACGGCCGCATCGTGATCGAAGTCGAAGATGACGGTGTCGGCATGTCAGCCACAGGCACAAGCGAATCGTCGGGCACGGGTATCGGTATGGCGAATGTCTCCGAACGCCTGCAAGTGGTGTATGGCGATGCCGCGGAAATCACCGTGGAAAGTCAGCCCGGACGCGGCACACTCGTACGACTGGTGCTGCCCATGCTGTATGCCGAGGACATGGGCGGCTCCGTGGCCGGGGCAATTTACGAGGCCCGCTCCAGCACCTCGCGGTAGTAACTCTCGTACATGGGGATGATCTTGCTGGCGCAAAAGCGTGCCTGCGCCATGGCCCGCGCAGAAACTCCCATGTCTTCCAGTTGCTCCTGATCCGACAAAATCTCGACGGCGTAATCGGCCATGGCATCCACGTCGCCGACCGCCGCGAGAAATCCTGTCTTGCCGTGCTGAATCACCTCCGGCACGCCGCCGGCGTTGGTCGCGATGGGGACTACCTGGCATGCCATGGCCTCCAATGCCGCCAGCCCAAACGACTCTAACTGGCTGGGCATGAGCATCACGTCAGCCAGCGGAAGCTTTTCGTAAATGCGGTCCTGCTTGCCGAGGAAGTGAATCTTGTCGTGGATTCCCTTCTCCACCGACAACCATTCGGCGCTGGCGCGCTCGGGGCCGTCGCCGATCATCATCAGGCGCGCGGGAATCTTCTTTTGGATGCGGTCAAAAATCTCGATGACGTCCTGAATGCGCTTCACCGGACGAAAGTTCGAGAGGTGCACCAGCAGGCGCTCGTCCGGCTTGGCGTATTCCGACCGTTGCTGCATGATCTCGGGCGTGCGATGGTACATGTCGCAATTGACGAAGTTGGGAATCACCTTTATCGGAGTGGTGATCTCAAACACCTCGAGCGTGCGTTTCGCCAGGTACTGCGAAATCGACGTCACGCCGTCGCTCTGCTCGATGGAGAACCGCGTGATCGGCAGATACGACGGGTCGGCGCCAACCAGCGTAATGTCGGTGCCGTGCAGCGTGGTCACGTAGGGCAGGTAGCGGCCCTTGCGATGGTGGTCATGCGCCAGCATCTGCCGCGCCAGCATGGCGCTCACCGAGTGCGGAATGGCATAGTGAACGTGCAACAGGTCGAGGTGCAGCACTTCGGCGATCTCGGCCATGCGCGTGGCCAGCGCCAGGTCATACGGTGGATATTCGAACAGCGGATACCGCGAAACCTCGACTTCGTGATAGTGGATATTCGGCTCATTCACGGTCAGACGGATAGGCTGCGAGTACGAGATGAAGTGCACCTCGTGCCCGCGCACCGCGAGTTCCAGCCCGAGTTCCGTGGCTACAATGCCGCTGCCGCCGTACGTGGGATAACAGGTAATGCCGATCTTCATGGGAAGTGGCCCTTGCCTTTGATCGCGATCGTAGCCTAACGCTCTTTAGAAAGCGGCTGCCTCGATCGCGCACCGCGAATCACAGCATTGGATGGATTGTACGCGCGAGAGATTCAGTCACCGCCCGCACTTCGAAAAAGAAGCGCCCACCGCAGCGGGCGCACAAGGAGAGAACGAAACCTAGCCGAGATTCAAAGCGCGCTTGAACGAACCCTTGTCGTTCTTGATCTTTTCCTGCAGGAGCATGATGGCGTAGATCAATTGTTCGGGACGCGGCGGACATCCAGGGACGTACACGTCCACCGGGATCCACTGGTTCACGCCTTGCACCAGCGCGTAGTTGTTGAACACGCCGCCCGAGGTCGCGCACGCACCCATCGAAATGACCCACTTGGGTTCCGGCATCTGCTGATAGAGTTCGCGGATGACCGGCGCCATCTTATTGGAGACACGGCCCGCGATGATCATCAGATCCGATTGCCGCGGCGAGGGGCGAAACACTTCGGCGCCAAAGCGGGCAATATCGAAGCGTGACGCGCCCATCGACATCATCTCAATGGCGCAACAGGCCAACCCGAAGGTCATGGGCCAGATGGAATTCTTGCGCACCCAGTTCACTACGCTGTCGAGCGACGCCAGGATGACGCCCTCGTGCTGTTGCCCGCCGAAGGCTGCGCGCAGAGTCTGAGTTCGCTCTTCCTCGGAACCGGCGAGGTTGTCGAAACGCTCCGTACCGGTCTCAGGATTCTCGAATTTCGGAATACGTGTGCCGGAACTCATGGCGTCATTATACCTACTCTGTTGGACGCGCCGCCCGGCGGAAAAGTCGCAATCGCGTGCAATGCCACGACTTTCTCGCTATGCGCCGGTGAACGACTTTCCCATGACAATAATCTCGAGCGTCAGACCGTTCTCGAGCGGAACGTGGACGAGCTCGAGCTCCTGGTAGCCGTGAGCGGCATAGAGTGCTCGGCCGGTGAGGGTCGAAGCCATCTCCATCCGGCGGAACCCGTCGGCCAGCGCGGCCTGCTCGCAGGCTCGAATCAGCGCGCCGCCAATGCCGCGGCGCTCCCATCCCGGCCGCACAAAGAAGGCGCGTATCCTGGCCGCTTCGGTGACCGGATCCAGCAGCTCGGGCTCGCGTGACGGTCGGTGCTGGTCACCGCCGAAGAGCGTGCGACGGCGGCTCCATCCGCCGCAGGCCACGATCTGTCCGTCGCATTCGACGGCGTAATATGTGCCGTCGCGAATGAGCAGCGTGTCCACCCCATAAACCAATCGGATGGCGGCGTCCCGAACCGCATCGGAGTAGTCATTCGCCTGGAGGCGCCATACGGATTCTGCAATCAGCACCCGGAGGCTGGCCACATCGTCCATGGTGGCGAGGTGAATCGTGAAGGGTTGCTGCACGTCTGACATGTCTCTTCGGCGGCGCTAAGGAGTGACTACGACCTTCCCAAACTGCTCGCTTCCTGCCAGGTACTCGTGTGCCGCCCTGGTTTCACTCAGGGGAAACGTCTTGTCCACAACGGGCTTCAGCTTGCCGCTGAAAACGTGCTTCAGCACCTCATCCAGCTCTCCCATCGACCCCATGTACGAACCGCGAAACGACAGTTGCCGCGCAAACAAAATTCGCAGATCAAGCGCGGCGTCCGGCCCGGTGGTAGCGCCGCAGGTCACCAGCGTCCCGCCGTACTTCAACGACTTGAGGCACTCCACCCAAACCGCTTTGCCGACATGCTCGAACACGATGTCCACGCCGCGGCGGTTGGTGATGCGCTTCACCTCGTCGGAAATCTTCTGCTTGTAGTGGTCGATGGTGTGGTCCGCGCCCAGTTCGCGCGCCTTGGCCAGCTTGCGTTCGTCGCCCGCGGTGGTGATGACCGTCGCACCCAGCATCTTGCAGATTTGGATCGCGGCCGAACCTACTCCCGATCCCGCCCCCATCACCAGCACGGTCTGGCCCGCCCGCAGCTTGGCGTTGCCCACCAGCATGTGCCACGCCGTGAGGAAGACCAGCGGCACAGAGGCTGCCTCCACGAAGCCCAGCGAATCGGGAATCGGAAACACGCTCGCCCGCGGCACCGCGATGAGTTCGCAGTTCCCTCCCTCGGCGTTATTGCCCAGCACCGCGAATTGCGGACAGAAATTCTGCCGTCCGCTGTAGCACTGCTCGCAATGCCCGCAATACAACATCGGCGAGAGCAGTACGCGCGTCCCCGGCTTCAGGTCGGTGATGTACTCGCCGCATTCCGCGACCTCTCCGGCAATGTCGCTGCCCAGGATGTGCGGCAGCTTCACTCCCGGCAATCCTTTGCGAACCCACAGGTCGAGATGGTTCAGCGCGCACGCGCGCACACGAATCAGCACGTGGTCTTTGCGCAACTCCGGATCGGGTACGTCTTCATACTTCAGAACTTCAGGCCCACCGAATTCATGAATGCGAACGGCTTTCATGGGTACCTATTCCTTTGGCGTCATCGCACTGTCAACCGACTCCGCTGAAGCCCTACACAGTCCCGAGCCACTTCACGGGAAAATGACCGGCAAGAGCATTAGCGAGCTTTTCGTCGGCCGTGATCAGCGCTGTCCCCGTTTCCATTGCCAGGGCCACATAGAGGCTATCGTATACCGTTCGATTGAATGTCACGGCAATCGTGAAGGCGGCTTGCACCAGGCCCTCCGCGGGTACCGTAACCAGGCGGCTCGCTTTCAATGTCGCCAGGCTCAGTTCGGCCGACGCCTTCGAACACCGCCCGTACCGCACGGCTTTCCACAGAATATTGCCGAGTTCCGCCCAAAAGAGATCTGGCACAGCAAGCTCGATTTCGCCGTTTCCATGCCGGTCAAGCAGTTCGAGCGCACGATCGACGAAGGCCTCGCCTGATGGCGGTAGCACCCATTTTGCAGCGACATTGGCGTCGATCACCGACGCCTTCACCTCTCTCGGTCCTCGCGAAGCATCTCTTCGGTTGTGGGAAATGGGCCGGGCGAAGGCGAGGGCGTGTCTCGCAGCTTCTGCAGCCGCCTTATCCACGCGCGCCGTTCCCGCAGCTCGCGCTCAGTTGGAACGTTCTGCTCCAGCAGCGTAATCACCTCCGCGGCAATCGACCGCTTCTGCGAGCGCGCCCGCTTACGCAGCGCTTCGTACAGCTCGTCAGGCACGTTCTCGACGTATAGGGTAGCCATAGGGAAATACTAGCATACTCCTAGACAAAGGCCAATCGCTCTTCCTCGCCCCAGACCGTCGCCGCCCGGTTGGCGCGACTATAATAGCCCGCAGCCGATGGACATCTACGAACAAATCGTCCAGCTCCGCCGCGAAGGCCGCCGCGGCGCGGTCGCCACCATCACCAATGTCCGCGGCTCAATTCCTTCGTTCCAGACCGCCAAGATGCTTGTCCGCGACGACGGCTCCATCGCTGGAACCATCGGCGGCGGCTGCGTCGAGGCCGAGGTCTGGCAGGCCGCGCGCGAAGTCATGGAACAAGAAAAACCGCGCACCCTCTCGTTCAACCTCAACAACAATCCCAAGTACGACACCGGCCTGGTCTGCGGCGGTACCCTCGAAATCTTTATTGAGCCCCTTCTACCGCCAGCCCTGCTGTACATCTTCGGCGCTGGACACGTGGCCTACAACCTCTACAAAGTCGCCGCAATTGCCGGATTCGACGTCATCGTCGTCGACGACCGCGAGAGCTACGCCAACCGCGAGCGCTTCCCCGACGCCCGCGAGATCATCGCCGACGATTTCGACCGACTCACCCAAAACTTACACATCCCCGAGTCCGCTTACGTCGTTATCGTCACCCGCGGGCACCGCGACGATATGCGCATCCTGCGCTGGGCGGTCAACCTGAACACCCGCTATCTCGGCATGATTGGCTCGCGGCGCAAAACCATCTCCATCTACAAGGAACTGGAACAGCAGGGCATCCCGGCCGAGAAGTTCGCCAACGTCCATGCCCCCGTCGGACTGGAGATCGGCGCAGTCACGCCCGAAGAAATCGCCGTCGCCATCGTGGCCGAGATGATCGCCGTCCGCCGCCACTCCAGTCCCAACGTCGCCAGCAAGGCCTACCACTTCGCTGGGCAAAGTTCTCCCTCGGCTGAAGCTCAGGACGCAGTCGAGGAAACCGCTGAAGAGCTGTAACCGGTCGCAAACTGTTCGTAGCAAGTGAAAATGTCCGCTTTTTATAGCAAGTGAAATGTCCG
>Ga0207826_1000572_pt1 | contig 10346 bp, 8 predicted proteins | sample LuqExpMetageno80_FD_187837 | JGI IMG/M metagenome (GOLD analysis project Ga0207826, IMG submission 187837) | Tropical forest soil microbial communities from Luquillo Experimental Forest, Puerto Rico - Sample 80 (SPAdes) | ecosystem: Environmental > Terrestrial > Soil > Tropical forest ... | reverse complement strand
AGTTCTTCAATTCCCGCACGTTTCCCGGCCAGGGCCGGGCAGTTAAGGCCTCCAGGGCCCGGGGGGTGAGGGTTTTAGGGGGCGCCTGGTTTTCCCGGGACAGTTCCTTCAAGAAATAGTTGGCCAAAAGGGGGATGTCCTCCCGGCGGTCCCTCAAGGGCGGCACGTGCAGAGGAATGACATTGATGCGATGGTAGAGATCCTCCCGGAAGTTCCCCTTGTCGATTTCCTCCTGGAGGTTTTTGTTGGTGGCCGCCACCACCCGCACGTCCACCTGGATGGGGCGGCCCCCCCCCACCCGCTCGAAGCGTTGCTCTTCCAGGATGCGGAGGATTTTGGCCTGGGTCTTTAAGCTCATGTCGCCGATTTCATCTAAGAACAGGGTGCCTTCGTGGGCCAGGTCGAACTTCCCCTGGCGGCGGCTGGTGGCCCCGGTGAAGGCCCCCTTCTCGTGGCCGAAGAGCTCGCTTTCGATGAGGTCCTCGGGGATGGCGGCGCAGTTCACCTCCACAAAGGGGCGGTGGGCCCGGCGGGACTGGAAGTGCAGGGCCCGGGCCACCAGTTCCTTGCCGGTGCCGTTTTCCCCGGTGATGAGCACACTGGCAGCGGTGGGGGCCACCAGGCGGAGCTTGTCCCTGACCTCTTGAATGGCCGCACTGTTGCCGATGATCTCCCGGAAAGGTACGGCCTGTTGCCGCAGGCGCAGGTTTTCTTCCGAGAGCCGGGCCATTTCCAGGGCGTTCCTGATCGATAACAAGATCTTGTCGGCGTGGGGGGGCTTCTCGATGAAGTCGTAGGCCCCGAGGCGGGTGGCCCTGACCGCGTTTTCCACCGACCCGAAAGCGGAGATCATGATGACCGGGAGGGTGGGGTGCTGCTCTTTCAGGTCCTGGAGAATCTCCAGGCCGTCCCGGCCGGGAAGCGCTATGTCCAGCATGACCAGGTCCGGGGAAGCCTCCCGCACCAGGCGGAGGGCGGTCTCGCCCTCGGGCGCGGTGAGCACCTCAAAGTCCTCGTCCTGCAGGAGTCCCGAGAGGGCCTGGAGGATCTGCGGTTCGTCGTCAACTAAGAGAATTGTGGCTGCCATGATTTTCCTGATGCATGGGGAGTTCGATGATGAAGCGGGTGCCCCGGGGGTCGTTGTCCTCCACCCGGATCTGGCCCTGGTGGTCGGCGATGATGGAGTGCACGATGGCCAGCCCGAGCCCGGTGCCGCCCCGCTTGGTGGAAAAATAGGGTTCAAAGACGCGGGCCTTGTCCGGCTCCGGGATGCCCATGCCAGTGTCGGCGATCTCGAGCCTCACCCGCTCCGCGTCCGGCTCGCCCTGGACCGACAGGGAGATTTCGCCGGCGTCCGGAATGGAAGCCAGGGCATTGTCCACCAGGTTCAGGAGGACCCGCTTCATCTGCTCCCGGTCAAGGGAAATGGGCGGGAGGGCCGGATCGGGATTGAACTTCAGGTTGATCCGGGGCTGCACTTCCTGGTAGAGGGTGAGGGCCTCCTGAACCAGGGCGTTTAAGTCGTGGGGGGCCAGGGTCACATGGGGGAGGCGGGCGAACCGGGAAAACTCGTTCACCAGGTTCTTGATTTCATCCACCTGGTCGCTGATGACCCGGGTGCATTCGTCAAAGACCTTGCCGTCGTCCGGGATCTTCCCCAAGTAGCGGCGGCGGAGGCGTTGGGCCGCGAGCTTAATGGGGGTCAGGGGATTTTTGACTTCATGGGCGATGGCCCGGGCCACCTCCCGCCAGGCTGCCTGGCGCTGGGCCCGCTCCAGCTCGGTCAAATCTTCGAAGACAGTCACCATGCCCAGGTTCTGGCCGGCGTCGTCTTTGATGGCCGTGGTCTTGAGGAGGAGGTAGAGGGTCTTGTCGGGGTAGGTAAGATGGATGCGTTTTTCCATGGTGCGGCCGGAGCGCCGGACCGCGGCGCCAAACTCCACCAGTTCCTGGTGGTCCCCCGGCGGCAGCAGGGAGCGGCCGAGTTTTCCCAGCACTTCCTCCCGATTCACCCTGAAGATCTGGGCCGCGGAGTCGTTGATATTGGCGATCCTGCCCTCCGGGTCGACGCCGATGACCCCGGCGGCCACGTTGCGGAGCAGGATTTCCACGTAGCGTTTCTGGGCTTCCTGCTCCACCAGGCTGGTGCGGAGTTGGCCCAGCGCCAGGGCGAGCTCCGCCCGGCTGGCATGCAGGTCATGGGTCATCTTGTTGAAGGACTGGACTAGAAAGCCGATCTCATCCTTGGCTTTCTGGTCGATATGGAAATCATAGTCCCCGCCGGCCACCTTCAGGGTGCCCTCGGCCAACTGGCGGATGGGCGTGGTGATCTCCCGGGCCATATAAAACGCCAGCCAGATGGCGGACATGATGGTAAGCAGGGTGACGATCACCAGGGTGAGGTAATGGCTCATCCGCACTGGCCGCAGGAGGTGCTGGGAGTAGCGCACTTTCTGGGCCTGGCGGTCGGCTTCCATAACTTGATGGAGAAGGGAGCCGGGGATGAGCTGTTGCGCCACCAGATAGGTCGGTTCGGCTTGCCCGGGAGGAGACTTTAGGGGATCAGCGAGGCTGATGAGAACCCCGCCGGAAACCGCCTGCCTTTGGAAATCGCTCTGCTTCAACTGCTCCGCGTCGAGGGCTGGCAAGGGGGGGACAGGTTGGCCATCCGAGGAGATTAGCTCACTGGCGGCGATTTTTTCCCCCTGGGCGGTGACGATTTCGAGACCGGTGAGCTGGTATGACTGGGCAAACGCGGTTAGCCAGGAGTTTAAATTTTCCTTGTTCCTCGTCCACCAGGGTCCCTGGGTTTCCAGGTTCCGGCGGCAGAGGTCACCCACGGCCTGCAGCTTGTCTTGCACCCCCTGAGTAAACACCCGGCCCAGGGCCATGGTCTGCTCCATGGAACCCTTCACCAGCTTGTCCCACTGGTATTCCAGGCGGCCGGAGATGAGCTGCCAGGCAATGAAGAACATGAACAGGGTGGGGATGAGGGCCAGGCTGACGAAGGTAAGAACCAGCCGGGTACGTAGGCGGGAGCCGAATACTTTGGCCCGCCGCTCCACAAACAGCTTGGTGAGATGGCGAAAGATGAGAAAGGTAAAGAGGAGAAACAGGATGGCATTGATGTTGATCAGGCCGAAAACCAGGAGGCTGCCGGTGAAGGGTTGGCCCCCCTGGCGCACCAGGTAGATCTCGGTGCTGGTCAAGGCCACCACCAGGAGCAGGAGGAGTCCGATGAGGACTTTTTCCCGGCGGCGTTTCCGCTTATCGGCAGTCGGCGGGGAGGTGGTGATGAGCCTGGACATAGAAAACCTTCGGGGTGACGTGAGATTCCTGGACTAGCCCTGGAAGATTGATCACGGCAAGTGTTTTCGTTAAATTAAGGAAAAGTACCTTCATTCGCCCCTGCTCCCGGTCCCGGGAAGCCCAGGGGCCTATCCTGCCAACCAAGCACCCTCCCTAAGAAGTGCAGGGCAGGTTCACCCTGACATTGGTGCCCTCGCCGAGAGCGCTCTCCACATTGACCGTGCCGCGATGGTCGGTAACGATCTTGTGGATCACCGCCAGACCCAGGCCGGTGCCTTTCTTCTTAGTGGTAAAAAAAGGGTGGAATATTTTATCCAGCACTTCCGTGGACATGCCGCCGCCGGTATCCCGAACGGCGAACCACACCTGGTCGCTTTCGGCGCCGCTGCTGAGAGTCACCCGGCCACCGGCGTCCGAGGCCTCAAAGGCGTTCTTTAAAAGGTTCAGGAGGACCTGCTTCATCTGGTTGGGGTCGGCCATAAGCCGGCGCAACTGCGGGTCCAGGTGCTCCACCAGGATGACCTCCCGGCTGTTGGCCTCCTCTGCCATAAGGACATACACCTCGTGAATGACCTCATTGATATCGATCTTCTGCATGACGGGGGATGCCGGCCGGGTAAAGTCCCTCAGGTCGCCCAGGAAGTTTTCCAGGCGCTGGACCTCGCTCTGGATGATGTGCAGCTTCTCCCGGAGGGTAGGTTCCCCTTCCTTGTTCTCCACCTGCCGGGCCAGCCCCCCGATGACCATGAGCGGGTTTTTGATTTCGTGGCTGACGTAGGCCGCAGCCTCGCCGATGGCGGCAAAGCGCTCCGAGTGCATCAGGCGCTCCTGGGACTCGAGGAGTTCATCGGTCATCCGCTTTACTTCCCGGGCCAGAATTTTGTTCCAGCTCAAGGCGACCACAATCAAGGCCACCGAGCCCAGGATGACAGCCAGCAAAAACAGGGCCACCAGAAAAAGTTCCTGGTGCATGACCTCTCCCACGGTCCCGGAGACTTCGGCCACCGGGGCCACCACCGCCACGCCCCAGAGATTGTGAGCCGGGTCCTCGACATCGGTGACGTTCTGGATCAAGCCCTGGTTAAAGTGGATGGGGGTAAAGGCCGCCAGCTTGGGCGTCTCTCCCATCCTCTGGCGGTGCCAGCCGGATATATAGCTCCCGGTGCCTTCCTCGCCCTTCAGGATCCGTTCCTGGAGCCCTTCAAGCCCTTTGAAGGTGATATGGGGGCCGCGTTTTTTCCTCACTTCAATGGCGTCCTGGCCAACGAACTCTTTTTCATAGTGGGCCAGGAAAACCCCGTTCTGGTCGATGATCCAGGGATAGCCGGTGGCGCCGGAACGGACGCCGGTCGTGACTTTGCTGGCGATGAAGATGGGATCGATGAGAATTTCCAGGAAGCCATAAGGGGACGAGGCCTCAGGCGAGGCATAGAGGCCGGTAAGAAACGGCATTACCAGGCGACCCTGCCAGGGAGGCTGAGTGGCACGGTGAACCATCCCCAGATAGAGACGCCCCTTACTTTTGGGATCATGAGCCCAGGCGAGGACCGGGGCCGGGAGACTTTCCCCGGTCTCCAGAGGGGTGGCCGGTTGCTGCTGCCTCCAGACCCTGGCCAGCCGGCCGTTTTGGTCATACCAGCGAATCTCCAGAACGCCCAAGGGGCTCAGATCCTGAAAGCGGCCCTGCATATACCTGTCAAAACTGGGAGAGTCAGGAGGAATAAGGGAAAAGCGCCACTGATAAGCCAACAGGTCGCTTTCCATGAAGTCGAAGTAGGCCTCGGCGTTGTCGGCGATTTTCCGGGCCAGTTCCAACTGCTGCTGATTAAACTGGTTCTTGAGGATGTCTTCCACCTTCCGGTTCAGCCGCTGCCAGAAGGTGAAGAACAGGATAGAGAGGATAATCGTGCCGGCCAGAATAAACAAAAGAATTTGGGGAAGGGACAGGGCCCCTCGCGACCGGCCCGGCTTCATATAGGGATAACCTCTCTTTCAGCGTAAGTAACTATCTACTTTACCCTTTTTTGCTCTGCCTGACAAGCAGGCCCCTCAACTGTCAAAAGGCCCGGCTGAGGGGAGAGTGCCTTGACGGCGCCTGAAGTTTTCTCTGCCCATCAATTTTGAGGATCATCCTCCTTTCTTGGCCGCCTGCCAGATGGCCTCCATTTCCTCCAGGGTGGCGCTTTCCGGGGTCTTGCCCTCCTTGGCCAGGGTGCGCTCCACCACGTGAAAGCGCTTGATGAATTTGTAGATGGTGCGCCTCAGGGCATTTTCCGAGTCGATCTTGAGGAAGCGGGCCACGTTGACCAGGGAAAACAGCACATCCCCCAATTCCTCTTCCCAGGCGGGGTCGGGGGACTGGGTGAGGGCCCGGCGGAGCTCCTGCCACTCCTCCTCCACCTTCTCGAGGGCGCCCTCGACGCTGGGCCAGTCGAAGCCCAGCCGGGCGGCAGCCTCCCCCAGGCGTTGGGCCTGGGTCAGGGCCGGCAATGCCTGGGAGACTTGCCCCAGGGCGCCGGATTTCTTCGCTTTGCCCTCCTGCTCCTTGGCCCGCTGCCACAGGCGCCGCAAATCCTCCAGGGTTTCGGCCTTTTCATCCCCGAAGACATGGGGATGGCGGTGGATCATCTTGGCGGCAATGCCCCGGACCACGTCGGTGAAGGAAAAATCCCCCTGCGCCTCGAAGATGTCGCTGATAAACACCAGGTGGAGCAAAAGATCCCCGGCCTCCTCCCGGATCTTGGCCGGGTCCCGGGATTCCAGGGCCTCGATGAGTTCGTAGGCCTCTTCCAGCACGTAGGTTCTCAGCGTTTCAGGCGTTTGCTTGGCATCCCAGGGGCAGCCCCCAGGCGCCCGCAGACGGTGGATGATGGTGGTAAATTCCGTAATGGCGCTGCCCAAATCAGGTTTGGTCTCAGTCATAGTGGCTATCCGTTGCTGGAGGAAGCGAAAACCGCTCCCTGCTCGCTCAATCTGACTATCCGTCAGATAATTAAAAGCTCTTTAAAATCAGGTATGCATAAAGTCCCCCTTTGAAAAAGGGGGATTTAGGGGGATTTCAAGGGTTATTTCAAATCCCCCCCTGACCCCCCTTTAGTAAAGGGAGAATAAACTCGGCGTTAGAATGATTCGGTTACTCAGGCAATTAAGTATTTGTTTATAACTTAGCCGTTTCAAGATTCTCTCATAGGCTCAGCCTGCTTTTTCTCCCCAGGCAGCGGCACCGAACGCATAAACTCTTTCACCCGATCCTTAAAATCCGGGGGCAAAAGATCCAGGGTGCGCTTGGCAAGCTGGATGAGAGCCGGCCGCAAGCGGGACTCTTTGACGAGGTGGGAGTCCTTGGGAAGGAACACCCCCAAAAGCAGCAGGGCCAGTCCCAGGATCAGGCAGCCCTTGAGGAAGGCGAAAAAGGCCCCCAGCAAGCGGTCCAGCACGTCCAGGTAAAGATGGTACAGGAGGCGTTGCAGGACGTAGGCGAGGATGCGCACAGACCAGTAAAAGACCACCAGCACCAGGACGAAGGCTATCCCCTGGGCCCAATAGAGGTTACTGATAAGGGGCAATATCAGGGTGGCCACGGCCAGGTAGGTGCGGGCCGCCACCAGCAAGCCCCCCACCAGGCCCACTAGTACGGCCAATTCCTGAAAGAGGCCCCGAAAGTAACCCCGCAGCGTCACCAGGAGCAACAGGGCGATAATGCCCAGGTCCAGGAAGTTCATGGGTTCTGGGTCTCCTTGCCAGGGACCGCGGGGGCCGCCGTTTTCCGGCTGAGATGACCGTCCGCATCCCCCAGGCGCTCCACGTGTTGGGCCTCTAGATAGAGGATGCCAAATCCCAGATCGGTCAACTGGCCGTAAACCCGCACGTGCTCCAGGCGCTTGAGCTTTAAGTCCCGCCGCATCTCCGGGGTCAGGACCAACCGGTCGTAATAGCCCTGCATCTGGGGGGTGTTATAGAGGGCAGCCCAGGACAGCGGGCCTTGCACCAAGGGGTGGCGGGCCACGGCCAGATATCTGTCCACCATGTAAGGATCGTACTCCAGGTACTGCCAGAAATAGCCGGCCACGCTGACCCTTCGGCCCTGCAGCAACCCTGCCCGGCGGGGGTCCTGGAGTTGTTCGATGGTGACGGGGGTGTAGTCCTCAGGGTTGAAGCCTTCCGCGGCAGGCGGCAGACGATGGCAGCTCACCGCCAGCCCTGGAAGCAGCGCCAACAGCAGGATGAGAACCCCGCCCAGTTTCCCGGGGTGGCCCACGGGACTGGTCGTCAGACGCATGAGTGTTGCATTCCTGCGAATTTTTTCATAAGAACAACCATATTGCCCTGAAGGAGAAGGCACATGGCCTATCCCGTGATTATCCGGAATATTTTTGGATATCTGTCCTACCTGGTCCTGGACGACCATCCCCGGGAACTCTTGCGGCACCCGGGGTTTCAAGAGGAATATTCCATCCGCCCCTGACTCTGCTCCACCGACCCGGACGACGCCCGGGAGGAGTGGGCGGAGATGCTGGCCGAAGATCTCGATGGTTACCGTATCGTGGACAGCGACAACCGGGACGATTGCTGTGACCTCTCCTCCTGGGACCATTGTTTGAAAAAATAACTCTCAATCCTCCGCCAGAAACACGTGGGCCAGTACCCGGGCGTCGCCCACCAGGTTGCTCAACAGACAAAACTCGTTGGGCTGGTGGGCCGTATGGGTCACCGTCATCCACACGGCCACCGGCAAATGCTGCTGGCGGAAGAAGGCGGCCACGGTGCCGCCCCCGATCCCCTGGGGCCGGGCCTCCCGGCCGTAAACCTGACAAATGGCCTTGACCAGGGCCCTGACCACCGGTGCTTCGGGGTCGGTGGCGGGCGGGCTCTTGAGCTCCTGCACCACCTCCACCCTTAACTCCACGCCGAACTTCCGGGCACTTTCCCGGCCGATGGCCTCCACCCGCCCCTTCACCTGCGCGAGATCGTATTCCGGCAGCACCCGGCAGTCCAGGTAGAAGACGTCCCGCCCGGGGATGGTGTTGATGTTCCCGACATTGGCCTCCTTTTGGGTGGGCTCGAAGGTGCTTTCCGGGGGTTCGAACAGGGGATTTTTTATGGCGAACTCCCGCGGCAGCTCCTCCAGGGCCACGATGACGTGGGCCGCGGCCCTGAGGGTGTTTTTCCCCAACTGGGGCCGGCTGGCGTGGCATTGCTCCCCTAAAAGAGTCAGGCGCAGCCACAGGATGCTCTTCTCCGCCACCTCCACCAGGGTGCTGTCCGGGCTGCCGGCGTCCGGCACGATGATCAGGTCCTCGGGGGAAAAAAGGTGGGGTTGGCTTTTCAGGAGAAAATCCAGGCCCCGGCCGCTGCCGGTCTCTTCGTCAGCAACCAGGGCCAGGCCCACCGTCCGGGAGGGAGTGATTCCCAGGTCCAGGAGGGCCTTCACCGCCATGAGAGAAGTCACAATGCCCTGGTGGTCGTCCTCGGTGCCCCGCCCGATGAGGCGGTCGCCCTCCACCTTAAGGGTATAAGGGTCGGAGTCCCACAAACTTAGGTCCCCCGGGGGGACCACATCCAGGTGGGAGAGCACCCAGGCCTTTTCGGCCCGTTCCCCCGGCAAAAAGGCCACCAGGTTGGGGCGAACGCCCTCTGCCACCCGGGAGTCCGGAGCAGGGTAATTGTCCACTTCGAGGCCCCATCCCGTTAGCAGGTTTTTCAGGAACAGGGCCTTCTCCTCCTCGCCGGGGCCACCCTGGTCGGGGCCCACGGCCACCCGGGAGACCAGTTCCCGCTGGAGGTTAACCATCTCTCCCCGGTACTGCCCGAGGCGCTCGGACACTCGGGAAAATTGCTCTTGAAATTTCATAGTCACCTGTTTTGCAAAAGTACCTTGGGGGGGCGGGGAGCAGTGGCTCTCTGCCCTCCCCCCACACCCCCCTCCCAACCCTGTAGGGTGCCGGGGAAGGCGGGACTTTCCGTCCCGCCTTCCCCGGCAAAAATTACCACCTACAAGAGATTGGGGGAGGGGGTAAGGGCCCGCTGGCTCTTAGCCCCCTCTCCCGCTAAGCTCGATTACGCTTTTGCGAAGCAAAGGACATAATCGCAGGGAAATCTCCCTCCAGGCATTTCCCTGGCCCCCCTCATCATATATAATGGCCGGTGTTAAGAGCAATCCCCCCAGGGAATTATTTCAGGAGGAAGTCCCATGAAAATCAAGCGGATTGCCCATCTGGGTGTGGCCATCAAAGACCTTGACTCCCCGAAAAAGCTCTATGGGGACAATCTGAAGCTCGATTTCAAGGGCGATGAAGTGGTGGCCACCCAAAAAGTGCAGGTGAGTTTCTTCAAAGTGGGGGAGGCCAGCATCGAACTGCTCCTGCCCACGGCCGAGGACAGCCCGGTGGCCAAGTTTCTGGAAACCAAGGGAGAAGGCTTCCACCATCTGGCCCTGGAGGTGGAGGACATCGACGCTGCCGTCCAGGAGCTCAAGGCCGCGGGGGTGCGCCTCATCGACGAGACTCCCCGGGAAGGGGCCCACGGCACCCGGGTGGCCTTCATCCACCCCAGGTCCACCTTCGGGCTCCTACTCGAGCTGGTGCAATACCCGTAAGGCCATTTACTCGTGGGCATCACACCTGTTGCCCTGGTGGAGCGGGTTCAGGTCAATATTCCCTTTTCGCTCTTGTTGCAGGGCTATCTGGCGCGTTTCCTGGACCGGGGCCTGAACCCCGAGATCGGCCTCGATGCCGTAAGCCTCGGCACCCATCCCCCCGAGACCTTCCGCCGCCTGGCCCGGGCCTTTGCGAAAGCCGGGCGGCGCTGCACCGTGCACGGGCCTTTTCAGGACCTGTCGCCGGGGGCCTTGGACGACCTGATCCTCACGGCCAGCCGGCAGCGGCTGCGCCAGACCTGGCGGTGGCTGCCGGTCTTCCGGCCCCTTGCGGTGATCTGCCACCTGGGCTACGAGGACCGGCACTTCCGCTGGGACCGGGAGAACTGGCTCAACCGCGACGCCGCCACCTATAGGGAATTGGGAACCCGGGCCGGGACTT
>Ga0207826_1000571_pt1 | contig 10347 bp, 6 predicted proteins | sample LuqExpMetageno80_FD_187837 | JGI IMG/M metagenome (GOLD analysis project Ga0207826, IMG submission 187837) | Tropical forest soil microbial communities from Luquillo Experimental Forest, Puerto Rico - Sample 80 (SPAdes) | ecosystem: Environmental > Terrestrial > Soil > Tropical forest ... | reverse complement strand
CCCCCCGGGCCCTCCCCTGGCCATCCGCCTGTCCCCCGGCGAGGTGGCGGCCCTGCTCCTCCCCTACGGCTTTACGCCCGGAAAGATCACGGACCTGGGCCCTCACATTTATATGGTAATGTTCGCCAGGTCTACACCCTCCCAAAATTAATATCCTTTCCTGCATTTTCATGACCCGGCTTGCCAACCAATCTTGAGAGTTGGGAAGGGACAGGAGGAGAGCTATGAGGTGTCAACTATCGGCGAAAAGCTTTACTGCTCACCGCTCATTGCTCACTGCCATCGCCCCCCTCCTCCAACCTAATTTTTCCTTGAGTTTTTGGCGCCCCTGGTCGATCTTAGTCTATGAACCTCGAGCAAAAGGGTGAAGTGGGCTATTTCAAGGCATAGCGGCCTAAAGTGACCTCCATCATTCCAAATATTCCTGATTCTGCCGACGCCTTCCGCCGGTTAGCGGACAGCTTCCCCGGATTTTGCTGGATCGTCTCCCTCACCCGGGAAGAGCCCCAGCTCCTCTATGCCAGCGCCGCCGCCGCCCCCCTGTGGGAAAGGTGCCGCCAAGAGATCGCGGACGATATCCAGAACGTTGCCGGCATCATTCATCCCGAGGATCTTGGCAAATTGGCGGCAGCCTGGGATCGCCTCCGCCAGGGGGAGCGGGTGTCAGGGGAGTGCCGCCTCCTGGGCCCCCAAGGAGAGGTCCATCAGGTCACGGTCAAGGCCTTTCCCCTGGACCCCGAAAACTCACTGCCCCAACTGTTTGCCGGTTTTTGTCTGGACCATGACACCTGCCTCAGCCGCCGGCAGGCCGAGGACGCCCTGGCCCGGGAAGCGAGGGTCAACGCCGCCCTGACGGAGCTTTCCCGGGCGGTCATCAATTCGGCCCCTCCCGAAGACCTCTCCCGCCTGGTCCTGGCCAAGGCCAGGGAGTTGACCGGCAGTGAGGGGGGGTCAGTGGCTTATATCGATTGCCAAACCAGGCAATTGGTCTTTCCCAGCCAGGGGGAAGCGTCCTCAGAGAACAGCACCTGGACCGGTTCACCCCAGGAAAGGTTGGATTGGTCGGCGCGCTGGGCCCGCTGTCTGGCCGAGCGGCAACCCCTCCTGATCAACGCAGAGCCCAAGGCACCCATGGGCCAGGTGGCCCCGTCCTCCCCTCACCGCCGCTTCCTCGGCGTCCCCGCGGTTTTCCGGGAACGGCTCCTGGGACAGATCGCTCTTTCTACTTGTCAAAAGGACTATGCAGCCTGGGACCTGGACGTCCTGGAGCGCCTGGCCTCTTTGTTCGCCATTGCCCTGGAGCGCCAGCAGGCCGAGGAGTCCCTGCGGGAAAAAGAGGAGCGCTTCCGCTCCCTGGTGGAGGCCATCAGCGACCTAGTGTGGGAAACCGACGCCGCCGGCCGCCTCACCTTTATCAGCCCTAATGTGCAAAACTTGTTGGGCTACACCCCCGAGGAGGTCCTCGGCAAAACCTTCATCGAACTCCTGGCCCCCGCGGAGGCCGAGCGGGTGGAGGAGCTTTTGGGTCCTATTCTCGAAGCCCGGAAGCCTTACGTCTATGTGGGCAAGACCAGCCTCCACAAATGCGGCAAAAGGGTGGTCCTCGAGTCCAGCGGAGTGCCCATCCTGGACTCCCGGGGAAAGTTTCTGGGATACCGGGGCATCGACCGGAACATCACCGAACGCCACCGGGCCACGGAAGCCCTGTACCGGGAAAAGGAAAAATACCGCACCCTGGTCGAGGAATCGCCCCTGGGGGTGGCGATTATCGGCGAAAACGGCGCCTATAAGTATATCAACCCCAAGTTCATCCAGATTTTCGGCTACACCCTGGCCGACATCCCCACCGGCCGCGACTGGTTTGACCGGGCCTATCCCGATGCGGATTATCGCCAGCAGGTCATCGCCGACTGGTTCAGAGACCTGACTGACTCCCAGGCGGGGGGGGCCCGCCCCCGCACCTTTACGGTGACCTGCAAGGACGGCTCCCTCAAACTCATCAATTTCCGCGCCGTCACCCTGATGACCGGTGATCAACTGGTCATCTATGAAGACGTCACCGAGCATCACCGGGCCGAAGCTGCGCTCAGGGAAAGCGAAGCCAAGTACCGCCTCCTGGTGAGCAATATCCCCGCCGTGGTCTTTCGGGGCTATGCCGACTGGTCCGTAGAGTTCTTCGATGACAAGGCGGAGGAACTTACCGGGTATTCTCGGGAGGACTTCAACTCCGGCCGCGTCAAATGGTCGGACCTCATCCTCCCCGAAGATGCGGCCGAAAGCCGGCGCCTCTTCCGCCAGGCCCTGAAAACCACCGGCGCCTATGTGCACCAATACCGCATCCGCCACAAAAATGGCCAGGTCTTGTGGGTTCAGGCCCGGGGGCAGATCATCAAGGATCCTGTCAACCGCATCGACCACGTCTACGGCGTCTTCTTCGACATCACCAAACAGAAGGAAATCGAGGAGGCCCTCCGGGAAAGCGAAGAACATCTAAAGACCATCATGGATTCCATCCGGGCCGGGGTGGTGATGATCGACCGGGAAAGTCTTCGCGTCGTGGACGTCAACCACTATGCTGCCGAAATGATGGGCATGGCCAAGGAGCGGCTGATCGGGGAAAAATGCCGGGGGCTCATCTGCGCCCCCGACTCCGAGTGCTGTCCCGCCTTATCTCAGGCCCCGGTCCCCGAGCAGGTCGAGTGCCGCCTGATGACCGCCCGGGGCCCCGCCATACCCATTCTCAAGACCGTGGCCACCGTGAGAAGGGGCGGACACACTTACATCCTGGAAAGCTTCCTGGACCTCACCGGCCAGAAGAAGGTAGAGCAGGATCTGGCCGCCGAAAAAGAGCGCCTGCGGGTGACCCTGCGCTCCATCGGCGAAGGGGTCATCGCCACCGACACCGAAGGCCGGGTGGTGCTCATGAACCAGGTGGCCGAGGACCTCACCGGCTGGACCCAGGATGAGGCCCAGGGCCGCCCGGTGGCCAGGGTTTTCTCCCTGGTCCACGAACTCACCCGCAAACCCTGTGACAACAGCGTTAACAAGGTTATCCGGACCGGGCAGGTCCTCTCCCTCCCGGCCCACACCATGCTCCTGACCCGGGACGGAGCCGAACGCATCCTGGCGGCCAGCGCCGCCCCCATCATCGAGAAGATTGGCCAGGTCATCGGCGTGGTCCTGGTTTTCCAGGACGTCACCCTCAAGCGCCAGACCGAGGCCGAACTCCAGAAAATGGAAAAGCTCACCAGCCTCGGTATCCTGGCCGGGGGCATCGCCCACGACTTCAACAACATCCTGACGGGCATCCTGGGCAATATCTCCCTGGCCGTGCTCTCCAGTCCCAAGCAGGGCAAGGTTTTCCGGCGCCTGGGCGAAGCTGAGCAGGCCACCCTCCGGGCCCGGGACCTGGTGCAGCAATTGCTTACCTTTGCCAAGGGCGGAGCCCCGGTGAAGGAGGTGGCCTCCCTGGAGGAGATCATCCGGGACTCCGCCACCTTCGCCTGCCGCGGCTCCCAGGTGCGCTGTGACTTTGTTTTTCCCCAGGACCTGTGGCCCGCGGAAGTCGACCCGGGGCAGATCAGCCAGGTTATTCAAAATCTGGTGATCAACGCCATCCAGGCCATGCCCACTGGCGGCGCCCTCACCGTCCAGGCGGAGAACGTCCTCCTCAAGGAAGATCAGGGCCTGCCGCTGGCGCCGGGAAGATACGTCAAAATCAGGGTCAGGGACCAGGGGATAGGCATCCCCCCCGACTATCTTCCCAAGATTTTCGATCCCTACTTTTCCACCAAGCAGAAAGGCAGCGGCCTGGGCCTGGCCACCGCCTACTCCATTATCAAAAATCACGACGGCTATATGACGGTGGAATCCACCCTGGGGAAGGGCACTACCTTCTTCATCTATCTTGCGGCCTCCGCCAAAAAAATCAAAGCCACCCACAGAGTCCTGGCTGGCCGGTTGCACCGGGGCAAGGGCCGCATCCTGGTCATGGACGATGACGCCGGGGTGAGGGAGGTGGCCGGGAAAATCCTCAAGCATCTGGGGTACGAGGCGGAATTCGCGGTGGACGGCACCGAAGCCATCGCCAAATACCAGAGGGCCAGAAGCGCCGGACAGCCCTTTGACCTGGTGATCATGGACCTCACCATCCCCGGCGGCATGGGCGGCAAAGAAGCCTTCCAGACCCTCCGGGAAATCGAACCCACCACCCGGGGCATTGTCAGCAGCGGCTATGCCGACGATCCCATCATGACCCACTACCGCAAGTACGGCTTCAGCGGCGTCATCAAGAAGCCCTACCGGGTGGACTCCTTCAGCCACGTCATCCACGAAGTCCTGGGCCAGGAGGAGGGCTGAACCGCCCCCTACGCAACGGCCTGCGGCTTCGCCTCTTTCCCGGAGAAAAACCTCCCCAAATGAGCCTGCTTCTGGCAAAATGTAGGTGATAATCGGAAACCTCAGAACCCGGCCCCCACCCATATTTAAAACCCCTTAAGGGATTGGGGGAGGGGGTAAGGGGCCCACTGGCCTTTAGCCCCTTCCCCCAGATTGGCTTTACTGCCATCATGCACCTGCCGGCCTCGGACAATTTCCGCCTGCGTCTCATCGCCGTCGTAATCTCGCTGACGGTGGGCGCCACTCTTATGGCCCTCAAGTTCTACGCCGCCCACCTCACCGGGTCCAGCGCCATTCTCTCTGATGCGCTTGAGTCCATCATCAACGTCGTGGCCAGCACCTTCGCCCTGGGAAGCATCCTCTGGGCCGCCCGCCACCCTGATGAAAGTCACCCCTACGGCCACGGCAAGGTGGAATATTTTGCCGCGGGCTTCGAAGGGGCCCTCATCATCCTGGCTGCCGCCGGCATTGTCTTCGAAGCCTGGCCCCATCTGCTGCATCCCGCCCCTCTCCCAAGTCTGGAATTTGGACTCCTCCTCGTGCTCCTGGCCGCGCTGGTCAATCTGGCCCTGGGCCTGGGGCTCCTCAAAGCCGGGAAACGCACCCGCTCCCTCACCCTGGTGGCCGATGGTCAGCACGTCCTCACCGATGTGTACACCTCCCTGGGTGTCCTGGCGGGCCTGGCCCTGGTGTGGTTCAGCGGCTGGTACTGGCTGGACGGCGCCATCGCTTGCCTGGTGGCTGTCAACATCCTGTTTATCGGGACCAGGCTCATCCGCCAGTCCTTCCAGGGGCTCATGGACACCTCCGAACCCGAACTCTTGGATGAGATCGCCCAGGTTCTGGCCCGGCACCGCAAAGAAACCTGGATCGACATCCACCGTCTCCGGGCCCGGCGCTCCGGCAGCCGGGTTCATTGTGACTTCCACCTGATCCTGCCGCGGGATTTCACCCTTGAGGAGGTGCACCGGGAAGTAAAAGAACTGGAGCAGGTGTTCAACGCCCACTTCGGCGGCCAGGCTGACGTTCTCATCCACACCGACCCCTGCGAGGAGCCTGTCTGCCCCATTTGCGGCTATGATCCCTGCAAGCTCCGCCAGGGAGAGCAGGTTCGGCAGCGCCTCTGGCAGAGCCAGATAATTACCGCCGATGTGGATCAGACCAAAGACCTCCCCCCAGGCGGCGATCCCTGAGCCTGCCGACCAAGCCCATAATTGAGGCGTTCATGATCATCTCTTGCCAAAAGGAGGGTGCCTCTGGCGCCTGAGAAAGCCATCGTTATGAAAAGTTACCGCCAGGAACTCTGGTTTCATGTCCCCGGCCGCCGCGCCTTCATCAACATCACCCGGGAGGTGGAGGAGTGCCTCCGGGAAAGCGGCATCAAGGAAGGGCTGGTGCTGGTGAACGCCATGCATATCACGGCCTCGGTTTTCATCAATGATGACGAATCCGGCCTGCATCATGACTACGAGGTGTGGCTGGAGAAGCTTGCGCCCCACGCGCCGGTGACCCAGTATCGCCACAATGTCGGGGAAGACAACGCCGACGCCCACCTGAAACGCCAGATCATGGGCCGGGAAGTGGTGGTGGCCGTCACGGGCGGCAGACTCGATTTCGGCACCTGGGAGCAGATCTTCTACGGGGAGTTTGACGGGGGCCGCCGAAAAAGGGTGCTGGTGAAGATCATCGGAGAGTAATCAGATCCGGGAAATCCAAGGAATCGCCGACCGGATTCTCATTGTATTTCTTTGAAAATGAAAAGGGCTGGCAAGTCGGGACGTTGTGCTCCGCCTTACCAGCCCTTGCCCCTTTAAAAGAAGGACTTGGAGAAAAATGTCGCTAACTCCCCCCTCTTATAAAGGGGGGTCGGGGGGGATTTGACCCTTGGCCCTCTCCCCCAAACCGACTTCTAGTAAACCACCGTGGATTTGGCGCTGGTGATCTCGGTGATCAACCGCCCGGCCTTAATCAATTCTGCTCCCTGGATCAAGTCAGCCTGACTGATCTTACGTCTCTCCATTCAGGGGATTCAAAGCAGAAACTTGCCGCCATTGGCGACGTAGCTGTCAATCAGCTGTTTTAAGGGAGTAAAGCCGGGAACCGTGATGTCATCGGCATAACCCTTTTTAGCCAGAAACACCCCTTCACTCTGCAGGACCACCACGGCTTCCACATCCATGGACTGGGCCGCGTTGGCCAGCATTATGGGGAAGCTGGCGCGCTCCGGGTCATCCCCGGCATGAGTAGCGACAAACACAATCTTTTCTTTTTCTGACACTTGCCACCTCCTCTTCTGGTGATTTGACTATCCCATTTTGCCGATATTTACTAAGGCTTCTCTTTTTCCTAAAAAATTGCCGGTTCTTGCCTGACCAAGCCTGCATCCCGGACGCCGACCCCTCAAGCCGCGGCCGCGGTTTCTTCCGCCTCGGCCAGGTATTGCTCCCGAACCCCCAGCAAATAGATGACCAGGGGGCGGTAGGCCAGATGGGCCCACTTGGCGAAGGGCACTTCCAGGAGCAGCATGGGCACGGCCACCATCAGGTGGATGATGTAAATGCCGTAGGTCATGGCCGGCCAATTGAGCAGCCTGGTAAAGTTGATGAAAATTCCGGTCAAGGCCGTCAGTTGCAGCAGGATCAGGAACATCCAGTCGGTGGAGTGGGAGTTCCGGTAGACGGGTTTGCTCTTCTTCAGGCGGCCGATGAGTGCATAGGTGGTGCCGTACAGGATGGCAAAGGTGGCGTAGTAGCCCAGCAGCCGGATGGGGTGGAAAAGCGGGTATTCCGGCCAGCCCCGCTGAAATTTCAGGCTCTCCAGCGTGAGGCCGTTCAGCAGAACCACCACCAGGAGGAAAATGGTGGCATACCCCGTCATGATCATCAGGTGCACGAACCATTGCATCCTGTCGCGGCACTGGCTGAACCGTTTTTGGGTGAGGGCGTGCACCATGAGTTCCCTGAGCCGGCCCACGTAAAGGCGCCAAGGGACTTTAAAGAGGAGATCACCCATCACCAGCCTGATGCAGCGCCAGAGGCCCCCCAGGAGCAGCAAGGTTAAGAGCGCCGCCAGGACCAGGTCGAAACGCTCGACGTCCCGGGAAGGCCACACGGAGTTGAGATCGGCGTGGAGCCAATCAGGATGCCCCGTGTTGAACATCAGGAGCCCCAGTCCGGTGAGCACGGCGACAACGGCCACCGCCATGATTTCAAACTTCCCGGAGATATAGAACATTCTGGAAAAACCCGTCCAATCATAAAGCGACGTCAGATAGCGGCGGGCCACCATCATGGTCTCGCCGGGTTCGGCGCCCCGGGGGCACTGGGTGGAACAATCGCCGCAATAGTAGCACAGCCAGGGCTCCGGCGCCTTGAGAATTCTCTCTTTCAGTCCCACCTGCATGTGGCGGACCATCTTTCTGGGAAACGGGTTTTCCGGCGTGGACAAAGGACAGGTCACCGTGCAATTGGAGCAGTTAAAACACTTGCTGGCATCCTTCAGCCCGAAGGCCATCAGGTCCTCCAGCAAGCTGGGATCGACCCTGGTACTCATGCCTTACTCCTTGAGATTTTTTCTGGGGGAAGGGCCAGGGTTTAAAAGGCCTTAGGCTTTAAGCAGTAAGCTTTAAGCTTTTGCTTATGGCTTACAGCCCTTTTCCCGTCATCTATTCCTCAGCCTGGCCGCCCTCGACCAGCCGGTACCGGAAATAACTGCCGTCAGCCTTCCCTTCTGCGACCTGGCCGTATTTTTTCATGGTGGCCAGGTACCACAGGACCGAAGCTGCGTCGAGGCCGGTGGCGGCGGCAATCTCAGGCACGGTGCCCTCCCCTTTCTGCAACTCCCCTTTAATGGCTTCCATGGCCTTTTTCTGTTCTTTCATCCTGGCGGTGGTCGCGGCAATCGCCGGTTTTCTCGCCTCCCTGAGTTTCTTCAAGGCTTCCCGCGGCTGCGTCTTCTCCTCGGCCTCTGGTCCCATGGACTCTCCTACCCTCCCATTTCCTCAGCGACAATGGCGTCCACCATGGCCTCATATTGCTTCAAGGTCCACCCCTTGACGTTGATGGCATTTTCGGGGCACACGGCCACGCAGGCCCCGCAGCCCAGGCACAGGGCCGGGTTGACCTGGGCCCGCCTGACCTTTTGGCCATCCACCAGCATATCCACCATGGCCAGGGCCCCTTCCGCCAGGCAGGCCTCCACACAGGCTCCGGTGCCCTCGCACAGGCTCAGGTCCACTTCCGCCACAAAGGGGTCCAAATCCACGTAACCCCGGGTGAGAATCGCCGCGGCCTTGACCGCCGCGGCCCCCGCCGCCGCCGAGGTTTCCCCCACGTCGAAGGGAGCCTGGCAGGTGCCGGCAAGCAAGATGCCGGACACGGAGACCTCCACCGGCCTGAGCTTGGGGTGAACCTCCTGGAGGAAGCGGTCCGCGCCCACGGGGATCTTCATTTTTTCCACCAGGTCGGTGATGTGGTTGGGCTCCTGGCCCACTGCCAGCACCAGCAAATCCACCGGCACCTCCAGTTCCTCCCCGAAGGTCAGGACATCCTTCACCCTGATCAGTACCGGGGGCTCGTGGGGATGTGGATTTCGTTCAACCTGGGGCTCCTCCCCCGCGGCAAACCGGAAAAACCTCACCTGCTTTTCGGAGGTTTGTGCGAAAAGCTCCTCCTGACCCCGGCCATAGGTGCGGATATCCCGGTAAAAATCAAACACCCGGGTTTTGGGGTAGCTGGTGCGGATGAGGTCGGCCGCGTGGAGGGTGGCGGTGCAGCAGGTGCGGGAGCAGTATTCGTTCAGATAACCGCCCTCATTTTCTGCATGGATGCCGGGAATCTGGCGGCTGCCCACGCAGTGGATCATGGCCACGTGGTGCACCTTACGTCCGTTCAAAACCAGGGTGTCGCCGCCCTGCGGAACCTCAGCCATCAAGCGGATGAATTCCGGCAGGGTCACCACCTCGGGGAATTCCTGGTAGCCGTATTCCCCCCGCCGGGGTTGGTAGGGCTTAAAACCCGTGGCCAAAACAATCACGCCCGCGGCCAGGTCGAAATCCTCCGGGCTCTCCGGGATGGTGGCAGGCATGACGCCCACCAAAGGCACATATTCCCCCAGCCCCCGGCCGGCCTGGCTGAGCCTTGCCAACTTGTCGTCATAGGCCGCGTCTGTGGGCGGCTTTCTCACGACCTTGAGCTTGAAATTGCCGATGTAGCCGTCAAAACCCTCTACCTGGGCACAGGTGAGAACCTGGATGGCCGGGTGCTTCAGGACTGCGCCGGCGAGTTCGCTGATGATCCCGGAGGCAGGCTCTCCGGTTGGCGCCAGCCTGTCCAACTGGGTCACCTGTCCCCCCAGAAACGGGCTTTTTTCCACCAGCACCACCGCCTGGACCCGCTCGGCCAACTCCAGGGACGCCTTAAGACCTGCCACCCCGCCGCCGATGACCACCGCCCGGGGCTCCACCTCCACCCTGATGGGCTCCAGGGCATCAAGCCTGGCGGCCTTGGCCGCGGCCGCAGCCACCAGCCGGCTGGCCTTGTCAGTGGCCTCGGCGCCGTGGTGCACCCAGCTCACCTGCTCCCTGAGATTCGCATGCTCGTACACATAGGGATTTACCCCGGCCCGGACCAGGGCCTGGCGGAAGGTGGTTTCATGGAGGCTGGGAGAGCACGAGGCCACCACCACCCGGTCCACCAGCCCGCTTTTCAGATCCTCGATGATCATTTCCTGGCCAGGATCGGAACACATGAAGACGTTGGCCCGGGCCACCACCACCCCCGGCACCTTGCGGGCCCGGGCGCAGACCTGCTCCACATCCACTTCGTCGGAAATGTTGCCGCCGCAATGACAGACGTAAACCCCGACCTTGCCTGCCGCTGCTGGCTCCCCTTGCTTGCTCTCGGCCATCAGCCCTGCTCCCAACAAACACTTTGCAATGATGCTTTCTGG
>Ga0207826_1000570_pt1 | contig 10352 bp, 7 predicted proteins | sample LuqExpMetageno80_FD_187837 | JGI IMG/M metagenome (GOLD analysis project Ga0207826, IMG submission 187837) | Tropical forest soil microbial communities from Luquillo Experimental Forest, Puerto Rico - Sample 80 (SPAdes) | ecosystem: Environmental > Terrestrial > Soil > Tropical forest ... | reverse complement strand
CCGCCATTCCCGACCTACTTCCACCCCATGGTCACGCCGTCGAAGCTGGAAGCCTTTGCCGAGGAGTACGGCCTCGAGGTGATCTATCGGAAGGAATACGAGAGTCCTCGTTTCCCGGAAATGCGCGCGCGGACGCCGCTGTTTGCAGCTATCCTCGACATTTTCGCCGTTGCCATCAACGCGCTGCTGCCGAGGGGAGCCGATGTGCGGCGCGGCGACTATCACATCATCATACGAAGGCGCTGAACCGTGAACACCAGGCTCGCGCAAGGCGGAATGAAGGAAAGGCCGAGCGAACCATTACGGTTTGGCGCGTGCCGTCGGCCGCGCGTGTTCGAAGTCGCGAGCCGGCTTAACGAGTCCTTAACGTCAGCGTCGCTGCTGCCGCGCGCCATCGGAGGCCGCGAGGCGCGGCCGCGCGGCGCTAAACGCTCGGCTCTAAACGCTTTCTTTGCGATTTCGGTGAATAGTCTATCGTTGAGTATGGTTAATTTTTCCTGTTGCGTTGAGTTGGCGCCAAGACGCGCCCGGGGCGTGACCCGAAGAGTAACCCCTCAGCCAATGCGTGCGGCGGTTCGGATGGAAGCTGGGGATCATGCTCGTCTATGATCAGCCGATAAATCGGACGAGTTCGAGCGATCGCGCGACGACACAGCCGCCGCTGGGCTTCGACGTATTGGCGCTGTCCCGGCTGCACTGGGGCCGGAGGGTCGCGATCGTCACCGCCGCACTTCTCTGCGCCATTGTCGCGGTGATGATCGGCAAATCGCTCACGCCGCGCTATACGGCGACCGCCCAGCTCTATGTCGACCCCCGCGAGTTGCAGCTTGTAGACCGCGAGCTCACGCCCCGCGCTCAGGACGTTTCAGGCCTGTCGATGGTGGTCGAAAGCCAGGCACGGTTGATCACCTCGAACAGCGTGCTCTTGCAGGTCATCCAGAACACCCATCTGGCCAGGGATCCCGAATTCGGCGGCGGATCCAGCGGCATTCTTGCCTCGTTGCTCGGCCTGTTGGGGCTCAGCTCGCACTCTACGACCGATTCCAAGCACGACCTGACTCCGGCACTTGACGCGTTGAGCCGTCACATCACGATCCGCAAGACCGAGCGCAGCTTCGTCGTCGACGTCGAGGTCTGGTCGCACGAGGCTGAGAAGGCGGCGCTGCTCGCAAACGCCATCGCCAACGCGTATCTTACGGAGTCCAGAAACTCGCAGGCCAGTGCGGCGCGGCGTGCCACCAGCGATCTGTCCGGCCGCCTGAAGGAGCTGCAGCAAAAGCTGCGCGACGCCGAGACCGCGCTGGCGGCTTACAAGGCGCAGAACAATTTCGTCGGTACGCAGGATACACTTCTGAGCGACCAGCAGCTCTCCGCCTCCAACCAGAGGCTCGCCGCCGCGCATGCTGCGACACTGGATGCCCAGGCCAGATACGACCAGATCGAAGCCGGGCGCCGCGCATCAAGCGATCCCGGCGCGATCGCCGAAGCACTGCAGTCGCCGACGATCGCCAATTTGCGCGCGCAATATGCGGAAGCGCGTAAAAAATATGCCGAGCTGACTGCAGAACTCGGTCCCCTGCATCCCTCGTTCAAGCAGATGGACAAGCAGGTCGAAGACCTCAGGCGGACGATCAATGAGGAAGTCGAGCGCTTCGCCCAATCGGCGAAGAACGACCTCACCCGGGCGCGGGATTACGAGGCGTCGCTGAACAAGGCGCTGGAGACGCAAAAGCGTCAAAGCGTGCAGCTCAGCCAGGCTTCGGTGCGCCTGCGCGAGTTGGAGCGCGACGTCGAGGCAAACCGCGACGTCTATCAAGCCTTCCTGAAGCGCTCGCGCGAGACCGAAGAGCAGGAAAGCCTCAACACTTCGGCGGCCCGCATCATCGGCGAGGCCACCCTTCCGCAGCACCGCTCCTTCCCGCCGCCGATGAGCCTGATTGCGATGATTGGCTTCATGCTCGGTGCGCTCGCAGCAGTGGGCTGGATCGTCGCCGTCGATCGGCTGTCGCACGAGACCAGCAAGCCTCAGCCGGCCGACGCCGAAGCCCGATCTGCTGCGTCCACGGCAAAGCCGCCGGCCGAGACGACGACACGCCGCGAGGCGGAGGCAGAGCCAGTCGAAAAACCGCTCCTTGCCCGGCTGCAGGAATCCGACGTGATCCGCACCTTGGGCGACATCCTCGGCGCCGGCGCGACCGCGGACGTCACGCGTTTTGGCTGGCCGACATTGCGTCCCGGATTTCCCATGACGACGTTTCTCAATGCCCTGCGCGACATGCGCGCAGCGGTCGCCCGGCGTTCGGCAACAGGCAAGACGCAAGTCGTCGCCGTGGTCGGCGTCGGCCAGAGCATGGATCGCAGCGTGACCGCGCTGAATTTTTCACTCGCCGCAGCGCGCGACGGGGCCGAGGTGCTGATGATCGATGCCGATCGCAAGGCCCGCGCGCTTTCGGGCAAGGTGCATTGCGCCGGCAACAGTAAACCGAGCCGCCTTGCCTGGCTGTCGATCGACAGCAAGGCCGCGCGTGCGATCAAAACGGCGAACGGAATCTCGATTTTGCCGGCTGCTGCCGGCAGCGACGCCAAGGCAACCGAAGCGATCCGAAAATCTCTGGCGCAGGTGCGCGCGACCGGCGGCTATGACCTCGTGATCCTCGACGGACCGGCGCTGCCGTGGAAAGCCGATGACCGCAAACTGCTCGAAACGGTCGACGGCATCGTCGCGGTGTTGCCGCTCAGCCTCGACATCAACGAAGCCATGGAAGACATCATCACCTCTCTTGGTAACGCGCAGCGCAAGCTTGCGGGCGTCATTCTGAACGAGTTGAACGCACCCGTGCAGCGAGGCAAACAATATGCTTGAGCGCCGCCTAAATCCGGTCGGGCGCGTCGCAACCGCCAGCATTCCCCGCATCACGCTCGGGGGCCTGCGGCTTGCCGTGCTCGATATCGAGCAGACCGCGAATTTCATGATCGAGATGGCGTTTCCGCATCGCCGCCTCGGCCGCCCGCTCTATTTGACGTCCGCCAACGGCGAAGTGCTTTCGCGCTGTTCGACGGAACCGATCACCGAACGGCTGTTCCGCTCGGCCGACCTCATCAGCGCGGACGGCCAGCCGCTGGTTGCGGTGTCGCGCCTGAAATCGATGACGCCGCTGCCGGAGCGCGTCGCGACAACCGACCTGTTCGATGTCGTCGCGCGCAAGGCTGCCGCGGCGGGATTGACCTTCTACATGTTGGGTGCGACCGAAAGGGAAAACGCGGCCGCCGCGGCACGCGTGCAGACGATGTATCCAACCTTGCGCATCATCGGGCGCTGCCACGGCTATCTCAGGGGCGACACGTTGCGCGACAAGATCGACGAAATCAACCGGCTTGCGCCGGACTATCTCTGGGTGGCGCTCGGCGTTCCCCATGAACAGGCCTTCGTCGACGAATTCGCGCCGCGTCTTTACAATGTCGGCCTCATCAAGACCGCGGGCGGCCTGTTCAACTTCCTGTCAGGAAGCAAACCGCGCGCACCGCGGTGGATGCAGATGTCGGCCTGGAATGGGTCTGGCGCATCTGGCTGGAACCGCGCCGGCTGTTCTGGCGCTACTTGACCACCAATCCGCGCGCGCTCTATCTGCTGTTCAACGGCAGCCGCCCCGCTTATACGAATAACGACAGCCACGAATAGTAACGGGGACTGAGCAAAATGAGCGATCGGCTGACCATCCTGGTCACAGGCGGTGCGGGCTATATCGGCGCGCATGCCTGTCGCGCACTGACAGCAGCCGGCTACCGGCCCGTCGTCTACGACAATCTCTCCACCGGCCATCGCGCGTTCGTCAGCGCTCCCCTGGTGGTCGGCGATCTCCGCGACAAGGCTGCGCTTGCACGCGCCTTTGCCGAATACGACATCAAGGCGGTGATGCATTTCGCAGCCGCCAGTCTGGTCGGCGAATCCATGGTCGACCCTCAAAAATACTACCTCAACAACGTTGTCGGCACCCTGTCCTTGCTGGATGTCATGCGCGGCGCCGGCTGCAGCCGGCTGGTGTTTTCCTCGACCGGCGCGGTCTATGGCCAGGCCGACAGCAAGGCGCTGCCCGAGAGCTTCCCTTGCGTGCCGATCAACCCGTACGGCGCATCGAAATGGATGATCGAGCGCCTGCTTGCCGACTACCGCAGCGCCTACGGCTTTGGGGCATTCTGCCTGCGCTATTTCAACGCCTGCGGCGCGGATGAAGCTGGCGACATCGGCGAATTGCGCGACAACGAGACCCATCTCATCCCGCGCGCCATGATGACGCTGCAGGGCCATCTTTCAGATTTCGCGGTGTTCGGCGACGACTACGATACACCCGACGGCACCGCGATCCGCGACTACATCCATGTCACAGACCTCGCGGCGGCGCATGTCGCCGCACTGCGGCTTCTGATGCAGGGACATTCGGGCGGCGTGTTCAATCTCGGCACCGGCACGGGCTTTTCGGTGCGCGAGATCCTTGCCGCGATTGCCGCAGGAACCGGTCGCGCAGTTCCCCATGTCATCAAGCCGCGTCGCGTGAATGCCAACCTCGCAGGCCACGATTCCCACGGCGTCATCGCAATCCCGACCTATATCGACCGCATCAAGGCCGGTCATATCGTGCCAGGCGCGAAATGGACCATTGTGCAGGAGTCGCCGACCACCACCGTGATCGACGGTCATTGGGGCTTTGGCTTCCATGTCAACGCCAAGGCGATGGCACTGACGATCGAAAAGGCAAAGACCGCTAACGTCGCGGCCTGTACGGTGTTCCGCCAGAGCCATGTCGGGCGGCTTGCCGCCTATCCGATGATGGCGATGCGCGAAGGCATGATCGGACTTGCCACCGCGGATTCCGGCCGCTCGCCAAAACACGTCGCCCCGTTTGGCGGGCGCGAGCCGCGACTCGGCACCAACCCGATCTCGATCGCGGTGCCGTCCGATCTCGAAGCTCCCTTTTATCTGGACATGGCGACTTCGGCAGTCGCAGCCGGAAAGATCGCGCTTGCGGTTGCGCGCGGAGAAGAGATCCCGCGCGGCTGGATCATCGATGCCGAAGGACGACACACCACCGATCCCAAGGCCTATCGCAAGGGCGGCGCACTGCTGCCGCTCGGCGGTACCGAGGGCTACAAGGGATCCGGACTTGCCGCGATGGTCGAGGTGCTGTGCGGCCTGTTGACGGGCCTCGGCTTCGGGGTCGAGCCGACCGGCCGGCACAATGACGGCTGCTTCATGGCAGTGTTCAACGTCGCGGCGTTTCGTCCGCTGAAGGATTTCAAGAAGGAAGTCGCCGAATTCGCGCGCTATCTCAAATCGACACCACCGTCGGAAGGTTCAAACGGCGTGTTCTATCCCGGCGAAATCGAGTTTCTGCGCGAGCAGGAGCGCCGCAAGAGCGGCATCGAGATCGAGGATGCGACTTGGGAAAAATTGCGCGCGCTCGCCGGCGAATACAAGCTCGTGGCCGAGCTCGGTCTTGCTTAGCGGCGCGCGCAGAGGGAGAGCAACATGACGCGGCAAATGGCAATGGTCGGCTTCCTGCAAGCGCAGAATTGCACCAACTTGCCGAGTTCATGGCGGCATCCGGACTCGCGCGACGATTCGATGTCGGCAGACTATTACCAGGAGATCGCGCGGATCCTCGAAGCAGGCAAGTTTCACATGGCGTTCTTCGACGATCGGCTGGCGATGCCGGACCGCTACGGCAACGACCATGCGCACACCGTCGAATACGGCATCCGCTGCGTGAAGATGGATCCGCTGATCGTACTGACCACCATGGGCATGGTCACCACCAAACTCGGACTAGCCTCGACCTGCTCGACCACCTATTTCGAACCGTTCGACGTAGCGCGCCGCTTCGCAACCCTCGACCTCATGACGGACGGGCGCGCCGCGTGGAACGTGGTCACGTCCGTCAACGACGGCGAAGCGCAAAACATGGGCAAGGATCACCACCTCGAACATGACCTGCGCTACGACCGGGCGGACGAGTTCATGGAAATCGTGCTCGGCCACTGGGATTCCTGGGAAGACGGCTCGCTGATCATAGACAAGACAAGCGGGCGCTTTGCAGATCCGACCAAGGTCAAGCGGCTCGACCACCGTGGACCCTATTTCAAGTCGCGCGGACCGTTCACAGTGCCGCGCTCGCCGCAGGGTCATCCCGTCGTGATCCAGGCCGGCGCCTCCGGCCGCGGCCAGCGCTTCGCCGGACGCTGGGGCGAAGTGATCTTCACCGCCGCACGCAATCTGTCGAATGCAAAACAAGGCTATGACGCGATCCGCAACGAGGCGGCGAAGGCGGGGCGCGATCCCGACCAGATGTTCTTGTGCAACCTGACGACGCCGGTCTGCGGCGCGACCAAAGCGGAAGCCGAAGACAGGATGGCGCTGATCCAGAAGCTGCCGCTCGAGATCGATGCGCTGTCACTGCTCGCGGAAGGGCTCAATTTCGACTTCGCCGCAAAGGGCATGGATGAACCGTTGAGCACGGAAGAGCTGCAGGGCATGCAGGGCATGCTTGGCATTCGCGACGGTGTACTCAGGACATGCGGCAAGACCAACCCGACCACGCGCGACTTCATCACCTTCTCCGGCCGCGGCCAGACCCAGGATGCGATCGTGGGCGGCCCGAAGGAAATTGCCGACAAGCTCGAGGAGATGTTCGTCGGGAGAGGTTGCGATGGCTTCGTCATCGCGGCGACCTACGTGCCCGGGTCCTACGCCGATTTCGTGCGCCACGTCGTGCCGGAATTGCAGCGCCGGGGCCTGTTTCACCAGGATTACACCGGCAAAACATTGCGCGAGAATCTGGGGCTCGAGCGTCCGATGCCCGGAGCCTGGAAAATGAAGCCGCGTGCGGCGGCAGAGTAACGGGGGCAAGACATGCGTTGGCTGAAATTCACCACTGCGGGACGGACCTCCTGGGGCCTTGTCGAAGGTAACAAAATCGTGGCCGTCAGCGGCGATCCTTTCGGGGAATGGCAGCGCACCGCGCAGACGCATCCGCTCAACGACGTCAAAATCGAGCTGCCGGTCATCCCTCGCACCTTTTATTGCGTCGGCTTGAACTACCTCAAGCACCTCAAGGAAGCCGCCGACAAGCGCGGCGAGGTGCCGAACATTCCCGACCGACCCGAGATCGGCTATCGCGCGCAGAATGCGCTGATTGCACATGACGAAGATGTCGTGATCCCCGCGAATGCGACCGAGAAGATCCATTATGAAGGCGAACTCGTCGTCGTCATCGGCAAGAAGGTGAAGCACCTCACCGAAGCGAACGCGATGTCCTGCGTGCTCGGCTACACGATCGGCAACGACGTCTCCGAGCGCACCTGGCAAAAGGCCGATCGTGGGCTGTGGCGCGCCAAGAATGCCGACACCTTCAAGCCGATGGGTCCCTGGATCGAGACCGACGCCGATCTCGACAGGATGGAAACCATCATCAAGGTCAACGGCAAGGAGACAGGTCGCTTCAAGACCAATGACATGATCTTCGGAATCGTGCCGTTCCTCGTCGAGCTCACAAAATATTTCACGCTGTGGCCGGGCGACGTGATCTGGATGGGCACCGACGGCGCCTCGCCGGATCTCAAAGCCGGCGACGTGGTCGAGATCGAGATCACCGGCATAGGCACGCTCCGCAATCGCTTCGTAGCCGAAAAGCGATAAGTCCGAACATGGCCCGCTACTCGACGGCGCATTATTTCCTCGAGGGCCTGGTCGATCTCGGCGTCGACTACATCTTTGCCAATCTCGGCACCGACCATGTTTCGCTGATCGAGGAGATGGCGCGTTGGGACAAGGACGGGCGCAAGCACCCCGCGATGATCCTGTGCCCGCATGAGGTGGTCGCGGTGCATATGGCGGGCGGCTATGCGCTGGCGACCGGGAAAGCCCAGGCGGTGCTGGTGCATGTCGATGCCGGAACTGCGAACGCCTGCATGGCGGTGCAGAACCTCTTCCGCTATCGACTGCCGGTCATGCTGTTCGCCGGCCGCGCACCGCACACGCTGCATGGCGAGCTGAAGGGGTCTCGCGACACCTACGTGCATTTCGTCCAGGACCCCTTCGATATCGCGAGCATCGTGCGGCCTTACGTCAAATGGGAATATTCGCTGCCCTCCGGCGTCGTCGTGAAGGAGGCGCTGGCGCGCGCCAGCGCCTTTGCACACAGCGACCCGCCCGGGCCGGTCTATATGATGCTGCCGCGCGAAACGCTTGCCGAGGAATGGGACGAGGCCGCCATGCCGGCCTATCCGCCGACGCGCTACGGCAGCGTGCAAGCGGGCGGCATCGAGCCCGCGCGCGCCGAGGCCATCGCGCGCGCATTGATGGACGCGGATAATCCGGTCGCCTTTACCGCCTATCTCGGCCGGAGGCCAGGAGCGGTCGCGCTGCTGGATCGGCTGGCGCGCGCCTGCGGCATCCGCGTTGCGGAATTCAATTCGATCGACCTCAACATACCGCAGGATTCACCCTGCTATGCCGGGATCGACGCCATGCCGCTTCTGGAAGGCGCGGATCTTGGTCTCCTGATCGACACCGACGTGCCATTCGTGCCGCAGTCGGCCAAGCGCGCCGGCGCGATGACGTGGATTCAAATCGACGTCGATCCGCTGAAGGCGGATTTTCCGATGTGGGGATTTGCAACCGACATGCGGATCGCCGGCAACAGCGCTGTCGTCCTGCAGCAGGTGCTGGATGCGGTCGAGGCGCGCGCCGACGACACCTATCGCAGACGCGTTGCGGCGCGAATTGCGAGCTGGAACGGTGCGCGCGAACAGGCTCGAAACCGCCGCGCTGCGGCGAGCCGTGACAAAGGCACATCCGACGCACTCAATCCGGCCTTCGTGTTTGCAACACTCGGCGCAAAGCTCGCGCAAGACGACATCGTTCTCAACGAAGCGATCCGCAATGGGCCAGTGCTGCAGGATCAGCTGACGCGCACCAGGGCGCAAAGCTATGTCGGGCTTGCAGGCGGCGGGCTCGGCTTCTCCGGCGGCATGGCGTTGGGCCTGAAGCTGGCGCAACCAAACCGCCGAATCGTCCAGGTGATCGGTGACGGCGGCTTTCATTTTTCTTCCCCGGACAGCGTCTATGCAGTCGCGCAGCAATACCAGATTCCGATTTTCACCGTCATTATCGACAATGGCGGCTGGCAGGCAGTGAAATCGGCAACGCAACGCGTCTATCCAAAGGGCGTGGCGGCCGAGACCGACCAGTTTCAGTCGCGCCTGACGTCGGGACGGCAAGGCGAGCGACGCGATTTTTCCGATGTCGCCAGGGCGTTCGGCGCGCATGGCGAAAGCGTCCGCGAACCGGACGAGCTTGCCGGCGCAATCGACCGTTGTCTTGGGGCGCTCGATGACGGCAGGGCAGCCGCGCTGCACGTTCGCGTGACACGGCTCTGAGGGACGAGCAGCCCATGAGAACGGTCGCGCAATACGCGTTAATGGTTGCGTGCTTGCTCGTTGCCGTCCACTCCGCCGCGGCGGAGGACGATGCGGCAAGATATCCGACACGGCCGATCCACATCATTGTCGGCTTTGCCGCCGGCGGCGGCAACGACGTCATTGCGCGCATCTTCGCCCAGAAACTGTCCGAAGACCTCGGCCAGCCCCAGATGGCCTGAATGCAGAAGTGCCTGCGGCACAGGGCTTTCTTGCATCTTCACCGCTGCGCGTATCAGAAACTGTACCAGAAACAGTTGCCCCTGACCGGCCTTCGACCCGGAGGGCGCGGGGGCGAAGGACGGCGTGTCCTACTAACCAAACCTAGCTTCGATCATTTGTTTTAAGCTAGTCCTCGACTTTTCGGCTGTTTCAATACCCGCTTTTTCGAGTTGGGTCGCTAAGACACCGAACAACGACTCTAGACCAATCCCGGTCATTTGTAAGCGCGTGCCGTATAGCATGTGCCTTCCCGTTGCCAGCTCTTCCCACACGATGTTGCGTGCAACGATTAGAACGACAGTATCAATTGAATTGCCATGTTCTTGGGCTGCCCTTTGCAAGCCGTCTGGATCGGAGGACAAAAATTCGCGAAGTTCAGTTCGGATTACATCAAAGCCAAGTGCAGGTCCCAACACAGACTTAGACAGTGATTGTTCTAATTTCTTCATTGAGGACAATCCCTCTCGCACCACCCTCGGCGGAAACAGACGCTGCATAAGTCGCATTTTGTTTTCCTTAAGCGTTGAGCCATCCCCAATAGCGTCGGGCCAAAAAGGCAACGCCTCGGATCAACATCGGAATTAAGTACGCGAGACCAAAGATGCTGACGGCGGTCCCGGCGGCAACGCCAACATTCATCATCCAATACTTGGGAAGAT
>Ga0207826_1000567_pt1 | contig 10368 bp, 10 predicted proteins | sample LuqExpMetageno80_FD_187837 | JGI IMG/M metagenome (GOLD analysis project Ga0207826, IMG submission 187837) | Tropical forest soil microbial communities from Luquillo Experimental Forest, Puerto Rico - Sample 80 (SPAdes) | ecosystem: Environmental > Terrestrial > Soil > Tropical forest ... | reverse complement strand
CATCTCTCCTGCAAGCGCACCGAGCGCCAGCTCGTGGATGCCATGGAGAACTTTGCCGCCGCGGGACATGCCGTCCCGGCGATTGCGCCCGCCGTTGAAATGCTGGAGGGCTTTGCCGCCGTCGTTCCGGAGCGTCCGGATCCCCTGGTCAACACGTTGGCGGCGCATTGCACGACCGCGTTCGAGCGCTTCCGGGCGCCGATGTCGCCGCGGGAACGCGCTCGCCGGTTGGCAACGCCCTTGAGCCGGGATCAGACCCAAAATCTCGAGCGGTGGGGCTATCCCTATGTCTTTGCGCAGTTCCGGTTTCACATGACGCTCACCGGCCGGCTTCCGGTCGAGGCGCGTGAAGCGAGTGTTGCGACGCTGCGCAGATGCTTCGAGCGGTTGTGCGGATACAGGCCGATCGCAATCGACCGGCTGGCGCTGCTCAGGCAAGATACGCCTTCGGCCCACTTTCGCGTCCTGAGCCACGCGCAGCTGCGCGCACCATTGTGAGCTTTAGACCAGGGCCTTGCGCAGCCGCGCGCTGACCATATCAATGACGACGACCGTGACCACGACGATGATCAGCTGCGCGGCGGTCTCCGCATAGCGGAACGCGCGGATGCTTTCATAGAGCGATTGCCCGATGCCGCCCGCGCCCACGATCCCGAGCGTGGTGGCCGAGCGCACGTTGGTTTCCAGCCGGTAGAGAATGAACGAGCTCCACAGCGGAACGACCTGCGGAATGACGCCGAATACGATCTCCGGAATCCAGCGGGCGCCGGTTGCCCGGATGCCTTCGACGGGTCGCGGGTCGATGGCCTCCACCGCCTCGGAATAGAGCTTGGAGAAGACGCCGGTATTGTGCACGAACAGCGCCATCACGCCGGCGAAGGGACCCAGGCCGACCGCCACCACGAACAGGAGCGCGAACACCAGCTCGTTGATCGCGCGGCAGGTATCCATCAGGCGGCGCACCGGCTGCACGATCCACTGCGGACAGATGTTCGAGGACGCAAGGATCGCGAACGGCGCTCCGAGGATCGCGGCCAGTGCGGTTCCCCAGATCGCGATCTGGATGGTGACGATCATGTCCGCGGCATAGTCGCCCCAATCACGGAAATCGGGGTGCAGGAACGCGCGGCCGAATTCCGCCATGTTGCGCCAGTCGGTGACGAGCGAGGCAGCGCGGTACATCTCGGCCGGGCCCCAGCTCCACACCAGCAGCGCAACAATCAGCAGGCATAGCGTCCAGCTGCGCGCGCGCCGCGCCATGGAATGGGTCGGGACGGCGATGTCGGGGTGGGCGGGTTGCTCCTGAGGCAGGACAAGCGCTGGACGCTCGTGCGCGGGCACGGTGACTTCGGTCATCGAAAAGAGCCCAATGTAAGGCTCACGATCTAGCACGCCCGGGCGCGCCGCGCATCAGCATGGTGCGCCGGCGGGTGCGATCACATCAGTGGGTACTGGCGAAGTCCGCCGCGAACTCCGCGATCATCCGCCTCATTGCCTCCTTGTCATGCGCCTGGTCGGCCGCAACGAATGCCGCTACTCGCTTCTGATAGGGATCGCTTTCGGCCTGCTTCTCCATCTGCTCGATCCTGGCAATTTCGGCCTTGATCGAAGCGATGCGCGCAGCCTTGTCGGTGTCCGAGAGCTTATCATCGGCCTGCACCTTCATCAGGTCACGGTTGGCCTCGAGCTTGCGGATGGGGATGAGCTGGCGGTCGGACGATGGATTGAACGGAGACCAGATCAGGTTGGCGAGGATTTCCCGCTCGGACTTGATCTCGCTGTCCGCGCCAAGGCGCCCGTAGCTGAGCAGGAAGCTGTAAAGGCGGGTCTTGATGCCCGCATCGAGATCCTTGCGCCAGATGAGAGGATCGAGCGGAATCATCGGCGAGGTCCAGATCACCCTGATCTGCTTGTGGGCGTCGGGCGCGGTATTTTCCAGGCGTTGCAGGTCCTCGCTGTTGTTGGTCGCTGCGTCCACCTGCTTATGGGCGACCGCCATTGCGTTGGCCTGATGGCTGGCGTTGCGCACCGTCTTGAAGCAATTCTTGGGGTCGATGTCGCGGGCGGCGAAAACGTACGAGCTCGGAACCAGGAATCCGGAAGTCGAATTCGGATCGCCGATGCCGAAGTTGAGCGTCTTGTCGCACTTGAGGATGTCGTCCAGCTTGGCAAACGGGCTGTCCGCACGCACGATGATTTGGGAATAGTAGCCGATGCTGCCATCCTTCGAGACGACCTGGGCAAAAACCTCGCCATGGGCGCGGTCGACTGCCTCCATCCCCGACTTGTTGCCGAACCAGGCGAGGTGCACCTTGTTGAAGCGCATTGCCTCGATGACGCCGGCATAATCGGTGGCGTAAAAGGCCTTGACCTTGAGGCCGGTCCCCTTCGAGATGGCATCCACGAAAGGCTCCCAGTTCTTCTTCTGGTTGACCGAGGCCTCGGTCGAGATGACGCCAAAATTGATCTCGGAAGGGGTTTGCGCGGCGGCCGCGGCCACGCAGCCTGCGAGCGCGAACGCACCCAATGCGGCCTGCTTGAACGACAATAACGATCGCATCGTCGATTTCTCCTGTTCGGATCATCCAGGTTCGTGAGGGTCGGCGATTACGCAGTTACGCGTGGAGCGCCGCCAGTTCGCGCAGGGCGCGACAGACCGAGGACGCTCGTGTCATCCTTCGCAGGGATCGCATCGATGGACGCAAACAGATCGTCGCTTTCTGCGCCGTAGATGGCGCAGAGCTGCTCCGAGGTGAGCGCGGCGGAAGGCCCGTCGTAGACGATCCTGCCGGCCTTGAGCCGCTCGACATAGCGTCGCTTTGCCTCGGCGAAGGCGGAGAAGACGTCGGCCGCCAGCGCAGGATGGGCCTCGAGCAGCTCGTCCCTGATCACCACGGTATGATTGATGGGGTAGTGGCCGTTGCGGCGCAGGGCCGCAAGCCCGGCCTCGAGCGCGTTGGGGATGAGCGGCTTCACGACCGGCGAGGACGCCTCGATACCGATGGCGGCGGCAAGCTCGCCTGCCGCCAGCATGTCGGCCATCTGTCTTCCCTTCTCGATCGGCACCACATTCGCCGGCGGGCGATATTCCGCCACGTGCTCATCGCCGGAGAGCACCCAGGTGACCTTGCTCAGATCGACGCCGTATTCCTGCTGCAGGATGCTGCGCGCCCACACCCCGGTGGTGACCGTGTAGCCGCGGTTGACGCCGACCTTCCTGCCTTCGAGATCCTTCGGCGTGCGGATGCCGGCGTTGCTGTTCACCAGGATGGCGCCATGATGGAAGGCGCGCACCAGAAACACCGGCACCGCCGTCATGCGCTTGCCGTGCGCCCTGGCGCAGATGTAGGTCGTGATCGCCATCTCGCAGATGTCGAACTCGAGGCCGCGCACCATGCGCCGGAATGCGGCGATGAGCGGATCGACCTCTACGAACTCGAAGCTAAAGGTCGCCGGCTTGACGCTGCCGTCCTTGAGCGCCTGGTTGTTGCCCTGGGTGCGGGTGACGGTTTTCATCAGATGTCAGCTCGTAGGTTGGGTTAGCGCGGCCCGAAAGAAAGTTATGATTCCGAGCGCCTGTTCCGCGCGTAACCCAACATCCTTCGCGTTGGGTTACGCGCGGATTAAACACCGGAGTCCTACTGCGCCGAACGAGGCCGCGCTAACCCAACCTACACCGTCGTCTGCGCCACGCCCACGCGCGTGGTGAGCGCCTCCCTGGCGGCATCCTTGAACGCCTGATCCGGCGGCAGCACCACGGAGGCCGAGCGCACCCTGTGGTGCGCGGGATCGACGCCCGGCGGCGTGATGCCTTTCTCGACCAGCGCCTTGGCCGCCCGCATCAGGCGATGACGCGCCATGATGATGCCGTTGTCGGTGGAGACCAGGTTCTCCTTGGTGCGGTCGCAGATCGGCCCCATGCTCTCCTGCAGCGAAGCATCCTGGCTGGCGAAGCCGGCAACGCCGCTGTAGGTCTTGCCGGCCTTCTGGGCGGCGCGGTCCATCAGATAATCGTTGTCCTTGTTGGCGACCGGCCGATACGTGCCCGGCTCGTACTTGCAGTGCACGCCCGCGCCGTCGCGCATGGCGGCGACTTCGCGCGCGGCGAGCGCGCGAACCGGATGGAAGTCGTAGCTCCAGGCCCAGCAGTTCTCGTCGTCGATCGGGATCCAGAAATGGCCGTGCACGGGGTGATCGCCGCGCGGCGGAATCATGGTGAAGCACGGCATCACCCAGGGGGTGATGCGCCAGTAGTAATTGCCGTTCTCGGCATTGCGCCGGGCGCCGATATAGAGGCCGCCGGGCTGCTCCACGACCTCGAAATGGGGCCGCGCATCGGCAAGGTTGTAGGCGTTGCCCTTGGCGCCCTTGAACAGCGGGTCGGAGCCGAGGTCCCCGCGATGCAGGAAGGAGACGTGGCTCGAATCGATGCCGCCTTCCATGGCTTGCAGCCAGTTGCACTCCTGCAGGCGCTTGGAGATGAAGGCCTGCTCGGCGGGAACGGTGGCGAATTCCCATTCCGGCAGCGGCGGCCGCTTGTCGGGGGGACCAAGGTAAGCCCACAGCACGGGCCCGCGTTCGATCAGCGGGTAGGACTTGAGCTTGATCCGCTGGCAGAAGCCGCTCTCGTGCGGCTCCGACGGCACGTCGATGCACTGGCCGTTCACGTCGTATTTCCAGCCGTGATACGGGCAGCGCAAGCCCGACTCTTCATTGCGCCCGAACCAGAGCGACACCCCGCGGTGAGCGCAGAACTCGTCGATCAACCCGTATCTGCCGCCGGTATCGCGAAAAGCAAGCAGCCGCTCGGAGAGAAGCTTCACCCGCACCGGCGGACATTCATTCTCAGGCAGCTCGTCTGCGAGCAGCGCCGGTATCCAGTAGCTGCGAAACAGCTGGCCCATGGGAGCGCCGGGGCCGGTCTGCGTCAACAGGTCGTTCTGTTCCTTCCTGAGCATGCAATTGCTCCATCCCCGCCTGAGGCGAGAGTAGGCATTGCGTCGTGCGTCGGCAAGCTCATGCCCCCGCTGCGCAAGCCTTTGGGTTACCCGCAGATCGGCTTATCCGTCGTCACCTCGACACCTGGACCGCGCCAACCTGCGACAGCACGGCGCGGGCTCAGCAGCAGCCGCACTCAATGACGTCGACGGCAAGGAGCGCACCCTTGAGCCAGGCGGGAGGAATGTCTTCGGCAGCGACGTCCGTCACGGGCTTGAACACCTTGAACTGGTGGCGCGCGTCGCCTTGCGTCCAGAACGCGACGACCGTTTCAAGCGGAGGACAGCCCGGCAGGCCGCAGGCAATCTCCGAGACGAGGACCACCGCATCATCCGCCAGCTTGAAACGCAAACGCGTCCATGCCTCCACCCGCTCAAGCGCGGCAGCATGGTCGGCAAGCTTGTGACGGGAACGCAGCATCGCTTAAGTCTCGCAAAGGGGTCCATCCCAACCTACAGTAGGTTGAGGTGGCCATTATTGGAGGTTTTTGTCAGTGGTGGAGAAAGTGGTGGCCGCGGTGCGAACCGGCCCGAGCAAGACCGAGATCCGTGAATTTCCCATGCCGGACGTCCCGGAGGATGCTGCCTTGATGAAGATGGAGGTCGCGGGCATCTGCGGAACCGATGTCAAGCTCTACAAAACCCCGCCCACCAAAAGCCCCGTCATCATGGGCCATGAGAACATCGGCACCATTGCCAGGGCCGGCCGCGAGTTCACCAGGCGCAAGGGCTTCAAGGAGGGCGATCTCGTCTTCGTGGAGCACTACGTCGCATGCGGCAAGTGCGAGTGGTGCCATCTCGGCCAATACCGGCACTGCGAGAATACCGACTGGCGCTACAACCCCGATGCCATCCGTTACGGCTACACGTCAGCCGAGAAGGCCCCCCACCTGTGGGGCGGCTTCGCCCACTACGTGTATCTGCCCTGGAACGCGGTGGTGCACCATGTGCCCAAGGGGGTGAGCCCGGAGCTTGCCGGACTGGTGACCCCGATGGCGAACGGTGTCGAATGGTCGCTGTTCGACGGCGGGGTGGGATACAATTCGACGGTGCTGATCCAGGGGCCGGGCCAGCAGGGACTTTCGCAGACGGTGATCTGCAAGCAGGCAGGCGCCGCCCTCATCATTGTCACCGGCACGTCCAAGGATGGCGCGCGCATGGAAGTCGCCAAGGCGCTGGGCGCGGACCACGTGATCGATGTCGAGAAAGAGGACCCGCTGGCGCGTATCATGCAGATTACCGGCGGCAAAGGTGTCGATGTAGCGCTGGACTGCACCGCGGGCGCCGGCACCATCCCGATCCTGCTCGGCGTGGAAGCGCTCAAGCGCAAGGGCGGCACCATCGTGATCCAGGGCGAGATGGCGGAGTTTCCGAACTTCCCGGTGGGAAAGGTCACCGTGAAGTTCATCACCATCAAGAGCGCCCGCGGTCACAGCTATCGCGCCTGCGAGCTCGCTCTCGCGCAGCTTGCCTCGCATCGGTTTCCTCTGGAAAAGGTGACCACCCACACCTTCGGGCTCAAGGACGTCGACCTCGCCATCCGCTCGGTCGGCGGCCAGGGCGTGCCGGATGTGATCCATGCATCGCTGATGCCCTGGCAATGACGACCATTGAAAGCAGCCCGGCGCTGCCGGTGCGGGAAGCTTCCCTGGAAGATCCGAACGCGCGCATTGTCGTAATCGGCCAGGTGCTGTGCGTGATCGTTCCCCTCGTCGTCTGGTTTGCGCCGATTGCGGTCGAGCCGGTCACCAAGCACGCCTTTGCCATCATTGGCTTCATGGTCACCGCCTGGATCACGCGTGCCATGGATTATGCGCTCGCGGGGTTGATCGGATGCTTCCTGTTCTGGGCATTGCACGTGGTGCGCTTCCCGGTGGCGTTTGGCGGCTTTGCCAACGACACCGCGTGGTTCCTGTTCGGCGCGCTCCTGCTCGGCGTCATTGCCACGCGCTCGGGCATCGCGCGCAGGCTTGCCTATTTCATCATGCTCAAGGTCGGCGTCACCTATCCGCGCATCCTGCTCGGGCTGATCGTGACCGATTTCCTGCTGACCTTCATCGTGCCGTCGGGCATCGCCCGCGTCGTCATCATGGCCTCGATTGCGCTGGGGCTCGCGGAGGCATTCAAGTCGCGGCCGGGAAGCAACGTCTCGCGCGGCATGTTCCTCATCCTCAGCTATACCGCCAACATCTTCGACAAGATGATCATTGCAGGAGCCGGCTCCATCACCGCACGCGGGCTGATCGAGAAGGTGGGCGGCGTCGAGGTGCTGTGGAGCTACTGGTTCATCGCGTTCCTCCCCTGCAGCATCATCACCGTTCTCGCGGCCTGGTGGCTCACGCTCTGGCTCTATCCGCCCGAGACGGTTGCGCTGGAAGGCGGCAAGCAGATGCTGCGGGACGAGCTTGCGAAAATGGGGGCTTGGTCGCCCATGGAAAAGCGTGCCGGGGCGCTGCTCGCCGTCGCGGTCGTCATGTGGCTAACCGATTTCATTCATCATATTCCCTCGCCCGTCATCGGCATGGGGGTAGCCCTGTTCGCCCTGCTTCCGCGGGTGGGAGTGCTGGATATCGAGGACATGCGGCGGCTGAACTATCTGCCGGTGTTCTTCGTGGCCGCCGCCGTGAGCATGGGCACGGTATTGCAAGCCACCAAGGGGCTCGAGCTGCTCACCGCTCACGTGTTCGCCTGGATGACGCCCTACATGACGAATATCGTGTCCGCGACGGTCGTCATGTACTGGACGGCGTTCGTCTATCATTTCCTGCTGGCCAGCGAGATTTCAATGCTCGGCACTTCCATCCCGCTGGTGATGGAGTTCGCCAAGTCGCAGGGGATGAATCCGCTCCAGCTCGGCATGATCTGGACCTTCGCGGCGGGCGGCAAGCTGTTCGCCTACCAGTCCGGCGTGCTGATCGTGGGATACTCGTACGGATATTTCGCCGCGCGCGATCTCCTGCGCATGGGGGCATGGCTCACGCTGGTCGAGTTCGCCGTGCTGATTCTGCTGGTCCCGTTCTATTGGCCATTGATCGGGCTGTACTGATGCCGGAGCGACCCATGTCCGGATCCATGTCCGGATCCATGTCCGGCAAGATCCAGCTGTGCAGCGTCGCCGAGGTAGCGCCTGGAGCCGCGCTGAAGGTCGAGCGCGGCGATCTCACGCTTGCGGTATTCAACGTCGAAGGCGAGCTCTACGTCACCGACGACGCCTGCACGCACGGTCCCGGCTCGTTGTCCGAAGGCTATATCGAGGGCGACGTCATCGAATGCAATTTTCACAACGGCCAGTTCAACATCAAGACCGGAGAGGTTGTCGCGCCGCCGTGCATGATCCCGATCAAGACCTACCGCACCGTGGTCGAGGACGGAAAGGTATTCATCGTGCTATGACCGACAGTGCCCGCGGGTAAAGCCGATGCTGTTCGTGATACACGCCCTTGATCGCAGCGGCGCGCTCTCGACCCGCGCCAAGTTCTACCGCGCACACCGCATCCATCTCGACCGGGCCGAGCAGTACGATGTCGACGTGGTCACCGCCGGCACGCTGGTCGCGGATGATGGCGAGACGCCGGTGGGCAGCGTGTTCGTCATCGATGCCAGGGACCGCGCCGCGGTCGATGCGTTCACACGCAGCGACCCCTACCACGTGAATGCGGTATGGGAGACGGTGCAAATCCACGCCTACAACAAGAAGCGCGGCACACCGATCCCGTCGCGGCGCAACGCGTGAAGCATGCGCGCCGCTCACCGTATTCCCGCCCGCATGAAGCTTTGCACGAACTGGCGCTGGAACAGGAGGAACGCGAGCAACAGGGGAGCGGAGGTCATCAGCGTCGCCGCGCAGATCACCGACCAGTCGATGCCCTGATCGGAGGAGGCAAACACCTGCAGGCCGACCGTGAGCGGGCGCGCTTCGACCGAGTTGGTGACGATCAGGGGCCAGAGAAAATTGTTCCAGTGATAGCTTACGGAGACGAGGGCGTAGGCAAGGTAAACCGGCTTTGCCAGCGGAACATAGAGACGCCAGAGCACCTGGATGGTGCCGGCGCCTTCGACGCGCGCTGCGTCGTCGAGCTCGCGCGGCACGCTCTTGAATGCCTGACGCAGCAGAAAAATGCCGAATGCGGAGGCAATGTAGGGCAGCGCAATCGCCGGGATGGTATCGACCAGACCGAGCCTCGCCATGGTCCGGTAATTCTCGACGATCAGCACGTCCGGCATGATCATCAGCTGCATCAGAACGAGCGCGAAGGCGATTTGCGCCCCGGCGAACCGGAAACGCGCGAAGGCATAGGCCGCGAGCGTGCACAGCACCAGCTGGCAGCCGAGGATCAGCGTCACCAGCAGGAACGTATTGACGAAGTAGCGCGCGAACGGCGCCGCGTTCCATGCCCGCGCGAAGTTCTCCAGCGAGAGCGGCGCCAGCGGCACAAACCGGGTCGAGAACTCGGGCGCATGAAAGGCGGTCCAGACTGCATACAGAAGCGGCAGCAGCCACAGGAGGGCGAACAGCCAGGCGGCGGCGGATTCCAGCGCGCGGGAGGCGCCGAACGGCGCGTAGGGATTGCCCTCGCCGCGTGCGTTCATCGGTAATGGATCCGCCGCTCGATGAGAGCATATTGGCCAAGCGACACAGCTGCGAGCAGCGCCAGCAGCACCATGGTCAAGGCGGCCGCATAGCTCGTGTCCCAGAATCCGAAGCCGACCTGGTAGATGTAATAGAGGAGCAGCGTGGTGGCATTGTCGGGCCCGCCGTGGGTCATCACGATGATCTGATCGACGGTGCGAAACGCGTTGATCACCGCATTGACCAGAACGAAGAGCGTGGTCGGCATCAGCAGCGGAAACTGCACGCGACGGAAGAAGGTCCAGCGCGATGCTCCCTCCAGCGCCGCCGCCTCGGCCAGGACCGGCGCAATCTGCTGGAGCGCCGCGAGGTAGAAGATCATGAAGAATCCGGCTTCCTTCCAGATCGCCACCACGATGACGCAGGCGAGCGCGGTCGCCGGCGTGCCGAGCCAGTTGTGGCTGGCCACGCCGAAATGGGAGAGCACCTGCTCGAGCAACCCGTATTGCGGGGTATAGAAGAACAGCCAGATGTTGGCGACCGCGATCATCGGCAGCATGGTGGGCGTGAAATAGGCCATGCGCACGAGCGCGCGGCCCGCAATGCGATCGTTCACCCAGACCGCCATCAAAAGCGCGAGCGCGATCGAGACCGGAATGGTGCCGAGCGCAAACCACAGATTGTTCACGACCGATTGCCAGAACACCGGGTCGGCCAGCATGGCGCGATACTGATCGAGGCCGACGAAAGCGGCCGGGCGGCGCGGCCTCGGCGTCGACCAGAAACTGTCAATGAAGGTGG
>Ga0207826_1000566_pt1 | contig 10371 bp, 10 predicted proteins | sample LuqExpMetageno80_FD_187837 | JGI IMG/M metagenome (GOLD analysis project Ga0207826, IMG submission 187837) | Tropical forest soil microbial communities from Luquillo Experimental Forest, Puerto Rico - Sample 80 (SPAdes) | ecosystem: Environmental > Terrestrial > Soil > Tropical forest ... | reverse complement strand
CCTGGCTTCTCGAGTTCTTGAGCCTGCATCGCTCACAAACCCTTAAGAATTTGTGAGCGATGCAGGCTACAGAATACCGGCTTCTTTAAAGCTGAAATAGCCTGCCCGGCCTTCCTGTGGCGAACCGAGGATGATGTGATCCAGGAACTGGATCTGAAGTATCCGAGCGCATTCGGCGACTCGTCGCGTAAGCCTCATGTCAGTGTCGCTTGGCGCCGGATCGCCCGACGGATGATTGTGAGCAAGCACAAATGCGCAGGCGGAATGGCTGATTGCGGGCTTAAAGATCTCGCGTGGATGTGCCAGGCTTTCGTTCAAAGTTCCTTTCGAGATCTCGCGAATCGCGATCAGGCGATAACGCGTGTCCAGTAAGACGACGCGGAGCGACTCGCGGTCAAGGAGACGCATTTCAGTCCCGAGCAACACGTAGATGGCCTCGGGATGATTGAGCGGTTCTGAAATGACTTGCTCTGCGGCCAATCTCGTTCCGAGCCCGAATGCGGCAGCGAGGTGCAATGCCTTGGCGAGGCCGACCCCTTTGAAACCGGACAGCTCCGGGATGGGGCAACGGGATAGTTGAGCGAGGGTCCCGTAGTGGTTGAGTAGCTTCCGGGCCAGTTCGATGACATTGCAGCCTGGAACTCCTGTGCGAAGAAGGATAGCGAGAATCTCGGCATCAGTCAGAGAATCGATGCCGCGCCGGAGAAGCTTTTCACGGGGTTTCTCCTGATCCGGTAACTCGTGAATGGTAGAACTACGCATGAAAACAAAACATGCGTAGAAAAAGTTATGCAGCTGCAGCAAACTGGTCAACGATATTCGAAAGGAAATCGCCGATATCTTGCATGGCCAACGAGTATTTGTTCACCGGCGTCTTTTGAAGTTCGGACTGCGCTTCTTCCACAAGGCGCTTGGTGGTATCGACCGCTCGACGGAGCGCACCACGCCTGACGACTTCTTCCGCGAGGGTGTCCAACTCCTCCGCATGGCTGCGGAACAAAACTTCGCAGAACCGATGATGCTCGTCCCGGTCCACATTCTGCAATAAGTAAAGAACCGGGAGCGTGAGCTTTCCTTTTCGAAGGTCCGACCCAAGAGTTTTTCCGGCTTTTTCCTCGGTGCCTGCGATGTCGAGGCAGTCGTCGTAGATCTGGTATGCCGTTCCGAGTTTCAGACCGTAAACCTTCATTGCAGTGATCACTTCCGGGCTCGCTTCGCTAATAAATGCCCCCAGCTCTGTAGCAATGGCGAACAAGGCGGCTGTCTTCATTTCGATAACCTGGAAGTATTCGCCAATCGTCAGATTCAGATCATACCTGCGCTGCGTTTGTATGATTTCACCGGCGCAAACATCGGTTGCCGCGTGAGCGATCCGGCGGCATATCTCGGTGTTTGGAAATGCGGCCGCCAGCTTCATCGCATGGGCGAACAGACAATCTCCGAGCAGGACGGCTAAGGTATTGCCCCATTTGGCATTGACGGTCGCCTGCTCACGCCGCACCTCGGCGCTGTCCATGATGTCATCGTGCACGAGAGTAGCCAGGTGGATGAGCTCCAAGATCACCGCCAGATCGACATGGCTCGGGCAGATATTTCCAGTCGCTGCGCCGGAGAGTAACGCCAGGGCTGGGCGAAGTCGTTTTCCGCTACTGCCACAAGCGTATGCAAGATATCCTTCAATCGCTGGATCGAATGCCCTGGCCTGTTCGCGAATTCGTTCTTCGACAGTGTAAAGGTGCGGGTTAATCAGCTCGACGGCGCGCCGCAGTTTCGGTGCGCCCAATCCACCGAGACCTGACTTTGTGAAAATTTTCACAAGCCGACCCTAGTGTTAGTTGTCAACATCGTCAATTTTGGCCAGTTATTTTAAGCTGCCAACCTCGCATTTATCACGGCTCGGCGCAGCCGCAACCACAATCGTCATCGATGCAGCCAAAGGCCGGAGCCTTCGCTTACGGCGGAGGCAAAAGCTGCAGCTTAGGTGAAAATGGGAGGCAAAAGCCGGAGCTTTCGCTTACAGAGTGGTCCGGAGGATTGTTGCCATTCCATTGAGCGGGGTGACCGGGCAGAGATGACTCTGGGCGGGGACGAGGAACAAGTCCCCACGACGAAACCTACGCGCACCGAATGAGACTTCCCCGGTAACAATTTGAAATATTGCGAATTTTGGCTCGGAATTTGCCAGGCGGGCCTGATCCAGCGACCACCGGTCGACTCGGAAGTAATCGCAGGCAACCAATGTCTCATTCTCACATTGCCCAAGAGTTGGCTCAAAGTCGCCGAAATCGATGCACCTTAGCGATTGTTCGACGTGGATCGCCCTCGGCTTGCCGTCCAACCCGAGCCGGTTCCAATCAAAGACGCGGTAGGTCGTATCGCTATTCTGCTGAATCTCGAATATGACATTGCCTGCACCGATCGCGTGGAGTCGGCCGCTCGGGATAAAAATAAAACTGTCCTGCCGGCTCGGGATCCGATGGAGGAGATCAGCGACAACGCCGCTCGCCAGAGCTGATTCGAAATCCTTTTTGTTCGTCCCGCTTTTCAGGCCGACATAGATGCCCGCGCCTTCTTCGGCGGCAACGAAATACCACAGCTCCGACTTAGGTTCAGCGATGAGCTCGTCCGTTCGACGCTTCGGCGGGTGAACTTGAACGGAAACGACATCAGAGGCATCCAGGATCTTCACAAGGATTGGAAAACGCGGGTACGCGTACCCCTCGCCAAATATCTTGTGGCGGCGACGTACCCAGAGCTCGTGCAGAGAGACTCCTTGGAATTCAGCCTCGGAAACTACACTCTGTATGTCTTCGCGATCGACAAGTTCCCAAGACTCGCCAATCGGGTTCTTGCTCGGGAGTTCGCGATCAAAATGGGTCTCCAATTTGCGACCGCCCCAAATTCGTTCCATGTACACGGGCTGAAAAGTGAGGCATTCGGCATTCATAATCGGTACTAGAAAGCCAAGAACCCAAGAACTCAAGGGGAGGATGAGGGTGAAAGGTGAGAGGCACCGCCTGCTCACCGAAATCGCCGGCGCCCGGCCCCCGGCGCCCTGTGAACGCCAAACGCCAAACGCCGAACGGTTGGTGGTAACGTTTTTACAATACGTGTTTGGCGCGGGTGCGGAAATAGCGTCGTTCTGGATTGAAAGCCTAAAACCTAGGAATTACACTGCGAGCTGACATGGCGCAGTCGCAAAAGCATAACGCGTGGAATGAAGTGATGGGACTCGTGTTACTCGGTGCCGGAACGGTTCTATTCCTGGCGCTGATTTCGTACACGCCAAAGGATGTTCCTTCTTGGGTTTGGTTTAGCTCGGTGAGTCCGCCGAACAATCCAGCTCAGAATTTTATCGGCCCGACGGGAGCGATCATAGCAGGCTTCATGTATCTGACGCTTGGTGCTGCCTCATACCTTATCGCAACGGTCTTTTTGGGATTCGGCGGCGCGAAGCTGTTTCTGGCTGGATTTCGCATCATAAAACGTCTGCCGTGGGCTGTCGCATTTATCGTCAGCGGAGCCGCCGTACTGCATTTGCAGCCCTGGTTTTTACACACTTGGAGACACGAATTTAACATTATGGGACCGGGCGGATGGACCGGCTATTGGTTCGGAGCCCTCCTCTTAGTTATGCTCGGCCAGATCGGATCGATCATCGCACTGTCGGTGGTCTATCTCGTTAGTCTCGTCTGGTTGACAGGGATCCGGCCGATCTTTTTAGTCAAGCAGTCGATCCAGGGCGCTAAAGACTTTTTCCTTGGCATGGTCCAAGCGAGAGAGCGGCGCCGGATGCAAGCTGCCAACGAAAGAGAGCGTCTGGAAGCGAATCAGAAAAAGATCGAACGAGAAATCCGCAAACATGAGAAGGAATTGAAGAGAAAAGGATTTCTGCCGGGAGAACCTGAATCTGAGGCCGCGGTATATCCTGAACCCAAGATTATCGACTCTTCGGCGGCGATGCCAAACAAATCAAAGCCATCGTTAGCGGAAGCGAAAGGGAAAGGACTCGACAAGGAACTGGTTCCACCAATGGCTGAGCAGCACATCGAAAACTATGAGCTCCCCTCCATAGTGTTGCTGGAACCGATTGATCTCGAAGGGCGAAAGGCGGCAGATCCTTCGGAGTTGAAACTGATCCAACATGTTCTAATAGACACGCTCAAGCAGTTCAACATTGATGCCAGTCCGGGGGATATTACTCGGGGACCCACGATCACGAGGTACGAAGTGTATCCGGCTCGTGGTGTGCGGGTGGATAAGATCTCCAGCCTGGAGCGCGATCTGGCGCGGGCAACGAGGGCGGAGCGAATTAACATTCTGGCGCCTATTCCCGGAAAAGATACGGTTGGAATCGAGATTGCGAATTCGAAAAAGGTCAAAGTCACGCTTCGGGAGATCCTGGAATCGGACGAATGGACGCATACGAAACATCGAATTCCGATTGTGCTCGGCAAGGACGTGTACGGGAAGATTATTTTAGGGGACCTGGCGCAGATGCCTCACGGGTTGGTCGCAGGGACCACTGGTAGCGGCAAGAGCGTCTGCATCAACGCGATTATAGCCAGCATTTTATTCCGTTTCAGCCCGGATGATCTTCGCTTTGTGATGATCGACCCCAAAGTGGTTGAGATGCAGATGTACAATGCTCTTCCTCATCTGGTGATGCCTGTCGTTACCGATCCGAAGAAGGTGCTGCTCGCGTTGCGCTGGATCGTGAACGAGATGGAGAACCGCTACAAAATTTTTGCGAAAGTCGGTGTTAGAAACGTGACGGGGTTTAACGCCCGGCCGAAGCCGAAATCGCGAGAGGAACTGGGCCTGACAACGGAACCTGAGGGCTCCGCGGATTTCGATAGTCTCTCGCTGCAATCCGAAGCGTCGCAAATCAAGGTGCCGAGAGATGACGATCTGGTGATTCCGGATCGCTTGGCTTACATCGTCGTCATCATCGACGAATTGGCGGATCTGATGCAAACCGCGCCCGCTGACGTGGAGAGCGCCATTGCTCGAATCACGCAGATGGCGCGAGCAGCAGGAATCCACATGATCGTTGCGACTCAAACGCCTCGCGCTGACGTGGTCACCGGGGTGATTAAGGCAAATATCCCGACTCGTATCGCTTTCCAGGTTGCATCCGCGCTCGATAGCCGTGTGATCCTTGACGAAAATGGGGCCGAACGCTTGCTTGGACAGGGGGACATGTTTTACCGCCCGCCAGGTACTTCACGGCTTATCCGCTCTCAGGGCGTGCTCGTGACGGACGAAGAGATTCGTCGCCTGGTGGAGTTTGTTTCTGCTCAAGGCGCTCCTGCCTTCGACCCGGCTATCCAAAATCAGCTTGAATCCTCGGCTCAATCCGAAGAGGAGGTGAGCGAAGAAGACGAGGTGCTGGTGGAGAAATGCCTTGAAATTATCCGGCAGGAGAAGCGGGCATCTACCTCGATGCTGCAACGGCGGTTGCGCCTGGGTTATACCCGCGCTGCTCGAGTAGTTGACATCTTGGAGCGCCGGGGCATTTTGGGCCCGGGTGACGGGGCGAAGCCAAGGGAGATTTTAGTGGACTTGGATGCGCTTGTGTAAACAGTCAATGAAGAAGTGGATATTCAGCTCTATTGTATCGTCGGGAGTAGATTTTAAACCAGTCCGTAAAAATGGTGGAGTCGGTCGGCAGGAAATTGCAGCAGGCGCGCCTTACGAAGAAGCTCGAGATTGAAGATGTAGCCGAGAAGACAAAGATCCGGCCCAATCGCATCATCGATCTGGAGGCGGACGAGTATGCTTACTTTCCTAACCTCACGTACGCAAAAAGCTTCTTGGCGAAGTATGCCAGATTCCTTGGGGTTGATATCCAAGAGGAACTTGAAAAGTTCCAGACCGCGAAAACGATTTCGGTAGGCGATTATCAGTATTTGAGCTCTGGTTCACCTCAAAAATCTGTTCAAGAACCGCGAAGAATCGAAGCAATCGGTTTTCGTGTGCCACCAGCTGTTGTGGTTGTGCTGGTTTTCATCGTGCTAGTGGGTGTCCCAGTTTTTTCTTATCTTGCCCTTAACATCACGCGGGTGGCTGATACGATTCAGGTGACAACCGCCGGAAGCACGGTGACATCCCCGGGTGAAACCACCAAACCGGGGGTTCCCTCCCAATCGTCTGCCGATTCGCTGCAGTCGACGGCGAAGCAGTCTCCCGCCGTAGAGAATTCTGCGGTCATCCCCCACAATAGTCCCCAGGAAGGGGACGTGAAAGAGGCGGCAACGCCAAGACCATTCGTGGTGCAGGCGCGGATAGAAGATGGGATTGAGGTTAGAAAGGCGCTTCCGGTGAGCGCCCCGGAATCCTCGACCCCGGTGGAGACGCCGACGAAAACGAGTCTTTCGACCCCTCCGGAAAAGAAGTTGGAGGTTCGGATCCTGAAAAGGACCTACGTCAAAGTAACGAAGGACGAGGAGGGGACTCAGCCCGTGTTTGAGGGGTACGCGGCTCCCGACAGTCGCCCAATCGTTGTCGAAGGGAAGCGTTTCTGGGTGCACGTCTCGGAAAAAGGAGCTGTCGAAGTGCGAAAGGACGGTCAGCTTGTCCTGGGCAGTTCCGACGATATCGTGATCAATTGATTGAAAGAGGACTCTATGAGTCGTTCCCTATCTGCTACAGATGTTTTGTCACCGCTGCCCGCGTTGAAGGTGGGGATGATCAGCCTCGGCTGCGCTAAAAACCTGGTTGATGCCGAGATTATGCTTGGCGATATCTTGACGCACGGTATGGAGGTGACGGCGAACGCTGATGATGCAGACGTTGTGATTATCAACACCTGCGCGTTTATTGACTCAGCTAAAGAGGAGTCGATCGAAGCGATCCTGGACGCGCACCAGGAGCGGGGCTTGCGAAAACGGCCCGGGCAGAAACTGGTGGTGAGCGGTTGCATGTCGCAAAGATTCGCCAGCGAGCTCGCGAGCGAAATTCCCGAGGTGGACGCATTCATGGGACTCGATCAAATTGCGTACGCCGGGGAAATCGTTCGAAAGGTCGTCGGCCGGCAGGGAGCAGCCGGAACGCCATTAAGTTTTGTCACTCCCAAGTCTCAATACATACCGGATTACGCCACGCCGCGTTTTCGACTGACTCCAGCGCACTACGCTTACCTGAAAATTGCGGAGGGATGTAATCACCCGTGCAGTTTTTGTGTGATTCCCCAGATGCGGGGCAGACATCGCAGCCGGTCGATTGAGTCGGTCGAAGCGGAGATTTGCCACTTGATCGCCGAAGGGGTGAAGGAGATCAATCTGATCAGCCAGGACACCACCTATTATGGAATGGATCTTTGGGATCAGAAGGCAGGGCCTCGACAGCCGATCGACTCTTCGCGCGGCCCGACCTTGGCTCGTTTGTTGGAGAAGATCGAAGGAATCACAGGAGATTTTTGGGTGCGGCTTCTGTACACTCATCCGGCGCATTGGAGTAAAGAGTTGATGGAAGCGATCGCCGCCAGTTCAAAAGTAGTGAAGTACGTCGACATGCCGCTGCAGCATATAGACGAAGAAATGCTCCTGCTGATGCGGCGAGAAACCTCGCGGGAACACATCGAAGACCTGATTCAGGCGATTCGCGAAGCGATACCTAACATCACGCTACGCACTACTTTTATCGTTGGTTTTCCGGGAGAGACAGAAAAACAATTTGAATCGTTGCTGGAGTTCATCGAACGAATCCGCTTTGAGCGTTTGGGAATATTCACTTATTCTCAGGAGGGAGGGTCTCGTGCCGCTAAGATGAGCAATCAGCTGTCTGCCGCGATAAAAAACGCGCGTTATCGCCGTGCTATGCAACTTCAACGGAAGATTGCGAGCGAACTGGCCGAATCGATGATTGGCAGACAGGTTGAAGCGCTCGTTGAGCAGCCATTGGTGGCTCGGACCGAAGGAGATGCGCCGGAGGTGGACACGCGCGTGCTGCTTACGCGGCGCGCCCCGGTCGGAGAGTTTGTTAAAGTCAGAATCACCGGCACCCAGGTGTACGATCTCCGCGGGGAGGTCTGCGGCTAACAGGCTAACAGACCGGGGCGCAGCGCGTCCCTACCGCACTCCATGGCGGATCGCGCTATGTCCCTATGCCGCGCAATGAACCGGACCGCGCGGGAGCGCCGTCCGGTGTGCGATGGCCGTCTACCTACCCGGAGTTGGCGTGGGAATGGGAGTTGTTTCCGGAGTTGGCGCCGATTCTACGGGAGTTGGAGAAGGTGAGCTAGCTGGCGAACTTTCCGGTTTCGGCGAAGGTGATGGGGTCGCTTTCGCCGCGTTTTCTTTCGTTCGGGCATGATGCCTGTGAGAACTGGTCGTACCTTTGCCCGCTTTTTCCAGTGTATTGCCCGTTTTCTTCAAGCCCTTACCAACCGTCCGTTCGGTGGCCTGTGCGCCATGTTCAACTGTTTGGCCCGTTTTTATCGCAGCTTTCTCAACGGTCTTGCCAGTTTTTTCTACCGGACCTTGATCGTCGGCTCGCACTGCGAAGGATACCCCAAGTGATAGAATGGCTATTAATGCAAAATGTCTCATAGTAATCTCCGCCCTAGTTCGCATGAAGTTAGCGCGGCGGGCGTATTTCTCGGGACAAACCGGCCTGCCTGGCCGTCCCGTAATTTGGTTTGCACAGCGGCACTCGGCATCGGATACTTAGAGCCAGGCGAGTGACCAAAGTACCCTTTTTTGACCTTAAGAAGCAGTTTCTCCCTCTGCGAGAGGAAATATTAAGTGAGATTGCCGCGGTCTGCGATTCTCAAGCTTTTATTCTTGGAGCTAAGGTTGAATTGTTGGAGCGAGAAATTGCGTCCCTGTGCAACGTGGGCTACGCCATCGGAACCTCGTCAGGTACGGATGCCCAGCTTCTAATCTTGATGGCACTGGGGATCGGAGCTGGCGACGCGGTTGTGACAACGCCTTTTACTTTTTTCTCTACCGTCGGCTGTATTACCCGGTTGGGAGCAAGACCGGTATTTGTCGATATTGACCCGGAGACTTTTAACTTGTCGCCGGCAAGTCTAGAGGAGTTCTTCGCCACGAAGTGCACGTTCGAAGAGGGAAGGATTCGGACACGAGGCGGGCTTCAGGTTAAGGCGGTAATACCTGTCCATCTGTTTGGCCTGTGCTGCGCGATGGACGAAATTCAAGCGATTTGCGCGCGCTACGGTGTACCCGTCATTGAAGATGCAGCCCAGGCGATCAGTGCCGAATATCCTTCCAAAGAAGGGACGAAGCGTGCGGGTGGGATCGGGGAATATGGCTACTTGAGCTTTTATCCGACCAAGAACCTCGGAGCATTCGGAGACGCCGGTATGGCAATGACGAGACATGTCTGGATGGCTGATCGCCTGAAGGTTCTTCGTAATCATGGGATGGAACAAAAATACTACCATGAAACGGTGGGCGGGAACTTTCGTTTGGACACATTGCAAGCGGCCGTCTTGCTGAAGAAGTTACCACATCTGGCGCGCTGGTCGCAGAGGCGGTGGGCGATCGCGCAACATTACCGAGCTGAACTTGCAGACTTTGGATCGGATCTTCGCTTGCCTGGCGAGCCCTTCGCAACGCTACTAGCTGAGCGAGGCCACATTTATCACCAGTTCGTTGTGCGGGTGACCAGGCGCGACCGGTTGCGCGAACACTTGAAGGGTTGCGGAATTGGAACGGAAATCTATTACCCGGTTTCGCTGAATCGCCAAAAGTGTTTCGCCTATCTGGAGGCTGGTTCGTTTCCAGAATCGGAAGCGGCGGCCGAACAAGTGCTGGCCTTACCTATATTCCCGGAGTTGACCGACAGTGAAGTCGAATTAGTGGCGGATGGTGTCGCTGCTTTTTTCAGAAAATAGCGGATGTTCGAAATCAAACAAAAACCGAAGCAAGCCGAAAGAGCGTTATTAATCAGCGTCTATAGGGACGCGGCGCAAAAAGAAGAATCCGAAAGCCTCCTGGTCGAGCTGAATTCTCTTGTGGATACACTGGGAATTCCTGTTCTCGATAGTCTTCTGGTAAGAGTTCAAGAACCGAATCCGCGCTACTTCGTTGGTTCTGGAAAGGCGGAAGAGATTTTCGAGCAAGCGAAGCAGTTGGAGGCAGATGTCATCGTCTTTGATAGCGAGCTGAGTCCGGCGCAGCAACGTAACTGGGAGGCGATGACGGGATTGGCTGTGATCGATCGGGAAGAAGTCATCCTGGATATATTCGCGCAGCGGGCGCAGACCAAGGAGGCTCGTTTGCAGGTGGATCTGGCACGCATGGAGTACTCTCTTCCGCGCCTAACCAGAGCTTGGCGCCATCTCGGCCGCCAGGGAGGTGGCTTGAGTGGCAAAGGTGAAGGTGAAACACAGCTCGAGACGGA
>Ga0207826_1000564_pt1 | contig 10390 bp, 11 predicted proteins | sample LuqExpMetageno80_FD_187837 | JGI IMG/M metagenome (GOLD analysis project Ga0207826, IMG submission 187837) | Tropical forest soil microbial communities from Luquillo Experimental Forest, Puerto Rico - Sample 80 (SPAdes) | ecosystem: Environmental > Terrestrial > Soil > Tropical forest ... | reverse complement strand
TGGTCGAGCGCGCGGTCTGAACCCTCAACCCGTCCGCCCCTGGCTTGGATGATCAGAGCAAGGGGGGTCATGCCACTACCGCCGATGCCGCAGAAAAAGTAATCTCCAAGTTGGGACATCGGCGGAATCTACACGCGTTGCCGATGAAGTGCAACGAAGGCGAGGCGCTTGGATGAGCAAGAAGAAGTACAGGATCGGCGTCGTCGCGCCAGCTTCGCGCATGTCTCCGGAAGTAGCTGGGAGAGTGCGGAGGTTGACCGGATCGCTGTATCCAGACGGGACGCCGGAGATCTTCTTCCATCCCCAGTGCCTCGCTTCCCACGGGCATTTCGCGGGCGATGACGAAACGCGCGCGCAGGCCTTCCTCGACATCGCTAATGACGAAAGCTACGACGCGGTGTGGTTCGCCCGCGGCGGTTACGGCTCCTGCCGCGTGGTGGAGGCGATCATGTGTAGGTTGACGGAGCCGTCCAGACGAAAAACCTACGTGGGCTACAGTGATGCTGGCGTGCTGCTTGCCGCCTTGTATCGAGCTGGTTTCGAGGCCGTGGCACACGGTCCCGTGGCGCAGGACATCCTCCGAGACGCGGGGGACACAGCGATTGGGCGGGCGCTTGCCTGGATGGTCGATCGGGCGCCTGAGGCGCTGGAGCCGACAGTCAGGAGCGCGAAGAAGACAGCGGCATTTAACATGTCGATCCTCAGCCAGTTGCTTGGCACGTCGCTGCAACCTGACCTCGACGGACATATACTCATGCTAGAGGAGGTGGGTGAGCCAATGTACAAGATTGATAGGTTACTATTTCACATCACCAGTAACTCCGAGATCAGACGGGTGACGGGCATCATGCTTGGCCGTTGCAGCGACATCACCCCGAACGAACCGAACTTTGGAATGAACGAAGAGGAAGTCGCCCGCTACTGGTGCCTGAGGTCCGGCATTCCATGGTTGGGCCGCGCAGATATCGGGCACGATGTTAACAACAAGATCGTGCCCTTCGGCAGCACCGTGAAAACGGCGCAAGCCTAACTACTCAGGGCTACCATTCATCGGCTTAGGCGGGACCCCGCCGGCATGTAAGAGCCGGGTGACGATCGGTGTTTACCGGCCGTGGCGTCACGTTGATCGATAGGTGCAATACGGGGCCGGCATCAACGCTGCATTTGCATGATCTGATCCATCGGCATCATATTGTGATTGAGATTCGCCATGATCCAGAGCGAGCCGCCGATCACAAGGAAAACGATCATCAAGCCGAAGGCCAGCGCCATCACGTTGTTGGTGTTGTCAGGCCCGGTGGTGATGTGCAGGAAGAACACCAGATGCACGCCCATCTGCGCGATCGCGAGCACGACGATGGCGACGGGGATCGATGGCTGCCAGACCAGATCCGTGCCGGCGACAAAGAACGAGGTCGCCGTCAGCAAAATGGCGAGCGCGAGGCCGACGACATAGCCGAGCACGCGGTACCTGACGTTGATCTCCTCCTCGTCGCCCGGCGCGAGATCGGCTTGATGGTGGGCGTCGTGAAGCTCGCTCATGCCGCACTCCCGAGCAGATAGACCACCGAAAACACCCCGACCCAGATGATGTCGAGCGCGTGCCAGAACAGCGCAAAGCACAGGAAGCGGCGCTGGATGTCGGCTCGAAAACCCTTGGCGAAGACCTGCGCCATCATGGTGAGCAGCCAGAGGATGCCGGCCGAGACATGCAGGCCGTGACAGCCGACCAGGGCGAAGAAAGCCGACAGGAACGCGCTGCGGGAGGGCCCGGCGCCGCGCGCCACCAGGTCGGCAAATTCGTGGAATTCGATGGCGAGGAAGGCGAGCCCGAGGACGCAGGTCACCACCATCCAGATCTGAAACCAGCGATGGCTGCGGACTTCGGCCGCGACGCTCGCCATACCGCAGAAGAAACTCGACAACAGCAGGCAGGCGGTCTCGATCGCGACATTGGGCAAATTGAACAGCTGGGCGCCGGTCGGTCCGCCCGCGGTCTGCCCCAGCAGCACGGCATAGGCCGCGAAGAAGCAGGAGAACATCACAATGTCGGAGAGCAGGAAAATCCAGAAGCCGTAGCCGGTGATGATCCGCTTTGACGCCGGCCCCTCATGGACGGCGTCTTCGAGGCCGACAAGCGGCAGCGTGTGTGCCTGTGCGAAGGTACCGGCCGCCATCACGCGCTCCCCGCAGCGGTCACGAGATTGCGGCGCGCGAGCAGATTGGCGCGGTCGAGACGCGCGACTTCCTCGGCGGGGATTTCGTATTCATCATGGTCGCGCCAGGCGAATACGACGAAGGTTGCATAAGCGCCGATCAAGCCGGCAATCACCATCCACCAGATGTGCCAGATCAGCGCGAAGCCCATCAGGGTCGCAAAGAATGCGCAGACAAAGCCGGTCGGCGAGTTGCGCGGCATCTCGATCGGCTTGTAGTCCGGCTCCTTCGCACCCTCTTCGCGGACGCGCTGCTTCATCCCCCAATAGGCGTCCTCCCCCCTCACATCGGGCATGAAGGCGAAGTTGAACACCGGTGGCGGCGAGGCGGTGGCCCATTCCAGCGAGCGGCCATCCCAGGGATCGCCGGTCACGTCGCGCAGCTCCTCGCGGTGACGGATGCTGACGACGAGCTGGGTAATCTGGCAGATGATCCCGATCAGGATCAGGACTGCGCCAATGCTCGCGATGTGCAGCCAGGGCGTCCACGCCGCGACGTCGTAATGCTGCATGCGCCGCGTCATACCGAGGAAGCCCACGGCATAGAGCGGCATGAACGCGACATAGAAGCCGATCAGCCAGAACCAGAACGCGGCCTTGCCCCAGCCTTCCTGCAGGCGGAAGCCGAACGCCTTGGGGAACCAGTAGGTGTAGCCGGCAAAAGCGCCGAACAGCACGCCGCCGATGATGACGTTGTGGAAATGCGCGACCAGGAACAGGCTGTTGTGCAGCAAAAAGTCCGCGGGCGGCACAGCCACCAGCACGCCGGTGAGACCGCCGAGGATGAAAGTCACCATGAAGCCGATCGACCACATCATCGGCGTCGTGAAGCGGATGCGGCCGGCGAACATCGTGAACAGCCAGTTGTAGATCTTCACCCCGGTCGGCACCGCGATGATCATGCTGGCGATACCGAAAATGGCGTTGACGTCGGGCCCTGCGCCCATGGTGAAGAAATGATGCAGCCACACCATGAAGGAGATGACGCAGATCGCCATGGTGGCAAGCACCATGGAGCGATAGCCGAACAGCGGCTTGCCCGAGAACGTCGAGACCACCTCGGAGAAGATGCCGAACGCCGGCAGCACCAGGATATAGACCTCCGGATGTCCCCAGGCCCAGATCAGGTTCATGAACATCATGACGTTGCCGCCGCCATCATTGGTGAAGAAGTGGAAGCCGAGATAGCGGTCGAGGATCAGCATCGCGAGCGTCGCGGTGAGGATCGGGAACGCCGCGATAATCAAGAGGTTCGAGGCGAGAGTGGTCCAGCAGAACATCGGCATGCGCATATAGCTCATGCCCCTGGTGCGGATTTTCAGGACCGTGGTGACCAGGTTGATGCCGGCGACCAGCGTGCCGACGCCCGAGATTTGCAGTGACCAGAGGTAATAATCGACCCCAACGGTGGGCGAATAGGTCAGTTCCGACAGCGGCGGATAAGGCAGCCAGCCGGTCCGCGCGAACTCGCCGACGACGAGCGAGACGTTGACGAGCAGCGCGCCGGTCGCGGTCAGCCAGAAGCCGACCGAGTTCAGGGTCGGAAACGCGACGTCACGCACGCCGAGCTGCAACGGCACCACCAGATTCATCAATCCGATCACGAACGGCATCGCGACAAAGAAGATCATGATGGTGCCGTGCGCGGAAAAGATCTGGTTGTAGTGCTCCGGCGGCAAGAAGCCGTTCGAGTGAAAGGCCACCGCCTGCTGCGCGCGCATCATGATGGCGTCGGAAAAGCCGCGCAGCAGCATCACACAGGCGAGCAGCGTGTACATCACGCCGATCCGCTTGTGATCGACGCTGGTGATCCACTCGCGCCACAGATAGGGCAGATGGCCGGCGACCACGACCCAGACCAGCACGGCCAGGATCACAACCAGCACCACACCGCCGGCGACGAGCGGGATCGGCTGATCGAATGGAATCGCCGCCCACGTCAACTTACCGAACATTGCTGGCCCCGATGTTGGTGGCTTCCTGCGGGCCCGGGCCCGGCGGAATCTGCTGGCTCACGATCGCCTGGAACAGCTCGGGGTCTTCGAGCCGATAAACTGACGTTTCCTTCGGCACCGATTGCGGGAGCAGCTCCTTCTTGTAGCTGTCGGCGTTCAGCACGCGATCGCTCTTCACCGTATCGGATGCAAAGATGGCAAACTCCAGTTCGGAGACGACATGGACATCGAACATCATGCTGGGAAAACCGTCGCCGGAGAAATGCGCCGACAGGCCCTGGAGGCTGCCGACCTCGTCGGCGCGCAGGTTGAGCCGCGTCACCATGCCGTTCATGGTGTAGATCATGCTGCCCAGTTGCGGGATGAAGAACACGTTCATCACGCTTGCCGAGGTCAGCCGAAAATGCAGCGGCGCGCCGACCGGCACAGTCAACGTGTTTACGCTCGCGATCCGCTGGTCCGGATAGATGAACAGCCATTTCCAGTCGAGCGACACCACGTCGATAGTGATCGTCTCCCCCGTGCCTGGCACCGGACGCGCCGGATCGAGCTGATGCGAGCCGATCCAGGCAACGCCGCCGAGCAGGATGATGGTGAGCGCCGGGATCGACCAGACCACGAGTTCGAGCCGGCCGGAATATTCCCAGTTGGGCCAGTGGAACGCGCGCGTATTGGACTGACGGAAGTACCAGGCAAAAGCGAAGATCGCGATGATCGTCGGCACCACGATCGCCAGCATGATCGCGATCGAGTCGATCAGGATCATCTTGTTGGCGGCAGCGATCGGGCCTTGCGGATCGAGGATGTTCATAGCGAGGCCAACTCCCATCCCCTGCCCACGAACTGCCACTCGGCGACGCTGTGGTTCCGGCCGCAAACGTCAATCCAACAAAAGCACGATAAGGGGCTTCTGGATTCAGGACAACCCCACCCCGCACTGGGGTAGCGGGTGTCTGCAAATGGCCCCCGAGCGGACATCATGTCGCAACCCCGTAGATTGTAACATGCTAGGTTTGTACTCAATCGAGGCGCAAATCGGCCAACAGTGATTTCTTGGCGTTCCCAAAACTCGCCGCGCATATAGCGCGCACGTCTCAAGGAGTGGCCCATGCCCGCCACCAGCGCTCTGGTGATCGGCGGTAGTTTAGCGGGCATGTGCGCCGCCCGCGTTTTGAGCGACGTCGTCGATAACGTCACGATCATCGAGCGCGATGCCTATCCCTCGGCGCCCGACTTTCGACCGGGCGTTCCGCAAGCTCGCCACGTTCACAATCTGCTCGCTCGCGGACTGCGCGAGTTCGAGAGCTTCTTCCCCGGCTTCGAAGCTCGGATGCGTGAGCGTGGCGCGGTACCCGTGGAAACCGGCTGGGATACTGCGACGCTGTGGCCGCATGGATGGGCTCGGCGCGCTCACACCGGACTATGGCAACTCTACGCCAGCCGGCCACTTATCGAGGGTACTGTCCACGAGTTTTGTCAGCGTCTACCGAACGTGACCTTTCTCGAGCGTACCGAGGTGAGCGCACTACGCGCAGCCGGCGGAAGCCAGCGCTACTGCACCGGCGTGGACGTCCGCACCCGCGATGACGGGCAGACCCGCACGCTCGAGGCCGACCTTGTGGTCGACGCAAGCGGCGCACATTCAAAAAGCGGGGAGTGGTTGAAGCAGTTGGACCTGGTCGTGCCGGAGGATGAGGTTGTCGAGGGCTATACTGGCTACAGCTCAAGATGGTTCGCGAGCGATCAGGCGTGGCCGTCTGACTGGTGGTGGAAAGTGCTCTTTCTCCGCCTCGCTACGTCCGAGCGGCCGTATTTCATCGGCTTCTTCCCAATGGAGAACCAGCGTTGGTTGCTGAGCTACATTGGCGTGAACAAGTCATATCCGCCGCGGGGCGAATCGGATTTCACAGCGGCGCTGGAACGTCTCGCGACCCCGGTCGTGCACCAGATGGTGCAGCGCATGGAATCGATCTCGCCGGTTTATTCCGGTCGCGCGACGCGGAACCGATGGCGGCACTATGAGCGCTGGCGGACACCGCTCGACAGGTTCATCGCAATCGCCGATGCGGCCTGCTCGTTCAATCCACGATTTGGCCAGGGCATGAGCGCCGCCACGGTCTCAGCCCGGCTCCTGCAGGAATGCCTGGCCAGGTATAGCGTCGCCGACTCGCGCCTGCCGCGCGCCTTTTTTGCCGCACAGGCGCGTTTTCAGCGGACGCCTTGGCTGTTCGCGGCGGCCGACGATTTACGGCTGCCGATGAGTGAGGGCAACCGGTCATTGTCGATACGGCTGTTCAACTGGTATCGGCTGCAGTTGGTGAGTTGCCCCGACCGGCAGGTGGGCGCTCGGCTCGGCCAGGTGACCCAGTTCTTGCGACCGATATCATCGCTGTTCGCACCACAGATCCTCTCGCGCGTGCTCGTCGCATCGACTAGCCGGCAGATCAAGGTAATCCGGAGAAAGCCTGCACCGCCGAGCGTAGAGCCGATGCCACCCAACGCAGAGTGAACGATAGCGTGCCGACCACGTGTGAGCTTGTCGTTCCGCACCGGACTGGAACACGTAACGTCGTTGTTCGATGGGATTCTCTCCAGCTATGATCTCACCGACGAGGTCGGCGCAATGATCGACCTGACTTTCACCGACCCGAGCGGTCGCCAAACTCTCCGAGGAGAATTCCAATGGCTATCAATAAGGTCCACGAAGAATTCCATACCCTCGACATGTCGAAGGGATGGGAAACTCCGGCTGGATATCCCCCGGGTATTCAGCAGAAGATCCTGTCGGGAGCACTCAACGAGACCGACAAGCGCGGCAGTCGGACCCGGCTGTTGCGCTTCGCGCCAGGTGTCTACACGACAACGCCGTTCGTTCACGAATATTGGGAAGAAGTGTTCCTGTTCTCCGGCGACCTGACGGTCGGAAACGATGAGCATGGCAAGGGGGGTGAAGCATTCAAGCCGAACACTTATGCCTGCCGGCCGCCTGGTGCGTTTCACGGGCCGTTCAAATCGGAAACCGGTTGTGTGCTGATCGAGATCCATTATTTCGATCCGGCTTGATCGGTGCCAAGCCTAGGGCGAAAGCGCATTGGCGTCGAAGGGCTCCCGAAACCATGCTGGCTCAGGCTAATCAAGTAATCGAATGAATGTCCGTGTCTACCAAAGCGGACATGACCGTGCGTGACTCTGATGTCCGTTTCCGGGGGTAGATTTCCGGTCTTCGTGCAGAGATGTCGTTTCGGTTCGTGCCCGACCTTGTAGGCGCTGCTTGATTTTATATTGATGTGGATCAAGCGTGCCGGAGGATGGTCGACTTCAGATTAAGCGTAGCTTTGCCGGCGGCCACCGCGCTTTCGTGTGACGCTCGTGATCACCTCGTCCGGGCGGCGAAACACTACGAGCAACCTGTATCAAAGGAGGCGCCGCGCATTGAACGCCGGAAAGGGCCTGCCCGAAGATGTTGATCCTCGAACTTGCCATCATCGTTGTTCTGATCGTCGTCAACGGCCTGTTGTCGATGTCCGAACTCGCGATCGTATCCTCCCGTCCGGCACGGCTAAAGATCCTCGCACAAAAGCAGACCCGCGGCGCAGAGATCGCGCTCAAGCTCGCTTCTGATCCCGGAAGGTTTCTTTCAACGGTCCAGATTGGGATCACGCTGGTCGGGATCTTGTCCGGCGCATTCTCGGGAGCCACACTCGGTCAGCGTTTGACGGAGTGGCTTGTTGGACTCGGCATGTCGCAATCAGCAGCCGATATACTCGGGATTGGGCTCGTGGTGACCGTGATCACTTATGCGACGCTGATTATGGGCGAACTGGTACCCAAGCAGGTCGCGCTGCGCAATCCCGAGCTAATCGCAGTCAAGGTCGCCCCGGCGATGGATTTCTTGGCGAGAATTTCGATGCCTCTCGTTGTCCTGCTGGATGTGTCCGGGCAGTTTATCCTGGCATTACTCGGCAGAAGTGCCGAGGCCGAAGCGAAGATATCCGAAGATGAGATTCATCACGTCGTAAGGGAGGCGGAGGGCGCCGGCGTGCTTGAACCCGGAGAGAAGGAAATGATCGCGGGCGTGATGCGGCTCGGGGACCGCCCGGTAGGCGCTGTCATGACGCCGCGGACCGAAGTGGACGAGGTCGACCTCAACGATGACCCCAAAACCATTCGGGCGACGTTAGCAAAGAGCCCGCATTCACGTTTGCCGGTCACCGATGGCGATCGCGATCGTCCCATCGGAATCCTTCAGGCCAAAGATTTGCTGGATTCCTACTTGCGCGAGGAGAAGCCTGACCTGAGGTCTCGCGTTCGCGAGGCTCCGATTATTCCGGCTTCGGTCGACGCCCGCGACGTGCTGGCGATCTTGAAGAGTTCGCCGGTGCATCTGGGCCTGGTTCATGACGAGTACGGAGCCTTCAAGGGCGTTGTCACGGCATCGGATATCCTTGAGGCAATTGTCGGCGCCTTCCATTCCGAAGAGGGGCCACCTGAGCCGGCTTACGTCGCACGACGCGATGGATCGTTTCTGATTTCGGGCTGGATGCCGCTCGACGAACTCGCTGATCTGCTACAAGTGGCGATCCCGCCGCACCGCGGCTATTACACCGTAGCCGGTTTAGTCCTGCAGCACTTTGGCGCGCTGCCCGAAGTCGGCCAATCCTTCGAGCTGCCAGGTTGGCGTATCGAGGTTGTCGATCTTGACGGGCGTCGGATCGACAAGGTCCTAGCTGCGAAAACGAGCCGACCAGGTAAAGCGGCCGTAATTTAAGGTGAGGGAGAGATGCAGTACTTCGTGGCCACAACGGACGGCAGCAGGCTGGGGCTGGACGAACTGTTTGAACGCATGGAGCGGAATGGTGCCAAGGAGAGTCGGATCACCTTCAGCCGGGGAGCCGACGACCTCATACGATTGGACGCTTTCGTGATGGAGATCGACGAGGCAGGCGCGGAAGTGCTCCGCGAGTACGTTGCTGCAGGAAGGATCGAACTGAAGGTCATCAAGGATTTGGCCTAAGAACAAAAACAAGGGTAACGATCTGCGCTTCGGATTGCTGACCTGCGCCAATGGGCCGCCAGCACAAACGAGCTCATGCAAATAGGGCCGCCCCCCGTTGATGCAGATCAACTTTGTCCGCTCGCGTCGCTCCTAGTTTTGCTAGCCTGAAATTTTGAGCTACGTAAAATGTCGCGGAGCTTTCGAGTTCAGATTGGCTTTGTCGTTCTGATCGCGTTGGTAGTGCTGATTCTCATGCGCAACGCGAGCGGATCAGAATTTGGCGCACGCTCCACATCAGAAGGACATCGTCTCGCGGAAGCTTGGTGCAAACCGTGCCATGCCATCGAGCCGCACGTGGCCGGAATATCAAACCAAGCCCCGAGTTTCGAAGCGATCGCGAACCGGCACGGGACTACGGCGCTCTCGCTCAATGTTTTCCTGAAGACCAATCACGAGAACATGCCGAATTTGGTAATTGCGCCCGATGATGCCGACGCTCTCGTGAATTACATTCTCAGCTTGCGGACTAACTAATGAAGGACGGACTCTATTCATTCACGGTAAAGGGATTCGATGGAGTCGACTGGCCGCCCGGCGGCGTCCTTGTTCTTCGGAATGGCGTGATGTTAGGGGGCGGCCCGTTCACATACTTCACGGGCTCGTACTCGGCCAAACACGGTATCTTCAAGGGTGAGCTTGTGGTTAATCAGCACACGCCTCCGCCATCCGGCCACTTGTTTTTCAATGCAGAGGATGTCGGCGTGGGCATCACGGGCACCTATGAGGACGATCGGGCCGAACTGAGTGGCACTGCGCTTATCGGAAAAAGAAGCCTCACGCTCCAGGTGACCTTGCTGAGACTGACCGACCTTCGAGGCGTGCAATGCTCCCGACATAAGGGTGCGACTTCCGCTACAATATCAGGTGGCTGACCTATACCATGTGCACCGCCAGCACATGCTGCTCCACGTCCGCGATCCTGATCTGCGCGCCGTAGAAACACCGCGATCGGCCATCCGTGATCTGTGTCGGCAGCTTGAGGCCAGCCTCCCACGCAGCGCGCTTCCACGCATCCATCGCACGCTGTCGGCCATATTCGTTGAAGTCGGCTTCTGTGAACTTGGGGCAGCCAGATTTCCTGCCGGGCATCAGGGCTGCGGCGGCGGGTGAGGCGGGCACGGGCTCTGAGATTTCGGCGTCATCGGGGACAACGCTAACGTGGC
>Ga0207826_1000563_pt1 | contig 10393 bp, 11 predicted proteins | sample LuqExpMetageno80_FD_187837 | JGI IMG/M metagenome (GOLD analysis project Ga0207826, IMG submission 187837) | Tropical forest soil microbial communities from Luquillo Experimental Forest, Puerto Rico - Sample 80 (SPAdes) | ecosystem: Environmental > Terrestrial > Soil > Tropical forest ... | reverse complement strand
TTCCCGCGCACCCCGGTCCTGGTCTAACTGTGTTGGCGAGTCACGAATCCATGCCGCTCTCCGATGACCTGCGCGTAATCAACAAGGTCAGCCAGAATTTGCATGCGGAATTGACACTGCGCTTGTTGGGCAAGGAGAAAGGGAATTCCGGCTCGATCTCGGGTGGGCTCGAAGTCCTGCGGGGCTTTCTTACCACCGCCGGAATCACGCCCGAGCAATTCGCTTTTTACGACGGTTCCGGCCTCTCGCGCGAGAACCTGGTCAGCCCCGCCGCCGTGGTGCAGTTGTTGCAGTATGCCTATCGCCAGCCTTGGGGTAAGTTGTTTGCGGATACGCTTCCCCTTTCTGGAGTAGACGGATCGTTGGGCGACCGCCTCAAAACTCCGCCGGCGAAGGGTGCGGTGCGCGCCAAGACCGGATCGCTCAACCACGTCAATTCGCTGTCCGGCTACGCCACCACAGTGACGGGCGAGCAGGTCGCGTTTTCTATACTCTGCAACAATCACAACCTGACGAACAAGAAGGCGCTGGAAACGATCGACCGCATCGTCGAGAAGATCGTCGAGGACGGGCGCTAGCGTCGCCCTGACGCACGTGCCCGTACTGCCACGGCCCGCGCCGGTCCCGTTCCAGTTGGCGGCTTGCGGTCCCCGTCAATCAACTGCTTCAGCACCATTGGGTGATTTTGCTTAACGTCTTTGGACGCATACAACAGCGTAAGTCCGCGCGGCTTTTCCGCCAGATCATGCAGTTGCTGCAGGGCGGCGTGCGCGGTGTCGTTGCTGAGCTCACGAAGATAACGTTTGCGGAACTCGCTCCACTGATCGAGATGGGCGTGATACCACTTACGCAGCTCGTCCGACGGCGCAACGTCTTTCAACCACACCTCGAGGCTGGCCGCCTGCTTCGTCAGGCCCCTCGGCCATAGCCGGTCCACCAGCACGCGCGCTCCGTCGCTGGCTTCGGGTGGATCGTACACTCGTTTGATTCGCACTGTCATGTGGGGTGTATTCTAACTCTTACCGTTCGCTCGTGGTCCTCGCGACGCTAGAGATGTTTTCCCCGGAAAGGCTGCGTTGAACTCCAGGAAAGTGCGCAAACTGAGACTCACCGTCATCATCGCAATATTATTGGGAATCCTGGCAGGCTGCGACGCCGAGCCGCGCAAAACCGACGCCGAACTGGGCCTGACTCCGCAACAGGCCTCGGGCCGCCGCGTTTACGACGCTCGCTGCGCCGAGTGTCATTACGCATACAGCTCGCGCAATCTACGTGGTCCCTCCATGCATGGTCTCTTCCAAAAGCAGTTCATGTCCAGCGGCATTCCAGCCAATGATGACCGCGTGACCGACATCATCATGCTGGGCCGTGCCAAGATGCCTGGCTTTCAGCAGAAGGTCACGCAGCAACAACTGGCCGACTTACTGGCGTACCTGCACACGTTATAGCCACAACTGCGACTTCGGCGGCCCACACGCATCGTACAATAGTTATGTCGCATGGCTTCAGCTCCTGAGCTCGTTCAGATTGATGTCGCGCCCCGCAAACCGGCCCCTAAACCGGAGTGGCTGAAGGCGCGCGCACCCATGGGCGACAACTATCACGACCTGAAGACGCTGGCCCGCAACCTCGGCCTTCACACCGTCTGCGAGTCGGCGCACTGCCCTAACATCGGCGAATGCTGGAACCATCGCACCGCGACCTTCATGCTGCTGGGCAACCTCTGCACCCGGCGCTGCGGATTCTGTGCCGTTCCGAAAGGACGCCCCGAGCCCATCGACTTTGGCGAGCCGCAACGCGTCGCCGAAGCCGTAGAAAAGCTGGCACTGAAGTTCGCCGTGGTCACCAGCGTCAATCGCGACGACGACAACGTCGGCGCGGCCCAGGTCTTCTCCGACACCATCATCGAAATTCGTCGCCACGTTCCTGATTGCCGCGTGGAAGTGCTGATTCCTGACTTTCAGGGACTCGACGAGCCGCTTCGCATCGTAATGGACGCGCGCCCTGACATCCTGAACCACAACACCGAAACGGTTCCCCGTTTGTACCGCGTGGCCCGCTCCGGCGCTCGCTACGAGCGCACTTTGCGTCTGCTGGAACAGGCGAAGGAAATGAACGCTGCAATCCCGACGAAGACCGGCGTGATGGTCGGATTGGGCGAAAGCACAGACGAACTGTTGGCTGTATTCCGCGACCTTGCCAACCGCCGAGTCGACATCCTCACCATAGGCCAGTACTTACGGCCTTCCAAAGACCACCTGCCCGTGGCGCGGCTCTACACGCCCGCAGAGTTTCGCGAGTTGAAAGACGCCTCGCTGGCTATGGGATTCAAGCACGTCGAGTCCGGACCTCTGGTGCGCTCCAGCTACCACGCCCACGAGCAAGCCAACGCCGGTACCGGCGTTCGACTCATCTAGTCCATTCGCGTCCTGCGCACAAGCATGCTATCCACCAGCGATGCGGTATCTTGGTAATCCTGAGATTTGCTTCGCCTCGGAGGAACGGATGAACACTCGCCTGCTGGGTGGATTGGCCTTAGGAATCGGCGCTGGGATCCTGGCCGGAATGATAGGTATTGGCGGCGGACTCGTCATTGTCCCTGCGCTCGTGTATTTCTTCAAAATGGACCAGCACACGGCACAAGGCACTTCGCTCGCTGTTCTATTGCCGCCGTCGGGGCTGTTTGCCTTCATCGAGTATTACAAGGCTGGCCACGTGGATGTCGGCCTGGCTATCATGGTCGCGGTCGGCGTGTTCGCAGGAGGCTATTTCGGCGGAAGCTGGGCCCAACAGCTATCCGGGCCGATGCTGCGAAAAGTGTTCGCTGTGATGATGGGGATTATCGCGGTAAAGATGTTCTTCCAGAAGTAACTCAGTCGCAGGCAAATCTCAGCAGCGAGCGCAGCACCGAAGCCGGTGCCTGCACCTCAAGATCAACCATCCCTTCACGATATTCACGTGACAGCACAACTGCTTTTGCGTCCAGCATCGCCAGCGCTTTGCCTTCCGACTGCGGTACCTGCAGCCGCACCTGTCGCACCGGGTCCTGTTCAATCAGCTCATCAATCCGTTGCAGCAACTGGTCGATGCCCAGTCCTCCGGCGGCTGAGACATGTACCACGGTGGCCGAATCGATCAGGACTTCCCGTTTCTCCTCTGACAACAGATCCATCTTGTTCATCACGAACAGGCGTGGCTTGTCTTGCACCTCGAGTTCGCGCAGCACTTCTTCCACCTGCGCCTGCTGCTCGTCTGCCGTGGGACTGGTGACGTCGGCTACGTGCAGCAACAGTGTGGCCCGCTGCACTTCTTCCAGCGTTGCACGAAACGCCGAAACCAGAGTGTGCGGCAGATGCCGGATGAATCCCACAGTGTCAGATAGCAGCACCTCCCGCTTGGAGGGCAGCTTCACGTGCCGCAGCGTGGGATCGAGCGTCGCGAACATGCGTGAGCTCTCCAGCACGCCAGCCTGCGTCAGTGCGTTGAACAGGGTGGACTTCCCGGCGTTGGTGTAACCCACCAACGCGACCACGGCCACCGGCACCGACTCGCGCCTCCGCCGCTGCTGCCCGCGAATCCGCCGCACGTTCTCCAACTGCTCCTTCACGTGCCGGATGCGGCGATAGATCTTTCGCCGATCGGTCTCCAGTTGGGTTTCGCCGGGTCCGCGGGTGCCGATACCGCCGCCCAGCTGCGACATCTCCACGCCTCGCCCCGCCAGGCGCGGCAGCAGGTACTCCAATTGCGCCAACTCCACTTGCAGCTGTCCTTCCCGGGTGCGCGCGTGGCGCGCAAAGATGTCGAGGATCAGCTGCGTGCGGTCAATTACCCGCACATGCAACTCGCGTTCCAGGTTACGCTGCTGCGACGGTGTTAGCTCGTAGTCGAAGATGACCAGTTCCGGATCGACCGACGCAACTGCGCCTTTCAGCTCTTCCACCTTGCCGCTGCCGATCAAGGTCGCCGAGTCGGGCCGTTGGCGCCGTTGCTGCATCTCGCCTGCAATAGTCGCGCCTGCGCTGCCAGCCAGTTCGCGCAACTCCGCCATCGACTCCTCCGCCGAAAAGGCGCGGGGTTCGATCTCCGTAGCGTGCAGTCTGGCGCCGGCAACGCTGCGCGCCGCCCGCGCGACAGGCGGAACTTTCCCCGCCGGTTGGCGCCGGTCATTAGAAACTGCTTCAGTATCGCTGTCTGCGGATCTTCCGTCGGCGGATGGTTTGCGCGGTTCGCGGCCACCTACTCCGCGCGAGAGGAACTCCACTCCCACCAGAAACACGCGTTCCGGCTCACCGCCCCGGTTGTGCCAGGAGCGATCGTCAGATTGCGAACTCATACCGCCAGCGCGAGGAATACTTCAGCTCTCCGCCGGATGAGGCGCCGCTGGGGAAGCAGGACCTTCTGTCGCTGACCGGGGTTCCATATGGCGCTCCAGACTGTGCGGCCGCGACATGACCACCGTAGAGATCGCGTGCTTGAAAATCAGCTGCTCCTGATTGTTGGTGTCCAAAACCACCGAATACTTATCGAACGAGCGGATGCGGCCTGTCAGCTTCACGCCGCTCAGCAGGTAGATGGTGATGACCGATTTGTCTTTGCGCGCCGTATTGAGAAAAGAATCCTGAATGTTCTGTGCTGGCTTGGTTTCCATAAATGGTCCTCCTTGCAACCGCCAATACAACACCCCGGTCCCGAAAACCGTGGCCCCGTCCCGGTCTTCAAGTCCGTTGGTAACAGCCTCTCCCGCCAACGGCCACAGCACCCGGCGGCGGAAGGGTAAAATCCAGCAATCTTACGATAGTTCTCTGCCAGCGCAATTTCAACTAAAACCCACAATTCGCGGAGTATTCTGGATTTCGCTCTGCCTTCGGCGGACGGCCAGCGGTCATTCCTCCGTCCCCATGGGTAGATGCAAGGGAGCTACTCATGCCATTGTCTTTCCTGCTCGCGCTTACGCCTCCCCAGATCGAGTTGCTTGGCGGCGGTGTCTTGGCGCTGATGTTATTGCGCTGGATCCACACCGTTGCCGGCATCCTCTGGGTCGGCCTGCTTTACTACCTCAACCTCGTCAGCGCCCCGTTCCTGCAGGAACTCGATCCGCAAACCCGGATCACTGTCGTTCCCAAGCTCATGTCCAGGGCCCTCTGGTGGTTTCGTTGGAGCTCCGTCGTTACCGTGCTGGTCGGCATAGCCTACTGGATGCACATCGTAGGGACGGACGTCCGCAACGCCGTCGCCGCAGGTCAGCCGGCTTCCGGCGGCACGATCACCGGCAGCTTCTTCCTTATCTGGACGCTGGCATTCGCCGTAGAGATGGGCATCCTCATGTCACCCGCCGAATTTCTCCGCAAAGGGCCGGTGCTGGGAGTCCTCGTTGCACTGATCGTACTGGCCGCGTCCTACGTGTTCCTCAGTCTCAACCAGCACGGCTGGGAAACCAATCGCGCCCTCACCATAGGCACAGGCGGCGGGCTGGGCTGGTTCATGATGATGAATGTCTGGGGCATCGTCTGGCGCATGCACAAGAAGATCATCCGTTGGACGGAGGCTGCGGCTCGCGGCGAGGCTATGCCCGCCGAATATTCCAGAGTTGCGCGCTTGGCACTGTTGACTTCCCGCGTGAACTTCTGGCTGTCGTTCCCCATGCTGTTTTTCATGGGAGCTGCCAGTCATTACATCATTTTTGCGACATAGTGGTGGGGCGCGTAAGTCTCAAACCAGCAAGAAGTTGACCCTTTTTACAGCGTAATCGGCAACTGGCTCTCTGAAAGGCCGCAAAAAGCACTTAACGGGATATTGATTTACAGGTAAACTGCTGCCGCAGACTTCCAGGGCGGGACTGGGCATGAATACCAGGGCTGATTGGATTGTGGTCTCGGGCTTCTTATTGGCGGCGTTCGGCGTCGCTCTCCGCGTCGTCATCATGATGCGGTCCAGTGACGCCCGCCCGGCCAAAGCCACGCCGTTGGCGGGAGGCGATCTGGTGCGCGCGTACCGCGTGGCCCACCCTGCCAGTTGGCTGCCCCGAGTAATGTGGGCCTCGCTTTGTACAGGCCTCGTACTGCTGGTTGCCGGCTTCCTGCTGGAGTTGCGTTAGATCGACTGGAACCTCAGTGACCCTTAGGCTCGTTGCTTCGAGGGAACTTCGTCAGCGTCCACGGCTTGGGCTTGGGCATCCCGGGCGGCATGGTCATGCCAGCCATCTTGAGTTCAGCGGCATCCCCCGTCGCGTTTAGCTTCATCACGTAGTGGTCGAATTGCTTTGCATCCGCATACCTGACAGTAAGCAAGAGCCCATCGGGGTTTACCACCGCCTCTGTAATTGCCTCCTTTACCTTTTCCTCGCTCGCCGACCTTAGTCCGCCCTCGTCATTCATCTCGATATCACGCGAGTGCGTGAGCCATCCGGTGAGCTGCTCGCCGTGAAGTTCAAGTTCCAAAAGCAGCCACACCTTGCCGTCGAGGACCGCCACCCAGTCGCCAACATAGCCGGCAAACGGGGAAACTCGCTGTGCTTTCGCTGAGGCAGCATTGCCGGAAACTGGTGCCTGACACCAGGCCGCAAGCTGGACGCTCAGCAAAGCTAAGGCGAGAAGCAACTTCTTCATGCGGTGCTCACTGTTGACCATGCAAATTCTACTACCAAGGCGGGACAGCGATGTTGCCGCAAAAAGAACGGGGAACGCGGGCGCGTTCCCCAGGATGAGTATTACCAGCGCGGCCTGGAGGCAGCCGCACTGAGGGATGAGTTCATTCGCCTATTACCTTGCCGAGGTTTCGACGATCTCCTTTCAACAGGCGCGGTGGCGCCGCCTGCCGGGCGCGCTCTTCCTGGTGGCAGTTCCAGCAGAGCGGCTTCAGTTTATCCAGCGCTGAAGGAATCTCGTCCAAATGCATATGCCGCAACTCAAAAAGCTTCTGTTTCTCGTTCAGAAGCGCCAGGCGGCTGCGGCGCCAGTCGGCGGGCGTCAGAGCGTGATTGCAGATGGCGCAGGCCTTGCCCTGGTACCACTTTTGCAACAACCGCTCCAAATTCTCCGGCGTGGGATCCACCTGCGCCAGGCACTCCTGTCCGCAGTCGCCTTTTTCCGGCCAGCGCGAGCACGATTGCAACCGTTCGTGCTCTTGCCCGCGCAGCGCCGTGCGAAACGCATACTTGTTGTCCATCTCCACCGTTACAGGCTCGTGGTTCTCCGGGCAAACCACCGTCCGCCGGCCACGATTGCGGAAGTAACTCTGCAGGCTGATGCCGAACGGAAGTGCAACCAGCACCAGCGCGCCAATGATGAATAAAGCAATCGGAAATGCGGCAAACATACAGCTACCTCCCACTTGGAACTGTGGGTGTCTATCTTCCTTGTAGCCCTTAATGTCACTAGGTCGCAGTGATTTACAACACTAGCGCTTGTGACATCAGTACCGGCACACGGGGCTCGGCGATGTCGCCCATTCGGTCGGAATCCGGCCTGTTTATAATGAGTTCGCCATTAAACCTACCTACCGGGTGATCATGACTCCCAGACAGCTTTTGAACCTTCGCTCTGCCCTGCGTGTGAATCGCGCAACCGCAACCATTCGTGCACTTTGCCTGTGCATCGCCGTCATGACCGCGGCCGTATCTCTTCTCGCTGCGCCGCCAAACGGCGCCAAGCCCCGCCTCACCCTCGACGAATTCTTCAACGCCGTGAACTTCAGCCGCTTGGCCCTCTCTGCCGACGGACGCATGCTGGTCGTCGCCACCGACCGCGCCGACTGGAACGCGCAGCGCTTTCGCGAGGACCTCTGGCTCTGGCGCGACAACGATGGCCTCGTGATTCCCCTCACTCAGTCCGGCCATGACTCAGATCCCAAGTGGTCTCCTGACGGCAAGTGGGTCGCCTTCCTCTCCGACCGTGACAACGATGACTCCGACTCGGATGACGACGACAAGGCTGACAAGAAGGGCACCGTCCACCTCTACCTCATTCCCGTCAACGGCGGCGAGGCCTTTCCCGTAACGCGCGGTGCCGAAGACGTGCACGAATTTGCCTGGAGCCCCGATTCCAAGACGCTCTATTTCGCCACCCGCCTTCCCTTAACTGCTACCCAGAAAGATGAACGCAAGGAACATTGGAAGGACGTAATTCGATATCGCGAGCAGGAGCGGGGTGACATGATCTCGCGTATCGACGTCTCCGAAGCCGTGAAGCGCCAAATTGAGCTTGGCACGCACGAGACCAAGAAGAGCAAGAAGGACAAGAAGAAAGAGCAGGACCAGGAAACCGGCGAAACTCCAGGCGCTCAAGCTGTGGTTTCGTCGCCGTACCGTGTGAAGAGCATTTCGATCTCGCCCGACGCCAGTCAGGTGGCCTACTCGACCGACAGTGTCTCGCAGCGCTTCGAGAGCTTGAAGGAAGTCGAAATCTACGTCGCCGACGTCGCCAAGGCGGGCCCGCAAAACACAGCGCGGCAACTGACGAAGAACGAGGCGCTGGAGGGCGATGTGCAGTGGTCGTCCGACGGCAAAAACATCTTCTTCATCGTCGAGCAGGGCTCGGTGGAAGGCGCGTATGCCGACCTGCAGCCGCGCGTGTACTCCGTCGATGTCGCTACCGGCCAATCCACGCGCTGGGCCGCCAACTTCGACGGCGCCATCAGCCATTACGCGCTTGGCACCGACGGTTCGCTGCTCGCCCCGGGAATGCTCGGCACTGAAACCGCGCTTTACCAGCAGGTCTCGCCGCAAGCGGCTTTTCAGAAACTCGATGGCTGGCCGGGAACCTACGCGCATGCCGTAACTGCGACCAACTCACCGCGCATCGCCTTCGCCTACTCCGAGGTGGACAAGCCGACTGAGGTTTACATCGCCGACAGCTCCGCTCAGCTCAGCACCGCGCGGCCCATCACGTCATTCAACAAACTGTTCACCGAGCGCGACCTCCCCAAAGGCAAGCCGTTTCGCTGGACCTCCGACGACGGCACGCCCGTTGAAGGCTACTTACTTTATCCTCCCGGCAAGTTCGACGCGAAGAACCTGCGGCTGTTCGTGCTCATCCATGGCGGCCCCATGGACGCCGACGGCAACGACTTCGGCGCCGACTGGTACAACTGGGCCATGTACGCGGCCAGCCAGGGATGGCTCGTCTTCCGCCCCAACTATCGCGGTTCCGCGGGCTACGGCGACAAGTTCGCCATGGCTATCGTGCCTCACATCGTCTCCGCCCCCGGTCGCGACATCCTCAGCGGCGTCGAAGCTCTGGTTAAGGCGGGCATCGCCAACCCAAAGCAGATGACCATTGGCGGCTACAGTTACGGCGGTTACATGACCAACTGGCTCATCACCCAGACCGATGAGTTCAAGGCCGCAGTCACGGGCGCGGGCGCCGTGGAACACATCGGCAACTGGGGCAACGACGACACCACCTACGACGACGCTTTCTTCCTCGGAGGCCTGATGTGGGACCCCAAGGCCAAACAGAACTACATCGACGAAGCCGCCATCTTCCAGTTCAACAAGGTCAAGACGCCGACCCACGTGGTCGCAGGAGGCAGCGACATCCGCGTCGCCGTCGCCGAAGACTACCTGCTCGAGCACGCCCTGCACAATCTCGGCATTCCCAGTTCGCTGCTGATCTTCCCCGACGAGGGACACAACCTCAGCGAGAATCCGTGGCACGGCAAAATCAAGGTGCGCGAAGAAATCCAGTGGCTCGAAAAGTATTGCGATTGCCCGGTGAAATAGCGTTCGGGTAGAGCTGGCCTTCAGGCCAGCGTCATCGGCGCTTCCTCCTTTTATCGCGGGCGGACTTCAGTCCGCCCGCACGGCTTGACTTTCCCCTGTCCCGCTGACCATACTTGCGCCGTTCAGTCCGTAGCGTGCGAGGTGCCAGCATGGCGAAGAAGCCCGCAAAAAAAGCAGCGAAGAAGATTGTCGCTCGCCGTCCGACGAAAACTGCGAAGCCAGCAGCGAAATCCAAGCCCGTGAAAAAGGCTGCGCCAAAGAAGTCCCCTCCCAAGCCTTCGCCAAAGCCCATCGCGTCAGCTCCCACGGGCGACGGCAAGCTCACCTTCAATCACGCCATGATCTACGTCAAAGACGTGAACCGCGCCCTCGCCTTTTACCGCGACCTGCTGGGCTTCAAGCTCATCGAGGACTTCCGCTACGACGGCGTTCCCGTTTACGCCCGCCTGTCGGCGCCCGGCGGAGACGGCACCATCGCCCTGCACCAGGCTGGGCCGGGCGGGTCGCTCGTCAGCGAGGGCGTGCGCCTCTACTTCGAGGTGCGCGATCTCGACGACTTCTGCCACAAGCTCCTGCGCAAGGGCTTCTACATCACGCAAATGCCGCGCATGATGGAGTGGGGCTGGCGCCACGCCTACCTCAACGACCCCGACGGCCACGAAATCAGCCTCTACT
>Ga0207826_1000560_pt1 | contig 10410 bp, 12 predicted proteins | sample LuqExpMetageno80_FD_187837 | JGI IMG/M metagenome (GOLD analysis project Ga0207826, IMG submission 187837) | Tropical forest soil microbial communities from Luquillo Experimental Forest, Puerto Rico - Sample 80 (SPAdes) | ecosystem: Environmental > Terrestrial > Soil > Tropical forest ... | reverse complement strand
AAAAGCAGCTTATTGACCAGGGCCTTTTGTTTTGACTTCATAACCGGTTGCTGATGAGACGCAACGAGAGGGAAGGATTGAGAGCAAATGCTTCAGTTAAATCGGGTAAGCCACGGCCTGGGTAGAAATGATTGAGCAGGCGCAGAAGGGTGCTGCGCAGAAGGGCGAGATTGATCAGCAGATTGGTGTTCCGTGAACGGGTCCGATCTTCGCCCAAACAGGCATCGCGTCGCCAATGGTTACGGTTCTCCACTCCGGCCCAATGTCCGCGCACCAACTCTAACCACTGCGGCGCAGTGCGTTCCTCCCCCTCCAGACTCGAAAGGTAATAGCGTGTTTCAGTGCTGGTCCTGGCACTTTTATTTTCGGTTCGATGGGCCTTGACGATGAGGATGCTGCGGGCAAAGGGAAAGTCGACAGCCATCGGTTCAACCGGGGCCAAGCTTACGCTACGCTCTTCGAGCCGACCGTGTCCGGTGTCGGTGTGGACAAAAGGGGGGAGCTGACGGCGCCGGCTGCCTGGGCCTGCTGTAGCAGCGCGGGCTGATTGGCTTTGATCTGCAAAAGATAATCGCCTCCTTTCTCCACAATGGTGCGGGCGGTGAGTTTCTGACAGTGGAGCGCATCGGCGGTGACGACTTTGCCATCCAACGCAGGCAGGCTCTGCAGTAGTGAAGCGGCGGCGCTCTGTTCGCAGCGCCGGGTGCCTTCCTTCTGATCCATAATAGCAAGGGCCACCGGCGAACCGTCTTCATGTTCGGCCAAGGTCACCGTGCCGATGCAATCGCGGATCATCTTGCCGTCCAAGGCCAAGGCGCTGGGCAGCGTACCCGACTGTGCCTGCAGCCATTGGCTCAAACTTCGGGCAAATTGATCGGCATCCAGCCGGATCAAAACTTGGTAAAACACATTGTAACCAGGTACCCGGTAAAAGCATCGACTGCCCGCTTTACGTGGCAGTCCCAGTGCAGCACGCTGCTTAGGGTGCAATCGGGTGGCAAAGCGGGCGATCTGGGCAATGTCACGTGCGCCGGCCAGAATCGCCATGGCGACCAGCGTCAGCACTGCACCAATGCGAAACTGCGTGTTCTTGGCCCGGGGGTCAGGCACATGACGCAACAGTTCAAAAAGCGAGCGCACCTGGGGCGGGTTCAAAGGTAGCACGCCATTTTGGATTGCCACCGCCGCCGGCGCATCGGCTTGGGTCAAACTCAACGCACAGAGCCGCTGCCGCGCTTTGGGACAAAGTTCTTTGAGCCATAGCCGCTTGGGTCGCTGATTGGGAACATAAAAATCAGGCCGGTGCCGGCTGTTGCCTTGGCTCATGCCCACCGCTTCCCATCCGCTGGCCTTGTAACAAGTACCCGCGTAAGCTTCCGGATCGGTGAAACTCTCCGCGACAAGGGGAGAGTAACCGAAGCGCCCTCGCCACTGGTCGGCTAGCGCCTTGCATGCCGCCCCAAGCACTTGGGAAGCCAGATTAGGTTCTGCACCTTTTGGGCTCAAAAGTAGAAAACGGCGGTTCTGTACCACAAGCTTGAGCCGTTCGAGCCGCTGCGGCACACTCCAGCCAATCCAGCGCTCGCGGTCCTTGAGCTTGTAGGCAGCCGGTCCCCACACCAGCAGTCCGACCCATTCTCCATCCCGGAGCGCCACTTGGCGCAGAAAATCCCCGACCGGCTTGGCTTCACCCAAGTAATGGCGCTCGCATAGCAACGATTCAAATCGTGCCACTTCCTCTGCTTCGACGGCTCGTACTTCGATGCCCGAACCGACATTCTTCACGGAACTCGACGATACAGTTCCTTTCGGTGTTGCTTTCATCCCAGCTCATCACAGCATAGCAACCCGAAATTTGTCTAGCACCAAATCCAACCCTTGAACCAGAACGTCTTACAAAACGCGAAAAAAGAACCCTGCTAGAGTTCTAGAGTGCATGTATTTTATTGTTGACATGTTTGAAGGAGCCCAACTTTTGATCGAGGTACCGTTTCAATATTCTCAGCGAGATCGGTTGCTCCAATTCATGGAATCGAAGTTTCCTGGAGCCGAGATTTTGCTGATACACGCAGAAATCAACGAGCCGCAAGTTTCGGAGACATTTGTCGAGCACGACTCGACGGCCCATCGCGCGAGCGCCGAACCGGCGGGTGAAAGCCAAGACGCAACAGCCGTTATGGAAGAAGCTAAAGATGCTTTGTCTGAATTCGCGAAGCCTGCGGAGTCATAGAGACGAATTCGGCAACTTTATTCTGGACGTGAAGTTGCACGCTTCCGAACATCGATGCCAATAAATGTTTGAGACGATCGGATGATTTTAGCGTGCACCTTGACGCCAACTAAGGTAATATTCAGGCTAATCCCCCTTACGAATGCTGTATGTCCCGGTTTTTGGACCAGATTTTCTCTTGCCAGAGAGACCAGTACACGAGTTATCCGCCGGATATATTGTTAGAAAAATGTTCTGTTCCGGCGGCCGCCGTTGACCAGGTGGAGCTCGAGCGCGCTGCGTGGCTATGGGGGCGGCGCCCAAGATATGTGCTCTTTGACGCCGGAAAAGTTTTGTGGGGAAGGTTGACCCTGTTCGTTCTGGCAATCCTTTTCCTCGTGTCATTCGATATTCCAGGTTTGCTGATCGCCGCCGCGTTGAGTTTTGCCGTCGCGACGCTGATGCTGTTCGATTTCTACTGGCGAGAACGTTGGAAACGGGATTACGAAGCTTGCCTTTACCGCGTCATTCGCGCATACCTGCGGTGAGACGAGCATCCTGGAAAAAGATGAAGGCTGCCGGCATTTGCCAGCTGCATTGTTCTTTCGCCGCACGGAGTTCATCATCCTCGTTTCTCGCGCGGCGTTCGCCGGTTAAGCCGCGCGAGAAATCAAAATCCCCAGATCGCTCCGGCCAACAAGTACAGCGCGAGGAGCCCTTGCCGAGCTGATTCGAAATCAATAATTTTCGAATAAGCTATATCGTCGACAGCGATCCGGTCGGAACGCAGAGAGCACCTCTAGTCGCCCGATTTGCGCCGTTCGGTTTGATCTATGGTCAACATAGTACCTGCTTCTATTCAGTAAGCTAGGCTACGCAAATCTCTCAGGATTTAGAAGACGGTCCACCAGTGCACTGTCACCATTATATGCAAGACGGTTGCACTAACTTGTGGTTATCGACACACAAAAAAGAATAAAACCCAACATCTGCAGCGAAGCGCGAAGACCTTGCGCGATCGTCCAGCGAGTCCGGACTGATTTCCAATCTGACGGTAATTGTTCCGGATTCCAGCCTGCGATCTCCCGCTCGAGCGGCTGGTTCAACCAGATCGCGGATGCGCCGGCAGCCGAGAAGCAAAAGACGGCTCCCCAAACCGTTTGGTTAGCGATGTTGTTCTCCTTGAACCTGAACGCGTGGATAAGAAGAAGGATAACAGAGAGTCCGGTCAGGATTGGCATCACTCGGTTGAATGTCCGGAGGAAGCCTTGCTCGGCCTCGATACTGTGCCGGTCCGGTAGCCGCCGGAGATTAGGTCGCACGAATAAGAAAAACCCAAACTCGGCGCACGCTGCGAATCCTGGAACCACCAAGTCAAAAAACTCCAACCAGTCCATAGGGCTCGGAGGATAGCAAAAAGAGCCAAAAGAGAGAAGAGCGGAAGCCAAGAGGCCAAGCATTCGAGAACTCAAGAAGGCTGAGAACCAGATCCTTCATGGACGTTTGCTCTGGCGACAGACCTGAAGATGGACTCGGGCGGGGGGTCCCGGCGAAAGTTGGCTGTCAAATGATTTATTCTTGAGTTCTTGAATCCTTGGCTTTTCATCCCCCTCAAGTCAGAGTACGCGAAAGAAAATCGATGAGGATTTCGTTGAAAGCGTGAGCCTGCTCGACGTTGCCGAGGTGAGCCGCATTTCTTAGCGGGATTAGCTCTGAGCCTGAAATTCTTTGCTGGATAGTCCGCGAAATTCTCTCGGGAAACCCGGAATCCTGCTCACCCGGGATAAGTAAGGTTTTTGCGCGGATCGCGGGGAGGGCGTCGATAACGTTAAGACCCTGGACTGCGCGGCAGCAACTCACATAACCTTCCACCGAGGTTGAGAGAATCAAATCGGATACCCACGCCATGGAGCCGGGCGTCTCTTGGATAAATCGAGAAGTGAACCAGCGTGAGAGCGTCGGCTCGACCTGGTTTTGCAGCCCGGTTGCACGAACTTTGCTTATCCGGTCATCAAGCGCAACTTTCACTTGCTCTTCCGTTTGGCACCCGGTGCTGCACAGGACCAGGCTGGAGACCTTATTGGGGAACTGAAGTGCAAAAATCTGGCCAATCATTCCGCCGATTGACAGGCCGACAAATGCTGCGTGCGGGATCTGCAAGTGATCGAGCAGTGCCGAGACATCGGATGCAAGCTCTTGCAACGTGCAGGAGTCGCCTGGGGTTTCGCTCGCGCCATGACCACGGAGATCGTAAAGCAAAACGCGAAACCGGTGCGTCAGAAGCGGAAGCTGGTATCCCCAGATGTCCATGCTGGTCGCCAGTGCGTGGCTTAACACGACCGCCGGCCGGTTTCGGTCGCCGTGCTGCGAGAAAGCGAGCCTGTAACCGTTGATCATCGCTGATTCTTTATTCATGGCGTTTCAAAAGGTAATCGCTTACACCGGCAGGCAGGCAAAGGCTGGAGCCTTCGCTTACTAAAATCAAGACTGCGCAGACTTCCTGTTGTCTTTACTCTTTCGAGACACGCCGGAACAGGTTCTGAGGCGAGCAGGTTCACGATCATCACAGATGACGAAACTGGAGAAAAGATGCTCTGCATCGGGCTCGCGTACTACGGAAAAAACTTGACTCATTTGCAAGGACTTGCTCAACATTTGACCTCTGAGCTGACTATCAGCTCCTCGAGCCAATCTACCGCTAACGGGTGTGCCACCGGCAACGATTGGACAATGTTCAGCGCTTCTCGCGCCTGACGATGGCATTCTTCGGGTCTGCCTTCCAAAAAGGCCATGGCCGCTGACACCCGTAGCCACGTGTGGTGCGGAACCCTGGACCAATCCTTTACCCGATCAAAAGTTTCCCGGGCTCTCGACTCGTCTCGTCTGAACCAGGCCTCGAAAAACGCCTTCTCTAACATGACCCAAGTATACAATACCCGAGATTTCGGATTGGCCTTTGCAACCGCTTCATCCAGATAGCGCGACGCCCGGTCGATGTCACGCAGGTCGATCGCCCGGTAAAACGCGACAAAACAAACCGTGACACGCTCGGCAACATCCGCTTTTTCGGTTAGCCGTAACGCGATATTCAGCATGTTTTGCGACCAGTCGCGCGGTCTGACCCCTTGTTGCCCGTAGTGGACCAACGCGCTCACCAGAAAAAGCACTTGGCCTGTAGGACGACCGCGAAACGCGTCCCATAGCAGCGTTCCATGGCTGACCGATCGGCGAAGAGGCAAAGGCAATAAGTAGCGCACTCCGACTGAAACTCCAATGAAAGCCATAGCTCCAAGAAAGAGAGTTTCAATCGGGGCCCGCGTCGGATCATTGACTTGAACAATCAGCATGAAAAATGATCCGGCCAGAATCATTGACGCTGGACCGCTTGCAATGAGCCAGAGACATCGCCACTGGAGACCTGCCATGGTCTTCGGTCCAAAAACCGTCGTTCCACTAATCATCGTCTCCCGGTTATTCCACGTGAATCGCGTCCGATCTCGAATTCGCCGGATTGCAAACGGTCCGCAGGCGAACGCCAGAAGCTTCAGCCCGACCAGTTTTGCCGTCAGAATCCGGGCGAGATGTTGCAAAATCACCAGCATCTCAAACGCAACGAAGACCAGAAAAGGTAATGGAAGCAGGCTCGACGGCTGTGCTGCGACCGCTTTCAGACATTTGGGTCCAAGGACAACCCACAGTACAATGCAAACGGCCAACAAAATCAGAGCCGAGGCAATTATCGATCCCCGTCTCCATGACCATTTTCCTTCCATAGGCAAAGTCGGAGTCTAGCGGCCAGGACACCGCACGGCGAGCGTAAATCTCATTTGTTTGCCGGCGCAAGAGCGAAGCAGACGCAGAGAGTCAGCCGGACCAATTGAGGAGGGGCCAAGCTCATATTTCTACTCGCTCATCGTCTTATACTCTTTTTCAATTTGTTCGCTGGTGTCTAATATCTGGTCGCGGAGCCTTTTGTAGATATTTGCGGCGGAAGCGGAAGTGAATTCGGGTTTGCTTGGATTCGTGCTCGTGGTCCAGGAACCCCAGTTCTTGTCGTAAAACGACAACAGCTTCCCCTCTTCGTCGATAAAGTCAGCAATTAGTTTTTTCTTTTTCTCGATCTCCTCCCAAGGGAAACCGTCCATCACTAACTTCTTGAACTGGTCGACAAGCTCTTTGCTGGCGCCAGCATCTTTGAGCGCTGCGTCCAGGTCTTTTCCGAGGTCGGCATAAAGTTGAGCGACAAGATCATGTTTCTCTTTTAACTGCTGCAGCATCCCTTGCCATTGTGCAACCTCCTCCCTGGACGCGTAGCTGTTCGGATTGAGCCGGTCGGGCTTCTCGAAATAGCTGAGTCGCAAATAGAGATCGTTTTCTTCGTCTTGGATGCGGTTCAACACTTTATCTGCCGCATTTGTCAGCCGTTCGAGTTGTGGTCTGTTCACCAACGATTCCTGAGAGGTAGCCTTATCGGACTCCCCATGTGACCGCAAAGCCGGATTTTCCGGATTCGCCTGCGGTTTTTGTGATGGAGCACCGGACTTTTCCGCCTGGCCCAATGCGATCCCGGAACCGGCGACGGCGATGATCACCGGAATACATTGTTTCAGCAGGTAGGCTCGGAATTGGAGCATCGAGGTCATTCGAAATCAACTTCTAGTGAATGCTGAGCGCCGACGCAAGGGTGTAGGCGAAACGTCCCGCTTTGCTCGGTTTTGGGAGAGCAAAGCGGGACGCTTCGCCTACACGGGATTGCGTTCGAAGAAATTCGTTCGAAACTGCTACCTATGAACGTAAACGATTCGGCGTTACCAAAGTTTCAGCACGTCACGATTACTTTCCCTCCCGGTCAGGAAGCGCGGCTGCGCGCGTTTTATGTTGGCGTTCTCGGATTTCGAGAAAAGCCGATTCCCAAAGTGGTCAAACCGTTGGGATGGATCTGGTTTGACACCGGCATGCCTGGAGTTGAACTGCATTGTGTGCCGGACGATGAGCCGGTGCCTGCCAACACCCGGCATCATTTTTGCCTCGAGATTGGCGATCTTAAGCGCCAACGTGAGAGATTGATTGACGCCGGGCTCGAAATTGAGGATGCCCGGCCATTGCCGCTCCGGAAACGATTCTTCGCCCGCGATCCCTTTAATAATTTGATCGAGTTCGTTCATGTCGATGGGGACTACGTTGCTGCCGGTGAAGCAGCAGAGTAAGTCAGGAGCTGACTATGATTACTTCTCGCTGGCCTTGGCAACCGCTTTATGCCGAAAGCAGGTCACTTCGTGGTCGTTTACCATTCCGACGGCTTGCATGAAAGCGTAGGCGACGGTCGGGCCGATGAATTTAAAGCCTTCTTTCTTACATTCTGTGGCCAATCTCTCCGATACCGAGGTTTTTGCTGGAGCTTCGCGGTAATTACTCCGGCGGTTAACGACCGGTTTACCATTTACGATTCGCCACAAAAAAGAATCTAAGCTCCCGTATTTTTCCTGGACTTGGAGCGTCGCACGGGCATTGGCGACGGCCGCCTCCAATTTCGCCCGGTTGCGAATGATGTCTGGGTTTAAAAGAAGTTCCTCGATTTCTTTCGGACCGAACGTTGCAACCCGACGCGGGTCAAATGCGTGAAACGCAACTCGAAATGATTCGCGCTTCCGCAAGATCGTGATCCAGCTAAGCCCGCTTTGCATGCTTTCCAGGACGATCATCTCGAAGAGGCGATTGTCATCGTGCAGCGGGACACCCCATTCCTCATCATGATACGCAAGATAAAGCGGATCCTGGCCCGTCCATTGGCAGCGTTTCAGTTCCATAAATTGTTTTCGGAATTAGGGCTAAAACACGCGGTTAATAAGTTCCTCGGCGCGCTCGTAGCGCTGGAGATTGTCGATGAAGTGTTCGACAATCCGAAGCGATTCGTTGGCGTGCCCACCGCCGGTATGAGGCGTGATGTAGCAGTTCGGCGCGGACCAGAGTGGATGATCTGGTGGCAGCGGTTCGGGATCGGTGACGTCCAGGTATGCAGCGAGTAAATGACCGGATTCCAGTGTGCGCGCCAAGGCTTCCTGGTCCGTCGTCGTACCGCGTCCGATGCTGTAGTAACGAGCACCATGTTTGATCTGCTGAAGTCGATCGGCGTCGAAGAACCGTTGCGTTTCGGTGCTTTCCGGTAAGATATTAATTACGTGATCGGCTTCAGCCAGGGCGCTGGAGAGTTGTGCGGGGCCGGCAACCTGAATCTCCGTGCCTGGTTGTGGCGTGCGACGGTAGCCGATGACATGGACCAAATAGGGTCCGAGAAGCTCGGCTAACCGCCGTCCAATTGCGCCGTAACCGACTATTAAAATAGTCTCCTTGGCCAGCAAGCGCATGTTTTGGCGCAATTCGTTCTGAGGCCAGCCGTGAGGGCCCCGCTGATTTTCATATGAGACATAGAGCTGCCGAGTATCCGCGAGCAGCCAGGCCATGAGATGTTCCGCACATGGTTCATCGAACACGTTCGAGCTGTTTGTCATTATGGCCGATTGAATTTTTAGTGCGTCACGAATTTCCTGCGCGTCGTAGCGCGCGTAACCGGCGCTGGAAAGATGAAGCCAACGCAACTTGCTCGATCGGATGATTGCCTCAGGATCGGGTTGACCAAAAAGGATCTCCGCCTCCAAGATGCGCGGATCTGAAGGCCCAACATCTAGGACGTGCTCCGTTTTTCCGGCGATGATGAGCCTGTGCGATATTGTGGCGCGGACGAGAAGCTCTTCAGCAGAATCAGTCAGAAAAGCGTTGGTCCAAATCGTCAATGTGCTCATGACTCGTTTATAGACTGGGACCTCGTTCGCGCGTTACGCTTTGGCTTTGGTCCAGCGGAGAGTGATTTCGGCGACTCGTTTGCCATAGGCTTCCGCGGTTTGAATGTCGCCTTGGACCGGGGCACTGGGTGGCGGGACCTGAAAACTGGCTGCCAGCTTCGGCTTGAAGCTTTGTATGGCCGTAGCCACTATGATAAACGATGTAAACAATTTCCATAAATCGAAAGATGTGTGACAGCGATATTGCCAGTTGCCTCTGGATGGATTCAATTGGTTTTCTGGGTTTTCCGTTCGAAGCCCGCCTCATCCCTTTGCAAACTGCCGGTTCGTTCCTGTACTACTTTGTTCTCCCGCAAGGTGAAGAATGATATCGGTCTTTGAGATGCTGCCTATTAGGCGTTTGGAATTCAGATTATCGACAACAGGTAAGCGCTCCGAGTTTGCTTCAGAAAATTTGTGTAAAGCTTCACTCATACCTTGAAGCAGTGAAACGCAGGGAAAATCCTCATTCATGATATCTGCCGCGATGACCACCGTCTCGAGTTCGGGTCGGTCGAGGAAAGCTTTCACATCGTGCAGGGACACGGCGCCTAAGAGCCGTTTATCCTTATCAACGATATAGATGTGTTGGAACCGGTGTTGCACAAATGTTTCAGCAATCTGGGCAAAGGTAGCGTTCTTCACGAGGGTCATTGGATCAAGACGGACCAAATCGCGAATACTAACCTCGGCCAGCTGTTGGTTGAAGAAGGCGGCACCCTTTCGTTCAAGTGACTCGCCATACATGAAGCGCCGTTCGAAAATGCCGCTGCAGTAGTAGGCTACGACGCAATTCACCATGAGGAAGGGCAAAATCGCGTAGTCCAGCGTGAGCTCAAATGCCATCAGGATCGCCATCACGGGCGCGCCTGTCGCGGCCGCAATAAAGGATCCCATCCCGACAAGACCGTACATCGCCGGATCGGAACGCAGGTCCGGGGCTACAAAGAGTACCGTTTGACCATATAACATTCCGATTGCTGCGCCGACGAACAGGGTTGGCGTAAAGACTCCGCCCACCACGCCCGATCCGAACGCTGCCGCAGTCGCAACCAACTTCAGCAGAAGGATTGCGAGTACCTCGTCCCAGAACCAATTCTGGTGGAACAGTGAACGAAGCACCCCTTGGCCATTTCCACACACCGCGGGATTGAATATTGCCAGCGCGCCGACGATCGCGCCGCCAACCGCGAGTTTTAACGGTATCGGGATCTCAATTTTCGAGAACAGGCGCTCAGCCGTGCGGAGGAATCGCAGATAGACGGGAGCGACGAACCCTAAAACGATACCCACACAGGAGAGCGGTATTATTTCCCAGCGGGTATGCAGATTGAAGCCTGGTGACTTGTAGAGTGGATCGCC
>Ga0207826_1000556_pt1 | contig 10448 bp, 10 predicted proteins | sample LuqExpMetageno80_FD_187837 | JGI IMG/M metagenome (GOLD analysis project Ga0207826, IMG submission 187837) | Tropical forest soil microbial communities from Luquillo Experimental Forest, Puerto Rico - Sample 80 (SPAdes) | ecosystem: Environmental > Terrestrial > Soil > Tropical forest ... | reverse complement strand
GAGTGAGTATTTGGCCTACAGAAATTATTCGCCTCCTGGCCATGACGTTGTCATGGGTATTTTTTTTCAAAGCTCGTCAATGGCAAATCCATAATGAAATCCAAATTGCTAAAGAATTTTCCATGGGAGACGAATCTGTCACTGAGCCACACAGCTCCAGAACTGCAAATCGGGAATGGGCAAGTTACCTTTATCAGTCGACCACGTGGAAACGAATCGTGGTAATTATTGGTTTAGCGCTCTTTTTCTCCTTCCTCTGCGACTTAATTATTAGGATATTCGGAAATCCGCACGTTCCTGCACGCGGACCCTACAGTTACTGTATAGATCAGACTATAATATTTTTAACCACATGGTTATTTCTTATTTTGACCTTTTTCGTTCTGGACGCCACCATGCTCTGTCAACGTTTTATCGCCCGCTATTTTGACAGACTGCCCCGGTGGAACCCAATCTCCCTTGTCCGGTTCCTGCAGGAATGGATGAAGGAGCCTGACCTGTCCAAGTGGATGGGAAGCAAGGCTGAAGAAGCGCTGAGCAACTGGATGCTCATACAGTTGATCGCCCGGCGCACCGAGGTGGTGGGAAAGTTCATATTCTTCCCGTTTATCGTCTTGTTCCTCATATTTGTCGCCCGGCTCCACTATTTTGATAACTGGCATGCTCCCGTGGGCCTGGCCCTGGTCCTCTCGATGTACGCGGTGTTAGCCTGGAGTGGCGCCGTTTACCTCAGGCACTCGGCGGAAAAGCTCAGAACCCTGGTGGCCCAGCGCCTGGACAAGCAGTTGATGGGGGCTTATGCCGCCGAACCGCCGAACAAGATTGCGGCGGACCGCATCCAATACGTGCTGAACGAAGTCAAAACCATCAATACCGGGGCCTTCGCCTCCTACCTCCAGCAACCCGCCCTACAGTCCCTCCTCGTTCCGGTAGGGGGCATCAGCGGGGTTAAGGTGCTGGAATTCCTGGCGAGCCTCAGTTAATCCTGAGATGGTTCTTGGGCTTCTGAGTTCGCCAGGGTTTGGTAAGTCTGTGGATGCGGTCCCCATGTTTCAACGTCTTTCACCCCACCTGGTGCTGGTTACCCTGGGGGAGGCTCATCCGGACAAGGCCGCGCCGAAGACTCTGAAGATGAGGACCGGCGAGGCCTTTCCTCCCACCCACCCCACCAGCCGCCTCTGCCTGGAGCTGCTGAAGCTGGCGCTGCCCTCGGAACAGATCAACCGTGTCCTGGATGTGGGCTGTGGCGCCGGCGTCCTGAGCCTGGCCGCGGCCGCCCTTGGATCTCATCTGGTGGTGGCTGTGGACCTGGCCGAGGCGGCGGTCCGGGAAACCCGGGAGAACGCCCGGGAAAATGCCCTGGCCGGCCCCGTGAGGGTGGTGCAAGGCTCCACCGAATGTGTCAGGGCCAACTTCGACCTGGTGATGGCCAATCTCCCCAAAGAAGTCCAGATGGACAAGGCGGCGGAGTTAAGCCGCCTGGCCGCGCCGGGGGGCTCCCTCGTGCTGTCGGGTTTCCGCGACCACCAGGAGAGCCTGTTGATGGCCAGCTACCGAAATCTGGGGTGGTCCCTGAGCCGGCGTCTGGTCAAGGATTTCCAGCACCCTGAGCTCCCGCCAGACCTGAGCTTCACCTGGGTGGCCTGGACCCTGAAACGAAGCCGGGACTGAGGCACCAGTCTTTGGGGGGGAGGGTTAGGGACCTCAGGAACCGGCCCGGAATTTTTAGTCATGAGGCCTGCTTCGTGACATTCATATCCTTCTCGGGTTTTGGTAAGATAACCTCAACCCAGCCCGCGGTTTTGCCCATCGAGATTTACCGGCAAACTGCGGGGCTCACCTTAAGATAGCGTCAAACCCATGCGGTCACCAGGCTGCTGCGAGACTTTTCCAGGGAGGAAGAAGCATGGCCGCGAACAACCTAATCACGGTCAACCCGTTGGTGCCCAGGGCGGTTTTCTTGACCAAGGGGATCGGGGTTCACTCGGAGAGGCTCAATTCCTTTGAGGAAGCCCTGCGGGAAGCCAGGATATCCTCCTTTAACCTGGTTACGGTTTCCTCCATCGTCCCCCCCCACTGCAGCCTGCTGGATATTGACGACGGACTGAAGCTTCTTTCCCCCGGCCAGCTTACCTTTACGGTGATGTCGAGGGGGGATTGCGACGAGGAGGGCCGATTACTTTCCGCGGCCGTGGCCATCCTCTTCCCCGAGGACCCCAATGATTACGGCTACATCAGCGAATTTCACGGCTATGGCATGGAATCAGAAGAAGTGGAGGATTGGGTCTGCGATCAGGCCGCCGAACTGTATGCTTCGGCCAAGGGTTTGAAAATCAACTGGAAGCGGGCCTGGTCTCCGGAGGCTGAAAAATATACCCTGGAAGAACGCATTTTCTCGCCCAGGTATGTCGTTTCCATGGCTCGGGGGATGAAGGGCAAATGGGTGACGACGGTGGCCGCGGCGGTCTTTATCCTGTGAGAGCACCCTGCTCTATTTTTCACAGGTAAAGTCCAGCGCTAACCCTGCCGGATTCGTTGACACTTCCTGCAAAGGCCGCTATCCTGCCAGCATGTTTGCGGTGAAGAAAATCATCGGTATCTTAACCGATCCCGGCACCATCGTGTTATTGCTGCTGGGTTACGGGTTCCTGCGCCTGGTCTTTTCCCGGGGCCCCAAAAAGAAAGGGTTGGTCTGGCTGGGCCTGGGATTGGCGTGTTTTTATCTTTTTACCACTACCCCCCTGCCCAATTACCTCATGGGGGGGCTGGAGCACCGGCTGGAGCCGGTGACTGCCACCCAAAAGCTCCCGGACATCAAGTTTATCGTGGTCCTGTCCGGGGGGCTCCGCCCCAATCAGGGCTTGCCCCCCACCAGCCAGCTCGATGAAACCAGCGCCCTCAGGGTAGCCGAGGGAGTCCGGCTGTTTCACCTGCTGTCTGATGAGCCGGTGCTCGTTATGACCGGGCAAGGTCCCTTCGCCGACCTGGGCAGCAGGATGGTGGCCCTGGCCGAGAGTCAGGGGGTCCCCCCCGAAAAGCTGATCCCGGAAAACCAGGCCAGAGATACCTATGGCAACGCTACGGGGGTCCGAAATCTGGTGAAGAACCAGCCCTTTTTGCTGGTCACCTCGGCCTCCCATCTGCCCCGGGCCCTGAAGATCTTTCAAAAGACAGGGATGAAACCGATACCTGCACCGGGTGATTTTCGTTCTATTAAGAATTTTTCAATAGCGGATTACCTTCCTTCCGGTAGCAACCTGTTTAACATGGAACTGGCCGTCCATGAATACTTAGGTCTGGCTTACCTGACCATGTTTCCCAGCCGAGCCGGGGAATAGAAAAGTCCCCTCTTATTTATTCTGTTATCATTTCATCCAAAGTAATTCTGTCATTGAAGGGCGCTGCCTCAGCCTCAGACTAATCACCCAGATTACCTGCGACTTGCTTTGACTTCAGCTTATTTTCCCGGAGCGGACTGACCTCCTTTGGCCATGCCGCTCAAGGTTTGATAGTGATGGTCCACCACCATGGAGGTAAAGACCACGTCCCCTTCCCGGCGGGTGGAGATCACTTCGATGGAGTGGGGCACGCCCTGTTCATCGGCGAAGTTGATGCGCTCCCCGGCCTGAAAGGCTTCTTTTCTGAACCAGATCTCCGGCGGCAACAACCAGGTTTTGCCGTAGTTGGCCTCGAATTGATAATAGGACACGGTATCGAAGGGAAACTGGAGGTAGAGGGCGAGGTCGGCATCGGACACCTGGCGTTTCAGCTTGGTAGCCAGGCGGGTGCGCTCCTCTTTCAAATCCACCTCCTGGGGTTTGGCCAGGCCGCGCTCGTGGCTCAGGATCTGCCACCACGGTTTGCCGTCGGCGCGTTGGTATTCCAGAACTTTCTCGCAGATCCAATCCGCCGGGTCGTAAAACGGCAGCGGCCCATAGCGCCCTAAAATAAGGTTCTGCAGGTCCAGGGAGGGCCGCTCGTACCGCCCGTGGAGGACGTTGTTCACCGCGGTGGTCCAGAGTATCTGGGAGCCGGGGGTCACCGACCACCAGTTCCCCAACTCCACCTGCACCCGGCCCATCTCCTGAAAAATCTCCGGCATCCGGTCCAAAAAGCCCAGATGATCGGCCTGTTCGTAGGCGGTGCCCACCGCCCCGCCGGTGAGCTTGTAGTGGGCCACGGTGGGGTCGTGCCCCCGGTAGGGGTTCTCGAAGGGCTCGTAGATTTTACGTTCCTGGCGCAGGATGTCGGAGCTCTTCAAGAGCGCCTTAATTTTGATGCCGATGGCCTTTTTGCCGTAATCCCGCAGGTTCTGGATGAGGGTGAGGGCCGGGGCCTGGCCGTACACCGAGCCATAGCCATGGTCCGCCACATCGCAGAGCTTGGCCCCCGCCAGGACCGCGGCGGTCATGCGGCCGATGTCGTTGCCGTCGGTATTGCAGCCGTGATAATGGAGGATGATGCCGGGGAAGGCGGCAATGATAGCCTCCACCAGCTGGCCTATCCGTTTGGGCGTGCCCAGGCCGGCAAAATTCTTGATGGAGACGATGACGTCGGGGCCGGTGACCTCGAGGATTTCCCCCACCTTGTCCACATAGTAATCGTCCGTGTGCTCTTTGCCGGTGGAAAAGCAGATGCTGGGCATGAGCAGCCGCCCCGCCCGCTGCACCTCTTCGAACACCGGGACCATGTTGGGGACGTGGTTGAGGAAATCATACACCCGCCAGACGTCCACCAGCCTGGCGAACTCCCGCACCACCAGGCGGATGACGTTTTCCGGGTAATGGCGGTAGCCGAAAAGGCTGGCGCCCCGGCAGACACACTGCAGCAGGGTGTTGGGCATGGCCTGGCGCACGATGCGGAGCCGTTCCAGGGGATTCACCTGCTTGTAGATCAGGTCCATGTGGATGGAAGCCCCGCCGCTGACTTCGAGAGAGAAAAACCCCACCTCATCCCGGGCCGGCGCCACCCGCACCGTGGTCATGGGCATGAGCCGGTTCTTGAAATCGGACTGGGACACATCCCGTTCGTTATTGCAGAGAAAGTAACCGTCCGCTTCCCGGAGCTTAGCCAGGATGTCAGCCGGATTCTTCTGACTGGCAAAATATCCTGTCATGGCTTTGGTTCCCTCGATATTGAAGAAGTAAGGTTGGGGGAGGGGGCTAAGGGCCGGCGGGCCCTTACCCCCTCCCCCAATCCCTTAAGGGGAGAGAATTGGCTGGCAAGTTGGGGCCTAAACCCCGCCTTGCCGGCCCCCTCCGCGGGTTGGGAGGGGGGTCTGGGGGGAGGCCCTCCCCCCGAAAATCATTTAAACGCAAAGGGATTCATTCCCTGGGCGTTGATTTCCGCAATGAGCCGGGCGATCTTGTCCACCTCCCGTTCTTCTTCCTGGTATTCCAGGAGCTGGGGGTGCTCGTCAAGGTAACTCGTATCCAACCGCCGCATAATAAAGTCCGGGTCATGCACGATCTGGTGAAAGAAAGGGATGGTGGTCTTGACCCCCAGGATGAGAAAGCCCTTGAGGGTCCGGTGCAGGCGGTCCACGGCCTCCTGCCAGGTAAAGCCCGAGACCGTCAGTTTCACCATGAGGGAATCATAAAACGGCGTGATTACATAACCCTGGTAAATGGTGCCGTCCAGCCGCACCCCGTGGCCCATGGACGATTGATACACCTGGACTTCCCCGGGGGATGCCAGGAAATCGTTTTTGGGGTCTTCGGCATTGATGCGCACCTGGATGGCGTAGCCGCGCTCCACCACCTGCTCCTGGGAAAAGCTGATGGGCTCCCCCTGGGCGATGAGCAGCTGCTCCCGGATCATATCGATGCCGGTCACCACCTCGGTGACGGTGTGCTCCACCTGGATACGGGTATTCACCTCCAGGAAGTAAAAAGTGTCATCGGGGGCCACCAGGAATTCCACGGTGCCGGCGCTGAAATAATTGGCGGCCCGGGCCATGCGCACCGCGGCCTCGCAGATCCTGGCGGTGAGCGGCCTGGCCAGCCCGGACGGAGCAATTTCGAGGAGTTTCTGGTGACGCCGCTGAATGGAACAGTTGCGGGTGCCCAGGTGCACCACGGTGCCGAATTTATCTGCCAGGATTTGCACTTCCACATGCTGGGGGCGGTGAACTCCCTTTTCCAGGTAGACGTCGTCATTGCCGAAAGAAATCATGGCCTCGGCCCGGGATTGCTTGAGTCCGGCCACAAGGGCCCTGTCGTTGTCAACCCGGCGGATGCCCCGGCCGCCGCCGCCGGAAACCGCTTTGATCATCACGGGATAGCCATACTCCCGGGCGAAGGCCAGGGCTTCCTCTTCCTCCTTATCGCCCCGGGAGAGGATGGGGCTGGCGGGAATCACGGGGATGCCGGCCTGCCCGGCGATCCGGCGGGCGATGACCTTGCTGCCCATGTTCCGGATGACTTCGGGCGGCGGCCCGATGAAAACGATGCCCGCTTGAGTGCAGGCTTCCGGAAATTCGGGGTTTTCGGAGAGAAAGCCGTACCCCGGATGGATGGCCTGGGCCCCGGTATCCTTGGCGGCCTGGATGATTTTGTCGATGTTCAGGTAATCCCGCCGGGGACCCGGGCCGATGCAGACGGCCTCGTCGGCCCGCATGATGTGGAAGGATTCTTTGTCGGTCTCTTCATAGATTGCCACCACTTTGAGGTCCAACTCCTGGGCGGAGCGCATGATGCGCACGGCTATCTCGCCCCGGTTGGCCACCAAAATCTTTTCGAGTCTCGGACCGGTAACCACGGTAATTCCCTTTCTCGGAGCCTGGCCGGCCCTGGAAGCCCTGCCAAAACTGCATGCCAGGAGAACTCCTGAGCCAGACGCCAGGCAAATCCTCAGCCCATTGTAAAGGTTAGCTTGCTCCCTGCCAACCCCCGACCTCAAAATACCGCGAGAACCTGAAGCCCCACCCCTTTCTTACAGGATCAGAAGGAAAAACTGCAGGTCCGCCTCGATAAACCGGCGGATGACATCCCTGGCCTCACGGTATGCTTCCAGGGTGCGGCCAAACGGGTCTACCACCGGGTGGCACATAACCCGGCCGTGAAAAGCCTGGGGCAGATAGGCATCTATATTGTAGGCCGTCAGGTTGACCAGCAAGGCGAACTGGGCCAGGTCGATGTCGGTCAACCCCTTGGACCACAGACCCTCCGTGGCAATGCCTGCTTCTGCCAGCACCATCAAGGTTTCCTCGGCAATGTAGCCCAGGGGACGGATGCCGGCCGAAGCGATTCTCATGGAATCAGGCAACAACTGCCTGGCCAGGGCTTCAGCCATGATGCTCCGGCAGGAGTTGCCCAGGCAAACAAAGACGACACCGTTTAGCATGATGGCTTAGGGCCCGGTTAAGGTCGCCACGCCATACTTCTTTTTCAAAAATTCACTTAGATAGGCGGCCACCATCTTATCTCCGGTGGGATTGAGGTGCATACCGTCGGATTCGTACACAGGCACTTGCCGGGAGCACAGGATGTTGCGCAGATCCACAAAATAGGGCTTGTCCCGCAGCCGGTCCACCAGGGCGTTGTAGATCAGGATATAATTCTTTTCCATGGCCCAGTGCTTGTTCAGGATAATGGTCTTGTCCTCCTGCTCTTTCACCGCCGGGGCCACCTTGGCGGTTTCCACCCACCAGCACGGCTGCCAGAACAATTGAAAGTGGGCGCCAAAACCGCGGGCGACCATGTCAACATAATCATAGCGCTGCACGCATTGATCCAGGTATTCGTGCAGGGCCGGGTCGTCCGGGGAGACCGCGAACACCCCTTCCCGCATCTTGTCGATCAGTTCACGGACCGAGGAGGTATACCAGGCGGCATTCAGGGACTTGAAGATGCCAAAAAAGCTGCCATGGTAACTCTCCACCAGTCCCCGCATCTGCCGGTAGCCCTGATGGGCGTAAGGTGTCCGGTATTGCGCGAAATAGGCGCAGTCGTTGTCGCCATCATAAAACGTGATGATTTGCGGGGGCTGGGGACTTTCGATGAGCATCTTTTGCAGGTACTTGACCTCCATCAGGGCATTGAAGCCGTCCACCCCGAAATTATCCACCTTGGCGGGCATCACCGGCGGCACCTGGTTTAACTGCTGGGAAACGAAACTGGGCAGATTCTCCTGGTCATCGAGGGAGATGCCCCGGGTGGTGGAGCCGCCGAACATCCAGATGGTGGTGACTTTTTTCCCGGATTCTGGAGAAGCATTGTTGGCCGTGGGCCTCTCCCCGTGGAGGTTGATATAGATGGCATAGGGGTCATAGCGCACCGGCTCCCCTTCCCGGATCTGCCCATAAATGAAATAAATACTGAGGGTGATGATGAGGAAGCAGAGGAGTTCCAGCAGGACCCAGCAACCCAGAAGAATCGCCACTCCCTTGAGAAAGAACCGCCAAAAAGAACGCATGATTTGCCTTACCCCTGATAGTTTCTCTTGAACCTGTTGCCAAAGGTTATAGGTTATCTTTTTTCTCAAGAGATTTTCAAGCATTGTCCCCAGGAATCGTTGCCCAGAGCCTTTCCCGGTGGCGGAGCCCCCCCGGAATCATTATATATTGTTAGTGCGCAACTGCTCTGAGGAGGCCAGATATGCCAGACCGGGAAAATCCCCCCACCATGGGGCGGGCCACTGCAGCCATTCACCGGGGCGGGTTAGGCGGACCCATCTACGGCGAGGTTTCCGTCCCCATTTTCCAGACCTCCACCTTCGCCTTCCCCAGCGCCGAGGCAGGCGCCGCCCGCTTCACCGGGGAGGAACCGGGCTTTACTTACACGCGCCTCGGTAATCCCACGGTCCGGGCCCTGGAAGAGTGTGTAGCAGGTCTGGAACGGGGCGCCGTGGCTCATGCCGCGGCCACCGGCATGGCAGCCATCGTTGCGGTATTCCTGGGGCTATTGAGCCAGGGGGACCACCTCCTGGCCGGGGACTGCCTTTACGGTCCTACCCATGTGGTCATCGGGCGGGAACTGCCCCGCTTCGGCATCAGCGCCACCTTTGTGGATACCGCCGACCCGGACCAGGTGGCCCGGGCCATCCGGCCCAACACCCGCCTGCTGTTTCTGGAGACCCCCACCAACCCCACCCTGAAGCTCACGGACCTCACGGCTCTGGCCCGGTTAACCCGGAAGCGGCAAATCCTGCTGGCGGTGGACAACACCTTTGCCACTCCTCACCTGCAGCGCCCCCTGACCCTGGGGGCCGACCTGGTGGTGCACAGCCTCACCAAGGCGTTAAACGGCCACAGCGACGCCCTGGGCGGCATGATTGTCGTCAAGGATGCCGAAATTTCTCAAAAAATTAAACGGATGCTGAATCTGTTCGGGGGCACCATGGACCCCCACCAGGCCTGGCTCATCTTGAGGGGAGTACGCACCCTGGCCCTGCGGATGGACAAGGCCTGCGCCCACGCCCGGGACCTCGCGGCTTTTCTGGAACAACACCCCCGGGTGGCCTGGGTGATTTATCCGGGTCTGCCCCATCATCCCGGTCATGACCTGGCCCGAAAACAGATGGACGGTTTTGGGACCGTGCTGTCCTTCGGGGTCAAAGGGGGGCTGGATGGGGCCAGGATGGTTTTGAACCGCCTGCGTCTCATCACCCTGGCGGTGTCCCTGGGCGGGGTGGAGTCCCTGGTGGAGCATCCCGCCTCCATGACCCATGCCGGCCTGCCCCGGGAAGAGCGGCTGGCCGCAGGCATCGGCGACGAAATGGTGCGCCTGTCCGTGGGCTGTGAGGACTTGGAGGACCTCATGGCCGACCTGGATCAAGCCCTGCAGGCCATTTCCTAAAATCTGGGTTTAATCCGAAGGAAATGCCACCACGGAGGTTCCACATGGGTAAGCAAAGCGCCGGCCTGCTGCTTTACCGCCGCCGGGAGGGAAGGCTCGAAGTCCTCCTGGTTCACCCGGGTGGCCCCCTCTGGGCCCAGAAAGATGCGAGCGCCTGGTCCATTCCCAAGGGAGAGCATGGGCCCGAGGAAGACCCCCTCACGGCTGCCCGCCGGGAGTTCGCCGAGGAAACCGGGTTTACGGCCACGGGACCCTTTTTGCCTTTGACACCCCTGAAACAAAAAAGCGGCAAACTGATTCAGGCCTTTGCCTGCGAAGGTGAGGCGGACCCCGGGGACCTGACGAGCAACACCTTTACCCTGGAGTGGCCGCCCCACTCAGGAAGCATGAAGGAATTTCCGGAAGTGGACCGGGCCGCCTGGTTTCCGCTGCCCGAGGCCCGGGAAAAAATCCATCCGGGGCAAGGGGGATTTTTGGAGGAACTGGCGCGGCTGCTTGGAGAGGTCAGTGGGAGAGGGGGCTAAGGACCGGTGGGCTCTTACCCCCTCCCCCAATCTCTTGATGGAGGGTTAAACAAGGCCGGAGAAGTCGGGGGCTTGTCCCCGCCTTCTCCGGCCTCCCCTAAAGGGGGTTGGGAGGGGAGTTTGAGGG
>Ga0207826_1000555_pt1 | contig 10457 bp, 10 predicted proteins | sample LuqExpMetageno80_FD_187837 | JGI IMG/M metagenome (GOLD analysis project Ga0207826, IMG submission 187837) | Tropical forest soil microbial communities from Luquillo Experimental Forest, Puerto Rico - Sample 80 (SPAdes) | ecosystem: Environmental > Terrestrial > Soil > Tropical forest ... | reverse complement strand
GGTTCGGACATACTTCTTAGCCACAAATTTTTTCCCGGCCCAACCTTTAAAGGCTGTAGCTTCCCGAAAGCAAAATCGAATTTACTGAATTCCGTCTATGGCCTTGACGCCCAGTTCTTGAATAGTAGGTGGCAGGCTGATGAACCCCAGTCCCTCAGAAAACTTCTGGCCATCCGTGATCCCCCACTTGACGAAGTCTTTCAGGGCCTTGGCTTTCTTCTGATCCGGGTAGCTGCCATACAGCAAAAGCCAGCTGTAAGTCACCATGGGATAGGAATCCTCACCCGGCGGATCAGGAAAAAACATGCGGAGATTTGCCGGCATGTCTTTCTGGGTGGTGGTCAGGGTGGCTTGGCCCACCGCTTGTGAGGGTGCGACGAATTTGCCGGCCTTATTCTCTAACTCCGCCATGGCTAAGCCGGCGGCCTGGGCATAGCCCAATTCCATGTAGCCGATGGCCCCGTCGGTGATCTTGACCCGGCCCGCGACACCTTCATTCAGGCGGGCATGCATGGCGTGGGCCGGCCAGCGCACCACCTTGCCGACTCCGGGGCCGCGGTCTCGCCACTCCTTGCTGGCGGCACTCAGGTGGTTGGTGAAAGCATAGGTGGTGCCGCTGCCTTCTGCCCGAACCACCGGGATAATAATCTGGGATGGCAGGTTTAGATTCGGGTTGGCCTCTTTAATCCTGGGATCATCCCATCTTTTGATGTCACCGGCAAAGATGCCCACATAAACCGCCCGGGGCATCTTCAGGACCCCGTTTAATCCTTTGAGATTATAGGCCAGCACCACGATGCCAGCGGTGGCCGGAATAAGTTTTACTTTCCGTTCGACTTTGCCCATTTCCTCGTCGGACATGGCGGCATCGGATGCCCCGAAATCAATTTCCTGTTTCACAAAGCGCCTGATGCCCTCACCGCTGCCCACCGGGTCGTAGGAGATGTCCAGCTCTTTGTGAGCCTTGTTGTAATCCTGAAGCCACTCCTTGTAAAGCGGATAAGGGAAAGTGGCCCCCGCACCGGCGATCTTCAGCTTCGGGGGCCTGGCTTCGGTGGCCGGCCGGCCGCAGGCCAACACCAGCCCCAATACCATGACCATGATGACGGTGCATACGCGCTTCGCCCACATGAAATCCCCCTTCCTGTTTAGCTGAATTCACCACTGACGTACTTCTGGGTCAATTCCTCCTGAGGGCTTTCAAAGATCTGGTCGGTGGGGCCAAACTCCACCAGGTAGCCGGTGCGGCCCCCCTGGGAGATATCCACCGAGAAAAAGGCCACCTCGTCCGCCACCCGGGTGGCTTGCTGCATGTTATGGGTGACGATGGCGATGGTGTATTTCTCTTTGAGTTCCAGCATCAATTGCTCGATGGTCCGGGTGGCTATGGGGTCCAGGGCCGAGCAGGGCTCATCCATCAGCAGCACCGTGGGCTCGGTGGCAATGGCCCGGGCAATGCACAGTCGCTGCTGCTGGCCCCCGGACAGGGACAGGCCGTTATTCCTCAGCTTATCCTTGACTTCGCTCCAGAGTCCGGCCCGCTGCAAGGCGTGTTCCACCCTTTCGGCGATATTGCCCTTGTAACGGTTGAGCCGCAAGCCAAAGGCGACATTATCGTAAATGCTCATGGAAAAAGGGTTGGGCTGCTGAAACACCATGCCGATATGGCGGCGCACGCCCACCGGGTCTATGGTGGCATCATAGATGTCTATCCCATGAAATAACAGCTGCCCCTTGAAGCGGAAAGACCGGATCAGGTCGTTCATACGGTTGATGCATCTGAGCACCGTGCTTTTGCCGCAGCCTGAGGGTCCGATAAAACCGGTGATATAATTGTTCTTAATGTTGACATGACTGTCCCGGACTGCCAGGAAATCACCATAAAACAGTTCGATGATTTTACATTCGATGGCAATCTTGACCTGATCGGCCTCAGTTGCGGTGGGTTCCCCGGATTGCCTGGTATTCTGCCTGGGTGTCATTCGCTTGCTCCTTGCTCTTTTTTGCCGCCGATCATCTTGCGGATGACCATGATCATGGTCACGATGGAGTTCTGCCGTTGCGATATTGCCCTGCTGATGAGGTTCAGAGCCAGAACCATGAAGACCAGAACAAGCGAGGCCGTCCAGGCCAGTTCGATCTGGTTTTCATAGGGCATGCCCGAAAAGTTGTAGATCAAGACCGCCAACGAGGCCGTGGGCCTCATGAGGGAGAGTTTGCCGCCCTGGAAGAGCCAGTACTCGCTGAACAGCGCGGTAAACAGGAGGGGGGCGGTCTCCCCTGCGGCCCGGGCCACGGCCAGAATCACTCCCGTGATAATCCCCGGCATGGCTGTGGGTAAGATTACTTTCGTAACGACCTGGGAATGGGTGCAGCCTATGCCGTGGGCCGCGTCTTTCATAATCCGGGGCACCATCTTCATGGCCTCTTCCGCGGTCAACATCACCGTCGGCACCATGAGCAATGCCAGAGCAATGCCGCCGGCCGGAGCCGAATAAGTGCCGGTAAGGAGAACCACGGACGCATAGGCAAAAACCCCGGCGAGGATGGAAGGCAAGCCGGTGAGGGTCTTGGCGCAGAAACGGGCCAGGTATGCAATCCGGCTGTCGGGCCCCAACTCGGCCAGGAAGACGGCCGCCATGATTCCCAAAGGCACGCTTAGCAGCATGCCGATGCCCACCATGACCAGGGTCCCGAGAATGGCATTGCCGAAGCCGCCCCCCATTTCGAAGGCCGTCGGCGGCAACTCGGTGAAGAGAGACCAGGACAAACGCGCACTGCCCCGGATGACCAGCATGATGAGCACCGAGAACAACGGCACGCAGGCGAAAACCGCCAGGATCCAGGCCAGGATGGTGAGCAGGTTATTGACCAGGGAGCGCGGCTCGAGAAACCTTTTTTCCAGATCCGTCAAGGTCACTTCTTCCTGAGCCACGCTTATGGCAGATGTCTGTTTCATCTTATTCACCCTGGTGCTTGCTGGTCATGGTGATAATGAGCGTCCCAATGACGTTGACGATGAGGGTGATCACCAGCAGGGTGATGGCGGCATACATGAGGGCCTGGGTTTCCACCTTGCCCGCTTCCGGGAAGTTCAAGGCCAGAAGCGCGGCCAGCGTGTTCGCCGGCGAAAACAGGGACAGGCTGATCTGATTGGAGTTCCCCACCAGCATGGCCAGGGCCATAGTTTCCCCCAGAGCCCGGCCCAGGCCCAGCACCAGGGCGCCGAAGATGCCGTTGGCGGCGGTGGGCAGCATGACCTTGAGAATCGCCTCCCAGCGGGTGGTGCCCATGCCATACACCGCTTCCTTTATCTTATAGGGGATGGCCAACAGCGCATCCTGGGAGATCGCGGCCACGGTGGGCAGGATCATAATGGCCAGGACCAAGGCGGCCGGCAGCATCCCCGGTCCCGCCAGGGTGGTGCCGAAAAAAGGGATCCAGCTGAAATGTGCATAGATCCAGTTGCAATAGGGCCGGATCAGCGGAATAAGGACGAAGATTCCCCATAAACCATAGACCACGCTGGGAATCGCCGCCAACAACTCCACGATATTTTTGAAAACAGCTTGCAGCGTCGCCGGCAGAAAGTCCTGGGTGAGAAAGATGGCCACCGCTATCCCCAGCACCCCCCCGATAAGCAGTGCCAGGAAAGAACTGTATAGGGTGCCCCAGATCTGGGGCAGGATGCCGAACTGCCCATTGTTGGCGTCCCAGGTTTGGGAAGTGAGAAAACTCACCCCATACTTGCCCATGGCCGGCAGGGCCTCTTTGCCGATCTCGTACAAAATGAAAAACAGCAGCAGGATGATAGCCAACGTACAGAACCAGGTAGTTCCCTTAAAGGCCCGATCCGAAAATATTTCCCATCTGGAGGGCGGAGCCGACAAGGAATCGCCCTCGAAGACGACTCTGACAAATTGCCTTTTGGCCATGAGGTTCACCTATCGATGCTGCCAAACTTATTTCTCTGTAAGGTTGCAGCCTGCTTGGCTCATTTCAGAAGAAAACTGTGAGACCCATGAGAGGTCGCGAAGGTCGGCATCGGCACGTTGGAGGCTGCTTAGGTGCTTGGCGGCCTCCGCTCCCGCGCAGGCCGCCAAGCACGGATGGTTACGTAGCCAATCTGCGCTTACTGGATGCTTTCCGAGGCCTTTAACACTACTTCCACCACATTGTGCGGCAGCGGGATGTAGCCCATCTTGCCGCTGATCTTCTGCCCCTCGGTCAGGCAGTACTTCACCATCTTCCTCATGGCTTCGGCTTTTTTCGGGTCACCGTTTTGCTTGCGGAAAAGCATCCAGGTATAAGTGACAATGGGATAGGAGCCGTCCCCTTCCGGATCCGGCAGCCACACCCTGAGGTCCGGTGGCAGGGTGGCCTTGGACAGGGCTTCGGCTTCACTCGTTTCGTTGGCCATCACAAATTTGCCGGCCTGGTTTTGCAGCGCCGCCACATTCACCTTGGCCATCATGGCATAGCCGTATTCGATGTAGCCGATGGCGCCGGGGGTCTGTTTGATGGTGGCGGTCACCCCGTCATTCTTGGGCGCGGCCACGATCTTGTCGCTGGACGGCCAATTCACCGTGGTGCCATGTCCTATGGCCTTCTTCCAGGCTTCGCTGATGGCGCTTAAGTGCTGGGTAAACACAAAGCTGGTGCCGCTGGCATCGGCCCGGCGCACCACGGTGATGTCAAGATCGGGCAGCTTGACGTTAGGATTGTCCTTGGCAATCAAGGGATCGTTCCATTTCTTGATTTCGCCCATGAAAATCTTCGGGTAGACCTCCCGGCTCAGCTTCAGGCCTGTGGGCGCCCCCGGGATATTGTAGGCCAGCACAATGGAGCCGGCGGTCATGGGCAGCAATTGCACGCCCCCCGGTACCTGGGCCATCTCCGCATCGGTCATCGCAGCATCGCTGGCGGCAAAGTCCACCGTCTTGTTGATGAAATCCTTAATGCCGGCGCCGCTGCCTTTGGCCTGGTAGTCTACCAGGATGTTAGGGTTGGCCCTGCTGAAGGTCTTGAACCAGGTGGAATAGAGGGGAAAGGGAAAACTGGCCCCAGACCCCACCAGCCGCATCTGGTCGGCCAGGACCGCCGAAGTGCTAAAACCCAGGCACCCGGCCAGCATCATCGACAGGGTTAAGAACTGCCAGGCGCTACGAAAGCTTTTCTTCATGGATTCCTCCAGCTCCTTATAAGGTCTCTGCCGATATAATCACTGCCATAGGGAGGATGAACCGGTCTTCATGCCTGGGTTTCGTTTTTCCACCTGACTGAGGAACATACCGGCGCACTTGCTATCAGGGGCTTGGGGCGCTGCGGGAAAGGCGTTCTTTTAAGCTACCCATCACCAGTCTAATTATATGAATCGAATATGAGCAAGGTGTTGCTGGAAGGTTAAATATCTGTAGGTGCCGGGGGGGGAGGCGACACAGCTAAATTTGGTGTCTTGCCCCTTTCATATCCTGCCGCTGCTCCCCCAATTTTGAGATTGAGTCGCAAAGATTGAAGATTTCCGCATGGTTAAAGCACCAGGAAAGGTCCGCCACAGGCCCGTCATGAATAAAGTCAAAATCGTTTATGCCGTCCCCGAAGAATTTTAAAAAGGCAATTTCAGACAACCCTTCCTCCCGGCGGTTATGGAGGATGTTGGCGCCGTAGCCATTTTTGAACCGGACTATGATCTGGGCGCCGGCCAACAGTTGGCGCGAGTGGATGGAAATGATGCGATCGTGGAGACCGCCGAACAAATCATCGGGATGGGGCCAGGACTCGGGCCAAATTGTTTTTTCGGCATTCATGGCAGTTGAGCCTCTCAGGTAGCGAGGATTGGCAAGATGGGAGAATCAAGGATAGGCGTTGTGTATGTTTAATTAACTAAAGGAATGTTCTATTTTAGTAAGAATATCAAAAGAATAAGGGTAGCGCCCAGGCCAAAAACCATGAGGCAGTGGTCAGCCGGAATGCATCAGCCAGTGGGGGTAGCCATAAGAGCGGTCCGTGTTGAGATCGAGTTCGGGATGGCCATCCAGCAGGTTCTTCACGGCAATGGCAAAAATCTCGTGAAGGTTGGGCGGTTCCCCGGATATTTCTATCCCCAACGTCCACCACGGCCTATCATGCTTAATAAGGCTGGTAAGCTCGACTTTAAACAACCGTTCAGCCGGCTGGTCGATTGGCAGGTCAGAGACCTTGCCCGTGGCATCCACTTGATACTTACGCATGGACCGGTTTTTTTGAACCTCTACGCGCCAGCCCTGGAGTTTTGGTTTGCCGAAGGCCACTTCGAGGTTATCGGCAAATTCTTTGGCATAGCGCCACTCCTGCTTGATCCAGGTTTCCTGGACGCCGGACATCCGAGGCTCAGACAGGGAAAAGGGCTGTGATTCCTGACGGCACTTGAGTTCGAGTCTGCCCCGGCTCAGTTTTAGACCGAGGTCTTCCCGGTCCCTCACGATGAAATAGAGGTCTTGTCGAACCTTTGCTTTCTGGGGCCTGTCAGCCGGAAGCTTCCGGCTAAACCAGGTCTGCACCTCGCCGGGCACCAGCCCTCTAAAAAACCATCTCAATTCCAAGCTCAGTTTACTCATCTGGTTCCATGCTCCAGCGCGCCGGGTCAGCCGGGATCAGGCTTTTGAGGAGAAGCGCCGGTCCGTTTCCCGGGGACGAAACGTCAGGGACAGGATATTTTTTCCCTGCGCGTAGGTGTATTTGACATCATCCACCATGCGGCGCATCAATTCCACCCCCCAGCCCCCCACCCGTCTCGAAGCTAAATCCTGGGAAGGGTCTGGCCGGACGCGCTCCAGGGGATTAAAGGCGATGCCCCAATCGTGGATTTCCAGATGAAGCTGGCCCTCGTCACCGAGGGCACAGCGAACCTCAACATCTCCCGCCTGGCTGGGATAGGCATAACGGCTGATGTTGACCAGGGCTTCTTCCAAAGCCAATTCCACCCGTTCCGTCAGCCTGGCCTTCATGTCCCACCCCTTCATTTTCTCCTTGAGAAAAGCCCGCACTTCGGCAATTGACTCAAGACGGGCAGGCAAACGAATGGAGTCCATGCCGGGCGGATCAGGAGTGCCCCAGGGCCTCGGTAAGCGATGGGAAAACGGGGAATAGGGAAGTAAATCCCGAAATGGAAAAAACCTCCTGCACCATACCCTTCAGTCCGCAGAAGCGGATCTTCCCCCCCATGCCGTTTAATTTTCTGGCCAGGATCAGTATAGTGCGCAACCCGGCGCTGCTGATGTAATCCACTCCCCCCAGGTCCATGACCATAGCCTTCTCCCCCTGGTCTATCCAGGCCTGTGATTCCTCTTCCAGTTTGGGGGAGGTGACGGCATCGAGGCGGCCTTTGACTTCCAGGACCAAAGTGTCTTTTTCTTTCGTGGTGAAGATTTGCATGGTTTTTTTCCTTAAAATTTCGAATCCTTCCCTGTTAATAGAGTTTGCCCATGGTGTTTGTAACCCTTGAAGCGCAGGGCCAGAATGGTAATATCATCGGCCTGAGGAACTCCCTGGGAGAAGGCGGTCACCGAGGTCATCACTGACTTTACCAGCCCCTCCGCAGAATTTGCCGGTGCTCCTTTCACCGTGGAAATTAGCCTCTGATTGGAATACAAATTTTGATGGACATCGATGGCTTCGACCACCCCGTCGGTGTAGGCCAGGATCAGGTCATGTGGATGCAATGTGGTCCGTTGGGTTTGATATACGGTTTGATCGAAAACTCCCAGAAAAAATCCTTTCGGGAGGGGTAGCCACCGGGGTTCCTCCCCGGGCCGCAAGAGCAACGGGGGGTTGTGTCCGGCGTTGGAATAAGCCAGTTCCCCGGTTTCCAAGTCAAGGATACCACAGAATGCGGTAACGAACATCATGGCATCGTTCTCCGAGGCCAGTTCCCGATTTACTTTGGCGAAAATCTGCGCCGGCTCTAAGCCCACTTCGGTCAAGCCCTTGAGGAGGGTCTTGGTCACCGCCATGAACAGGGCCGCAGGGACGCCTTTGTCCGAAACATCGCCCACCATGAAAAAGAGGTGCCGGTCATTTACCACAAAATAATCGTAGAGGTCGCCCCCCACCTCCCGGGCGGGCTCCAGGACTGCGGAGATCTCCACGAACTCCCCGGCTGGCAGGGGCGGGAACTTTTTCGGCAGAAAGTTCATTTGAATGGAGCGGGCGATCTTGAGTTCGCTTTCGATGCGTTCCTTGGCGGCAGTGGTGGCTGCCAGGTTGGCAATGTATTCCTTCAGGGCGTCTTGCATCTCCGCGAAAGAATGGGTCAGGCTGCCGATTTCATCCCCGGACGCGGGCTTGGGCAGTACCACGTCCATGTTCCCCTCGGCGATGGCGGCCGCTGACCGGTCCAGAAGACTGATGGGGCGGGTGATTTTCCGGGAAATAAGGACCGCCACTGAAACCAGAAAGAGCAGTCCCGCCAGGCAGATGGCCGATAGATGCTGGCTTAGCCGGTAGAGGCCAGCAAAAAGTTCTTGTTCGGGAATGACGATCCCCATGGAAAAGCCTCTGACCGGAAATGGCGCAAAGTACAGCCAGGAATCCTGGTTATGCAGAAAATCTCTGGTGCGGACGAAGCCTTCCTCGCCGTCGATCATTTTCTGGCCGATCTTCTTCAGTTCAGGATTGTCGGTAAGCGTGGCCACAAAATTAATGTTTTGGTTCATGCTCCACTCTTTTTGGGGCACGGTGATAAAAATCCCATGGTGCGAGAGGAGAAAAGCATAGCCGTGATCGAAAATTTTCGCCAAGGCCACAATATCTTGCAGCCACTCCAAACTGATGCTGGCGGCCACCACTCCTTGAAAGTTCCCTTGGCCCAGTCCCTGCTTGTAAAAAGGGGCGGAGTAGGTAATCACGATGTTTTCGCTGGTGGGCTCATGGTAGGGTTCGCTCCAAAGAGCCCGGTTCTGGTCCTTGGGAATTTCGTACCATCTCCAGTTGAAGTAATTGTACCAGTCACTCCCTAAGTAACTCGACTTGATGGTGTCGCCTTGCCTGTAGACGTAAGGTGCAAAGTAGTGCAAGCCAGGCTTATAAGTGGAAGGTTCGAAAGCAACGGCCATGGCGGAGATTTCGGGGTTGTTTTTCACCGCCTCTTTCAGGAACTGGTTGAGTTCAGCTTTCGTATGGGTGCCGCTGGCCACGATGGGGGCCAGGGTGGCCGCCACCCCTTCGGCTCGGGCCAGGATTAATCTGACCTTTTGGGCCTTGGATTCACTGAGAAACTTTGCGGTTTCCCTGGCCTGGGCAATGTAAGTCTTTTTCAGAAAAAAAAAGTTAAACAGGAGCGTCAGGATGAATATGAGCCCCGCGCTGGCCATAATCAGGCTGGTTAATTTGATGGCCAAACCGGTTCTTTGGCGGAAAAACATGGATGAATCCCAGATTCTCTTCGTTATCTGAAATTATAAAGTAATCGTGCCAGATACAGAGATTAGAATACCGTTGCGCCTTGGTTAGGATAACATGAGCGCACATACTGGTTCATAACCCTAACCTCTCAAGGGTCATAGCTCACAACATACATTTTATTTTTTTCGCAAAAATTAACCGGGGCCGCCACAAAGGTGGTGAGGATAATCCCGCCATTGCTCCCAAAGTATTGGCGGCATAAAGCCCCCCCACGGACCAGCCATCCTGGCGCAGCGGGGGCAACAGACGCTCAGCCGGGGGAAGCGTAGCCCCCCATGGCCACGGTGGCCGGAGGAGCCCAAAGAAGGACACCAGAAAAGCCACGGCCCAGAGGCGAAGTGACCTGGGAGAAATTCCCGTGAGGCGGGAGGCTAGGAAGTTCCAAGGGGGAAAGAGAAACGCCAGGACCACGGCCCAAGCCCTGATGAGCAAATCCAGGGTTGTACCTGCGCCCCGGTGCCCGGCTGGTGCTTACCCGGCGGTCCAGTCCCCAGGCCCCCAAGGCCAACCAGCTGAAAAGAGCCGCCACCACGGCCAGGGCCACCGGGATCTCGTGACTGAGGCCCACGGCGAACCGGTGTGCATCGGTTCGTTATATTCTGTCTAGTGATTTAAAATGATATGTTCAGAAATCTAAAGACAATGCCTTGCCCATTTTGCTATTCTGTCTCCCTATAATTCATTTTCGAAGGATTGCTATGTATCTGCAGGGAGGGCATAGTCGCTCTGTGCGCAATGCTCATTCATGAGGATGGATCAGAGAAAAAAGAAAAAAGTGAAATTATTTAAAGGGGTTCTTTCTAACTTGATATTATGATTGCGTGATTTGCTAGCGTGACATAGTTATATAGTTATTATGGTGTACTATCTAAAATTACTTCCCTGACGATACCATTGAATTGCCGCCGCAGCTCATTTAGTTCGCACTCGAGAAGGCGTGTGGTGGTCATCATCGATAACGCCCGTTACCATCATGCCGCTTTGCATAAAGACTATCGGTCGCGAAACCAGGATAA
>Ga0207826_1000554_pt1 | contig 10459 bp, 8 predicted proteins | sample LuqExpMetageno80_FD_187837 | JGI IMG/M metagenome (GOLD analysis project Ga0207826, IMG submission 187837) | Tropical forest soil microbial communities from Luquillo Experimental Forest, Puerto Rico - Sample 80 (SPAdes) | ecosystem: Environmental > Terrestrial > Soil > Tropical forest ... | reverse complement strand
CCCCCGGCACGCCCGACGTTGCCGAGCAAAAGCTGAAGCATGGCAGCCGTACGAATGGTTTGCGTCCCAAAGCTGTGTTGTGTCCAGCCTACCGCGTAGATGATCGTGGCGACCTTCTTCATGTCGCCGTCCTTTCGCACGGAGGTAAACAAGTCGGCAACTTTCAGGAACTGATCCGCGGGCACGCCCGTAATTCGCGCGACGGTTTCTGGCGTGTAGCGCGAGTATTGCTTGCGCAACAGTTGAAAAACGCAGCGCGGATGCTGCAAGGAAAGATCGTATGCAACATTTTCGGGAAGATGCGGCGGAGCCGGTTTGCCGTCGGCAGGGGATTTCGCCGCTTCCGAGGTGGCCGGCTTGGTCGAAGGAGTCTTGCCCGTGACGTCGCCGCCCTCCTCATAATTCCAGGTACTCTTCTCGTAGGTGAATGTGGCCGGGTCAAAGCCCGAAAACAATCCGTCCTCGGGAAGCTTGAAACCCTCTTTGATCACGAAAGCGGCATTCGTGTAGTTCAGAAGGTAGTCTTTCGCGACGCGATTGTTTTCGATGGCGTAATGAACGAGCCCGCCCAAAAAAGCAATGTCGGCGCCAGCCCGAATCTGGCAGAACAGGTCAGCAACCGAAGCAGTGCGTGTGAACCGCGGATCGATAACAATCAGCTTGGCGTTTCGGGTGCGCTTGGCTTCAATAACCCATTTGAAACCGCAGGGATGGTTTTCTGCCGGGTTACCGCCCATGACGAGCATCATGTCGGTATTCTTTATGTCGACCCAGCCATTGGTCATCGCCCCGCGTCCGAATGTTGGTCCCAAACTTGAGACCGTAGGGCCGTGTCAAACTCGCGCCTGGTTTTCCAGGTGCACGACCCCCAGGGCGCGCATGGACTTGACGGCGAGATAGTTGAACTCGTTGGTGTCGGTGCAACCACCGGTAAAGGCAATAGATTCGCAACGATTCACAAGGTGTCCCGCGGCATCGGTTTCGATAAAAGTATCGTCGCGCGTCTTCTTGACCTTCGCGGCAATCTCGGAAATCGCCTGATCCCACGAAATGTCTTCCCATTCGGTGCCGCCAGGCCGGCGCACCTGTGGTTTCACCAGGCGCCGGTCGTTCAGAATATCCTGCTGCAGCGAAGAGCCTTTAGGACAGAGCGTGCCACGATTGATGGGATGGTCGGGATCGCCTTCGACATGGACAACCTGCGCGGTCACGTTCTTGGCGCGGTCGCCAATGGTGTAAATGATGACGCCGCAACTCACCGAACAGTAGGGACATGTGGAGCGCGTCTCATTGGCTCGGCCTATTTTCAGAGCGCGGAGCGCTGCTTGGGCGGGCTGGAGGTCGAATCCAAATACGGCTGCTGCGCTACCGCCAATGGTGGCGAGTTTCAAAAAATCACGGCGTGAGGCATCCATAATCCCCCTGGGCGAGCCGAGATCACTTACGCGGTGGAATAGTCATATTCTTTCCGCGCAATTCTGTCAATAAGGTACATACCTTTCGGTGGGCAAAGGGTCAGGTTAACTGGCCTCCGTCTGATTGGGAGCGTAACAATCTAGTGCCGGGCTAGATCAGCACCACGGACTTCGCGTAAGCGGTCAGCTCGTCGCGGAAGTGTGGATGCGCAATGCTGATTAGAGCTTGAGCCCGTTCCCGGGTGGACTTCCCCCGGAGGTTGACGCAGCCATACTCGGTCACAATGTACTCGACGTCCATCCGGGTATCGGTGGCCATCTGCACGTGAGGGACTATGCAGGAGATGGTGTCATTCTTGGCGGCGGATTTCAGGCCGATGAAGGACTTGCCGCCCTTTGAAAACGATGCGCCTTTCACAAAGTCGAACTGGCCGCCTGAGCCGCTGTACTGGTGCCCGTTGATGAATTCGGCGTTTACCTGGCCGTAGAGGTCGATCTCAATCGCTGTGTTCACGCTCATCAGGTCGTCGTGCTGTGCGATTACGTGGATGTCGTTGACGTAAGCGGAGGAGTAACTTTCGATCGAGGGATTGTCATTGATAAAATCATAGACCTCGTCGTCGCCGATCGCGAACGTGAACACGTGTTTGCGCGGGTGAATGTTTTTCTTTCGGCCGTTCGCTACACCGCTCTTGATCAGACGGACAAACGCGTGACTGAACAACTCGGAGTGAATGCCCAGATCATTGCGATCGGCCAGGTGCAAGGCGACGGCATTCGGCAGGTTCCCGATTCCCAATTGCAGCGTTGCCCCGTCGGGGATCTGCTCCGCGATACACTTTCCAATCTTTAGCGAGTCCTCGTCCGGGTCCTTGTAGGGGATTTTCACAAGTGGGGCATCGTTTTCGACAATGCCGTGCACTTCGGAAACGTGCACCAGGGAATCGCCGAACACCCGCGGCATATTGCGGTTGACTTCCACGATGACATGGTCGCAGTGGCGTAGAACCGTTGAAGCATAGTCATTATTCGTTCCCAAGCTGAAATGACCCGACTTGTCCATGGGCGAGACAGTCACGACGAAAGTGTTGACTTTGATGTGCTCGGTCAGCGCGCGAGGAATATTCGAAAAGTTGATGGGCACGTAGCTCAGGTACTTTCTTCCCTCAGCGAGGCCGACGTCCACGACTTTGCGGTCGGTTTCGCCCATGAAGAAGCAACGCGCGTTCACATTTTTGAGCACCTCGGGGCGGATCAGGGTTTCCGCGCTGTACTTCATCGAGTGCTGGAAATAGAGATTCAGGTTCTTCAGATCGCCGGCCAGGATCCGATCAGCTACCGCTTTCGCAAGGCCACCTGGCATGCCAACACCCAGCGCGAGGCAAAGTGTGCTTCCACTCTCAAGCCTTTCTACAGCCTTTGCCGGTGTGGTCAGTTTCGCGGCATATTGCTGTCTTGGCGTGGAGTATCTGTGGCCCCTGGGGGTGGCACTTTGCGTAAGTTCGTCGGTTATAGTTCGAGTTCCCATGAAAACCTCATTTGGCGAGCTATGGATTGTTCGGTGGCGAGCGGCTCCCCGACGCCTAAGCTTGAAACACATTTTGCGGATTTTGCAAGGACTCAGCGCACGGTTGGCATTCTTCCGGGCGCATAAAGGACTATGTAACGTTCGCTACACAGACCTAACGATTTCCGGTCTAAGTCCCCTATCTTAGCCAAAATATAGAGAAAGCCCCGGAACCTATTCCGCGGAAGACGGCCCGTTTGTCAAGGTGCCGGGTGGCAAGGCTCATTTTAGGCGCGGTTACCGAAACGAAGCTTCCAAGGGCAGAAACAAGGGAATTGATGGACCACCGGCGAAAACTCGCGCCCAATCCCTCAGTGGACCTGCTGCACTATCCGCACGCCATGCGCGCGGGGCTTTTTCTATGTTTTGGTCTCATGGCTATTTCTTTAGGTGTGACCTTCCTTCTCCCCAAGGGATACGCGCTGACGGTTATCGGCGATGGGCTCCAAGTCATGCTGGTCGGCGCTGCGGTGTTTCTAGCGCTGCAGAATTTTTTTCGTAGTCACTCGCGGGTTCGTGTCTTCTGGCTTTTGATTTTTTTTGGAGCGCTCTTATGGCTGGCCAGCCTGGTTGTCTGGTCTGTTTATGAGGTTGTGTACGTGCAACCTGTACCGGACGTACCTCTGGTAGACGCTCTTCTATTTGTGAAGCTGGTCCCTTTTAGCGCTGCCATTCTCATCGAACCACACCGCAGCCACGACTCGAGGTTTCGCGCGTTTGGCTTGCTCGACGTGTCGATACTCATGATCTATTCGCTCTACCTCTACGTTTTTAGTGTTTTCGCCTACCGCCTGATCCCGGGTGGCGCCGATTCTTACAATCTGCATTTCAACGTTGCGGACGCCATCGGAAACCAGGCCTTCACGCTGATTGCCGCGTTAGCCCTTTTCCGTACGAAGGGAGCATGGCGCGGGATCTATCGCATCTATTTCTTCGCCGCGGCCTGTTACTGCCTTGGCTCGGACCTCGGCAACGCCGCCATCGACACCGGGAGGTATTACACGGGAAGCCTCTACGATCTGCCGCTGATTGCCGCGATGGCGGCGTTTGTCTACCTCGCGCTGGCCGGGCGATCGGTCGACCAAGGCCAACCGAAAGAGCCTTTACGGGAGGACCTGGAAGAGGAAGAACCGAGCCGCGCAGCGTTTCTTTCTTCTCACCTGGCGATGCTTGTTACGATTTCGACTCCGATCATTGGGCTTTGGCTGGTGACTGGCGATTCTTCTCCGGCTGAGCTCTTTCCGTTTCGAATCGCCACGACGCTGCTCACAATTTTTCTTCTTACGCTGCTGCTCTCGATCAAACAAGACTTGCTGACAGGGGGCCTCATCGGCTCATTGTCGCGGCTGTCGGAAACCTACACGAGCATCAATCGGTTCAAGACGCATCTCATACAGAGCGAGAAGCTGGCGTCGCTCGGCGAAGTGGTAGCGCAGGTGGCGAATGTAATCAAAGGGTGCATGTCTTCGATCCGCCAAGCGTCTAACCGTATCGCAGTCCGCCCGGATTCTGAAGCGCGGATTCATTCAATGGCTGGCAAGATCGGCCAGTACGCGCAGCGCACCGACACTCTGGTTGAAAACATGCTCCGGTTTGCGCAGGAAACACCGCTCCGGTTCGAGCCGATCCAACTTAGGCCGCTTATCGAAAGCGCGTTGCAACTCAGCCGGATTACGAAGATTGCCAACTTACACGTGGACCTGACCGAAGAGGGCTCCTGCCCCATGGTCCGTGGCGACTCGAGCCAGTTGTTGCACGTGTTCCTGCAAATCATCGCCAACGCCGTAGACGCGTTGGAAGGCAGAGACGGCGGCGCCCTCGAAATATTTATCCGCTCGTCGCCAACGCAAGCGAGGATTGAGTTCGTGGATTCCGGGCCGGGAGTCAAAGACCCCGAGCGGGTGTTCGACCCTTTCTACACAACCAAGGCCGTCGGAAAGGGAACCGGCCTGGGCCTCAGCACTTGCTACGGCATCGTTCATCAACATGCGGGCGAAATCTCTTGCCGCAACCTGCCTGAGGGAGGTGCAGTGTTCTCGATTCAACTTCCGGCGATAGCGGACAATCAACAAGCGGATGACGGGCATGCCATGGCGATGGAGGATGCGCGATGAACCTGCGTTCCCGCCAGAAGATGTTGACGGTGCTCGCGCCTTGCGTTTTGGGGGTTCATTTGGCGATCGCGGCGATTGCCAGGCCTTCGTTCGCGCTAATGATCTTCGATGATGCGCTTCCTTGCGCAACACTCGTCATAGCCATTCTTGCGGCTACCCACAACTCCAGGCGAAAAGTGGGCATTCTGCCGCTGTTCTGGAAACTGATGACCGCGGGCCTGTTCATGATGCTGGCATCGCAAATCTTCTGGTTTTACTTCGATTATAAGCGGCAGCTTTCGACCCCGAGCCCGGTGGTTGGCGATTCATTTTTTCTGCTCGCTCACGTTTTCTTTCTTTCGGCCTTCGCCTTGCGTCCCCATTCCGCCAGTGCTGGCCGCGATCTTCGTATCCGGCGCCTCGACTTCGCGCTTCTGACGGTGTGGTGGCTGGCGTTATACGGCTACTTCTGCTTGCCGTGGATCCATGTGTTGCACGATCTGTCGCGCTACAATCCAAGTTTTTACGTCCTGGCGTTCCTGCAGCATCTTGCCATTATCAGTGCGCTTGTGTTTCTCTGTGTGCGTAATCCGGGACCCTGGCGCCGGTTCTACGGTCAGTGCACTTGCGCGTTTGTTCTGGTTGCCATGGGCAATCTGGCCGTCAGGGGCATTGACAGAGGTCTGTACTACGCCGGCGGTATTTTCGACACGCCGTTTCTACTTTCACTCGTTTGCTTCGTGTTCATTGCCTCTTTCGGAGGCTCGCTTGAGCCCAGGGACGACGCAACGCCAAATCGCGAGCTGATTCAGGGGGTTTGGACCTCGCGGATTGCAATGCTGGCGACTCTGTCCATTCCCGTAATTGCGGCGCTAGGGCTATTTGCAAGAAATACGCCATCGGCTGTTGAGCTGTTCCGGCTGCGATTGGTATTTGGTGCCATGTTTTTGTTGGGGGTGTTGGTCTACGGGAAGCTGAGCCTGCTAGCACGCGAACTTGTGCGGCTGGTGCACCTTACACACGACTCTATCGAAAATCTCAAATCCGTCGAGGAGCAGGTGTCGCATTCGCAGAAACTCGCTGCGCTTGGACGGCTCGCGGCCGGCGCCGCTCATGAAATCAGCAACCCGCTCACCGCGATTCTTGGCTACGCCGAACTGCTGGTCGATATTCCCATGCTGTCGCAAGAAGACCGCGTCAGCGCAAAGTCGATTCAGCAGCAGGTTCACCGTGCGCAGGCCGCTGTGGTTAGTCTCCGCAATACCCTGAGGCGAAACTCTCCGGTTGCTACGCTCGTCGATAAAAACACCACTTCCTGATACATTCCATTCGCGACAATATGTCCAGGCTGCTCCTACTTGTGCTTGAGTTCTCGGCCATTTTCGTGGTGCTTCCGTTGCTTGTTTACTATCGTGTGGTTCCGAATGCGCCCATACCGTACCTGGTCTTGGCCGGCTTTTGTGCATTTGTGTTTTTGCGCCACGACCGGACGTTTGACCCATCCCGCCTGTTCTCCTGGGGACATGTCGACCCCTTCCTTTTGCCGCTGTTCCTGCGCGATGCCGTTTTCGTGGCGTTCTTGGGAGCGGCCGTCTGGCTCTTTGCGCCGGAGCTCCTTTTTTCTCTGGTGAGAAGAGCACCCCTCTTTTGGGTCCTCATCATGCTGCTATACCCGCTGCTTTCGGTGTATCCGCAGGAACTCCTCTACCGGGCCTTTTTCTTCCATCGCTACCAACCATTGTTCGGTTCGGGATGGGGCATGCTCCTTGCCAGCGCATTCGCTTTCGGTTTCGCACATATCATTCTTGGCAACTGGATATCCGTTGTGCTTTGCCTGATCGGCGGTCTTTGGTTTGCGCTTACCTACCAGCACTCCGGTTCGTTGCTGTTGACCTGCCTTGACCACGCGCTCTTTGGCAACTTCATCTTCACGATCGGTTTGGGGCAGTTCTTCTATCATGGCGAGCGCCGCTGACTTTCGCGTCTCGTGATTTCATCTCCCACAATCGCCGCTACCCCGGTAAAATAGGGACTGCCGAATTTCTCTCCGGCGGAATCGATACTTTTAAAGGCCCGGGTGCGTATCTAAACTAGGAATTCCTTTCCGCCCAAGGAGCTAGCGTCCGAATGGTCACGACACCAAAGCCTGACTTGGCTTCGCTGCGCATTCATGACACCAAGCGCACGAGCACTGGCTCGGGAAAACGCTGGCTTTGGATCGTGCTGGCTCTTATCCTTCTGGTTCTGGTTGCCGCTGCTGCTTCGGCTTTTCTCAACCGCAAGACCGAGGTTCAGGTAGCCAGCTCGATGAAGCCCGCCACGGGCCCGACCGGGGTCCTGAACGCCAGCGGCTATATCACGCCGCGGCGCCGCGCCACCATCGCCGCGAAGATTACCGGCCGCGTTACTGGCGTGTATTTCGACGAGGGCACTCGCGTAAAGGACGGGCAGCTCCTGGCGACTCTTGATGACTCGGACGTTCGCAGGGCGCTCGATTCCGCCAAGGCGGACCGTGATTCCTCGCAAGCCGCCATTGCCGACTATGAAGTGCAGTTGCGCAATGCGGAAATTGCGCTTCGCCGCGCTGAGCAGCTGCAGAAGGAAGGCGTGCAGACGCAGGAGTTTTTGGACAACGCGCGCACTTCGGCGGACAGTCTGCGTGCGAAAATCGTACTGGCGAAGCAACAAGTTGTTGCGGCTGAAGCACGCATCCGCGAGCAGCAACAGGCGGTGGACAATTGCACGATTCGCGCACCGTTCGCGGGCATTGTGGTTTCGAAGGATGCTCAGGTCGGCGAGATGGTGTCACCGGTTTCAGCAGGCGGCGGGTTTACGCGCACCGGTATCGCCACCATCGTGGATTTGCATTCGAACGAAATTGAGGTTGACGTGAGCGAGTCGTATATCGCCAAGGTGCGGAACGATCAGGGGGTCAACGCTGTCTTGGACGCCTATCCGGACTGGACCATTCCCGCCAAGGTTCGCACGGTCATTCCTACCGCCGATAGGCAGAAGGCCACGGTGAAAGTGCGAATTTCGTTCACGGCTCCTGACCATATTCACTTGTTTGACCCGGCGGCCGATCCGCGCATCTTACCGGACATGGGGGTCAAAGTGACTTTCCTCGAAGACACCGACAAGTCGAAAAAACACCAAGACAAGTCCCCGGCCGTGGCTCTTGTGCCGCAAAAAGCTGTCCGACAGGACAATGCCTCGAAGTACGTTTTTTTGGTCAAGGACGGCGTGCTTGAGCGCCGCGCCGTGACCCTGGGATCAGAGCGGGGGTCCGATGTGGAGATTCTCGCGGGTCTTCAACCGGACCAGACGGTTGTCGTGTCTGGTCCTGACACTCTTCGCGACGGCCAGGCCGTCCAGATTAAACAATAGGAGCCGGCAATGGTAAAAGTCGACGGAAACGGTGGAGATTCGAGCCTGATTCAGGTCCGCGACCTAGACAAGACCTACCGACGGGGCGGGGAAGAAATTCACGTTCTCCAAGGCCTCAATCTCGATGTTTCGAAGGGCGAATTCGTGGCATTCATGGGTCCAAGCGGTTCCGGCAAGACGACACTGCTGAATCTGCTCGGCGGCTTGGACGTTCCGACGCGTGGCAGCATTACGGTTGCCGGCGACGAAATCACCCACATGTCGGCTGGGAAGCTCACGGAATGGCGAGCGCGCCACGTGGGATTTATCTTCCAGATGTACAACCTCATTCCCGTGCTCACGGCCTTCCAGAACGTGGAACTGCCGCTGTTGCTCACCAAACTTTCGAAGGCCGAGCGCCGCGCGCACGTTGAAACGGCGCTCTCGATTGTCGGCTTGACGGACCGCATGCAGCATTTCCCGCGGCAGCTCTCCGGCGGACAGGAACAACGCGTCACGATTGCCCGCGCCATCGTCTCCGATCCTACCTTCCTGCTGTGCGACGAGCCCACGGGCGACTTGGACCGCAAAAGCGCCGACGAAGTTATGGGGCTCATCCAAGAGCTTGTCAGCGAGCATCACAAGACGGTTTTGATGGTCACGCACGACCCTCTCGTGGCCTTGCGCGCGCATACCACTTTGCATCTTGATAAGGGACTGTTGGTCGAAGCGGGCAGTTCTCCGCAGGCGGTTAGCGCAGGGGGTGTTGCATGAAATTCAATCGCATTATCCTCGCCAACCTGTTTCGCAAGAAAGTACGCCTGGTTCTCACCATCGGGTCTTTCGCGGTCGCACTTTTTCTCTTCGCGTTTCTTGGCGTGGTTCGAGACGCCTTCAGTCGTGACAACCTCGCCAGCGCGAATCGCCTGATCATTATTAATCGCACGTCCATCATCAATCCGCTCCCACTTTCATATCGGGAAAGGATTCTCCGTATTCCGGGCGTCAAGTCGGTTACTCACAACAACTGGTTTGGCGGTACTTACATCGAAGAGAAGAATTTCTTCCCACAGTTCGTCATTGATCCGGAAAACCAGCGGCAGGTTGTTCCGGAGTTCGTCGTGCCAGATGATCAATGGAAAGCCTTTCTGAGGGACCGTGAAGGTGCCATTGTTGGCGCCCGGACCATGGAGCGCTTCCATTGGAAAGTCGGCGACCGCATTCCCATCAAAACACCCGTGTGGGGTTCATGGGAGTTCAACATTGACGGCGTCTACCATGGCACGCGACCCGGGGACGACGAAACCCAGTTCTGGTTCCAATGGGACTATTTTGAAGAACGTGTTCCGCAGACCTCTAAGGGGCAGATTGGCTGGTACGTGCTAAGGATCGACAATCCGGATGACGCTCCGCGCATCGCCAAGGCCATCGATACCGAATTCGCGAATTCCCCGTACGAAACGAAGACAGAAACCGAGTCTACTTTTGCGGCAGGCTGGGTTAAACAGTTCGGCAACATCAAGTTTTTGATCGTCACCATCGGCGCCGTCGTCTTTTTCACGCTACTTCTTGTGACCGGCAATACCATGGCTATCTCGGTTCGCGAGCGTACCGGCGAGCTTGCCGTGCTGAAAGCCATTGGTTTCTCTGACCGCAAGGTCCTTGGCTTTGTTCTTGGTGAGTCACTGGTGATTGCGGTCGTGGGCGGGCTTCTTGGCCTTGCCCTAGCGCTCGTGGCGGTTCCGCTCCTTAGCCATGCGCTGAGCGGCATTGTGCCCGTTCTCATTCTGTCCCCGACCATCTTGCTCACTGGCTTCGTGGCGGCTCTCTTTGTAGGCTTTATCAGCGGCTTTCTGCCTGGTCTTGGAGCCATGCGAATGCGCGTGGTGAATGCGCTTCGGAGGGTTTGAAATGGTCCCAAAGCTGATTTTCGGTTTACTGATCACGATCGTGGCGATCGCGGCTCTTCTGCTTGTCCTGATCGTAGTTGGCGGAATCATTGCCGGATTGCTCGCTCC
>Ga0207826_1000552_pt1 | contig 10499 bp, 8 predicted proteins | sample LuqExpMetageno80_FD_187837 | JGI IMG/M metagenome (GOLD analysis project Ga0207826, IMG submission 187837) | Tropical forest soil microbial communities from Luquillo Experimental Forest, Puerto Rico - Sample 80 (SPAdes) | ecosystem: Environmental > Terrestrial > Soil > Tropical forest ... | reverse complement strand
CCGTCATTCTTGGGATCCTGAGCGATGGCCTCTTGCAACAGGGCCACGGCCCGCCCGGGATTTCCCTGGCGGAGGAGGTCGAGTCCCTGCTGAGCATAAATTTGTCCCAGGCTGACGTGGGCTTGATTAAGGTTGGGATTCAGGCTCAAGGCCGCCTTGAGGTTCTTGACGGCCTTGTCCTGGTTCCCCTGGGCGCTGTAAGCCAGACCCAGAGAGGAGTAGATCTCGGCGGACTTGGGATTGGCGGCCAGGGCTTGCTGGAAGGACTTGATGGCCTTGTCATAATCCCCGGCGTCAAAATATTTCACCCCCTGCTGGTAGGATAAGTCGCCGGCAGTGGGTGGGGCCGCAGGTTTGGCCCCGGGCTCGGCCGGCGGTGGGGTCTGGGGCTGGCCCGGTAGTTGGGCCGGGGCCCCGGGTGTGACCTTTTTCGTACCCCTGATGATCTCCGGGGCTTTCCCCTGGGCCGGGGCGGCAGCGGGGCACAAAAGCACGCCCACCAGGAACAGAGCCGCCCCAATCAGGAATCCTCGGCGCATACGTGCTCTCCCAGAGAGGAAATCAGAGAAGCCGGGAGTGTCCTGCTTCTCGGTGAAATGCTCCTCAGTCCACCTTCCTCAGGAAGGGCGGGGTGTCCAGGTCGCTCTCCTCGTATTGCAGGTCGGGGTGGACCACATACTTCTTCCCCGGCACTACCCCCAGGGGCGACCGCTTCTCCGTCGTGGCTGCCTCGGTCATCCGGGGGGATTCACTGCCTTTGCGGATAAAGGCCGGAATTTCCAGGTCCTCGGTGACGGGCAATTCCGGAGGCGGTGCATGCCAGACGTCCCGGCTTTTCTCGACGTCAAGGCGGTGGCCGATGCCGGTGGCGATAACCGTGACCTGCATGGCGTCACCCAGGTTGTTGTCGTACACCAGGCCCCACTTGATGAGGGCCTCTTCGTGGGCTTCGGCCTGGACGATGCTGCAGACTTCCCGGAGCTCTTCCAGGGAAAACTCCTCGGAGGTGGTGATGTTGATGAGGATGCCGCGAGCCCCCTTGATGGAGATATCCTCGAGGAGCGGATGAGAAATAGCCCGCTCGGCCGACTCCACGGCCCGGGTGTTGCCGCTGGCGAGGCCGGTGCCCATCAGCGCCATGCCGCCCTCCTTCATGATGGTGCGCACGTCGGCGAAATCCACCTTGATGAAGGCGGGCTTGACAATGAGATCCGAAATGCCCCGGACCGCGGCCCCCAGGACCTCGTTGGCCATGGAAAAAATGTCATTGGTGCGGGAGTTTTTGTTGCCCAGGCAGAACAGCCGGTCGTTGGGGATGGTGATGATGGTGTCGCTCACCCGGCGCAACTCCTCGATCCCCTTGTCCGCCAGGCGCATTTTCATTTTGCCTTCGAACTCAAAGGGCTTGCTCACCACGGCAACGGTGAGGGCGCCCACTTCCCGGCTGATTTCGGCCACCACCGGGGCGCCGCCGGTGCCGGTGCCGCCGCCCATGCCGGCGGCGATGAAAACCATGTCGGCTCCATCCAGCACCTGACGGAGGCGGTCAGCCTCCTCCCGGGTGGCTTCCCGGCCGATCTCGGGATTGCCGCCGGCCCCCAATCCCCGGGTGGAGTTGGGGCCTAACTGAATCTTGATGGGAGCCAGGTTGCGATCGAGTGACATGGCGTCTGAGTTGGCCGCGATAAAATCCACGCCCACCATGTCGGATTTAATCATGTCGTTGATGGCATTGCCGCCGGCGCCACCGATCCCTAAGACTTTAATTTTGGCGGATAATTCAGCGGGGACGAGTTGAATTTTCATGTAATAACCCCCTTGGCAGGTTTACACCACTTCCTGAAACCAGTTTTTAATGCGGGACCAGATACCTGATTTGCCGCCCCGGAAGCCGCCCCGGAAGCCGCCGCGGGATCCCCGGCCGCGGGGACCGCTCTGCCTCCGATAGAAGCCGTACAGCACGAGGCCGACACCGGTGGCGTAGGCCGGGTTGTGAATGACGTCCGTGAGCCCTCCCACCACTTCGGGATATCCCATGCGGACGGGAAGCTGCAGGGTCTCGTCCACCAGGTGTGTCAGGCCCGGCACCAGGGCCGAGCCGCCGGTGATGACGGCCCCGGCCAGCACCGGGTTGCCGGCCCCGGCCCGCTGGACGTCCTTGGCGAGCAAATCCAGGATTTCCTTGAGCCGCATGTCCACGATGTTTGCCAGATCTTTCCTGAGCACGTTGCGGGGCTGACGCCCACCCAGTCCCGGGATTTCAATGGTAGTATTATCATCTTCCAACACGTTCAGGCAACCGCCGTACTCCTTTTTCAGGAATTCGGCATTGTTGAGAGAGGTTTGCAGGCCCACGGCGATGTCGTTGGTGAGATTGTTGCCGCCCACCGGGATGATGGAGTTGTAGCGCAGAGAATTCCCGGAGAAAATGGCCAGGTCGGTGGTGCCGCCGCCGAAGTCGATGAGGGCCACGCCCAGGGCCTTTTCTTCTTCGGTGAGGATGGCTTCGCTGGCGGCCAGGCTCTGCAGCACAAAGCCCTTGCCGCCCTCGCTCACCTCGAGACCCGCCCGGTTGATGCATTTGATGATATTGTTCAGGGCGTTCACCGCGGCCGTGACGATGTGGATCCGGCATTCCAGGCGCATGCCGTGGATGCCCACCGGGTCCTTGATGCCGTCCTGGCCGTCGATGATAAAATCCTGGACGAGGGTGTGAATCACCTCCCGGTCGGAGGGGATGGAGACCATGAGGCGGGCCGATTCAATGACCCGGTCCACTTCCGCCGGGGTCACCTCCCGATCCTTGATGACGATGACGCCCTGGCTGTTGTGTCCCTGGATGTGGGCCCCGGCCACCCCGGTGTAAACGGAGCCGATGGTGCAGTTGGCCATGATCTCCGCTTCCTCGACGGCCCGTCTTATGGAGCGCACGGTGTTCTCGATGTTGACCACCACGCCCTTGCGCAGGCCGCCCTGGGTGGGGGCGGTGCCCACGCCCACGATCTCCACCTGCTGATCCCGGATTTCGCCCACCACCGCACAGACCTTCGTGGTGCCGATATCTAAACCAACAATGATTTCCTGGGTCACGAATATTTTCCTGGTTTCTTTCTTTCTATGATCAGTTAGCCGCTTCCATCTCCCGGAGCGATAAGATCAGGCGTTGGGAATTCTCCAGGTTGATACGGGCGGTGCGGGTCAGATAGCCGCGCTGGGCCAAAAGGGGCCAGACTTTGATCAGGTTCTGGATCTTTTCGGGGAGATCGGTGGAACCCAGATAAAAAGCGGTCTTGAGCCCGCTGAGATACAGGGTGAAACCCCGCTCCGGGTCAACATTGATTTCGGCCACATAGCTGCTTTTTAAAGGCCCCGCGGTGTTCTGCAGCAGTTCCAGAAGCTCCAGGGCCTGGCTGACCACCGTGGAGGGAGAGCTTTGCCCGGCGGGGAACTGCTCTCGGCTCAGACCGGTAATGACTGGAAAATCAAGGGGATCCGAGGGAGAGGAGGGCTTGAACAGGGAGCCGCTCCGATCTATGTAGTACAGGTCTTCCAACTGGACCAGGGCCAGGGGGGTCCGTTCCGTGAGGCGCAGGGTAATATGATTCGGCCAGTGGCGTTCCAGTTCTGCTTTGGCAATCCAGGGATGAGTCTGCAGGGCTTGCTCCACCAGGGCTGGCTTCAGGGCCAGGAGGTTTGTCCGGGAGTCCAGATGGGCCATTTCCAGGATTTGATTGCGGTTGAACCTATGGGTTCCGGTAATTTCAATGTTGTTGATATCTTTAATGCAAAAGACCGACCAGGTCAAGAGTTGATAATAGAGGACCACCAGTCCCAGGCTAATCCCGGCCAACCCCGCCAGTCCCAGGGTGAACCAGAGGATTCCCGGCCACACCCGGAGACTCTCCCGCCGCCGGCGCATGGCGTTGCGAGACTGGCCCCGGCCCAGGAGGCTTTGCTTCTTCCGGGCCGGCTTCTGAGGAATCAGACGCGAAGGGCGCGGCGCACGCGGCATTTAGTCTCTCCTGAGGATTGGCTGTGGTGCGAGGGAGAACTGTAACCCAGGCGCTTCAGCAGTTCCTCCCCCACCTTCCAGATATCCCCGGCTCCCAGGGTGAGGAGAATATCACCGGGACACAGACGCTCCAGGAGCATCTCCGTGAGCGTTTCATGGTCTCTCGCAAAAGTAACCGAAGGGTGCCCCTGCCGTTTGATTCCCTGGAAAATATCCAGGCCGGAGATATCAGGCCGCGGCGGTTCCCCGGCGCTGTAGATTTCCGTAATAAATACTTCCTGAGCCTCCCCAAAAACCGGGAAAAATTCGGGGAGCAGAGCCTTGGTACGGCTGTAGCGGTGGGGCTGGAAGGCCACCACCAGGCGACGTTCCGGAAAGGCCTGGGCCAGGGCGGCAAGCGTCGCGCCAATCTCGGTGGGGTGATGGCCGTAATCGTCCACCACCAGGATACCCCCGGCCTCCCCCTTCACCTGGCACCGCCGGTGAATCTGTCCCAGGGTGGCCAAACCCTGCTGCCAGGCGGCAAAGGGAAGCGACAGCAGCGAGCCCACGGCGCAGGCAGCCAGGGAATTAAGTACATAATGCCTGCCCGCCAGAGGCAGCCGGATCGTTCCCAGCGGCCGCCCGTCCTGCCAAAGACGGTAACGGCAGCCCAGGCCTTTCACCAGGATATCGGTGGCCGTGAAATTGGTGCCGGGGGAAAGACTATAGGTGCTTAGCCGTTGGGGTAGGCCCTTGAGCAGCGGGGGCAGGTAGGGGTCGTCCCCCCAGGCCACGATCCGGGCCTCCGGGGGAAGTCCCGCGAGATAACGGGCAAAGGTCTCCCGGATGTGATCCAGATCCCGGTAAAAATCCAGGTGCTCCCGGTCGAGATTGGTGATCACCGCCACCTGGGGGGCCAGATAGAGAAAAGAGGCGTCGCTTTCATCGGCCTCGGCGACAAAATAGTCCCCCCGGCCCAAAACCGCGTTGCTGCCGAGGTTGTCCCAGAGGGCTCCCACCAGGATGGAAGGGTCGAGGCCCCCGGCTCTTAAGACCGCGGCCGTCATGGCGGTGGTGGAGGTCTTGCCGTGGGCCCCGGTGATAGCCACCTGGGTGTGCCCCTCCATGAGGTGGGCTTGCATCTCCCCCCGGCGCAGGATGGTGCGCCCCAGGGCCCGGGCCGCGGCCAACTCCGGGTTGTCTTCCTTCACCGCGGTGGTGTGCACCACTACCTGGGCAGACCCCAGGTGCTCGGGGCGATGCCCCTGGTGGACCCGCACGCCCAGGTCCGCAAGACGCGAGAGTATAGGGCCGCTGCTGAGGTCCGAGCCGCTCACCTGGTGACCCTTACGGACCAGGAGTTCAGCCAGGCCGCTCATGCCAATGCCGCCAACGCCGATGAAGTGGTAGGAAGTTATTGTAGCCATGTTAAAGGGATTATGGCGGGCAGTGCCCGCCCTACATTTCATAAGATTATGATATGATTTAATTAGCTCTATCTTGTATTTCCTCAAATTGTTTTCGGGTTATAAAAGTGCCGAATTACCAAACCCGTATGCCCAGATCAGCCCAAAGCTTAACAGGGTTTTTATAAACTACGGATGAACTGATAATATAAGTGCATGTTACAGGCTTAAAGGCCTCCTTGTCTTCTACGGTTGGATCAATTTTGTCTTCAACTACTAAATAACCAAATGCAATACTATCTCTTGATAAAACAATAATATCTACGTCCTTGTTCTGAGTATATCTGAATCTACCTTGTTTATCTTGAAATCTACCTTTGTCTATATAATCGATTAAAGCTTGTTCTGTAGGAAATCTTCTTTATTGGTTCCGTAGATAATAATCTTTTCACTCATTTTCCAGAACCATTAACTTGATCGCTTAAAAAAATAAACGTAGGGTGGGCTCTGCCCACCAATTCTATTCGCCGAAATCATCGCCAGAAAATGTAGGGTGCGCACTGCGCACCATTTCTTTTATATTACTCGCCAAATATATCATTTTGGTGAAACAATATCCCTTCGCCCCAATTGTCTGAATAAAAACCCTGTTTAACAAAGCGGTGGAAGGTGGAATAGGGCCAGTCCTTAACCCGTTGTACCAGCCTGTGTTTCATTGGATTATAATGGATATAATCTAAATGCTTTTGAAAATCTTCTTCATCTCGAATGGCGTGTTCCCAGAAACGACGTTGCCAGACAGTAGTTTCCCGCCGCTTAATCCTCGAAGGATTGATGACCTCTTCTTGTGGTAACCCTTTCTGGATTTCCTTGGAAAAACGTGCCTTGATTAAGCCCCACCGTTTCCCATAATCAACATCGCCCTCTGGTAATGTCCACAGCGCATGGAGATGATCCGGCAACAAGACTAGCGCCTCCAGGGAAAAAGGATATTGGTATTGTATCTGTTTTATGCCATTTATCAGGGAGTTGATATTTTCCTTCAGGCTAAAAAGTTGCCTTCGACCATATGTTATAACGGTGAAAAAATAGGATCCGCATGGATTTCCTACCCTTACGTAGCGGGGCAGATCTTTTCCCGAATAAGGATGCTTGTTGGTCGGTGAGCGATGCGCTCCCTACATGTTAGCTGGGTAAGACGAAGGTGAATCAAGCCAAGTCCCCACTTTGTATAAGCTCCAGGCAGCCCTCCACGATCTCCCTGGCGGCATGGGGCTTGGCCAGGCGCGCGCTCGCGACCTCCATCTCCTGAAGGCGTTCCGGCTGCGCCAGAAATTGTTTTATCCTATCAGCCAAAACCTCTCCTGTAAAATGTTTATTTAAGATGAGGTATGCTGCCCCGGCATTTTCAAGAAAACGGGCATTGGCTTCCTGGTGGTTGTTGGCCGCAAAAGGGTAGGGGACCAGGAGCGCGGTCCGGCCCCGGGCGGTGAGTTCGGCCAAGGTGGAGGCCCCGGCCCGGCACACCAGAAGATGCGCCCGGGCCATCCAGGCGGCCACTTCTGGAGTGAAGGCCGCCACCTCCGCGGCAAACCCCGCTTCCTGATAACCTTGCTGCACCAGGTCCAGGTCGGCCTCGCCCGTAAGGTGCAGAAATTTCAGGCGATGGCGGTAATCGGCCAGAAAGGGGAAGGCTTTTATGACCTCCACGTTCAGGTGGTGAGCCCCCTGGCTCCCCCCCATGATGAGCACGGTGAACGGGGTTTCAGGCCGGGGGGGGGCGGGCTCGAAAAATTCCCGGCGGATGGGATTGCCCGTCCACAGGCTTTTTTCTTTGGCAAAATAGCCCTCTTCCTCGGGGAAGGACAGGAAAACCCGGCGGGCCACCCGGCCCAGCAAGCGATTGGTAAGGCCGGGGATGGCATTCTGCTCGTGAATGGCCAGAGGCACCCCCAAACTCCAGGCCGCCACCCCCACCGGACCGGAAGCATGGCCGCCCACCCCCAGGACCAGGTCGGGCTGCAGTTTTTTCAAGCGATTGCGGGCCGACAGGATGTGCCCCGGGACCCCGCCCCAGGCTTTAAGGCGGGCAAAGAGGCCCATGCCCTTGACGGCACGGCTGGCCACGGCTTCCCAGGGGAGCTGATATTTTTCCAGGATCTGGATGGTTACCGGCTTGGGGGTGGTGAGAAAAAGGACCTCGGCGTGGTGACCCTCCCGAAACTCCTGGGCCACAGCGATACCCGGAAACAGGTGACCGCCGGTGCCGCCGCCCACAATCACCACCCTGGGATGCATGGCTTACCCTCTCACGGGGTCTGGCGGGGAATGGGGGCCCCGGCCTTTGAGGCCCCGCCCCTTCCGGGACAGTAAAAAATGGCTCGGGTATTGCCGAAATCAATTGCCGATAACCATACTCAAGCCGAGGAAAAAGCGGCAGCAACACTCCACCCTCTGAGAGCGGGGCCGGTCGTAAAAACACAGCAGCCCTTCAGGCTCCCTGGTTTCCTCAGCCAGAAAGTTATGCCAGCTCTCGAGGGCAGCAGCCCTCTGAAGGCTTTCCGGAGTTGCCGGGAGAGCCACGGCCTCAGGCGCAGGCCCCGGGGTGGGTTCCGCCGGAGGCTGAAAAAACCCGCTGCTCAGGGCACCGGAGGAGCCCGTCGCCGTGATGCCCTGAGCCAGGAGCCAGGGCAGGCGGTCAGAAGAAGCCAGGGCCAGCGGCCCCAAAACAACCCGCCGGCGGCGGTGGGTGCGGCTGGTGAACAGCTCCCGAATCTTTTCCCGGATGGATCCCTCGCCCTTTAAAATGGCATATCCCATGGCAGTCTCCCCCTCTGCCCGAGGTGCGCCCGGTGACCCTTCGGGGGCCTTGTTCCCAGGCGTTTTCTTGTGAAGGAGGTTGACCCTCCGTAAGTTTCAAGCAGCCGGGCTGGCCGAGCCGCTTGGTTTCAGGGTCTGGCTGCCGTTGGCCGTGGTCTGCGGCCGTTTTATTTGACTGCTGATATTGAGTAAGATGCCCACCGCCAGGAGATTGACCAACAAACAAGAGCCGCCGTAGCTCAGGAAGGGGAGAGAAAGTCCCTTGGTGGGGAGAATGCCAGTCACCACGCCCATATTGATGCAGGCGGGCAGGCCGATACACAGGGTCAGGCCCAGGGCCAGATACGAACCAAAGGTATCCGGAGCCCTCAAGGCCACCAGTAAACCCCGATACACCAACAGCGTAAACAGGGCCAGGACGACCATGAACCCGATAAAGCCCAGTTCCTCGCTGAAGATGGAGAGGATGAAATCCGTGTGAGCGTCGGGAAGGTAAAAGAGCTTGGCCCGGCTCTGGCCGGGGCCCATGCCCCAGAAACCCCCGGAGCCGATGGCCAGAAGGGATTGCTTCAGTTGATAGCCCACATCCTGGCCATATTTCCAGGGATCGAGGAAGGACAGGATGCGGGAAAACTTTTTGGGGTCCTTAAGGACCATGACTACCGCCAGAGGGACCGCCAGACAGAAAGAAAACAGGATGTAGGTGAAACGCGTCCCCCCCACCAGGAGCATGATGAAGACGATGCCGGCCAGGGTGAGGGCGGTGCCGAAATCCGGCTCTTTGCCGATCAAGGCGATGAACAAGCCGGCGACCAGCATGTGGGGCAGAAAACCGATGGCAAAGTATTTCATCTTGTCCTGTTTGCGCGTCAGGGAATAGGCCAGGAAAATCACCATGGCCAGCTTGGCGAATTCCGAAGGCTGCAGAGTCAGGGGGCCCAGACGCACCCAGCGGGCGGCGCCCCGGACCTTGGTGCCGAGATAAGGGACGAAAACCAGCAGGAGGCCGATCAAGGCCACAAACAGGAACCAGTAGGCCCAATCCTTATAGCGGTGGTAATCGATGGAACGGCCCAGGGCAAGGACGGCCACGCCAACCAGGGCATACACGGTCTGGCGCTTCACAAAGAAATACGGGTCCTGGTACTGGGCACCGGCCATCACGGTGGAGGAGATGAAGACCATGGTGAGCCCCAGGGACACCAGGGCTATGGCGCTCGCCAGCAGGGCGTAATCGTGGTGGGAGTTTAAGGTCAGATCAATTTTGGTCAGCATGCCCCCTCTCCTTTACCGCTTTCTGGAAAGTCTCACCCCGGTGGGCGTAGTCCCGGAACATGTCAAAACTGGCGCAGGCCGGGGACAGGAGCACCACTTCCCCCGGGCTGGCGAGGCCCGCGGCGCGCGCCACCGCCTCGGCCATGTCAGAGGCGAGGTAGGCCGGGGCCAGGCCCTCCCAAACCCGGGCCAGGCGCTCTTTGGTCTCCCCCAACAGGACCAGGGCCTTGACCCGCTGCGCTATGAGGCCGTTTAACAGGCTGAAATCGCTGTCCTTGTCCCGGCCCCCGGCGATGAGGACGATGGGCCGGTCAAAGGATGTGAGGGATCGGGCCACGGCGCCCACGTTGGTGCCCTTGGAGTCGTCGTAGAAATCCACGCCGGCGTTGGTGGCCACCCATTCCAGGCGGTGGGGGAGACCGGCGAACGCGGCCAGCACTTCGCGGCAGGCCAGGGCCTTGGCTCCAGACGTGAGCGCCAGCAGCAGGGCCGCCATGATATTTTCCAGGTTATGGGTCCCCTGAAGGCGTATCTCGGCCAGGGGAAAATCGCTCTCCAGGGCCGGCGCCAAGCAAATTTTGATGGCCCCGTCCGCCAGCCAGGCCCCCTCGCTCAAGGGCTCAGAGGCCGAGAAATAAAAAACCTGCCCCAGCCCCTGACCCAGGGGACGCACCAGGGGATCGTCGAAGTTGAGCACCTTGGTTTCTTCGGCAGCCATGGCCGCAAACAGACTGGCCTTCGAGGCGGCATAGGCGGCGTAGTCCGCATAGCGGTCCAGGTGGTCCGGGGTAATGTTCAGCAGGGCGGCTGACTGGGGGTGGAAGTGGAGCGCGGTGTCCAGCTGGAAGCTGCTGATCTCCAGCACCAGGTAGTCCGCCCGGCGCTGCTGCCCGAGCAGAGCCACCAGCGGGGTGCCGATGTTGCCCCCCACCAGGGCCTTAATGCCGCTGGCCGCCAGGAATTTCCCCACCAGGGTGGTGGTGGTGGTCTTGCCATTGGTGCCG
>Ga0207826_1000549_pt1 | contig 10529 bp, 10 predicted proteins | sample LuqExpMetageno80_FD_187837 | JGI IMG/M metagenome (GOLD analysis project Ga0207826, IMG submission 187837) | Tropical forest soil microbial communities from Luquillo Experimental Forest, Puerto Rico - Sample 80 (SPAdes) | ecosystem: Environmental > Terrestrial > Soil > Tropical forest ... | reverse complement strand
TTGGTCCGACCATCGTGTCGCCATGCTATGGATCACGGCCACCGCCTCTTCGCAGGTTCGGCAGCCGTGTTCGCCGCTTTTCGGTTTGCGGACGCGAAGCTCAGAGTGCTGGCCACCTCGCCAATGGATGGTGAGAACGACCTCGCGCGAGCTCTCGTGATAGTCCGCGATGATGTCGACAATGAGTGCGCGCAGAAGCTGCTGGCGTGATCGCATCGTCACGCCCGCGGCATTCCATGCGGTTTCGAGGTCTTCCGCGAGTCCCGAAAAATCGGGCGTTGTCGCGCTGGGGATCGACTGCTCCAGCGCTGCCAATCGAGCCTCACAGGCTTGCACGCGTTGCAGCGTCGCCTCCCAGCTCTTCTCGAGCTGCGCGGCGATGAGCCGATTTTCCGGATCGCAGGCGGCGTAGCGTCGCTCAGCGAGAGAGGCCTCGTAGCGGGCCTGTTGCAGCTCCATCTCGACGATACGCCGTTGCTCGCTTTGCATCTCTACGTACCTTTGTTCAGCATGCAGCGCCGCTTCAATGGCGATCGGCTCGAGAGCTCGGAACACCTCGCGTGCGATCGCAGCGTCCACCCGCTTGGCTCCGAAAATCAGGCACCTCGGGCGGCCCAACATCTGATTGGGGCTCTCACAACGATACACGGGTTGACCGGGTGCCCGTCCAGAGTAGGCGACTTTCAGTCGGTGCCCGCAGCGGCTGCAGAGCAGTAATCCGGGCAGCAGGGCACGGCCACCGCGTGCGGACTTCACCCCGTCTGCCTTGCCGTACGCGTTCGCCGCAAGTAACTTTTGATTACGCTCGAACTCGCTCCACGCGATATAGCTCTCGTGGTGATCCTTGATAAGAACTTCCCATTGACCGAAAGGCTTTTGATGGTGGTACGTCTTGCGTACACGTCCATCGACGAGTGTGGTGCGATGCTCGGTCTTTCCGTAGATGTAGGCACCTGCGTAGAAAGGGTTCTTAAAGTATCCCGATCACGCTGCGATAGCGGATCGGCGTCCAATCGAAACTCACCCAGGTCTTGCCATCTGACGGCCGTGGGAAGTGCATCTTCTCGGCTGCAAGCGACAGCAGTACTTGGCGCGCACTACCGAGCTGACGGAAGCGCGCGAAGACCAGGCGAATTGCTTCTTGTACTCGTACGTTCGGATCCAGACCGAGGCCCATCTCGGGATGCCAGATGTAGCCAATCGGAACGCTGATGCGCAGTTCCCCACGTCGGGCTTTGGCGCGGGCGGCATCGAGCATGCGAGCACGGATTACACCGAGCTCGAACTCGCTGATGCTTCCCTTCATACCAAGCAACAAGCGGTCGTTGGGTCGACACGGATCGTAGACGCCGTCCGTGTCGATGACCCGCGCTCCGACCAGGCCGCACAGCTCGAGCAGGTGATGCCAATCGCGGCCGTTACGCGCCAACCGCGAGGCGTCGAGGCAAAGTACGGCACCCACTTCTCCGGCGCAGACGGCGGCAACCAATCGATCAAAGCCGGGTCTGGCCACGGTACCGCTTGCCGAACGTCCAAGGTCGTCCTCGATCACTTCGATGTTGGCGAAGCCGTGCCGTCGCGCCACTTCGGACAGATCGTATTGCCGGCGTTGGCTCTCGAGGTTCGTTAATACTTGCGATGGCGTGGACTGCCGGACATACACCACGGCCTTACGCCTCAGGATCACCGCCGGGAGCATCTCAACGCTCATCGTTGTTCTCCTCGACCGCGACCCCACTCGGGCGTACTCCTCAGGGCGGCGACAACGTTCGGGTCCTTTATGCTGCTCGCTTAGTCCAACCCGTGTTTTCGCAGCAAAACTCGTGTGTCAGCGGGCAGGCCGGCTGGGATAGGGGAATATTGGAAGTTATCGTCGACCAGTCAGGTCAACCTTGGACCTATAATGGCATTACCATAAGCGAACTCATCACGATTGGCCGGAATGACCTTGGACTGTCTTGCATTGATCCTGTTACTAAGAAAGACCGCTGTAAGGGGACGGAGCAAACTTATGGGGCTGGAAATTTCGACGACCGTTTTTCTTTCTGCAGCCCAGTCTGCACGAACCCTACAAACGGAGAGACGGATTCGACTCAAGTACTGTATTACAACGGAGTTCCTGTGCAGGTAGCGAACACCTTGGTCTACAAGTGCGCTTCAATCACATGGAACGGGCAGTGACGGACGATGATACGGGTACTGATTGCTTTCTTGGTCTTGTTTACCTACTCTGACGTTCGGCTACGTCCCGAATCGAGAGAGCAAGAGGCGACTCCCAATCGACATCCAAACTATGTCGCGAAGGACGTTGGAGCCCTTGATGCACTCGTTCGCCTTGGAGCGCTTTATAACCAGCCAATTGGAATCATATGCCGTGATTCAGAGATCGTGTCGCGAAAGGTGAGCCTCACCGTCGCGGAAGCGAGCGTTGAGGAGTCGATGCGGGCGGTGATGAACCTATTGCCTGAATATGAGTGGAGCGAAGATAATGGAGTTTTTGTAGTCCGACCCAAAGTACTGCCGCGCCAAACGGAGGAAATGCTGAACGTTATCATTCCCCACATTTTTGCCGAGAACATAGACATGGATGGCCTAAGCTCCCGTCTCTGGATGGAGTTACAGGTGCAAGTGGATCCGGAAAGTCGGTCCAGGGGTTTCTTACTGCACGGCCATCTGCAGAACTATTACGAACTCGGGAAAGTAGATCTCACAAATGTTCGAATTGACGAGGTACTCAACGAAATCGTGCGAAGAAGGAAGATTGCTGCATGGGTTATGCTTCCGCCGCCGGATTCGATCAAGGGTGCGTCGCGAGAGAGACTCTGGGGAATTGTCACGTATGCACAACCTCCTCGGCCGCTCAGTGAACTTTGCTGTCTGCAGTTGCAGGACTTGTACTAACAATCAAATGAAGGAAAAGGATGACGACCGCGCGCATTGGTAGGTCATGGCGCAGCGCCACTCAGCGGCGGCCCTGGGCGATGGGACCCCCTTTCAAACCGTGCAGGCCGTTTTCCGGCACACGGCTTACCGATGATCTTCTAGGTGTGGCTTGCGTCGGATAGCACACGGTGCCCCTGAGCCGATGGAGACCCATACGATAAAGTTGAGAGCCGGTAAAAGATGGACGCTTCGTGGGCCGCTGTCCGCCCCGCCGGCGCTGCCAGCGACGAAGTCTCAGCATCACGTAGGAATCCATCTGATTGAACTCCCGGTCGGCGTTGCCCGTCCGGAAGTAGTTCCCCCAGCCGCGAATGACGGGAGTCAGTTCCGCAATAAGTTGCTTCACATCTTTCCCGCTTTGCCGCTTGCTGGCGATCTCTCGAATGCGCGCTCGGAGTTTCTTCGTTGCCTTGGGACTTGGCCACCGTTGCAGAAAATGCCAACGGGGGTTGCGTTGGATGCTCCGTCTCTTGCGAATCGTGCATCCCAGGAATACGAAGCCCTCCTTACCGCGTCGCAAGTCCACCAACCGCGTCTTCGCTGGATGCAGCGTTAATCCGAGCCGGTCCATCATCAGCCCGATCCGCCGGAGCGCTTCCCTAGCCGCCGATTCCGTGCGGCACATGGCCACGAAATCATCGGCGTATCGGATCAGTTTTCCCAGGTGGCCACACCGCGCCTCCCAGCTGCGATCAGACGTATGGATATTTGGTTACTCTGAACTACACGATCAGAGACCAATTGCCTGCTCTTCTCCCTTCCGGCGCTCTCGTAAATGAAGATTGGACCACGGGCGCGGTGAACGATTACGCTGGAACCAACTGGAGACAATCAATCGCAACTGGGCAGAGCTATCCGAGTTCTGCGTTTGCCGATACGATTGGGGGCGAAAACTTGGGCCTGCCTCCTACACCCGTGCCGACTTGCGACGGGAATAACACAGCCGTGCAACACTGGGGCCAGGAGTTCCGTGTCGGGAGCGTAGCGAGTGGGTTTGGAAGGCGAATTCAGACGGACACGTTGCAAAAGTACATTGGGCATGCCGCCCATGTAGAAATTAAGTCTCCGGCGCCTTGAGCTAGGAGGTCCAGAGATGCAATTTAGTAGAATGCTCCGAGCCTCAACGATCATCTCTGCATTAACCGCTTTTTGTGCGCATGCGACGCTAGTTCCAACATTGAACATAGACAAACTAGCCGACGAAGCGACTTTAATCGTTGTTGGTCAAATCACATTAGTACGAGAAGTGGGAAAGACAACTGTACCGTTCGGAGATGAGTCGGTGTCAGCGCGAGAGATGACAGCGGAGCTCCGTGAGGACAAGATTCTTAAGGGCGTTCCGCACCCTTCTGGTTCCGTGGAATTCTATTTCACTCTTCCAGAAAAATTTATCGGCTGGAGGTCAATTTCGCCCCTAAGCTATCGAATTTTTTTCCTCGTGGATTCTTCGAAGGGACTCCGGCTCGAAAGCCCATATTATCCGTCCCTTGTAGCCGTCCCCGACGCTCCCGTGCACGAAGGCACTGTGATCGAACGAGTTATCGAGGAACTGGCCGCAGTTGTAGAATCAGCGAAAGCTCCTCTTGAGAATAGACGGGAAGCAGTTTTCGCCTTAGACAGCAGCGGGAATCCAGAGGCAATTCAGGCGTTGATGCGGGTCGCGGAGGTCAAGGACGTCAGTCTTCGCCTATCTGTGGCCGCAGCGCTCCTCGAGCACAACGACATATCCGCGCTTCCGTTTGCTGAGGACATGTTGCTGAAACCGAGTCCCTCCATTCCTCCGTACCTTCTTCACAACCTGTCCTACGCGATTCACGAGGGTGTGAAAGATGATCGGGCTGTGCCCGCATTGGCGAGACTGCTGCGAGCGGGGAGCGCTGAGACACGCCGCGCCGCCGCCTCGGCGCTCAAAAATGTGGGGACAACCTCTTGTATTGAACCGTTATTATCGGCGTTGCTCGATTCGGATTCCGAGGTTCGCTTCGAGAGTGTCGTTGGCCTAGCCGAGATCACTGGTCAACCGGATTGGCGACCCAATGCCGAAGACTTTGCGTCAGATCAAAATAAGTATGTCGACTATTGGCGGGGATGGGGAAAATCGAGATAACGGTGAGGGTTTTGTCTGCTCGGGCGCACTGGGAGTTCACCCTGAACCGTGTCAAACACGAAAATATTCTGCCGCTTGTCTTTACCTGAATTGTCCCTGTCTGATCGTTCGCCCACATGCTGCGCAGGTCGGCCTCAAGCTGTTGCTGCCGCTTTGGACCCCCGCGGCGTAGTGCCTCTCTCTCACCTTTACGGATGAGTGCCCCAGCAAAACCGAAATCCGGCTCGAGAGGCACACCGGCCAAGAGGCACTCAACAGGGAATGTGTCGCGGAAGCAGTCTAGGCCGCCAAGGGAATGCTGAAAGCCGCACGCCTGGTGCGATCCGGGCCCCCGGCACCATCGATACTGCCACGCCCTACAAAATCCCACGTCCCTGAAGCTAGGTAGTGTTCCCCGCTCGGGGTAAGCGTGATTTTTTCGATGTGCTTGGCGAATATCGCTCTCGTTTGCGCGGTGTCAGAGTTGGCGATCTCGCGAATGTCCCGCATGTGGTGAACGACAAAGCTGCGAATGTCGCGCAGTTTGACCCGCAAGGAATCGGGTCTAGATTCTAGAAGTCTCGCGGTTATTTCGCCTATCTCGCGCTCACGGGCAACGAGAGCAGCCCGCAGCGCAGCCGAAAAATCTCCCTGCGCGATAGCTTGGGTGAGATTGGCAACCTCGCGTTCCAACTCGTCCTTGCGCTTGCTCAACTGGTTCAATTCCCCACCTAAGTCATCCAAGGCTTTTAGTACGGCACTCTCGAAATTATCGAGAACGTACTCGACCGCTTCGGGACGCATTACCTGCTCTCCCAGGCCGCTGAGTAATTTGCCTTCCAGGGCCTGACGGAATACACGCACGTTATTCTTGCAAACGGTCTCGCCACGATAGGCATTCTGTGGGCAGCCGTAGACGACATCACCTCGTCCGCGCCAGCGGCCTGAAACGATTGTGATGTTGGCGCCACACTCGCTGCACTTTAGCAACCCGGAGAACAGGTAGGGCGAACTAGCGGAGCGCCCCCGCATTCCACCTTTCCTCCCAATCTCGCCATAGACTTGCTTCACAGTTTCGATGCGGGCTTGCACCGAAGCCCAAAGCTCCTCGGATACGATCCGTTGCTCCTGGTCCTCTCGGACCACCCATTTCTCAGAGGCCATTCGTTTGTAGATGCGCTTGCCTGACTTGGACCGCACTTTGACTGTCTTGCCCCAAATAACTCGCCCACGGTAGCGTTCATTTCTGAGGATTGTGCGAATGGAGGACGGACACCACGACCGAGAGATTCTTCCCTTCTGCGGCTGTGGGGATACGACACCCTCAGCGTTCAGTTGCTTCGCGATCCGTTGGAGACTATTCCCGCCGGCATACATCTCGAAGATTCTTCGCACGATGGCTGCCTGATCCTGCCGTACCTCGAGACGGACGCCGGTGATTATTGGCCTTCCGTGCTGGTCAACATGCGACGCATCCTCGATCGGCAAATTGTGGTACCCAAAGCACCGGCCGCCAGTGTGAAAGCCGGTCAAGGCCCTGCCCTCCACACCCCGGCGTGTTTTCTTGGCCAACTCCCGGATATAGAGGCTGTCCACAATCCCGTGTGTAGCGAGCAGCACCTCTGCCTGTTCCGACTCCGTGTCGATCCCCTGCGAAACAAATATCAGTCGGACTCCCGCGAAACGCAGCTCATCGTGAATTGTGAAGGAGTCCTTCAGAGTACGGCTTATGCGCGAAGTATCGTCACAAAGTACAGCATCGAATGGCTTTTCCTTGCTGGTGGCAGCCGCGAGCATTCCACGCAAGCCACGGCGGTCGTCTGTCGCACCCGACACCGCCTCATCGCTATAGATATGAGAATCGAGGACAGACCATCCGCGCCGTTCTGCGTGCTCGCGACATTTTCGAACCTGGTCCTCGATGCTTAACGGGCTTTGCTTCTCACTCGAAAATCTTGCGTACACAGCGCAGCGGAGTACCAGGCTCACAGGACCCCCTCGGCTGACAGTGATTCCTTCGAAGGGGAATGTGGCACATTCCTGGTCACGATGGCAACCCGATTTTCGCCACTGCTCTCCATAAGGTATGCCTTCACGAGCGCGGGGATCACCACCGCGTCGAGGAACTCCTTGAGGGCAGGGTGCAATTGCGAGCCTCGCGCCGCCCTCTTAACGTCGAACTGGAGTACCGTTGACATCACTGGATTGCAGCGCCTTTTACGACGCGCACCACCTCCACAGTTGGGCTGGAGCGACCGGCACGGTTCCCGTGGCAACGAAGTGGGGTCGCTCCAGCCCAGCCGGGTGTTTTGTCCGCGTCCAAAATCAACCGTCGCGCTATGCACAACCTCTGTGCTCCCAATAACTTCCGTTCACCGCAGAGGTGAACGGAACGGTGAACGGTAGAGTGAACCGTGTCGTTCATGCGCCGTTCACCCGGTTTCTGGTTCTCTCGTCGAGCGGTGATCGCCCATTCCGGACGAGATATGTGTCAAAGAAGACCGTCCGCGGCGGAGCAAGCTGTGAAAACTCAAGCCTCAGTTCAGTCTCGGCGATTCGGCCTGTGACGCATGCTTGGTAAAGACCTTCAAAACGCTCGCCGTGAAACCGACGGCGTGACTCGTTCAAAAACTCAAAGTCCGCCACCACCGGCACAACGTATTCGTGGTTTTCCCACTTTCGGCGGACGTCGAAGTAACGAAGCACCTCGCTGGATACGTCGGATTCGAGTGGCTGTTTGACGCTCGAGCGGAAGCGATCTTCAGCGCGACGAAACTCCGTGGCCCGCGGCGCAATGTAGAGCAGGCGAAAGCTCTTCAAGTGGCGGAAGAGTCCTTGATAGGCCGCGAGATGCGCGACAAAACTCCATAGGCTTCCCGTGCCGGAATCCACGTACCCGAAGGTGACCACAGGCGAGGCGCCCCGATAAGGGAGCCGCGAGAAAGAGAGGGAACTTATCCACGAAATAGCGAACGGTTGTATGGCTGCCAGGGCCGCCCTCGTAAACCTTCGCTGGGAGAACGTCCTTCGGAACGGCAAGAGATTCACAGAAGAGATTGACCTTGTCGCTTTCGGTCTCAAGAAAGTCGTGCCCTGGATTCTCAAGGAGAAAGTCCATCTGCACGAGACGCGTGCGGATGTAGTCGAACGAGTGCCGGCGACGATTGCGGACGTTGTCCTTATCAATGGGCCCATAAACAAGGCGAGAAAACAGATGAAAGACTGACCCTGTTCCCAGGTAATCGCGCACAGTGGCGTGTGCGTGCTTCAGGAGTTTCTGTGCGAAGGCCATAGAGCGCTTTCCCCGGCTCACCTCGGTGAAGGCGGTGAAGTGACGCATGGTGAAGTAACCTGAGTGCGTCGCCACGACGTAAAGGAAACGCGCCTCTGGTTCCGTGTAGCCGAGCGCGGCAATTCGTTCGATTTGATCCTGGGGCATTTTCATAGCGACAAAATCTCGGCCGTCAATTCACGTTGATCCAGAACGCGCCGGAGGTTCGACACGTCGCTGGAATGGGCGTAGATGGAAAATCCGGCACGGACTTTTTCAGCGAGATGCCGTCCGCGGTAATGGCTCGTGGCAAGTTCGATGTCCACACGGGCTCGCTCTCCATCGGGGGCGTCATACTCGATGCGCACGTCAGGAAGAGGAATCTTTCCGCGCACCACTTGAAGCCCCTGCCGTTCGGCCACAGTGCGCTTGCTCTCGGCGGAGGCGCGGTCCGGACCGAGTTTCGCGAGTTCGTGGTACACCCGCTTTTTCAACTCGTAATCGAGGACTACGCGGAGGTTCCGTCCGCCCCCACGTTCAATCTTGTCCGCCGCTTTCTGGTAGAGCCGGTAGAGGTCGGCGTCATGGTGAGCTTCGCGTGGCTTGGCGAAGCCAAAGTAAAGGGTCTGATCCCTAGCGGCGATTCTGTTTTCGGTGAGGAAACGGTGGCCCGACTTGGTAAGCGTGAGCAATTGTCGTGAGCCCTTTTCCTCATGAGGAATGGACTTCATCTGCACTAGGCCTTGCCGGATGAGGTTTTCGACATCAGGCCTCATTCGGCCTTTGTCGCTGCCGTAGGCGAACTCCGTCAGGTCCTCCTGAGCAATCGCGCGAAACTTGCCGACTTCGACCATCGTTGTGATTTCCGAGGTCCGCAGACGATAGGTCCGACCCCGGATTTCGTAGACCTGGCGAAGCTCAGGGCAGCGAATGGCGCCGGGATCGGTATGGGAACCTGCCCCCTGTGCAGGCTCTTCCCGCACTTGGTCACGCGACCCCTCATTGCAGGATGGCTGCTGGGCTTTGGGTTCGCGCTCCTCGGAGACCTCGCGCGGGCCGATGAACTCCTCGGGTTCGTGGCCGCGGGCCATTTCAGTCGGTCTCCTCTTCAAACCAAGGCGCCGGCACGTCGGTCGCACCCATGTGAAGCTGTTTGTCGAGATGGGAGAGTTTTCGCCCGGTGTCCTTGAGGAAGAACTTGCGGATGAAAACGAAGGCGACAGCAAACACATTGACGGACAAGAGAGCCACGTAGGTGAGGATGGGTGTCGCATATTCGCGCCAAAGAACGAGCTTGTATGGGGCGAAGAATTTCAGTTCACCCATGAGCCAGAAAAGCAGGGCCAGCAGAAGGGCAATAGTGATGATCAGTGCGTTGGCGATCATTGTTGGTTCCTTTCAGTCGGAGAGTTCAATAGCCTTTCCCCAGAACTCCCTGAGTGGCATGGGAAACGGGCCCTGAGCCCGTTAGCCACCGAGGCTCCCCAGAAGCGCACCCTTTATTGCGGAGGCGATCGCCGATGGAGAGGACAGTGACGTAAAAGAGAGCCAGAGTCAGGATGGAAGGACGAATGTGGCGTGTTGAGGTTGGGCCGGCTCACCTGTCAGCCCCAGGAGCCGCACGAGTGCCAAATCGCGGTGGCAGAGTCCCGAGTGTCGTCAGCAAGTTCCGTTAAATCGAAGCCATCCGCTGCTGTTCCGGTGTGGTCTACGTGGGCGAGCAGTCCAGTTAGAGTTGCCTTCTACTAATACCTATAGCCAAAAATTACGTGGAAGTGCTCAAAGAAAAAGTGCTCACAATTCCAAAAGAATTATTGGTTTTCTTCGCCAGCCATAGCCTGACTTCCCTTTGCCGCAAACGTAAGTAATTGAGTTGCAAGCCTTGTTCCTGACTTCACTTGCTACAAACTGCTGGCGCCCAAGGTGGCGGTTGAGAAAACAGCGGCAGTAGCCCCAGCTTGTTCAGGAGGTCATTCAAGTCCTTGGGTACCTGGGCGACCATCGTCTTGAAGGGCTTGCCATGCACTTGCAACTGCCCCAGCCGGATGGCCTGTAGCTGACGCAGCAGATTGTGGACCTCGATGGTCTGGTCCTTCTTCCGCCACCGCCGTTCCAGTTTGGCGCTCAACCAGTAAGCCAGGAAACAAATGCGCATATGGTCGCGAACCCGATCCGGTCGCCAATGAAACACCGGCCGCACTCGTAAATAGTCTTTGAGATGGCAAAAAG
>Ga0207826_1000548_pt1 | contig 10540 bp, 9 predicted proteins | sample LuqExpMetageno80_FD_187837 | JGI IMG/M metagenome (GOLD analysis project Ga0207826, IMG submission 187837) | Tropical forest soil microbial communities from Luquillo Experimental Forest, Puerto Rico - Sample 80 (SPAdes) | ecosystem: Environmental > Terrestrial > Soil > Tropical forest ... | reverse complement strand
CCATGAAAACTCCGGTCCTCATCATACTCAACCTGGTCCTGGTGAGCTTATTTATTTTCCTGTTCACCCGGCGGCGGCTGCTCACCTACCACCAGGACCGGCAGTTGTGGCTTACCTGGCTGTCGGTGGCCATCATCACCCTGATGGATGAGTTCACCGACGTCTTTTTCGCCCCGGCCGAGTCCTACCGTTTCATCGGCGCCAGCACCCTGGTGTTCATCGCCCTCACCAGTCTGCTGATGCGCTTCATGTCCACCCGCTACACGGAAATCGCCGAAATCCTGGAGCGGCACAAGATCATCGGCGGCGGCGTCTATTCCTTTTCCTATTACGTTTTGGGCCCCACGGTCTCTTTTATCGCAGTGGCCTCCATCCTGGTGGACTATATCCTCACCGCCTGCATCTCTTCGGTGAGCGCCATCGGCAATGCCCTCCCCTTCACACCCTATGCCCAGTCCGCCCATCTCCAGCTGCCCATGGCCCTGGGGATCCTCTGGTTCATCGCCGGACTGAACATTATCGGGATCAAGGCCAACGCCCGGTTCACCTATGGCATCTTCATCATCGCCGCCTTTGTCATGTTGAACCTGGTGGCTTCGGGCCTGGTGGAATTTGGCAACTTAGGCTCCTGGGAGCGCCTGCACGCCGCCTTGGCCAAGGCCGGTGGCGACCTGAGCCGGGGCTCGTGGCTGAACCATTATGGCAATTTCGTCACCCATATCTCTTTTTGCATCCTGGCCTATTCCGGCATCGAATCGGTGATCCAGACCGCCGGTCTGGTCCGGAGCTGGCATGATATCCGCAAGGCTTACTGGTTTCTGGCGCTGACGGTGGGCCTGGTAACGCCCCTGATCTGCGCCCTGGCCTTAACGGCCCCCATCGATGTCCACCAGCACGAGTTGGACCTGATCACCCATTATGCCACCATGTTGAATGGCGTCCACTTCGGCATCTTGGTGGCCGCCATGGCCTTTTTCACCCTGAGCATGGCGGTCAACACCGCCTTCGTGGCCTCGAGCGAACTCCTGGAGCGGGTGGCCCAGCGCTACCAGCTCTATTGGCTCATCGCCACTAACCGGCGCCAGTCCCTCTACCGCATCCATCTTATCAACGCCGCCTCTTTCTCGGTCATTGTCCTCATCGCCGGCGGGCAGCAGGACATCCTGGCGGAGATGTTCGCGGTCGGCCTGGTGGCCAGCTTTTGTATCAACACCGGTTGTCTGCTGCTTTACCGTTATTATATGGGCACGACCGAGATCGAGTATCACACCAGCCGTTTGGGCACCCTCATCCTGTGGATTATCCTGGTGAGTTGCTTTGGCTTCCTGGCAGTCGCCAAGCTGCGCGGCACCATTCTTTGGGCCGCGGTCTCTGTTGTGGTGTTGGCTGTGGGTTTGACCTTGTCCAGGAGGCATTCTCCTGAACAGGCGGAAATCGCCAAGGGGGACACCACCGATGAGTTGGTAAATTACCTGAAGCTGCCCCAGTCGCGCACTTTACACATTTTCTTCCGCCGGGGCAGAGAGCCGAAGCATGGCATGGAGGAAAAGGCCCCTGGCCGGGAAAGTCTGCAGCGCGGTTTAACTGCTGAGAACAGTGTCTATATCTCATTCTATTCTCCCCGGGCCGGTGCTCCAGCCAAGGGTGCCTCCAATCATTTCCGTTTGCCCCTCTTCCAACTGAGTCTCTACCAGGCGATGGTCGCCCTCCTGGAGCTCCTGGAGTCCGAATTTCCTAATCGCCACGTGGTGGTGAATATCGGCTGGCCCCTGTCCTCCTGGCTGGACCGCCTCTCCATCACAGTGAGATACATCAACATCATGCGTCTGCCGCGGCGGTTTCCCTGTTTCGAATTTATCATGCGTTATATGACCAAAGTCCCCCTAGGCGAGAAAAAGGTCCTGTCAGGAAGAAAGGCTGGCGAAAAATCCCGGAAGAAAACCGCTTAGCCTTGACCTGCGGCCTCAAATATCTATTCCCCCTCCAGTCTGGGACCCTGCCTGGGAAAAAATTATCTACCAGGCATCGAACTTCTTGATTTTCCGTATTGAGTTCTTAAACTTAAGACGAAATCATATGATCTTGCTTCCACCCTTCGATGGTTACACCTTCGATGGTTACACCACCGATCTAACCTCAATGAAGGGAAGTCAACACACCCCATGATCAAAAAAATGCCAGATCGGGAACCAGAGCCTCCAGGAACCTACTTTGATAATATTAATAAGGTAAAACTGTTTCTTAATGTCATCCTCATCCTCTTTGCTTTTCTCGCCTGCTATGCTGAGGATATCTATCTGTTTTACCGGCCGCCCCAACCCGGTCAAACCGCCCTCATGACCGTCAGATCGCAAACTGCCTTTGATTTCGACCAGCAAAAGGTCTTTGGGAGCCTGCGCAATGCCGCCATCGCCCGGCATATCCCCATTTATGTGTATGACCCGGACAGGGTGGCAGCCGCCAGGGAAAAATTGGCGGCCTTTTCAGATGAGGTTTTACAGGACCGGTCCAAGGGTACGGCTGGCAGGGCAGATCTCGTCAGGTATGTGAAGGGGGAATTTGGGGTGCGGATCAGTTGGGAGGACGCCACCCGTCTCCTCAGGTACCCCGATCTAAAACATCTCCTCTCGGGCCTCCTGGCCATCCAGAATACAATATCGCAGAGTAAGATTGTCGAAGATGCGCAGCCGCTCCATGACAAAATGACGGTCCAGGTTCTCTATCCCAAGCCGGTGGGGACAAGCATTCTCCCGGTCGCGGAAATCACCACCCTGGAAAAGGCGCGACAAAATCTTCAGAAAAGGGTTCAGGAGGTATTCTTTGAGGTTGACCCGCACATCCTTGACCCGATTCTCCAGATATTAGCCAAGACGCTGCAGCCGAACCTCTACTACAATCAAAAAGACAATAGTAGGGGGATCGAGGACATTACCCAACAGTTCCCCTCGAAAATTTTGCCATACAGACCCGGCGACGTCCTGGTTCCCTTCCTCAAGGTTATGGACGACATGGATGTGCCCTTGCTGAAGACCAGCCAGGAGGCGGAAAAAAAGGAAATGTATGGCCAAATACCCTTGAATCTCTTCGTCATTTGCTTCTCCGTGCTGCTTTACAACGTGCTGCTCTCCACGTTATTTTCCCCCTGTTGGCACGGAGAGCCCCCTTACCAGCTGTTCATCTTCGTGCTGATCCTGACCATTTTTTTAGCTAAGGTCAGTCTTCTTTTTACTGCCCTGCCGGTATATATCATCCCCTTCACCCTTCTGCCCCTGCTGCTGGCTGTGCTGCACCGGGAAAGGATCTCCATAACCATGGCCACCATATTGGGGGCCCTCCTGATCAGCCTCTTTTCCGGCCGCGATCTGGGGATCTTTCTCTTTCTGACCTTCGGCGGGCTGGTGGCCCTCCTGACCTCTTTCGAAATACGGAGGCGCTCCCAGATCCTGGTCAGTTCGCTGGCGGTGGGAATCACCAATGCAGTGGTGATCGTGCTCCTGTTTGCCGTGTCCCACTCTACGCTGTCAACCTTGCTGGGCGAACTCAGACCTTTGCTTAGCTACATGGGCTGGGGCTTTGTGGGAGGTTTGGCTGCCGGGCTGCTGGTCCTGCTTTTCCTGCCGTTAATGGAACTGAGCCGGCACTATACTTCCCCCTTCGAACTTGCCAAGTTTAGCGACCTCCAGCAGCCTCTCCTGGTGGAGCTCTTGACCAAGGCTCCGGGGACTTACCAGCATGTCATGTCCGTGGGCCACTACGCCTATGTCTTGGGCGAGGCCATCGGCGCCAACAGCCTTCTCTTGAGGGTGGGGGCTTACTACCATGACATCGGCAAGATTGAGAATCCCGAATTTTTCGTGGAAAATCTCTTCGGGAAAAAAAGCCCCCATGATGCTCTGCCCCCCAGAGAGAGCGCCAAAATCATCATGGAGCATGTTAAAAGTGGCAAGAAAATCGCCCGGGAGGCGGGGTTGCCCGAAGTGGTGGTGGATTTTATTCCGCAGCACCACGGCACCAGGCTCATAGAGTTTTTCTATGATAAGGCCCTCAAGGAAAATCCCGAGGGCAAGGTTAATGAAAAGGATTTTCGCTATTCAGGTCCCAAGCCCCAGAGTGTCGAAGCCGCCATTATCATGATCGTCGACGGCGTGGAGGCCACCTCCCGGACCATGGAGGAACCGACCCGGGAGAAGATCGAAAATATGATTTACCACATTATCATGAACCGCCTGACCGATGGCCAGTTCGACGAATGCAACCTCTCAACCCGGGAAATAGCCACGATCGTCACGGTATTGGTGCGCGCCATGGAAGCCTCGTTTCATACCCGGGTGGAGTATCCCTGGCAACACCAGGAAAGCGCAGAGAAAAAGAGCAAAGAAAAGCAGGTGGAAAATAAGGAGAATATCCAGCAAGTACCTGCTTGAAATACTTCTCCCTGTTAGGCCTGAGAAAGAGCACCCCTGATTCCCGGCCGCCTGGCGGCCCTCAAGGACCTGAGTGGCTCCCTATTCCGGCGATGTTCCGGTTTCCACCTCACCGGTCAACCAGCATTTCCTGCAGCTCCAGCGCATTTAAGGCCGCGAAGCCCGCCTCGTCATTGTCAAAGTAACAAAAGACCTCCTTCCCTTGGGCGCTCCAGGCAGAAATGTCCGCTGCCCAGGCTGCCAGGGGCTCCCGTTGATACCGTCCCTGGTAGGCCCCCCCTGGCCCGTGCAGCCGGATGTAGACAAAGTCCGCGGTGACTTCCTTGGGAGAAACCCGGCCGGCAAATTCATACATACAAAAGGCCGCCCCGTGTTCCCTGAGGAGCCGGCAAGCCTCCTGATTCAGCCAGCCGGGGTCGCGGAATTCCAGGGCATAACGGTAATCCCGGGGCAGGGCCGTAAGAAAGTGCCGTAACCTTTCGGCGTTGAAATGCCAGCGGGGTGGCAGCTGAAAGAGGATGGGGCCCAGGCGGTCTTCGAGCAGCGGGATCCGCTCCATCAGGGGCGCCAGAGACTTTTCGGGGTCCAGCAACTTCTTCATGTGGGTGATGTAGCGGCTCCCTTTGACGGCAAAGATGAAGCCAGGGGGCACGTTCTCCCGCCAGTCGATCAGCGCCTTTTCAGAGGGCAGCCGGTAGAACGAGTTGTTGATCTCCACGGTCTGGAATTTTTCCTGGTAAAATTTCAAGAATTCCCCCGGCGCCAGGTCTTCCGGGTAAAAAGGACCGCGCCAGTGATCGTAGTGCCACCCTGAAGTGCCGATATGGATGAGACTTTTGTCATTCATGGGTGCTACCCGGGGAGGATCTTGGAAAGTTCTTTGCCTTGCAAGTGTTCTTTCAGATACTCGGATCACCTCTTATAAAAAAGCAGTTTTCCCGGTTTCCCTGAATTTCCCCCTGTTGCTTAAAACTTTGCATCTCTCTTGAAAATCTGGAATTTCATCCTAACTTTAAATATTATCCACTTTTCAAGGTGAAGCTACCCCGAGTTGATCCTTCAGGCCGTTTGGTATGACAAGAAACCGATTTCTCAATGAGTTTTAGTTCTTTTGTCAGGTAAATCAAACCTTACCAAAGGAGAGGCGGGTATGCGGTCTCTGCTCAGAAGCTGGCGGTTGGCATTGATGGTTGCTCTGATGATGGCGGCTTCAGTCCAAGGAGGGAATGCCATGGAACTCAAATCTTCTGCTTTTGCCGATGGGGAAAAGATTCCCCAAAAATACGTCATGCCCGGCGCGGGGGGGAAAAACCTGTCCCTGCCCTTCCAGTGGTCCGGGGCCCCGGCCGGGACCCAGTCCTTTGCCCTGGCCATCGTGGATCCCCACCCGGTGGCTCACAATTGGGTGCACTGGCTGGTGATAAACCTGCCCGGAGACACCAAAGGCCTCGAGGAAGGCGCCTCCGGCAAGAAAATGCCCCCGGGGGCGATGGAACTGCATAATTCCTGGGGGAAGGCGGGGTACGGCGGCCCGCAGCCGCCGCCAGGAACCGGAGACCACCCTTACGTGGCTACCCTTTATGCCCTCAATGTGCCGAAGCTGGACCTGAAGCCAGCTGCAGACCTGGCCGGTTTTCAGAAGGCCATGGAGGGCAAGGTCCTGGGCACTGCCAAAGTCACCGGCTATTACGGCAGATAATAAAAAAGCTTTAGGCTTTGGGCTTTAGGCTTCTAATTTTTTCCTTTTGCCTACAGCTTATAGCTTACAGCTTACAGCCTAATAAAAGGAGGTTTTATGAAAACGATGCGCTGGACGGCTTGCGTTTTGGGGCTGACCCTTGGCCTGCTGCTCCTCACGGCACCTTTGGCGACCCGTTCCCAGGCCGCCGGCAGTGCCACGATTATCGAGTTCCGGAGCCAGACCTGACCCTTCTGCTATCAAATGGCCCAGGTTCTGGGCGAAATCCAAAATCAATATGGCGGCCAGATATCGGTTCAATATTATAATAGCGAATATGATGACCCCATGTTTCGACGGTACCATGTGTCTTTGGTGCCCACCATAGTAATCTTGAGAGACGGAAGCGAGATCTACCGCCACGAGGGCGCAGTTTCTAAGGAGGCGCTGGTCAGCACGCTGAAGAGTTTGAATATTATCCAGAACTGACAACGCACGTAAAAAAGCCGGGGGTGACCCCGGCTTTTTTGGGCAATTCCTGGCAGGCACTTTATTGGACTGGCCACGGTCCGGCCCTGAAACCTCCTTGGGCCCCTAAGCGGTGTGCTCTTTCTTGTAGATGGGAGACATATCCCTGAGGGTTTGGACAATGGGCGGCATGACTTCCAGCACCCGGTTCACATCCGCCTCCGTGGTGTCCCGGCCGAGGCTGAAGAGTAAGGTTCCCTGGGCCGTGGCGAAATCCATCCCCGTGGAAATGAGAACGTGAGATGCCCTGAGCGACCCAGAGGCACAAGCGGACCGGGTAGCCACGGCAATGCCCTCTTCGTCCAGCATGAGCATCAAGCTCTCCCCTTCGACGTATTTGACGGACGCGGAGACCAGGTGGGGCAGACACTGGGTGGGATGGCCGTTGATGATGATGTCGGGGATCCGGGCCACCAGGCCGTCCCGCAGTTTGTCCCGCAAGGCTTTGATGAGGGGCAAGCGCCCGGGCATCTCTTCTTTGGCCACTGCCGCGGCCACGCCCATGCCCACGATGCCGATGAGGTTCTCGGTGCCGGCCCGGCGCTTGTTTTCCTGCATGCCGCCATCCAAAAGCGGCCAGACCCTGGTGCCCTTGCGGACATAGAGGGCCCCCACCCCCGGTGGACCATAGAACTGGTTGGCCGCCATGCTCAGGAGATCCACCCCCAGACTTTTGATGTCCACCGGGATCACCCCTACCGCGTCCACTGCGTCGCTGTGGCAGACTACCTTGTGTTTCTGGGCGATCTTGGCGATCTCGGCGATGGGTTCTAGGGTGCCGATCTCATTGTTGGCCAGCATGATGCTGATCAGGATGGTGCCGGGCGTGATGGCGGCCTCTACGGCAGCAGGGTCCACTAGGCCCTGGGAGTCCACATCCAGCGAAGTGACGGTGTAGTCCAGGAGGCGCAGCGTGCGCAGCGAGTTCAGCACCGACTTGTGCTCGATGTTGGTGGTGATGATGTGATTGCCTTTTTCCCGCATGCCGATGGCCACGCCCTTGACGGCATGGTTGACGGATTCGGTGCCGCCGGATTCAAAGACGATTTCGCCCGGGTCGGCATTGATCAGGGCCGCTACCTGGGAGCGGGCGGTGTCCAGGGCCTGGGCCGCCTGCTGGCCCACCTGGTGGTCGCTCACCGGATTGCCGTAAACCGTGTTAATATGGTTGATCATGGCCTCCTTGACCCGGGGGTGCAGAGGCGTACCGGACAGATGGTCAAGATAAATAACTCCCATGGCGTTCCCTTGTCAGCGCTTAATGATCGTGTTCGTGGGGGATTTCCGTTCCGCAAAAGATACAGAAAGGGGACTCTTCCTCGACTTTCTTGGAGCAGTAGGGGCAGTAACAGGCCTGGGCTTCCCGGCTTTTGACATGCTCCTCCCGGTCCTTGGCCGTGTCCTTGATTTTTCCGGACTTGCGGTCCATATAATTCTTGATGGCGGAGTGCAGGGCGTCGGCTCCCAGGTTGGAGCAATGGAGCTTGTTCTGGGGCAGTCCTCCCAGGGCCTCGGCCACGTCTTTATTAGTGATATTCATGGCCTCGGCCAGGGTCTTCCCCTTGGCCAGCTCCGTCAGCATGCTGGACACCGCAATGGCTGCCCCGCAGCCAAAGGTTTTGAATTTGATGTCGGCGATTTTGTCGCCAGACACCTTGATATAGACATTCATCATATCTCCGCAGACGGGGTTGCCTACCTCGCCGATGCCGTCGGCATCCGGAATTTCGCCGACGTTGCGGGGATTTTTGAAATGATCCATGACGATCTGGGAATACATGGTTGCTCCCTTCACAAAATAATGTGAAGTAAAATATAATGCTTTTGCCCGTCAGGGTCAAGGCGCAACATGAAACTGCCTGTATCTCATGAAAGTAATTTATTTCCCGCAAAGGAATCCCCATGCATTTAACCTGCACGTGGAGCCAGGCCCTGTTTCCCGCTGAGGGTTTCAAAGTGTTGAACGAAAAACCTCTGCCGCTCCTGTGGGATTGTCACCACGGGGACACCTTCGTGCTCATGGTAAAGGGGCTCCAGGTCGAGCCCCTGTCGGGAGAGGCGACTGCAGAGCCCATCACGCTCGAAATGAGTCTGACCCCCATTAGCGAAGTCCTTGGCGCCATCGAGAACTTTGCCGCCCATCACAACCTGGCCCTGACCCCCTACCCCACTTTACCCGAGGAATTGTCAGAGCCCCTGACCCTGGCCGCCTGCCATCTGCCGGGGGCCAGGCTCTTTATGTTTAGCGAGAAGGCCACCCTCACGGCCCGGGCTACTCCGGAGGGAAATGTGCGGCTGACGGTTACAGGCAACTTCAAGAGCAGGAAGGTTCCCTGCCAGGAGACCGATCTTCTCCTCCACCTGGAACGGGCCAGTTCCAGCCGGCTGTTGTCATGGTGCTTTTCGGTAGTCCGGCAGAGGAGCTAAGGCTTCCCTTACCATCACCTGAGGAGGAATCATGAGTTTAGTTTTAACCGGTGCGGAAGTGATGCAGGTGTTGGACATGGACCTGGCCCTGGCTGCGGTCCGGGAGGCCTTCCGGGCCTATGGCGAAGGGCGGGTGAACATGCCCCCCAAAGCCTATCTGGTCCTGGCCCAGGGGGACTTCCGGGCCATGTACGGCGAAATCTTTCTTCCCGAAGGGCATGTTTGCGGGCTCAAATGGGTGAACGTGCATCCTGCCAACCCCCTAAAAGGCCTGCCCACCGTGATGGCCAAAGTGGTGCTGAATGACCCGGAGACCGGGCTTGAATGGGCCGACCTGGACGGCACCTTCCTCACCAACTACCGCACCGGCGCCGCCGGCGGCGTGGCTGTGGAGGTCCTGTCCCGGCCCGACTCGGCCAGGCTCGGGGTCATCGGCGCCGGGGAGCAGGCCCGCACCCAGATTATGGCCATTATGAAGGTGCGGCCAATTCAGGAGATCATCATCTGCGACTGCGCCAGAACCCGGGCACAGACACTCAGGGACGACATGGCAGCGCAATACCCGGTGCCGGTGCGCCTGGCCCCGGACTCACGGGAAACGGCCCTGGCTTCGGACATCCTGGTCACCGTCACCCCCAGCGAGGTGCCCCTGGTCGTGCGGGACTGGGTCCGCCCCGGCACTCACATCAACGCCATCGGGGCCGACGCCCAGGGGAAACAGGAGTTGGACCCGGAAATCCTCAAGGCCGCCAGGGTCGTGGTGGATGATTGGGCCCAGGCGTCGCACTCGGGGGAAATCAACGTCCCGTTAAGCAAGGGGGATGTCACCCGGGAGATGATTTACGGTTCGTTAGGGGAACTGGTGGCCGGCAAAAAGCCGGGGCGCCAGAGCCCGGAAGAAATCACCGTGTTCGATTCCACTGGTCTGGTCATTCAAGACCTAGCTTTAGGCTTGGCCATCTTTAACCGTGCCCAAGAGCGTGGTTTGGGAGAAATAAAAGACTTTCTGCAGCTTTCCAGTTAAACGTATCATGGTGTTAATATTCTCCTAACCTGCTGAGAATATAAATAAGCAATCCCAGCGAAGACCCGGAGGCCTTTATGACCCAAATCATCCTAGTGCGCCACGGCCGCACCCCCTGGAACAAAGACAAAATTTTTCGCGGCACTGTGGACATTCCCCTCGACGAAGTGGGCAAGCAGGAGGCCTCGTTGGCAGGGGAGTGGCTGAAGGGTGAGACCATTCAGGCCGCTTACGCCTCACCTCTTTCCCGGGCCATGGACACCGCCAGGGCCATCGCCCAACACCACGGCGTCCCGGTACAGGAGTTACCCGGCCTCATCGACATTAATTACGGAGACTGGCAAGGGGTTCCCCTGGCCGAGGTTAAAGTGAAGTATGTCGACCTCTACCGGCAATGGGAGACCGTTCCACAGACAGTGCGCTTCCCGAACGGGGAAACCCTGGACGAGGTGCGGGCCA
>Ga0207826_1000544_pt1 | contig 10550 bp, 12 predicted proteins | sample LuqExpMetageno80_FD_187837 | JGI IMG/M metagenome (GOLD analysis project Ga0207826, IMG submission 187837) | Tropical forest soil microbial communities from Luquillo Experimental Forest, Puerto Rico - Sample 80 (SPAdes) | ecosystem: Environmental > Terrestrial > Soil > Tropical forest ... | reverse complement strand
GTGAACAATGCCCTGGCCGGGGCCGCATGAGCTATGAGCTTTAAGCCTTAAGCATGGAGGGCGGGCGCTGTCCGCCATCTTGGTGCGAAGAGCGCCCCCTTCCTGGCTTTGAACTTTGAACCTTGAACTTGAGACCTCTGCGAAAATCATCTAGAACAGCCGCCCCCGGCTGTATATTCAGGCGAGGGCGCCTGCTCTACAATTTATTGATTTATTAGAAAACTTTTGGTTGATGAAAGGATTTTCGCAGAGGTCTCAACTCTGAACTTTTCGGTTTAGGTTTAACCAGTTGAATTTCAGATCTAGGACTCTCGTTTCAGATGCCTAATCCCCCCGGGGCCGGCGACGATGACGTCCTGGACCAGGTTTAAAAAGAGGCCGTGTTCAATCACGCCGGCCCGGGCCTCCAGCAGGTGGGCCAGGCCCGGGAGGTCGGCGATGGGACCGAACCGGCTATCCAGGATGATGTTGCCCTGATCGGTGCAAAACTCGCAGCCGTCGGCGGTCCGCCGGAGAGTGACCTCGGCGCCCAGAGATTCCAGATAGCGGGCCTGGGACTGCCAGCCGTAGGGCAGCACCTCCACCGGCACCGGCCGATGGGTGCCAAGCTGCGGCGACAGTTTGCTCTCATCCACGATGATGATTTCCCGGCAGCTGGCCTGAGCCACGATTTTCTCCCGTAACAGAGCCCCACCCCCGCCCTTGATGAGATTTAGCTGCGGGTCCACCTCATCGGCGCCGTCAATGGTCACGTCGATGCCCTGAGGCAGGTCTTCGGTCAACATGGGAATGCCCAACGTGACCGCCTCCTGCCACACAGTCTTGGAAGTGGCGAACGCCACAATATCCCGCAACTGGCCACTCCTGTACAGCTCCGAGATACGCCGGGTAGCATAGATGGCCGTGGTGCCGGTGCCCAACCCCACGGTCATCCCGGATTGGACGAATTTGACCGCATACTCGGCCGCTTCCTGTTTGTACCGGGCCTGGGTCTCTGACCCGGGAGCCTGGCCGCTCATGACTCCCTCCTCAGCTTGGCGGCAGCCAGCCGCGTGCAGCGCAGGCTAAAGCCTGCGGCTACAATTTTCAGCAGGATCAGACCTCATTATTATTTTTTGCCTCTCAGGCGGCGATAGTGCCGGATGAGGGCGTTGGTGGAGCTGTCGTGTTTGAGGTCGGGCTCGGTAGCGTCCTCAAGCTCGGGGATGATGCGCTTGGCCAGCACCTTGCCCAACTCCACCCCCCACTGGTCATAGGAGTCAATATCCCAAATGGCGCCCTGAGTGAAGACATTGTGTTCGTAGAGGGCCACCAGGCTGCCCAAGGTCCTGGGGGTTAAACTCTCGGCGAGAATAACATTGGTGGGCCGGTTGCCTTCGCACACCCGAAAGGGCGTCTGGAAGGCCGGGGAACCCTCGGCGCTCAGTTCTTCTGCGGTCTTGCCGAAGGCCAGCGCCTCGGCCTGGGCAAACAGGTTGGCCATGAGCAGGTCGTGATGGTGGGCCAGGGGGCTCACCGGCCGGCAAAAACCGATGAGGTCGCAGGGGATGAGCTTGGTGCCCTGGTGGATAAGCTGGTAAAAGGAGTGCTGACCGTCGGTGCCGGGCTCGCCCCAGATGATGGGACCGGTCTCATAGCTCACGGGCCGGGCCTCCAGGTCCACGTGCTTGCCGTTGCTTTCCATCTGCAACTGCTGCAGATAGGCGGGAAAGCGGCCCAGATAGGCGGTATAAGGCATGATGCCCACCGTTTGGGCGCCGAAGAAGTTGTTGTACCAGACCGTCAGGAGGCCCATGAGCGCCGGCAGGTTCTTGTCGAGGGGGGCGGTGCGGAAGTGCTCGTCCATGGCATGGAAGCCGGCCAGCATCTCCTGAAAGTGATCCGGCCCCACGGCCAGCATGGTGGAGAGCCCGATGGCCGAGTCCATGGAGTAGCGGCCGCCGACCCAGTCCCAGAAGCCGAACATGTTGGCGGTATCGATGCCGAATTTCTGAACCTCCTGGGCGTTGGTGGACACCGCCACAAAGTGCCTGGCGACGGCCTCTTCGCGGCCCAGGGCCTTGACGAGCCATTGCCGGGCGGTCTGGGCGTTGGTCATGGTCTCGAGCGTGGTGAAGGTCTTGGAAGAGATCACGAACAGGGTCTCACCGGGATCCAGGTCGTGGGTGGCTTCGGTGAAATTGGCGCCGTCCACATTGGACACGAAGCGGAAGGTCATGGCGCGCTCACTTAGGGGGCGGAGCGCCAGATATGCCATCTCCGGCCCCAGGTAGGAGCCGCCGATGCCGATGTTGATGACGTTTTTGATACGTTTGCCGGTGTGGCCCAGCCAGGCGCCGCTCCGCACGCGGTTGGCGAACTCCGTCATCTTGTCCAGCACCGCATGGACCTCCGGCACCACGTCCTGGCCGTCCACCTGGATGGACGTACCCCTGGGGGCGCGCAAGGCCACGTGCAGCACGGCCCGCTTTTCGGTGAGGTTGATCTTTTCTCCCCGGAACATGGCGTCCCGCCTGGCTTCGACGCCGCGTTCCCTGGCCAGCTGCAGGAGCAACTGGATGGTCTTGGCCGTGAGGCGATTTTTGGAGTAATCCAGGAGGAGACCGGCTCCTTCGGCAGAAAAACTTTCGGCCCGTTGGGGATCGCCGGCAAAGAGCTGCCGCAGGGATGCACCCTTGATCTCCTCGTAATGCCTTTTAAGTGCCTGCCAGGCCTGGGTTTCTGTGAGTCTAGGCGTGTCGCTCATGGTTATTTCCTTCCCTTAGGCTGGTTTTCAGCTCCTGGTCTTCGTCTGCGGGACGATGGTGTCGAGCCGGAGACTTTGTCTGAGATCGAGCAGTTGTTTGGTGGCTTTAAGGCTTTCTCCCCCGAATCTATCCCTTCAAGAACCCAGCCCGATTATGGTGAAGCAGGTCGCCGATATGGTTCAGGTGGAGGTCGGCGGCTGGATAGCGCTCCAGAATCCCAGGTTCTTTGGCGTAGTGGCCCTGTTTGACAAACACGGTGGTCACGCGCCTTCCCCAGATCTTTTTAATGGCCGCCAGGAGTCGCAGCTTGTCGTCCACCGTCACGTAATGTTGGGCAGGATAAAGCTTTTCCACGTCTCCCAGCACGGTCTCCTTGTGGACATAGATGAGCACATGGCCCTTAAAGGCCTCCCACAGCCCCGACCGCTCAATCTTGCGGGGCTGGAAGACCGCGTCGCCGTCTGACAAGATTACCGGTACCCCAAAGCCGCGCGCGTGTTCGACGGCGTCCAGCGCCTCGGGGTAAAGGCGCTGGGCAAACGGATAGTCCACCAGCCAGGAGGACATCCTGAGTACCCGTGGATCATGCAGAGCCTCGAGCCGGTACCGTTCGAGGGCTCCCAGATAGTCGGCATAGCCGCACTCCTGGCGCAGTTCTTCAAAAATCTGGAAAAACCGGTCCCGGGCCTGGGGGCTCAGGTAACTGCTGAGATGCTGGCGCAGATCCCGCTCCACGTGGTCATTATTCAGCAGGGTATTGTCCACGTCGAACAGGAACACCAGCTCATGCTTGTCGGTCATGGCTTATTTTCCGGAGGCCGCGGGTTGAGCCAGGGCCCATGTTTGCCGATGAGCTGGTAGGCTTCTGCCGGCCCCCAGGTTCCCGGCTCATAGGTATACAAAGGCGTCACGTTGCCCAGGATCCCATCCACCACCTGCCATTGGGCCTCGACGCTGTCCTCCCGGGTAAAGAGCTCGGCCATGCCGCGCCTGGCATCGCCCAGCAGACGCTGATACGGCGGTATGTCAGCCGCGGCCTGGCGGACCAGGGACAATTCCACGTCTTGCCCGGCCATGGCTTCACCCGGTTTTTTCACCCGCAGCCCCATGGAGATGCTGATGTCCGGACTGATGCGCATGCGCATGTGGCTGGAGAGGACCGGCACGATTTCGCCGAAGGTTTCCCGGGGGGGGCGCTTAAACTCCACCACCACCTCGGTGGAGGTGACCGCCAACTTCTTGCCGGCGCGGATGTAGATGGGCACGCCGGCCCAGCGCCAGTTGTCGATGGACAGCCTCACGGCCACAAAGGTCTCCACCTCGGAAGTGGAGCTGACCCCGGGCACCGAACGGTAACCGTTATACTGGCCCCGCACCACGTCTTCAGGCTTCAGGGGGGTAATGGCTTTGAACAACCGGGCCTTTTCATCCCGGACTGATTCGTGAGCACCGCAGTGCGGGTCCATAGTCAGGCTGCCGAGGATCTGCAGCATGTGGTTTTGCAGGACATCCCGGATGGCGCCGGCCTCCTCGTAGAACTTGCCCCGGTCCTCCACCCCGAAGGTTTCCGCCATGGTGATCTGGATGGTGCGCACGTAGTGGCGATTCCAGATGGGCTCAAAGGTGGGATTGGCAAAGCGGGTGTAAAGGATATTCTGCACCGGCTCTTTGCCCAGATAATGGTCGATGCGGTAGATGGCCTCTTCCGGGAAGTACTGGTGGAGGACTTTGTTCAACTCCTGGGCCGAGGCCAGATCGCGGCCGAAGGGTTTTTCGAGGACCACCCGGGCGTTAGCGCCGCAGCCCGATTTGGCCAGCCCCTCGGCCACCTCGACGAACATAGTCGGGTGAATGGCCAGGTAATGCAGCGGCCTTTCTGCCTTGCCCAACTCCTGGCGCAGTTTTTGATAGGTCGCCGGGTCGTTATAGTCGCCCTGAACGGCGCGCAAGAGTTCCGTCAGCTTCTGGTAGGCCTCCTGATTCAGGATGCCGTGCTCCTCCAGGCTGTTTTTGGCCCGCTCCTTGAGTTTGTCAAGGGACCCGGTCCGGGACACCCCGATAATCGGCAGATTAAAGCCCTCATCCCGAATCAGCCCCTGGAGGGACGGAAATATCTGCTTGTAGGCCAGATCGCCGGTGGCCCCGAAAAAGACGAATGCATCCGAAGGTGGCCCCCCCATCAGCCACCTCCTTGCTCACCGGGGCTTTTCTCCAGGTGGCCGCCGAACTCGAAGCGCATGGCCGATAACAGTTTGTCGGCAAAATCATCCATGCCCCGTGAACTGAAGCGGCTGAACAGGGCCGAGCTGATCACGGGCGCGGGCACACCTTCGTCAATGGCGGCCTGCAAGGTCCAGCGCCCTTCGCCAGAATCGGACACCCGGCCGGCGAACCTGGAGAGGTCCGGGTTCTTATGGAGCGCACTGGCCGTCAGGTCCAGCAGCCAGGAGCCGATGACGCTGCCGCGGCGCCACAATTCGGCGATGTCCGGCAGATTGAATTCATACTGATACAACTCGGGATGACGCAGCGGTGAGGTCTCGGCGTCCACTTCCTGCTGATGGCGACCCATATCGGCATTCTTGATGATATTCAGGCCTTCGGCGATGGCGGCCATGATGCCGTATTCGATGCCGTTATGGACCATTTTGACAAAATGACCGCCGCCGTTGGGGCCGCAGTGCAGATAGCCGTTCTCGGCGCTGGAAGGCTCCCCGGCGCGGCCAGGAGTCCGCGGTGTCTCGGCCACGCCGGGCGCCAGGGCCTTAAAGATGGGGTCCAGGCGCTGGACCGCGTCGGTCTCGCCGCCGATCATCAAACAGTAGCCCCGTTCCACCCCCCAAACGCCGCCGCTGACGCCCACGTCCACATATTGGAGGCCTTTTTCCTTCAAGGCGGCGGCCCGGCGAATGTCGTCGTGGTAGAAGGAGTTGCCGCCGTCCACCACGATGTCGCCCCGTTCCAGCATGGCAGTCAGGTCATCCAGGACCTTGTCCACCGCCGCGGCCGGCACCATGAGCCACACGGCCCGCGGCTTATCAAGCATCCCCACAAATTTCTTCAGGTCTGTGGTGCCTTTGGCGCCCTGGTCCACTGCTTCCTTTATGGATTCTTCGTGGCGGGCGTAAACCACACAGGTGTGGCCGGCCTTCATCAAGCGGATTGCCATGTTGCCGCCCATGCGCCCCGCGCCGATTATTCCCAGTTGCATGGCTGTCCTCCTCTCAGACGTAATTTTTCCTACCGGGGTTCCCCTGATCAAATCGACCCCTGAAAGCAGCTTCACCTCTCATGGCGAGGTTAGGTGCCGGCCCGGGCCAACACCTTCTTGGCCTAAGCCACCACCTGCTCCGGCACCAAGCCGCAATACCCGGCCCCCTCCTTGATGGGGGCAGACTGCAAAAGTTTTCTTGCCCAACACCCTGCCCTGGCTGCCCGCGTGGCAGTCCCAGCCCGGCCCTGCGAAGCCCCCCGCCCTCAATAACCACATGCTTAGGCCCATTTTTATCATTCATGCGGTTCCTCCCCGGAAACTCGGCAACAGGATAAAACTAAGCAGGAGGCTTTGATAAGGGGCTGAAGCTTGACAGACTTATAAGAAAGGTAAGTCCTCCCTATTGATCCGCAATCTTTCCCCGCACACTTTTTCGACATTTTTATGGTAGGTTTAGAGGGAAAGGGGGATGGGAGATGGCTTTCAGGAAGGGCCGGACATCCGGCAGGATGAGCATCACAGCCGCGGTGATCGCGGTCCTGGCACTCTGGACCAACGTCGCCCGGGGAGAGGGTCACGATCTGGGGTATGCCGCCTATTACGGCGATTTGTGTGAGGTCGAACGACTCCTGGCCGCAGGGGCCAATGTCAACGCCAAGGACAGAAACGGCATAACCGCCCTGATGGCTGCCTCCCTGGAGGGTCACCGGGAAGTCGTGGCCTTGCTCCTCGCCAGGGGGGCCGAGATCAATGCCAGGACCAAGGACGGCGAAACCGCACTGATCTATGCCTCAATAAACGGCGACAAGGAAGTCGTGGCGTTGCTCCTGGCCAAGGGAGCCGATGTCAATGCCAGGACCAGGGACGGCAAAACCGCCTTGATGTTTGCCACCCGGACGAACCACCCGGTGGTGAAAGAACTGCTGATCAAGGCGGGGGCAACCTGAGAGCCGGAGGTTGACCGCAAGCCCCGATTCCACCCACTGAGGGCGCCCCCGACCCGTGGTCACCTCGAGATGCAATGCCATGCCCTTCCGGAGCAGGCGCCGGTCTGGAGCGAACAGAAAATCGCCACGGGTTCCTTGACAACCTAACTTTCCATAATTATTAAAAAAATAAAATCCATACGAGGGAAAATGGAGATGAACAACAAGTATTTCAAAGTGCTTATCATTTCCTTGTCGTTGAGTGGCCTTTTGGGGGTTATGGCTTGCGCCACCGGCGGCGGTGGGGCGCCTGTGAGCACCACTCCCTCAGGCGGCTACCTGAATCCATCCCCTACACCAGGTGATCCGGAGTTCTGGAAGTTATGGGAAAGTGCCCATGGGTTGGGGTGATTTTTTCCCCTCTTCTCGGATTTCTTCTGAAAAAATAAAAATCATCAGGGGCGAAACCTGGAGATGAACCACAAGTATTTCAAAATTCTGATTTATTCTTTGTTGTTGAGCGGTTTTTTAGGGGTTATGGCGTGCGCCACCGGCGGCGGGGGCGTGGGCTATGGGCCCTCTACTCCCCAAGGCGACTACAACACGCCAACTGATCCAGAGTATTGGAAAATGTGGGAAAATTCCCGGGGGTTAGGGTGATCTTTTTTCTCTCCCTTGACCTCAGGTAGAGTATCACCGGGCTATTTCGCCGGCTCAAAGCCCACGGCCACATTTCATCGGCAATGCCCGTAACCGGGAGAAAGGAGAGGAGGAAGAGAGCATGAAATTGTTAAGGCTTCTGGCAATCTTGGCCATCATCTTTGCCGGCTTGGTACAGGTCGCGGCTGCGGCCGGTTCCGACCCACTCTTTGTGAACCTGTCGACGGACGATAATCACCGGGCCAACATGGCCATTGCCATATCCAAGGAGATGCTGAAACATGGCCATCCCGTGACGATTTATCTGAACAGTCAGGCGGTGCAGATAGCCGATAAGACAAATCCCCGGTATGCCATGCAGCAACAAAAGCTGATAGAGTTCATCAACAAAGGCGGCACGGTTCTCGTCTGCCCGGTGTGTGAGCAGTATCTTCATCTGAACCAGAGCAATCTCATCCCGGGGGCTAAATTCAGTAATGCCGAGGCAGTGGACCAAGCCCTGTTCAGGGCAAATACCAGGACTCTTTCCTGGTGAACCCCGCCGCGGTGGCCTCCCTTGAAAAGGCCTGGCAGCCGGGCCCCTGCCAACCCCGAGGGCCCTGGAAGGCCAGGGGCCGATTCAGCCTGAGGGTGGTCGGGCTGGTGAAAAACCAGGCCCTTCCCGGGAGGCAACACCTGGTCGATTTTTCGCATGTCGAGTGTTTTTCTTGGATCTTGAAAACTTTTCCCGGCATGCAACAATGCGGCCAGAGATGTAACCTCAGGGAACTTTTACCATACTTCCTTTGCCCCCTCCCCTCTTTCTGACAGTTGACCATCTCAACTGCATGAGCTTCCCAGGTCCTGCTCCCTCGAGTGAATGGCATTGGGATTGCATTGAGCAATTATGCCGTTAGCTCAGATGGGGACACGGTGAGTTTTTCCTAGGAGGAGGGCCATGGACTGCTCTCCCTGGCCTTTCCTTAAGGCATAATCGATACAAGAAATTTCCCGGGAGCCGTCTTGCCTGGGGTGGGTCCGGGTTAACATTTCGGCCGGAGTCTCCTCTAAGAAATACAGAAACCTCTCAACCAAAGGAGACTTGATCAATGAGCAAAACCAATAAAGTTCTCACAATCGGCTTGATAGTTGGCGTACTTGCCTCCACCGCGTTGCCCGCGGCTGCCTAAAATGTGAATGACCCCAAGATTCAGGAGAGAGAGATCAAGCAGCAGGAACGCATCCAACAGGGGGTCAATTCCGGACAATTGACCCAGAGGGAGGCCAGGCGCCTGGAGAACCAGCAGTCCCGCATCAAGGCCACCGAAGACTGCCTGAAGGCCAATGGCAACCTGACCCCGGCGGAGCGGGCCAGGTTGACACGGATGCAGGACCGCGCCAGCCGGGATATTTACCGTTTGAAGCACAACCCCGTCACGGCAAATTAAGGGATCGGCGCTTCATTCCGGGTCAAAGGTACCTGGGGCTCATATGGGAAGAAAAGAAGTCATCGGGATGTGCATGGAGAGCCCGCTCTATTTCACCATGCCCCTCAAAATGAGGCTCGAGTTCGTGAAAAGGCACGAACGGTTTATCACTCCCCCTGGCCTACGCGCCGATATCCTCAGTTGGGTAAGAACAGGTCAGCTTGAGGCCGCAATCTTCAACCACGGTACCTGAACCACAATCATTCCGTCAATTGTCAGGGCGGTCCCAGTGGCCCCCCTTTTTTACCCCTCTGCCTGTGACAAGCAGCTCAGGTCAGCAGTCCCGCTTCCTCCCGGTACCTGACGCACGGGGTCCAGGAGCCCAGGGGGCGCTTGCAGCCCCGGCAGCTGCTCTCGCCCTGGCGCATCTTGCAGTAACTTTTCACCACCACCTCAAACAACTTGCCGTTGCGGATGGCAAAGGCGATCTCTTCGGCAATGGTTTTCAGGAACAGCAGGTCCTCCTCCAGAAAATCACCTGCGAACTTGTTGATAATTTGCAGCACCCCAATTTGTTCCGCACCTGCGGTAAGCGGCACGGCGATCATGTTCCGGGTGACAAACCCCGATTCCTGATCAAATTTCTTGAAGAACCTGGGGTCGTTCTGGACATCGTTAATGACCTCGGCCTGCTGGGTGGCGAGCACCGCGCCGGCCAGGCCATGGTCGGCCGGAAAACTGGCCATGAGCAGCACCGGCTTGGCCGGACCCTCGGCGCTGTAAAAACGGAAGTTCTTTTTTTCGTAATCCAGCAGGAGCACCGAGGCGGCCTCGACCCCAAAGGACTCCATGCAGAAGTAGAGCACCGCTTCCAGGACATCTTTTAGATCCAGGGCCTGGGCAATCATGGAACTGACGTTCATATAGGTGTTGAGATTGCGGATTTGCCTCTGGTGCTCCAATTCATCGATTTGTTTGTTCAAGGCACAGGCAAAAAAATTCAGGGCTCTTTTGATCACGCCGGGGTCGGAGGGGACCTGGGCCTCCCTCAGGACTCCCAATAAACCCGCGGTGCAGTCCTTCCGGGGAAGGGGGTAGAGATAAAGCCAGGCCCTGGTGTTGGGGGGGACGGTCAGGGCCTCGGGGGGCGGCTCCGAGGACGGGGTGAGTTGCCGCAGACGCTCTTGGCAGACGCCGGCGACCGCGGGCACCGCCTCAGGCGCCAGGCCCACCTGGAAAAAGGTTTCCATGGGCAGGGGGGTCTTTTTTAAAGACAAAACCGCGGCCGGCGCCCCCGCCAGGGCGGCCAGGCCCCCAAGGAACGGCTCTGCCAGTCCCCGCAGATCCTTGGCTTGCACCATCTTTTCAGCTAAGTCCAGGAGGAGCAGGGACTCCCCCGCCCCGGTCCGGTCTTGCACGGCTAACGCAGACATGATGGTCACTCCCGTGGTGGAAAGTTGCAGCAGGTTTACGCAGACTTCCGCGTCTCGGCGGCAGAAAGCCGCGGGGTCATATCTTTGGAGAGTACTGTCAGATGGTAGTCAGCTGTGAGTTGTTACTGTGCTCCGGGTAGATGAAACCCTTGAAGCACTACCCG
>Ga0207826_1000542_pt1 | contig 10563 bp, 8 predicted proteins | sample LuqExpMetageno80_FD_187837 | JGI IMG/M metagenome (GOLD analysis project Ga0207826, IMG submission 187837) | Tropical forest soil microbial communities from Luquillo Experimental Forest, Puerto Rico - Sample 80 (SPAdes) | ecosystem: Environmental > Terrestrial > Soil > Tropical forest ... | reverse complement strand
GCCGCGAGATTAAGACCCTTGGCGCCGGTCGGCGGCACGATGTGGGCGGCGTCGCCGGCGAGAAACAAACGCCCGAAGCGCATCGGTTCGGCCACGAAGCTTCGCAGCGGCGCGATGCTTTTTTCGATCGAGGGGCCGGTCACCAGGCGTTCGCGCGCCTCGTCGTCGAGGCGCGGTTTGAGCTCCTCCCAGAACCGCTCGTCCGGCCAGGACTCGAGGTCTTCGGCCAGGCTGCACTGCAGGTAGTAGCGGCTCCGGGTCGGCGAGCGCATCGAGCACAGCGCGAAACCAAGCGGGTGGCGCACGTAAATCAATTCCTCGGAAACCGGCGGCGTGTCCGACAGAATGCCGAGCCATCCCAGCGGATAGACCCGCTCGTAAGTGCTGATCGCGCGCGCGGGCACGCTCTTGCGGCTGATGCCGTGAAAGCCGTCACAGCCGGCGATGAAGTCGCAGGCGATCTCATGGCTATTGCCGCTGGCGCGGTAGGTCACGCGCGGCCGATCGCCGGAAATGCCGTGCAAGGCCACGTCCTGCGCCGAATAGACGGTGGGCGCGCCGGCGCTCGCGCGGCCGTCCATCAGATCTTTGGTGATTTCGGTCTGGCCGTAGACCATCACGGTCTTGCCGGTCAGTTCCTTGAATGACAAGCGATGGCGCGCGCCATTGACGCAGATCTGCACGCCCTCGTGGATGAGACCATCCGCATGCATCCGCTCACCGACGCCGGCTTCGTCCAACAGATCCATCGTGACCTGTTCGATGACGCCGGCGCGCACGCGGCCGAGCACATGGTCGGCGGTCTGCCGCTCCAGGATGATATTGTCGATGCCGCGGCGCTGGAGGAGCTGGCCGAGTAACAACCCAGCTGGACCGGCGCCGATGATGACGACCTGTGTTCTCATCAATGAAAGCGTGCTGGCTCGATGGCGGGACTAGCTCAGTTCCGGTAAAATACTACACGCCTCGGCGTCGCGGGCGAGATCGTACTTTCGCCACCTTTGGGCGAGCAGGTGGGGCGCAATTGCTCCGAGATGTGGTTGCGCCAGCCGGCGACCTATCTCGTCGGCGAATTCACTCGCGCAAAAGTCGCTAAATCGAGAGGATATCCATGCGGATCGTTCACCTGGCCGGCACCGTTGCCTTGCTCGCCCTGCTGTTTTGTCGTCTCGACGGCGCGTCCGCCCAAGGCAGCGATGCGGCCCGCCAGGCGTGCACGCCCGATGCAATGCGACTTTGTTCCGATGTCATCCCTGACGTCGCGAGGGTCACCGCGTGCATGAAGGCGAAGTACCGGCAACTTAGCGAACCTTGCCGCGTCGCCATGCGCGGCGGACCTTCCGGCAAGGGTCGCCATTACGGGCATTATCATCACTATCGTCATTGCCACCACTGCGGCTGATCTGGTTGCGTTGCGTCATCTGGCCTGCGACTGGGCGTTGCGACCACCCGCCGCGGCTTGAGCGGCAGCGCCGGAAAGTGCCATTGTGCCGTGTGAGGGGACATCGGCCGGCGCGAAACGCCGATTGGTGGGGTGAGCGAGATGCGTTGGGCCAGGGAGTTGGCCAGCCGGCGAGCTGTGCGGCGTCTTGCTCTGGCGCTGTTGGCCGCGAGTCTCGTCACCGCGCATATTGTTCGTACTCGCGCGCAATTGGCTGAAGAATCCGTTGCGGCAGCCGAACGGGCGCTTGCCGATGCGCTGCGCACCGGCGACCGGGCCATTGCGCGTAAGCTCCTGTCGCTGCAATTCAGCTATACCGACGAGGCCGGCAGAACTTATTCGCGGCACGAGTTTCTTGCCGATCTGAAAAACCTGTCCGCCGCGACGGGGGGCGATCCCAAACTGACGATGTACGGGCTCCTTGCCACGGTTACCGGCGAACGCAAGTCGGCGGACGGCAACGCGGCGTTTTTTCTCGATATTTGGGTGAAGCAGAAGGGCGCTTGGCGGGCGCTGGCCCGACACAATGTCGTGGTCGCCGATGGCGCGGCGGCGGTCGCATCTTCGCGGGATGAGGGCAACGCGATCGAGTGCACCAATCCCTGTCAAACCATGCCCTACCGCGTGCGCTCGCCGGCCGAGCAAGACGTTCTCAATTCATTTCTTGCGGTCGAGAAGGCCAGCATCGCCCACGATGCCCAGGAATGGTCAAAGCACGTGGCGGATGAATTCATGCTCTACCGTTCGGGCTATGCTCCAATCGACAAAGCGGCACGCATCGCCGCGATCGAGCAGCGGAAACGAGACGGAAGTCCGGTAACGGTCGGCGAAATCCAGGCCGTGCGGCTTTCGGTCTACGGCGATGCAGCGGCGATGATCACAACGCAGATGGTGCCGGACAATTCCCGTCCGCCCTATCGCGCCGCCCGGGTCTGGGTACGGCGCAACGGCCAGTGGCTGATGACGATCAGCGTGCAGACCGACATCCAGACGCCGTAGCCGGGCAATGTCTCCTAATGACCCAAATACCTGTTAGGTACAGGGTGCCGCCGAACTAATGCTCAGCGCCGGTCGGCAATTCAAATTGAAAAATCGAGCCTCTGCGCGCACCGGCCGTCACCCAGATCCGACCATTGTGGCTCTCGACGATCGACTTGCAGATCGAAAGACCCATTCCCATCCCGTGGGCCTTGGTCGTGAACATGGGTTTAAAAAGGCGATTGAGGTTGGTCAGGCTAATTCCGCTCCCGGTGTCCGCGATCGAGATGCGCACGCCATTGTGTCCGGTAATTTCCGATTTTACCGAGAGTACGCGAGGTTCTGCCGAAATCATCGACTCGATGGCATTCGTGACCAGATTCAAAATCACCTGCTGCAACTGGACCTCATTTCCAATAACAGGCGGAAGCTGTTCACTTAAGGTCACCTGACTTTCGATGCCGTGCTTGCGCAGGTCTATTGAAACCACCGCCAGGACCGACTGGATCAGCGTATTGAGGTCAGTCGGAGTTCTCTCCTGCGTATCCTTTCCGAATAATCCGCGAACGTTCGTGATTACGTCACTTGCCTGATGACCGGCGGCCACCACCTTGTTCATTGCCTCCCGGGCCCGGCCGATATCGGGATTCTCTCTTGAAAGCCAACGCAACGCTGCATTGGCCATTGTTACCATGCCGGTGATGGGTTGCCTGATTTCGTGGGCAATGGCGGCCGAGAGCTCGCTGGCCGTCGCCATTCGATTCATCGCCGTAAGTTCCGAGAAAGTCTCACGCGCCGTTCTTTCCGCGCGGCGGCGGTATTGGCGCTCGTGGATCAACCAGGCGATGAGCACGGCCTGCGTCAAGATCGCGGCGGTGATCGCTAAAATCTGCAGCTTGTATTGCTCCCATTCGGTTATTTCGCGAAACCAGATTTCGCTGCCTGCGGGCAGCTTGGACTCGCTAATTCCCCATCGGCGCAACTGCCGCCAGTCGAAAAGAATCTTGTTTGTTGGCACCTCGGCAACCTGAGGCCTCGACGCTTCCGCGCCTGCTAGCACCTGTAACGCAAGCTTTGCCGCCTCCACGCCATGCGCCGAAAGACTGTTAACGTCGCCCCCGACAATTCCTCGACCGACGTATTGCTCCAAGAAACCGTAAGTTGGCGCAGTCGCCGCCGCCGAAACACGTTCCACGACCTCACGTGGGACCAAGGTCTCGCCAGCGCCGTCGCGAAAGAGGGTCGTGTAGAACACGAGCGTTTGCGGTGACAGATGCGACAGTTCGGTAAGAAGATCTTGCAGAGGTAATGCTGTCAGGTATTGGAAATCGAGCCGTTCCTCATAAAAACCAAAGTCTATTTTCGCCTGCTCGAGGAGCCTTGTGTCGAAGTCCGAAGTGCCGGCAACGACAACGGCGCGTTCAGTCTTGGGATGCAGGCGGAGCGCAATTTCGACTGTGGGCGCGAACTCTCGCTTCAGGAGAATGCCGCGGACCTGAGGAGGCAACACGCGATTACCAAGTTCTATTTTGTCGATACCGCAAAAGACGATCGGCGTTCCAGGAAAAATGGCCGATCCATGGCTCAGCAAGAAGTCAAGCGAGGGCGACAAGATGGCAATGGCCACATCGATTTTTTTGTCTGCATATTTTGTCTGAAGGAAATCACGCAGAAGCGACTGGTAGTTATTCGAGCCGAACCGCGAGAGGTCCATCGCCTCGTTGTAGATCTCGATACGGTCCGCCGTGTTTGAGGTGAGGGTTCGGACGAGATCGGCCTGGAGAACCGCAAGAGCAGGCAACTCGGGCCGCTCGCCGAAGAGCAAAACGACCCGCCGTGTCGCTGAAGATGCCGGCAACGCGCTGGCGATCCAAACCATCAACCCCGTACACATAGCCAACAGCGCAGTACGCAGTTTCATGAGTCCAGACCCAAGACCTCAGACCCATAAATTACTCGTTCGGCGACATGCGAAACAGGTCTGGTTTGCAGGCCCGCTATGCGGCTCTTTCCGCCGGCTTATTTCCGCGATCGCCGCTTGGCGGACATCCGACGGCTCGAAGCCGCTACACAATACGGCTGCCAAGAAATAAGGCCGCACAGGGCGGCCTAAGTTTTTGAGGAAAGGAAAGCGGCCCTCCTCCTCGCAGAGGACCGTCCCCGATAGTTAACTAAACCAATCGATGCCCGGCGAAATTGATCTGAGTCAAAAACTCCTGCCGCGGCCCTGGCATTTTTGATCGGAGTCAAAGTCGCGTTTCCTTTTTTCTCACAGACTAAGCAATTAGCAGGTCATGCGAGCAGGTCATGGGAGATCCAAATGGTACAGATTCTGATCAACCTCATTGCGGGCGCCCTCGGTGGAGCGGCTACCGGTAAGTCATCCCCGACGTTTGATCTCGGTACCGTTGGAAACATCATTTCCGGTTTGGTCGGCGGCGGAGTGCTCGGCCAGGTCGTTACGTTAGCCCTGCCGTCGGTCATGGCGGCAGCAGAATCGGGCAATTTGAGCGTTGGCGGTGTGATCTCGCAGCTGATCGCTGGCGGCGCCGGTGGAGCGATACTCACGGCGATCATCGGTGCAATCAAGAATAAGGCTATGGCCTAAAGCGCCGACCAATAAGTTTGGTTTGCAGCCTAAAGGACTATCTCGTTGGGTGCCTAAAGCCGACGGAGGTTCTATTATGAACCCTCTGCTTAAGGAACTCCGCCATAACCCGATACTTTGGCTGCTGGTCCTTGTGCCGGTGGTATTGGCGGCCGCGAGACTGGTCCCTGCGGCGCACACGCTGTTGTTCGTCCTCTCGGTGCTCGCGATCGTGCCGCTTGCCGCCTTGCTTAGTCATGCAACCGAATCGGTTGCGGAAAAGACCGGCGACACCGTTGGCGGCTTACTCAACGCGACGTTGGGCAACCTTACAGAGCTGGTCATCGCGGCGGCGGCGCTCCGTGCCGGCGAGTATGCGCTGGTCAAAGGCTCCATTGCCGGCGCCATTGTCACCAATACTCTTTTCATGCTCGGGGCATCCTTCTTTCTCGGCGGGCTCAAGCACCACATCCAGGAATACAATCGCGCCACCGCCCGTCTGGACGCGGCTTTGCTCTTCCTGGCCGCGATTGCGCTCGTCAGTCCTTCAGCGATCGCCAAAGCCGACTTGGTGCCGGGCGCCGCGTTGACCCAAAAGCTCAGCGTCGCCTTGGCGGTGCTGCTGATCGTCGGATACGGATTGGGCTTGGTGTTCTCGCTTAAGACGCACCGCGAGGTTTTTGCCGGCGGTGCCGAGCACGCCGAACAAGGCGAACCTCCATGGCCCATAAGCCTGGCCGTGGTCACGCTAGCCGTGGTCACGGTGCTAGTGGCGCTGGTGAGCGAGATCTTCGTCGAGTCAGTGCAAAAGGCGGCAGAGACATTGGGGATGAGCCAGGCGTTCGTCGGTTTTATCGTTGTGGCGCTCGTCGGCGGTGCAGCCGAGATGGCAGTGGCGTTTTCCGCGGCACGCAAGAATCGACTCGACCTGAGCGTGGGGATTGCGCTCGGGAGTGCTACCCAGATCGCGCTATTCGTCGGGCCCGTTCTGGTACTTCTCAGTTACGTTATCGGGCCGACGCCGATGGACCTGCAATTCTGGCCCGGCGCGGTCGTGATGGTCTTTGTCGCCACACTTGTCGCGGCATTTATCACAAGCGGCGGGCGTTCGGCCTGGTTCGTTGGCGTTTTGCTGTTACTCGTCTATGCGGTCTTCGCCATCAGTCTCTACCTGTGGCCGCCGCCGGTACAGTGAAGTGCATATCGACGCCATCGATCAATGTCCGCTTTTGTGTGGCTCCTTTGGCGGGACGCAAATTTAGTCGCCTGATGACTTCCGTCCCTACCAGATATTGAGCGCAATAGCTTACGAAACTGCCTCATAACAACTTGCGACCACGGCGCACGGTCTAATCCTGCGGCAGCTCGGCAATGCCGAGTTCTTTGGCAAATGCCGCAACTTGCGAGCGCTGCTCCTCGATCGATTTGGCGAATTCTTCCGGGCCGCCGACATTGAGAAGCTGGCCGGTCGTCACCAAGCGTTGTTTGATTGTGTCGTCGGCGACCGCGTGGAAGTCGGCGGCGATGCGCTGGCGGAGCGCCAGGGGCATGCCGGTCGGGCCGAACAGGCCGACCAGGCCGTCGATTGTCAGCGCCGGTTGGCCGGCTTCCTGCACGGTCGGCAGATCCGGCAGCGTCGGCGCCCGGACGGTATTGGTCACGCACAGGAGCTTGACTTTGCCCGTTTGCAGCTGCGGGCGAATAATGGCCAGCGCCGACTCGTAGACTTGCACGCGCCCCTCGGCCAAATCATTGGCGGCGTCGACCGGATTCCTGTAGGCGATTTTCGCAATATCCAGCCCTTCGCGTTTGAGCCATCCGGCAAAAATAAAATCCAGCGCGCCGGTGACGCCGGCCCAGTTGAGTTTGCCGGGCTGTGCGCGCGCGAGCGCCATCAATTCCTTCATCGAGTTCACCTTCAGGCTCGCCGGCGCCGAAATCGAAATGATGGTGTTGGAAACGCGCGCAATCGGCAGCAAGTCGGCCGGCTTGTACGGCAGGTGGTCATGGAGGAACGGGTGGGCGGTGAAGGAGGAGGTCGGAGAGAACAGCAACTGATGATCGTCATGCGCGCCGACGAAGGAATTGATTGCGACAATGCCGTCGCCGCCGGGCCGGTTCTCGACCACGATCGGTTGACCCCATCGCTGGCCGAGCCGATCCGCGAACAGCCGCGCGCCGATATCGGCGCCGCTGCCGGGACCGAGAGTGAGGATGAATTTCACCGGCCGTGTCGGCCAGGCTTGATCGGCGGCCGCGGTGAAGTTCGCAAGCGGTAATGGCAGAGCGGCCGCCGTCATCGCAGCGGAAACGAAGATAAACTGCCGGCGAAACATTTCTCTCTTCTCCTACGGGGAACCGAATTAAAGCTGGTTAATCCGAAACAATCCTATCCTAGCTCTCCAAGCCGGTCGGCACGTTCTTATTCTCGCTCACAAGCTTCATCCCTGCGGCGAGCGCCATAGTCTCGGCGAGCGCGGCAAAATCCTTTTGCAGATAATCGTGCGGGTCCTTTTGCAGCGTCGCGGCGCCAAAATGGCTTTGCAGCACTTCACGCGTCGCCGCCGTGACCGGCATCGGCACGTCCATTTCGCGGCCAAGCTCGAGTCCGAGATCGAGATCTTTGCGCAACAGTTCCGGCGTGAATGTCGTGGTCCAGTCGAGATTGACCAGCGCGGGAGATTTGTAGCGGGTGAACATCGAACCCATCACCCCATTATTGAGGAAGGCAAGAAATGCGTGCCGCGGCACGCCCATTTTGTTGGTCAGCAGTGTGATCTCGATCAGGTTTTCCATCACGACCCCGAGCATCACGTTGTGCGCGATCTTGCACGCGCGCGCCAATTCGCCTTCCCCGACATAGGATACGCCTCGCGGAGCGAAGATTTCGATCAAGGGCATGGCAATTTTGCACGCGGCTTCGGCGCCCGAGACGACGGCCGAAAGCTGGCCGGCTTTGATGACCTTGGCATTGCCGCTGACCGGGGAGGCGACGAAATCGGCGCCGAGCTCTTTGAGCTTGTTGCGGATCGCCGCCGATTCTTCCACCGCGATGGTAGAGCAATCGACGATCACCGGCGGCATTCTGCCGCCGCCGGCGGCAACGCCATCCTTGCCATAGAGCACGTCCTGCACGTCCGCCCCGGTGGCGACGATTGAGAACAGCACGTCGACCGATTTCAGGTCCGCCCGGCGATCGACGATTTTGCCGCCGATTTTCGCAAGTGGTTCCGCCTTGGCGCGGGTGCGATTCCAGATCGATACATCGTGACCGGCTTTGATGAGCCGCTCGGCCATCGGAAATCCCATGCGGCCCATGCCGATCCAGCCGATCTTCTGCTTGTTGCCCGTCGCCATCGTCAAGCTCCTTTGCGTTGCCGCGCTGTCCTATAGCATGATCCGGAAAAGTGGATACCGGTATTCCCAAAAGATCATGCTCAAAAGAACAAGCTAAAGCGAAAGGCGACCGCGGCAACGTCGCAAAGGGACGCGGTGCTTGTCGGCGCATCGGCGACAGCAAGTCCGGCCATGACAATTTATTCCGGCTTGATGTCGGCGGCGGTGATGATCGCTTGATATTTGGCGATTTCGGCGCGGACGAAGCCGAAGAATTCATCGATCGACAGCGCCGAAACCTCGGCGCCGTCATTCTGCAACCGCGTTTTCATCTCGGGCTCGAGCAGAATTTGATTGATCGCCGCGTTCAATCGTTTGGCGATGTCCTTCGGCAGCGCACGCGGCCCAAAAAATCCAACCCAAAGGGCGAAGTCGAAATCCGCAATTCCGGTCGCTTCGGCAACCGACGGAATGTCGGGCGCCGCGCTGGCGCGCTTGGCTGTCGATACCGCGAGCAGCTTGACCTTGCCGCCTTGCATCAGTGGCACGGCGGCAGGAAATCCGGGAAAATAAAAATCGACATGGCCGCCGACGACATCGTTCAAGGCCGGGGCGGCGCCCTTGTACGGCACATGCGTCAGATTGTTGTTGAGCTTGAGCTTGAGCAATTCGCCGGCGAGATGACCCGGCGTACCGATCCCGGCGGAAGCGAATGTCATCGGCCGATCGGGGTTGCGCAGAAATTTCACGAACTCCGCCATGGTGGAATAGGGCGCACTGGCCGGCACCACCAAAGCCAGCGGCACAACCCCAGTCAGCGCGATCGCTTGCAGATCCTTGCGCGGATCGTAACCCGCGTCTTTCATGAAAAACGGATTGATGGCGATTTCCGGCGTCTGCGCCACGGTGAGCGTGTAGCCGTCGGATTCGGCGTTGACGACATCGCGCGCGCCCAAGGTGCCGCCGGCGCCGGGACGGTTCTCGACCACCACCGATTGCCCGAGCGCGCCCGAAAGCTTGTTGCCGATGAGCCGCGCGACGATGTCGCCGGTGCCGCCGGGCGCAAAATTCACGATGAGATGGATCGGCCGGCTCGGATAGGCGTCCGGAAACGCCGGCGCTGCGGCGATGAAGGCTGCACCAAGTGCGATCGCGGCAGCGGTGCCGATACAAGCTCGTGCATTCATGGCGGTAACCTTGGTCGTAACCTCGGCAGTAGTCCTTGTCAGCGATCGCCGGGCATAGCTTCCAGTCATCTCTTCTGGCACAGTCTCCACCGATTTCAAAAACTCGCCGCAAAAGGTCGCCGACGTGATCTATAAATTCTATGCCAATAAAGGTTGCAACATGTCCTCGGTACGTTCGCCACCACGCTGCAGCCGGATTTCATGGAACGCGCCCGCGCCGCGTCGTAAGCAACGCCCACTGCAACGATCAACTATACATTGATAGGAGATGTGACGGATGCTGACCAAAGACGAAAGCCCGCTGACCAAGGGCTATCAACCCGTCGTCGGGAACTTCAAGCTCTTGGCGCACGACATGCTTGGCGGCTTCGGCGGAATGGGCGAGGGCATGTCGGTGCAGATCGCGCCGGACGGCCGCCGCATCATCTGGCTGGCGCATGAGAGCGCGCCGAAGAATTTCACCGCGGTCGACGTCTCCGATCCGCGCAAGCCGAAAGTGGTGTGCCGGACCGATCTGCCCCACGCCAATATGCGCTCGAATTCGCTGGAAACCACCGGCAGCATCATGGCGGTCGCGTACCAGACGTCGAAGAAAGATTTAAAGCCGGCCGGCTTCGAACTGTTCGACATTTCCAAGCCGGAAAATCCGAAATCGATTTCGTTTTTCGACTGTTCCGGGCCGCATTCGCGCGGCGTGCATCAGCTTTGGTTCTGCGACGGCGAGTTCGTCCATTGCGCGTCCGGCTCGCGCGATTTCGTGCCGACCAATCCAAACGACGACCAGTTCTATCGTTGCGTCGACGTGCGCAATCCGTCGAAGCCGGTCGAGGTCGGCCGCTGGTGGATGCCGGGCACGCGCCAGGGCGACAACGTGATGCCGCCGCCGCGGCATCCGATCGACAAGGGCTACCGCGCGCACAACACCAACGTCTATCCGCAGCGCGGCGACCGCTGCTATCTCGCGTATATCGACGGCGGTATGTTCGTGCTCGACATTTCCGACAAGGCCAATCCGAAGAAGATCTCGCACTGGA
>Ga0207826_1000541_pt1 | contig 10564 bp, 9 predicted proteins | sample LuqExpMetageno80_FD_187837 | JGI IMG/M metagenome (GOLD analysis project Ga0207826, IMG submission 187837) | Tropical forest soil microbial communities from Luquillo Experimental Forest, Puerto Rico - Sample 80 (SPAdes) | ecosystem: Environmental > Terrestrial > Soil > Tropical forest ... | reverse complement strand
CCCAGTGTGCAGCCCACCTGACGGCGCAGCGTTGGCCCAACGGTTTTGTCTGTCCGCGCTGCGGCGGTCGTAGTCGAGGGTACATGGCCAGCCGGTGTGTGCATGAATGCGCGGGGTGCGGCCATCAGAGTTCGGTCACCGCAGGCACCATCTTCCACAAAACCCGAACCCCGCTCACCAGCTGGTTCTGGGCGATCTACCGCATGAGCCAGGACAAGAAGGGGATTTCCGCCCTGCAACTGAGCAAGGAGATCGGCGTCTCCTATCCCACGGCTTGGCTGATGCAGCATAAGATTCGCAAGGCCATGGCGGACCGCGATCAAGGCTATCAATTGCAGGGCCTGATCGAAGTCGACGAAGGCTATGTGGGCGGAGCGGAACAGGGAGAGAGCCAGAAGGGACGAGGAGCCAAAACCAAGTCGGTGGTGGCGGTCGCGGTGGAACGTCTCGCTCCCGGCCAGGCCGGTGAGAAACCAATTCCTGGGTTTGCCGCTTTGGCTGTCGTCCGCAACGCGGCGGCCAGTAGCTTGCACGGATTTCTCCAAGCCAAAGTCCAACCCGGCAGCCAGGTCATGAGCGATGGCTGGCGAGGCTACCAAGGGCTGGAACAGCAAGGCTTTCCGCATACCGCCACGCCCTTGCACGGCGATCCGGAGGCCGCGCATCGACTCTTTCCTTGGGTGCACATTACCCTGTCTAACCTCAAGCGCTTTCTGCTGGGCACGCACCACAAAGTCGAAGCGCAACACCTGCAACGCTATGTGGCCGAATTCAACTACCGGCTCAACCGCCGCACCATGGAGACGGACCTGTTTCATCGCCTCGTACGGGCTTGTCTCACCACCAACACTGTCATCTACAAGGAGCTAATCGCCGCGCCGGATCAAGCTTGATATTCATCTAAGCAAATTCGCGGCGTTTTCGCGATGTTCTGCGTGCTGAACGGTTACCAATCCAATCATGGCTACAGCTGCAGATTGAGCTGCGGCAAAACCCATGCCAGCTGACCGACATTATCGACTGGAACCGCCAAGGAAACGCATAGGCGCTCTGCGGGTATGATCAGGTAGTTCCGCTGCGCAGCTATGAGCAAAACTGCCTCATTCCATCCCACCGAGCCCGGTCGCATCAGTCGCCCGCGAACGCACGCGGAACAGGCCGGCTGGATGCGTTGGCTTCCGGGACTGAACACTCTGCGACACTACGAGTTGTCGTGGCTGCGAGATGATCTTGTGGCTGGCGTGGTCATGACCACCATGCTCGTGCCAGTCGGCATCGCGTACGCCGAGGCCTCGGGCTTGCCAGGGATCAGCGGACTTTACGCGACCATTGTGCCGCTGCTGGCCTATGCGCTGTTTGGCCCCAGCCGCATCCTCGTGCTTGGTCCGGACTCGGCACTCGCCGCCGTGATCCTGTCGGTTGTGATGCCGCTCTCGGCCAATGACCCGCAGCGTGCCGTTCCTGTGGCTGGCATGATGGCACTGGTCTCGGGCATCCTGTGCGTGGGCGCGGGCTTGGCGCGCCTGGGCTTCATCACGGAATTGCTCTCGAAACCGATCCGTTATGGCTACATGAACGGCATCGCTTTGACCGTTCTGTTGAGCCAAGTGCCGAAGCTTCTGGGGTTCTCCGTTTCCGTCGAAGGCCCATTGCGCCAAACTTTGGGCATCATCGGCAAGGTGCTCGCTGGGAACACCAACCTCGTGGCGTTTGCTGTCGGTGGGGGGACGCTCCTGCTCATTCTGGTTCTGAAGCGTTGGCCGCGTGTACCGGGCATCTTGATCGGGGTGGCGGCGGCCACAGTTGTCGTGGCTGCCTTTGACCTGGGTCGGCGGGCTGGCTTGTCGGTGCTGGGTCCACTGCCGCGGGGATTGCCTTGGCCTCGCCTGCCTGTTGTCCGCGCGGACGAATTAATGCCTGTGGTGATGGGCGGCGCCGCGGTCGCGCTGGTTTCGTTTGCGGACACCAGTGTGCTGTCTAGAACCTACGCGGCGCGTCTGCGTACGCACGTTGACTCGAACCAGGAGATGGTCGGCCTAGGCATCGCCAACGTCGCTGCAGGCTTCTTCCAGGGCTTCCCGATCAGCAGCAGTTCCTCACGGACGCCAGTGGCCGAAGCAGCGGGTTCGAGGACCCAGTTGACTGGGGTGGTGGGAGCGACAGCCATCGGACTTTTGCTGCTGTTTGCCCCGCAGTTGTTGCAGTATCTTCCGAACACCGCGCTGGCCGCCGTGGTTATCGCCTCGGCCATTAGCCTGTTCGAAGTTTCAGACCTGCGCCGAATTTACCGCATCCAGCGCTGGGAGTTCTGGCTTTCCATGGCCTGTTTTGCCGGCGTCGCCGTATTCGGAGCAATTCCGGGCATTACGCTCGCCATTGTGGCTGCGGTGATTGAGTTCCTGTGGGACGGCTGGCGCCCGCACTCGGCGGTGCTTGGCCACGTGGAACATGTAAGGGGCTACCACGACATCAGTCGTTATCCGAATGCGCGCCTGATACCGGGGCTTGTGTTGTTCCGGTGGGATGCACCGTTGTTCTTCGCAAACGCCGAGCTGTTTAATGCCCGCATCCTTGATGCGATTGCAGGGTCGCCCACTCCTGTTCACTGGCTCGTCGTGGCAGCGGAGCCCGTCACCAGCGTTGACGTCACCGCTGCCGATGCCCTAAGCGAACTCGACGACACGCTGAACGATGCCGGTATTGAGTTGTGTTTTGCGGAGATGAAGGATCCGGTGAAAGACAAGCTGAAGCGCTTCGGTCTCTTCAAGCGTCTCGGCGAACAGAGCTTCTTCCCAACGATCGGGGAAGCAGTGGAAACCTACAACAAGGTGCATCACACCAATCGGAAGGAATGGGAAGATCGCGAGTCTTAAAGTTCGATGGGAGGTGGCAGTTGTTACTAACTGGCTTGACGGTCACGTTTCTCAGGGAGTTCGGGTTGGGTCTTTGGCTGACCCTTCCACTGTGGCTGACCTTAGCGGCGATCATTTCGGTTTTGGGCCAAATCGTCGGCAGGCTGGAACACTGGGCACGATTCGACAGCTTCTATTGGTCGTTTGTCACGGCGACAACCGTGGGCTATGGAGACATGCGACCAACGACCCGCGCGTCGCGAGGAATCGCTATCGTAATTGCCCTTTTCGGGCTGACTCTTACAGGAATGCTGATAGCGGTTGCCTTACACGCCGCCTCATTCGCTTTGGCGGCACATGATGCGACGTCGCTGGTGCAGTGACGCTTTCTGTCGGTCGGCTACGAGTCGTTCCTCGCCTCGAATGGAGAAGGCGACACAGGAATAGCCGAGGCGCAGTGCTTAATGCTGAGCAAACGGTCTAAGACTATCTCCTTCGACCGCCGCCCATGCGCATACCTCCGCCACTCATGCGCGGTGAGCTGCGCATCGAGTTGAAGTTCTGCGTGCGCTGCGCGCCCTGCGTGCGCATTTCCTGCTGGCGTTGCAATGTCGGATTCACCTGGTTCGCCGGTTTCCACCCGCTTCCGTCATTCGACGACCAGTTTCCCGAGTTCTTGTTGTAGCGGTAAACCGTCCCGTCCTTTCCGGCATAAACATTGTTCTTCCCGGCGGCAATTCCGGCATTCGTGTTTGTGTTGTACACGAATCCGCCCCGGTTGGCTGCCCCTCCGCCGGTGTAAATGTTCCCAACGTACCCCGCCCCGCCACCTGCAACAATTCCCGTATTCGGGTTATACGTCGCGCCTCCGCGATACCCATACGAATTGCCCGTGTAGATGTTGGTGTTCGTGCCGCGCGCGCCGACGCTGGTTCGACCCGTCTGCTGGTTGTAATACGCCCCACGCGTCGCCGCGCCGTAGTTGCCGGTGTAAGGATTCGCCCATGCCGCTCCCGTCCGCGAATACGCTGTGTTGCCCCACACTCCGTACACATTGGCAACGACCGCTCCGCCCCAAGCACCCCAGCCGTAGTACGGATACCATCCCCACCCGTAATAGCCCATCGGGCCCCACCATGGGTAGTACCACGGATAGTAGCCATAGCCATAGCCGAACCCGAAACTCCAGCCTGTGTCAGTGGTGTAGGTGAACCCGGCTCCCACGCCGTAGGTGTACGGCCAGCCGTACCACACTGTGGGACCAACGTACGGCGGGTAGTACCATCCCGTTCCATACACCACGGTGTTTGACGCCGACGACACCGCGGTTCCGTAATAGCCCGGCGTATAGCCCGTGTATACCACGTCCGGCGTCGAGCCATATACCTTCACATACGTCACGTAGTAAATCGGAGAGCTCGGCGGGATGGTGTAGATCACCTCCGGCACCGCGTCCGCCACGCGCCATGGCCCCTGCGGCGACGGTGCCTTGAACCACACCCCTGCCTCCACACAGTAGTAGTTGTTGTCCGAAACCTTGATCACCGCCGCGCTGGTGTTCTTGCCGTACTCCATCGACGTCCCCTGAACCGGGATGAACGTCGCCTCACCGTCATACTGCACCGTGAGTTTCGCTTCCGAGCGCGTGATGGTCGCCGTCTGCGGAATCGAGTTGGCGATCAGCGCCTCTTTTGCCTGCGGCGTTCCCGGCACCGACGCCAGCACCGTCGCCTTCGGGCTATCGAGCGGAATCTTGGCAAACTCCGGCGGCATTGCGCTCGCGTTCACGTAGCTCCACGGCCCCGCCAGCGTCGCTGCCTTGAACCACCGCCCCGAGATGAGAATGAACTGTTCTGCTCCCAGTCGGAAGATATTGCCGTTGGTGTTGGTAACGTACTCCAACGGTGTTCCGGGAATCGGTGCGTACTGCGGCTCACCTTTAGTTTCAATCAACTCCGCCGGCCCAAACTCCACATAAACCACTGGAATTTCGGCCTTCTTCCCCTGCTCTTTCAACGATGGCTGCTGTTTGCCCTGCTCCGTCTGCAGCGCCTGGTCAGCCGTGTTGGCGACGATCCACTCCTCCGCCTTCTTCATGTCGTCCGGCAACTTCTTGGCATAGCTCCACGGACCCTCCAGTTCCTTCGCTTCCAGCCACCAGTCCTGCACTCGAAGGAAGTACTTCTTCTTGTCATTGTCGAACAGGATGACCGCCCGTGTGTTGATAACCCGTTGCAGATTGACGCCCGGCAGATCACGCAGTTGCGGCAGTCCGTCCACCAGCACCAGCAGCGCCGGCTTGGGCGAGAAGATCACCTTGGGCGGATCGTTCTTCACCTCGACCTTGCTGATCTGCTCGTCCGATGCATCCACCATCGCCTCCAACCGGTCGAGCGAAATCGTCTTGGTCGCGCCGGGAAACTTCTTCTGCAGCAGCGCCGTCAACTCCGCTTCCTTCTCGTGCGCTACCGGGAACTTCACCTTAGCCAGCTGCACCTGATCGAGTGTCACCAGCCGGTTGACCTTGTCCACTTCCGTGCGCGCGCTGAACCATACCACGCCGTACTTCGCCGCGCCTTCCTTTCCCGTCTTCATTTCCACAGCGCTGTACAGCTCCACCCGGTTGCCGTCCCACTTCTCCACTTGCGGCTGATATACGAGAAACGTGTCCGCTCCACTCGTCATGGTGCGCGGCCAGCCACTCTCCGAGGTTTGCGCTGTTTGGACTTTCGCTTTTTGCGTACTGGGGGCGTTGGGAAGAGGCTGCTGCCCAGGTGCCACGCCCATCAATAGCAGGGGGGCCAGCATCGCCGACAAAAGATGGCTTGAGACCCGAACTTTCCAATCATGAACTCGCAAGTGACTACCTCCTGCGCACGGTTTCATGCGCACGACTCTATGAAACCCAACCCTCTACGATACCGCTAATCCAGGTTATATCTCGATAACGTCCCGGTGAGCCGGCAACGATGCCTTAATGCCGAAGCGCTGCTGGAGGGCCGCTGCGAGCGGTTCGCGTCCGCGGTCCTCTCCGTGCGTCAGGAACACCTTCGGCTTGCCCTTCGCCATCGGCACCAGCCAGTTCAGCAGGTCGCTTTGCCCGGCGTGCGCGCTGAATCCGCCCAAACTGTGTACCGAAGCCCGCACGATCGTCTTCTCCCCGAGGATCTTCACCGTCTTAGCGCCCTCCACCAGCGCCCTGCCGACTGTGGCCCGTCCCTGGTAGCCGACAATGACCACCGACGTCTGCTCCTTCCACACGTTGTTCCGCAGGTGGTGCAGAATCCGTCCTGCATTGCACATTCCCGCTCCCGCCAAGATCATGCACGTCCCGGTCTTGTCGTTCAACGCCCGCGACTCCTCCGCCGAGACGCACAGCTTCGACTTGGTCTTCTCCAGTTCCTCGCGCAGCGGACGCTCGCGCACAATCTCCTTCACCCGGTCGTGCCACAGCTCAGGATGCTTCAGGTAAATCCGGCTCGCCTCCACCGCCATGGGACTGTCGAGGTATACCGGAAACGGTTTGACCGCGCCTTTGCGGAACAGATAGGCCAGCAACACCACCAGCAACTGCGCACGTCCGACCGCGAAGGTCGGCACGAGAATCTTCCCACCCTGCTCCGATGCGCGCTTCACGATCGCCGCAAATTCGGCCGCCGTCTCCTTAAACGCGCGATGATTGCGATCGCCGTAGGTTGATTCTAGAAACACCGCATCGGCCCGCTCGATCGACCCGGCATAGCGTGTCAGAGGCGCCCCGTGCTGTCCCAGGTCGCCCGAGAAGACAACCACCTTCCTCCGTCCGTTTTCGGTCACCGTCAGTTCGATGCTCGCCGATCCCAGCAGGTGTCCTGCCTCGATCCACCGTGCCTCGATGTTCGGCGCCACGCCCACCGGCTTGTCGTACGCGACCGGGCTAAACCGGCTTACGATCTCTTCTACGTCTTCGATGGTGTAAAGCGGATCCAGAGGCTGCTTGCCTTCGCGCTGCCGGCGCCGGTTCTGTCGGAGGATGTCACTCGCCTGAATTTTGGCGGCGTCCTTCAGAATAAGGTTAGCCAGGTCCGCCGTCGCGTCCGTAAGGTACACCGATCCCGTGAAATGCCTTTGCGCCAGGATCGGCAGCCTTCCAGTGTGATCGAGGTGCGCGTGCGTGATGACCACCGCGTTCAGGCTGCGGAAGGAAAACTCCTGCGCGATGCGGTTCTTCTGGTCGGCGTTGGGCACTCCCTGAAACATCCCGCAATCGACCAGCACCTTCGACTTTCCCGACTCCACCACATACGCCGAACCCGTAACTTCTCCGCCACCAGCCCCAAACACCGTGACCTTCATGACTCGCTCCCTTCTCCTCTCCGCGATCAATCAACCGGGCGTCGATCACTGCATGCTCTCGCGTCAATCAATCCCCTTCGCCGCAACGCCTCGCGTCACTCCTTCATGGATATATTTCACCGCATCCTCGGGCGAATCCGTTACATGTAGTAGTTCCAAGTCTTCCGGGCTGATCGTCTCTTCCGAAACCAGAGTCCCGCGGATGAACTCTCGCATGTGCCCCCAGAAGTCCACCCCCATCGCCACCATGGGAAACTGCTCCAGTTTGCGGCATTGAATCAACGTCAGCGTCTCGAACGCCTCGTCCAGCGTGCCCAATCCGCCCGGCATAACCACAAACGCGCGAGAGTATTTCACTAGCATCACCTTGCGCACGAAGAAGTGATCCATTTCGATAAACCGGTCCAGATACGGGTTCGCGCTCTGTTCCATCGGCAGGATGATGTTGCACCCCAGGCTCAGGCCGCCGGCCTCTTTTGCTCCCCGGTTCGCGGCCTCCATGATCCCGGGCCCGCCGCCGGTCATTACGGCATAACCGGCCTTCGCCAACTCGCTGCCCAACTGCCGCGCCATCTTGTAGTATCGATGTCCCGGTTTGAACCGAGCTGAGCCGAATACCGTGACGCACGGGCGGTCGATGCCGCCAAAGAACTCAAATCCCTGCAAGAACTCCAGAAAGATTCGTACTGCGCTTTCCAGATCGGCACCACGGTCACGTTTGCCCACTAAAAACTTCTGTTCGGCTTGCGTCAGTTCCGTCAGCAAGCTGAGAAAAGGCTGCCTAGAACCCGTATTCTTTGCCATCACTCGCCAGCCTCCTCCCCCTCGATGCAGGTCCAAACACTCTTATAGAATTTCAGATACCACTTCACAGGGTATGCACAGGTAGATGGTTTTGTCGACAACTTCTACGCTTCGGAATTTCGCGGCAGAAATCTGCAAAATTCCGTGTAAATTTCCGTGTTAGCTGGGAATTAGGTCGGAGACGGGTTCGCTAATGACTGCACACACCGCCATAATGCTGCCGCATCTGAAGTTCAATCTATTGGTGCGATCGGCTCGCAACTCCACTCAGCCTTTGCCGCGGAAAAGGAAGATCAGGTCGATTATCAGGATGATCACCACCATCAATTCCAGCACGAATCCGCTGCTTTGATGGAATTCGTCAATGTAGAAGCGGTACACGCCTTCTGTCATTTTGAGCTTTTCATTGACCAGGTTCTGGTACTCAGGGACTCCCACCTTGCCGACGGCCAGCCGGTAGAGCCGCGCCGCAAACATGTCGCTGACGAACTTAATGGCCGTATCGCAACGCTCGACAAGGTCGGTGACCTCGAGCGCAACAGTATTCAGGCGTGTAGCCTCGCGCCGCATCTGCCAGCGCCGCCAGAAGTTGGCACGGGCCTTCAGTGATTTGTAGACGCCGTCGAGCTCGCGCGTCAGCAGTTCGTCGTAGTGGCGAAACTCCAGGAGCTGCGAGTTAACATACTCGAGAATCTCGACCGACGAGGCGGCGCCGCTGTGGGTGTCATAAATCAGCGCAGCGTTCCAGCCAATAACGATGACATCGCGCGGATAATACGACAGGCTGGCGTGCAGGACGTCCTCCCGCTCGGCGCGGGCTAACTCAGTCGCTTCACCGCAAATGATCTGTGCAATCTGCGGACCTTGCTGCCGTAGCAGTTCCTCTCCTTCGGGCCGGCCCTCTACTTCATTCAACATGAAGACGTAGTAGTCCTCAGACAACCAGTGTTCATAAGGGCGAATCATGGCTGGTTCAATCTTCAGCAGGCGCCTTCGCACAATTTCTTCAGCCAGCCGCTCCAGCTCCGCGCTGGGCACCCAACTCGCGGCCAGGTCCGTCAGCGATTGCCAGTCGCCCTCGAATGGCCGCTCGATCAGCACGCTGACCACGCCGTAGTCGTAATACTTGACCTGCGGCTGAACCCGCTCGCCGTTGCTGAGCTCGATCGGGTCCAGCGTCTCGACCACAGGAGGGTTCTCAAAACGCACGTATTGCGGCGTGGCGTGCTTGAAAAGCGGCGCGGTGCGCTTGGCATCGAGGATGCGGCGCAGGTCGTCCAGGCGGATTTCCTCGCAAACATCATGCAGGATGATTCCGAGCACCGAACCTTTCAAGGGTAAGGCGGAAGCGGCGTTCACATTCAACCTCCGCCTCTATTGTCCGATAGTCCACGCTGTTTGTCGCAGGCTGTAGTATTTGAGTGATCGTGAACAGCGGTTCCACCGCGCCGGTTCGTCCCGCCTTTTGTGCTGCATGAAATCGAGTAGATTCCAGTATGATGTTGCACGGAATTCCGCTGCCCTCGGCAGCGATACCAGGCTGAGTCCAGGAGACAGAATGGCAACGAAATACAGGGTGATCCAGGTAAAGGGCGCGAAGCCCGAATCGTTTATCGTGGTGGGCATTGATTTCGACGAGCATAGGATTAAGTCGGCATCGCCAGCGATGCCGGAAGAAGAGTTGCGCGAGCACTTGCGGCAGGCAGGCGCCACTCCTACCGAAATCAACGGGTGGATCGAGCAAGGCCGCGCCTACCCTGGTTAGCCGCCGGGCACCACTCGGGAGTGGTTGTCGAAGGAGCCGACGCTATGAAAGAGAATGACGTTCTGCTGGCGCCCATGCCGGGTGCCGATCACCGCGAAGTCGGCGGCGTGCACCTCGACATCGTGGCGGTTGGAAATTCGCGCGTGAAGCGCGTGGTCTACCCCGTAGGTTTTCGCTGGTCGAAGAACATGAAGCCGCAGGTCGGCACCGACCTTTGCATGCACGCGCACGTGGGCTTCCTGGCGCGCGGCCGCATCCACATGGAATTCCCCGACGGCTGCATTCTTGACTACCGCGCTCCGCAGGCCCTGTGCATCGAGCCCGGGCACGACGGCGTCGTCGTAGGTGACGAACCGGCGGTCGTCATTGAGTTCGACTTCGGAAACGACACGGTCAAAAACTTGGGGATGCCTGAGAAACACTCCCACGACTAACCGTATAGCGTTGGGCGCTGTTACTGAACCGGCGCGCCGTCCAGCACCAGTACCTCAAACGGCTTGAGCGCGAAGGTATGCGCCTCGCCGGCAGTCACGCGCACGCTCGGCCGCTGGCGGTCTTCCGTCCAGGGACTTCGCAGCTCGTAAGTGCGATTTGCGTCAGCCGGCAATTCGAACGCTTGCGCGGCGTCGAGACTGATAGTCTGCTGCTTGTCTGACGGATTTCGCAACACCAGAACCGCCTTATCCGGTCGCCATGACGCCCAGCCGTACACTTCCAGCAGCGACGGGTCGCCGCCGATCCAGTGCGTGTCCACGAGGACGTCGGCGTTAGCCCTTGACCACGCCGCCGCTTCCGCCAACGTGTCCCA
>Ga0207826_1000538_pt1 | contig 10607 bp, 9 predicted proteins | sample LuqExpMetageno80_FD_187837 | JGI IMG/M metagenome (GOLD analysis project Ga0207826, IMG submission 187837) | Tropical forest soil microbial communities from Luquillo Experimental Forest, Puerto Rico - Sample 80 (SPAdes) | ecosystem: Environmental > Terrestrial > Soil > Tropical forest ... | reverse complement strand
CTTCCGCCTGGAGACGGTCTTGCCATTGCGGGGCGGCAGGCGGCTTCATGCTTTTGAGGACAAAGTTATGCATCATTTGCTAAGATGGCTGGCCACTTTGGCCGAATACAAAGACGGTAAGCTCATCCCCTTTCCCAATCCTGCCATGAGCCTCCCTTCTCCTGTGCATGCGGCAGACCGGTTAGTCTCAGCGCACGGCATGACCACCGACACCGAAGACCGGCTGTGGCTGATTGATGACGGGAAGGTAGTTGGCCAGCCAATCCCGCCGGGAGGAGCAAAAGTTGTCGGGTTTGACTTAAAGACCGGGAAGATGGTGGGGAAAGTACTTTTGGCGCCCCCGGCATTGCGGCCCGATAGCCATATGAACGACTTGCGGGTGGATCTGACTCATGGAGCCAAAGGCACCGCGTATATTGCTGACTCGTCGTTTGGGACAAGGCCGGCGTTGGTGGTCGTCGATCTGGCCACCGGAAAGGCTCGACGAGTGCTGACCAACAGCCCTTCCACCCAAGCCGACCCAGGATTCATGGCTTTCCTCGAGGGTCGGCCACTGGTTTATAACGCCGGGCACCCAAGCTTCCCGGTGGGTGGAGCAGACGGGATCACACTGAGCGCCGACAGTAAGCGTCTCTTTTGGACGCCCCTCACCGGACGGCATCTTTATAGTATCGCCACGGATTTGCTGGCCGATAACCGAGTAAGTGATGAAAAACTTGCGGCGGCCGTCATTGACGAAGGCGAGCGGCCTGCTTGTGACGGCCTCGCCACCGATCATGCCAACAGGATTTACTTCGGCGCCTTCGAACAGGATGCCATCGTGCGGCGAAATCCGGATGGCCACTTCGATCTGGTGGCCCATGACCCTCGGATCATTTGGCCCGACGCCCTCTTTGCCACTGACACACATCTTTACGTCACCCTGGGGCAATGGAACCGGCTGCCTGGTTTCAACAACGGGCGGGATCTCCGCCGTCCACCTTATCTCGTCGTGAGAGTTCCCCTTGAGGCAGCCGTTCACTGACTGTGTTTTGTGAAGTGCCATTTGGGGAAGGTCCGAGGCCTGGTAGCCAGCCTGTAATCATCCCCACCCCCTGCCGTTATCACTCGGGTCGGTGCCTCGTCTGTTTCATTATGCTCATCCTAGTGACTGACGAGTAACTGCCCATAGCCTATAACGTAACGCCAAAGGGGGCGGCTGTGTGGCCGCCCTCATTTCTTTCTCGTGATATGATTTCGGGCTTACCAGCAAGACCCTACGTTTTTCCGAATAAACCCTTTGGGTTTTACCCCCATTCCGCCCGCGCTGCTGTGAATCCTCTTTTTAGGGATTCCGGGACTCAAGCCTGCTCTTAATGCGTTTAAGCCGGAAAATGTCCTCTTGCTCCTGTTGATCGAGGGCTTGTTGAATGAAGCGGATCTGCGCTCTAATGCCGGGAATTACCGCCTGCTGCAGGGCATTCACCCGGCGGGCCGTCTTCTTGACTTCCTCGGCAATACGACGCAGTCGTGCCTCGTGGTTGGCAGCCTGGAGGAGCACCTGACAGAGCTTTTGGAAAGCGACCTGGGCGGCCACCGTCCTACCCCCCACTGCCAAGGGGCTCATGGTGATGCCCTGGGGGTATTCAGCGGCCAGTTGCGGCACCCTGATGCCCCAAACCTTCTCCAGAGCAGCCTGGGCTGTTACCCTGACTGGCACGCTAAGGGAGAGCGTTTCCACGGTCTCGGGGCCATCGAAGGATTTAGCCAACATCAGGGTTAAGTGCGACTCCCGGGCGGCGTCAGTTATCTGCCGCCGGACTTCTAAAGCCTCGTGCACATTGGTAAAGAACTCTTGCAAGAGCGCATCCCGCTTCTTTTCCAGGAGATCCGCACCTCTCTTGGCCAGCCCAAGCTGGTTACGGCGGCTGAGCAAATTCATCCGGGTAGGGCTTATCTCATTCATGCAGCCCCCGGTGAATGGGCTCGGGCGTACTCCAAAGTTCCTCGAGCCTAGCCCCATAGTATTTCCCGATGTGATCCTTGGAAATGCGGGTCAGCAGGGATTCCGGCAAAAGCGAGAGCAAGGACCAGGCGAGTTCAAGGGATTCATTCAGGTCCCTATTTTGCTGGCCTTGATGAATGAAGTTCTTTTCAAAAGATTTAGCAAAAGTGAGAAAAAGCCGGTCATTCTCGGTCAGGGCCTCCTCACCGATGATGGCCACCAGCTTGCGCAGGTCCACACCGTTGGCGTAAGCGGCGAAGAGTTGATCGGAGACCTGCTTGTGATCCTCACGGGTCTTGCCTTTGCCGATGGCGCCGTGGGCCAGCCTGGAGAGCGACGGCAGGGGGTCGATGGGTGGGAAAGCGCCCTGGCGATGCAACTCGGCGGAGAGCTGGAGCTGCCCTTCGGCAATGTATCCCGTCAGGTCCGGAATAGGGTGGGTGCGATCGCCTCCCGGCATGGAAAGGATGGGAATCTGGGTCACAGAGCCCTTACTTCCGGCGATTATGCCGGCGCGTTCATAGATGCTGGCCAGATCGGTATACATGTATCCCGGGTAGCCGCGGCGGCCGGGGATCTCTCCCCGGGCGGCCCCCACCTCACGCAAGGCCTCGCAATAGTTGGTCATATCCGTCAGGATCACCAGCACATGGTAATCGTGAACAAAGGCCAGGTGTTCAGCCACCGTCAAGGCCATGCGGGGTGTTAAGATGCGTTCCACCGTAGGATCGTCGGCTTTATTGAGAAACAGGACCGATCGGGACAGAGCTCCGGTCTTCTCGAACTCCCCGATGAAATAGCTCACTTCCCGCTGGGTAATCCCCATGGCGGCAAAAACCACCGCGAAGGGGACTTCTTCACCGGGCACCGTGGCTTGCCGGGCTATCTGGGCCGCGAGCTCGTTGGCGGGAAGGCCTGGGGAGGAAAAAATCGGCAGCTTCTGCCCTCTAACCAGGGTGTTCATGATATCGATGGTGGAAATGCCGGTCTGGATGTACTCCTCTGGATTGCGGCGGGCCACGGGGTTGATGGGCTTACCTATGATGGTGGGACGCTCTTCGGCGACCGCGGCCGGCAACCGGTCCAGGGGGCGCCCGATGCCATTGAAACGCCGGCCCAACATGTCCTTGGATACTCCCAGGCGGGCCACATTCTCCACCAGGCTCACCGAGGTTCGGGCCAGGTCCAACCCGGCCGTTTCCTCAAAAACCTGGATGACCGTATGTTCCTCAGATACCTCGATGACCTGTCCACTGCGCACCCGGCCGGTGCTGTCTCTGATTTCCACAATGGCGTTATAGGCCAGGTCCCAGGCATTCTCCACAAACAGCAGCGGCCCCGAGATATAACTCAGGGAGTTGTACTCCCTCTTTAACAGATCCATGGCGCCTAACCTTACTCCGTTAATTTAATGGCTAACCATCGAGGTAGGCTGGCAAATCCCCCTAACCCCCCTTTAGGAAAGAGGGGAATTATAAGGACTTGAGACCTCTGCAAAAATCCTATCATCGACTTGAGACGCTCTTATTAATCAATATGTTGTAGAGCAGGCGCCCTCGCCTGCAAAATACAGCCGGGGGCGGCTGTTCTCCATGATTTTCGCAGAAGTCTCTACTTCTTCAACTACTTAACGTTGCCGTACTAACCCTCAGTCTTTTTTTTGCCCGTAATTTCGGCAATCTCCCCCAGAACTTCATCCCGGAAGGCCTGAAACTGATCTTCGGCAATGAAGCGGGCCCGGGCGATTTTCCCCAAGGCCGGGTTCTGGATGAGATCATCAATGGGGGTCCCCATGTCCAGGCCCTTGGCAGCCTGCCGGTAAAAGCTCAGGATCATCCGCATGATCCCCTGGGCCTTTTCCATGGAGCAGAAAGCATCGTTTTCATGGAAAGCGTCCTGTTGCAGAAAGTCTTCACGGATGATGCGGCCCATTTCAATGATGAGATGCTCCCGGTCCTGAAGGGCATCCGGGCCCACCAGCTGCACCATTTCTTGAAGAGCGGCCTCCTTCTGCAGCAACTTGCTGATTTCATCCCGCATTTCTGGGTAATCTTTCTCCAGATTTTCACGATACCACCCTTCCAAGAGAGGCAAGTACAACGAGTAGGAGCCATCCCAATTAATGGCTGGGAAGTGACGCCGATAGGCCAACGAAGCATCCAAACGCCAGAAGGCCCCGGCAATGCGGAGAGTGGCCTGGGTGACCGGCTCGGACATGTCACCGCCGGCGGGGGATACGGCCCCCACCACAGAAACCTCCCCCCGCTCATCCGCCAGGGTGGTGACGGCGCCGGCCCGTTCATAGAAGGCGGCCAGACGGGAGGAGAGATAAGGCGGGTAGCCTTCTTCAGCCGGCATCTCCTCGAGCCGGGAGGAGATTTCCCTCAAAGCCTCAGCCCAGCGGCTGGTGGAATCGGCCATCAGCGCCACGGCATATCCCTGGTCGCGAAAATACTCGGCCAGGGTCACCCCCACATAGATGCTGGCCTCCCGGGCCGCCACCGGCATGTTGGAGGTGTTGGCAATCATCACGGTGCGATGCGCCAGCGGCTCGCCGGTTCTCGGGTCTTCGAGTTCAGGAAACTCCAGGAGCACTTCCGCCATTTCATTACCCCGTTCACCACAGCCCACGTAAATCACGATATCCGCATTGGACCACTTGGCCAGGGACTGCTGAGTGACGGTTTTGCCGGAGCCGAATGGTCCGGGAATCGCTGCATTGCCGCCCATGGCCACAGGAAACAGCACATCCAGGATCCGCGTGCCCGTGAGAAACGGGGCCTCAGGATCAAGCTTTTCCTTAACCGGGCGGGGGCGCCGGACCGGCCACCGATGGAACATCTTGAGCTCGGTGCCGTCCTCGAGTGCGGCTACGGGCTCTGCCACGGTGTAAGAGCCCGCCGGTTTGACCTCCTTGACGACCCCGCGGACCTCAGGGGGAACCATGATCTTGTGGCTGAAGCGGAACTCCTGAACCGTACCCAGGACCTTCCCGCCTGCGACTGCATCGCCCACCTGTACTTTGGGAATCCAGTCCCATTGCTTCTGGCGGTCCAACGCCAAAGCTTCCACGCACCGGGAGATAAAGTTGCCGGTTTGCTCCTTGATGGCCTCAAGGGGTCGCTGAATCCCATCAAATATGGAATTCAGCAGTCCGGGGCCCAGTTCCACGGCCAAGGGCGCCCCGGTTGACGCCACCGGTTCGCCGATCTTAAGACCGGAAGTATCCTCATACACCTGGACGAAGGCGGTATCTCCTTCCAGCCGGATGATTTCACCCATCAGTTCATCCGGCCCCACCTTGACAATGTCGTACATGCGGGCCCCCAACATCCCTTTGGCCACCACCGCGGGACCGGTGATTTTCCGGATGGTTCCCTGGATCATGTTCCCTCCGGGGTGAGCGGCTGCCGGAAGGCCTGGGAATAACTTATCGCTGCCTTGGCCCGGCTTTTAAAGCTTGATCTCATAGCCCATGGTTTCTTTGAGAAGCCGCCTTATATACCCCTCAGCGTCTTCGCCGGCGCCGGCCGCGGCGCCGGACGGCGGCACCGCCAGCAGGACCGGAAGATCGCGGCCGCGTATCTCTTTCTTAACGGCCTGGTAAGGGTCCGGCACCAAGGCCGAATCTACGGCAATCAGAGCATATTCGTCCGACTGGATCAGACGCCCCAATTCCTCCCGGGCGGCGGCCGGGTCAGGCGCTACGACCACCTGTAAACCGGCCAGGCGGTACCCGGCCGCTGATTCCGGATCGGTCAAAACTGCAATTTTCACGGGCAGAATAACTCCGGCTCCACCGCCCCAGGCGGCAGCCCAAACCGGGAACGCCGGCCTAACAGCCGAATCCGGCCGGCCTCCCACTCCTTCCGTTGGATATAATCGTTGGCGAGACCTGCACCCAGTACATCTTGAGCTCCGGCGCGGGCTTTAGCCAAAAGCAGGCAGCGGAGTCCCCGTTCCAGGGTGGAGAGGTCTCGAGCCTCGGCCACCGGCGCCAGGCTGGTGTTGGCCAGTTCCGCCAGGGCGGCTGCTTCTCCCTGGGCCAGCAACAGAAAAAGATTGAGGCCCACGTCTCTGCCTCCAGGTATGAATAACTGTTGCGGTTCTCCCTGGAAATCGAGGTTGGACAGCTTAAGGCCGGTGGCCAGGTTCAAGGCGTCGATCTCAAAACGTATAAAGTCGGCAAGATACGGTTGGTTCAACTCCTGGGCCCGGCACAGCATGGCCTCATAGAATCCACGGTCCAGGCTTATTTCTATCTTGAGCGGCTCCTGCGAGCCCGACACGGCAGCCCGCAAGGCACTGCCCAGAGGGTGACCGGACAGGGAGAGGAGCTGGGCCATTGAAGCCGGGTCCGCGGCTTCGGCCATCAGGCCGTAGAGGGCTCGGGGGATAGTGCCTGCGCCCAGATGGCTCCTGATCTCCCCGGGCGCCCGGTCCGCCTGCTTTCCCCGGAGAATGGTCTTCAGATTTGCCAGGTCGGACTTCAAGAGGAGCAGGCTGACGGCCTCCCGGGCCTGGCCCGAGACCAGGTGAGGCAAGTCCCCCACGGTGCGGTCCAGATGGACCATGACGGCGCGATCCAGATCCGGCAGGGCATCTCCAGTGAGGTCTGGGCCATAAATGCTTTCTTTCAGGAGTTTCACCAGGTCGGGGAAACTCAATTCCAAAGCCTCGCGGAAAAATCCCTCAGGCAGTAAACGGCTAAGCCTAACCCGGAGGCGCGCGTTCAAGTAAGCGAAATCGTCAGTCAACCAACTTTTCTCATTTCCAGAGCAGCTTGCTCACTTCGGTGGCCAGGGTGTCCCAGGCGCGATTTAGCCGCTCCGGTAAAGTGTTTTCAACTCGTTTGCCGCCCCGGCACTCAATCTGCACCCCCAGGCGCAGACTCGAGTCAGTCTTAACCTCCAGCCCCTGGTGCTGTGCCCAAGCCATGAGTTTCTCTTCATCGTCTGGAGGCACGACCAGATTCTCCGCAGTTTCCGCGGCCTCCAGGGCCTCCTGGGCCAGCGTCTGGAGTATTTCGCCATAGTTGGGCTGAGCGGCAGTCTCATCCAACGCGGCGATGACCTTTTGCCTTACCAGGTCCAGTACTTCGCCCTTGACCTGCGTGCGGGCAATGGTGACCTCAAGCTGGGCCGCACTCCGGGCCTGTTGGATGGCTGCCTGGGCTTCAGCTTCGAGCCGATGGTGATGTTTTGCCAAAAGGGCCTTGGCCTCAGCTTCCGCCTCGCTGACCACCTGCTTGACTCTGGAATCAGCTTCAGCCAGTTTCCCGTCTATCTCGGTCTCGGCCTCCCGCTGGAGAATCTCCTCGAAGGACATTACAGCCGTCCGATAAGCATAAAGGCCACAACAAACCCGAAGATCACCAGGGTTTCAGGCAATAACAAAAAGATGAGAGCCAACCCCTGCATTTCCGGCTTTTCCGCGGCGGCGCCGAGACCCGCCGGTCCTATGCGGGATTGGGCGAGACCGGTTCCCAAGGCGCCCAGCCCCACGGCCAGCCCGATGCCGATGGCGGCTAAGCCCTTGTCTGAAGGACCGTCAGTCCCGCCGGCAGCCAGGACCTGCTGGGCAAACACCGAAAAATAGAGGAGGAAAAACCCCAGAGTGGAAAAAATTTTTCTGCTCATTAACTTTCTCCCTTAAATTATTAGGACTTCTGGCTGCCGATTAACTTGAACGGCCGGTACGGTCTGCCATTAAAGGCGTAGAAATCAAACTTGGTGAAAAATTCGACCCAAATGAGACGAAGGGGCTGGAGCACATGGCTCATGGTGAGCAAAAGGATAAGGATGGCATGGATCAGTAAGGCCAGCAACAGGCCGACCAGCCCCCCCACAATGAGGCCTGGGACTCCTCCAACCCCCAAAAACGCCAAACCAATGTCTGTGGACAAATCAGCCAGAATGGCCGAGGCCAATCCCACCGAGTAGAGCCGGATGTAGCTCAAGATGTGGCCGCATTGGGTGGGCAATTCCACAATCATGAGGGGCGCAGCGGCGCGGATCATGCCCACTATGAAAAGGGCGCCACCCATGAGCATCGGGACAAGTAACCAGAAGGGATATTTTTCGGACATGAAACCGTAACTGAAGATGATCAGGGCCATCACGCCCCCGAAATAGCCACAGGCTTCCCAGAAAGCCTTAGGCTCTTTTTGGCGGCGTGCCAGTTGGGCTTTGAGGATGAAGCCGTGCAGCACCTGGATGATGCCGAAGATTATGGAAACCATGATCAACAAAGCCGCAGTGGCAACAGGGTTCGTGCGGGGAATCAAAACGGGAATCATTCCCGGTTCTGCTCTCGTTCCGAAGACCTTTAACTGCGTGAGCAGGTTGCCAAAAAATTCCCCATATAACAATCCGAACAATACGGTCCACATGATCAGGGGTTTCATGATTTGCACCATCTGCCCCAACGCCGAAGGTTTGAGCCGCAACTTGAGAAAATTTAGCCTCAATTCCTGGTTGCGACTTTTAAGAGCGGACAGATACCAGGCTATGCCCAGAAAAACCAGCCCATAGCCTACGTCGCCCACGATCATGCCGAACCATAACGGGAACAGAATGGCGCTGATCCAGGTCGGGTCCAAGCTATCGTAGCGCGGTGTAATGAGAAAGGAGATCAGCGGCTCAAATGGCTTGATCCATTGGGGATTTTCCATCGTCACCGGAACCCGCTCCGGGGCCTCATGTTCCTCAGCCGGCTCAAAGGCAGAAAGGAGCTCATCACCGAATTGGCTCAGTGATTCAACGACCCTGGTCCTCATACGTGCGGGGACCCAACCGAACAGCGCCATGCCATAGCGGCCGAAGGCCAGGGCCTTGAGGGTCTGAAGGCGGTTAGCCTCATCGCTGGCGCGGGTCCATATACCCGGCAGTAGCTTAGCCGCTTCCTCGGCAAGACGGCGCAATTCCTCGGCTATCCCGGCCATCTCCTGGGGGATGAGGGTAGACCTCATCGTCAGCCGCGCCGCCATGGTCCTGAGGTCCAGCCCGGCGTATTCTCCCGGCCGCGGGAGTTCGGCCAACCCCACCCGGTGGAGCAGGCCTCTGGCTGCCCCGGCATCGCTCTTCAGGGTAATGATGACCGCCACCAACTTGTCCCCCACCGGCCCCTGAGCCAGGAGAAACCGGTCATTGAGCGCCGACGCCAGTTCCGGTCCCAAGGCCTCAAGGTCGGCCCTCCGCTCCACCACGAAGGGAATCACTGAGAGCCTGGAACTTCCGTCCAGCCCCTGCACGGCTGCCGCCAGAGACTCCACGGCCTCAGCGTACTGATCCACTAATTGTCGTTCGTCTGTGAGCCGTTCCCGTTTCTCTATCAGAGTGGCCGCGCTTTGTTCCATGGAAGAACTTGCGGCTTCGGCATCCTCCAGATCACCCTGAAAGGGTTCCACCCCGGCATCGAGTTCCAACTTCAGGAGATTGGCGGCATGGACCGCCGCTGACCTTACAGCTTCATATCTCTTGAGTTGCGCCTCTCTCTCGGGCTCAAGCCGGTATTCGCCCAACCGGTCCCTGGGAACAGAGTCAACCTGGACGACGCCAACCTGCTGCAATGTGAAGAGGACCGTAGGAGCCAGCCGCTTGGAGCCTACAATAAAGAGCTTTTCCATCCGGGCAATCACGGCATGACCTTTTTAAGAATGAAGGCAACGGCCTGATCGATATTTGGCAGAGCCTGGCTGCGGAGGCGCTCTTTCTCCTCAACGGCCTGGGCTTGGGCCTCCGCTTTAAGCTCGGCGCGGGCCTTCGCTGTCCGAGTTCTCCAGTCTTCTTCCATCTGCTGGACTTGAGTTTCAGCTTCAGCCAAAAGGCGATGACTCTCTTCTTCGGCGGTCTTGACCCTCTGGCCGGCAACCCGGTGAGCCTCTTCCACCTTGGCGGCCAGGTCCTGATCGAGTTTCGCCAGGTTTTCTATCAATTCAAGCCCTTGCACCGCTCCTCCGCTTCTGTCTCCTGCTGATCAAGTGCTGCCGGGATAGCCCTTAGCCCCTTCAACTTCCAGCGCACCTAATTCAGGGACAAACCTTTGCCAGCCTTCTCTCTCGGCCTATGAAACGGTAACTCTTTGGTAATCACTGCAAGGCGGGATGTCAATGAGATCAGCCGGCCAGGAGGAGGGCTTCAATCCTCATTTCCACCCTCAGAAATGGAGGTGGAGCACGAAAGTTTCCCAGGCCGTCGACCTGCCCATAGAGTACCACAAGAAGAACTCACAAAAAAAATACCATCAGGGGCTTATGGATCGCTTTTGGCCAAATTCAGGAACCATTTTCCTGACAAGGAGCTGGATTACCTATCCTCAGAGGAGATACTTTCCCTTCTCACCGGCCTCGACGACACCTGTAAGCAGCTCACCAGGCACACCCGCTGCGCCCCTGTTTTCCTAAAACCTCCTGCTGGTCCCCATGGACGAGGTAATCACCTTTACCATCGTTCTGGTTGGAGGCATCCTGGCCAGCTTCCTGGGCTTGTGCAGGCCTTGAAGACCCAACCCGCCTTGGGGCTGGGAGGGCAGTGATGGAAGTCCTGACGATCGAGAGACTCAGCGGCCTCAATCTGTGACTTTCCCGGGAATTCCTACCTTGGCCCAGTGATAAAAAAGAAAA
>Ga0207826_1000536_pt1 | contig 10616 bp, 16 predicted proteins | sample LuqExpMetageno80_FD_187837 | JGI IMG/M metagenome (GOLD analysis project Ga0207826, IMG submission 187837) | Tropical forest soil microbial communities from Luquillo Experimental Forest, Puerto Rico - Sample 80 (SPAdes) | ecosystem: Environmental > Terrestrial > Soil > Tropical forest ... | reverse complement strand
GACAGCCAGTGCTCTGTCCGACGGGGACTTTCACCCCGCTGTTGGTGCGCACTCTCAGGCGCACGAGGGGAGCTGCTTGCAGCTCCTGGGCTCCTGGGTGTTGCAAGCAACGCCCCTCCGGCGCGCTTCGAGAGGACGACTTCTTGAATTCTTGGCTTCTTGAATTCCTGGACTTGCTAGTTCTCTTCGCTTCTGCTTCAAAAGCGCCGTGCGATTCCGGCCAACAGCAACAATCTGGTTTATCGTGCTGGCACCGTTCCTGACTCTCGTGATGTTAGCAGCCGGATACATCTGGGGCTTATGGATCTTGTTTGTATCTCATGTGCTACTGATAGGGACAACTGTGGTTCCCTCGCTGCAAGGGTTCGGCCCAGTCGTAACGAAATATTGCACCAGTGCTAAGACGGCCTGGTTGACGATCGATGATGGACCCGATCCGAACACAACACCGCACGTCATTGCGCTTTTGGAGAAATTCGGCGCTCGCGCCACATTCTTTTTGATCGGTGCAAAAGCAGCTAAGTATCCGGCGTTAACCCGCATGATATTGGATGCCGGTCACACCATCGGCAACCACACTCAAACCCACCCGCAGTTCAGTTTCTGGCGACTCGGCCCAAAGGCTCTCGCGCGGGAAATTGACGCATTCGAAGGAACAATAACTTCCCTGGGGATTGCCTCGTCGTTCTGGTTTCGTGCGCCGACCGGCATGAAGAACCCGTTCCTGCATCCGATTTTGGCAGCGCGCGGTCTTCGACTGGTCGGATGGAGCGCCCGGGCCTATGATACACAGATCGATGATTCCGCAAAAATTGTTGAGCGGATCAAACGTTCCGTTGTTTCCGGCACAATTATTTTGCTGCATGAAAGACCACATCCGGAGGTCTGCCTGAGGGCATTGGAACTGCTGTTAGAAGAACTCACCGCGGAGCATTTCGAGCTGATTCTGCCCGAACCGAAAGAACTGCTGGCAGGGCGGTGTACAATCTGTTGGGAAACATCTTGAACGCGCCCCCGGCTGAGTGACACTTTGCAGGCATGGACGAGTATTACGTCACACTCGCGGAAGCGTTACGGGAGCGACTGGATGTCATCTCGGATCGCCAACTTCGGGAACAAAATCCCACAGCCCACCTGACAAGACTGAGGCAGGCTTCTGAACGCATCGAGCAACTGAAAAAAGATTTGCCGCTCAACGCCGATCCGATGCTCACACATTATTTGGATCGAATGAGTCTCAGCAAGGCGCTCGAGTTTGTCCAAAATCATTACCTCCGCTAACCCGCAAAAGTCACTCGCTTTAGGAATCGGCGAGCTATTGCGGGTTAGAAAGCTTTAAATAGAAATAAATCGAACAAACTGTTTGAAACTCTTCTCTGAAAAAGGCAGCGGAGTTTTCCGGCCTAGCCGGAGAATTCTGCTGCTACAGCCTGCATCGCTCACAAATCTCTAAGATTTGTGAGCGATGCAGGCTAATGTTGTCGTCCGATGCAAATTGCTGTGCTCGCGGACATACATGGAAATCTGCCGGCTCTGGAAGCGGTTGCAGCGGACATCGAGCACCTTAATCCTGACCTCGTATTTGTGGCCGGGGATTTCCAGAACCGCGGACCGAACCCGCTTGAAGTCACGAAGTTCGTCGCGCAGAGCGGATGGACACTTTTACGCGGGAATCACGAAGATTACGTGATCCGGCAGAGCCAGAATTCTCGAACTCAGGACAATACTGACTACTACAATTGGCTGCCTGCGCGATGGACCGCCAACTTGACACGCGATTTTGTGGATTTGATCAAACGGTTACCGATCGCGACGACGCTGACTGGTCCGGACAAACTTTCGATCACCATCGCGCACGGTTCCAAACGGTCGAACGACGAAGGGTTTTTTCCTACTACTCCGGAAGCCAAGGCTAAGGAGATGATCGGTGACGACCCGCCTGCCCTTCTGTGTGTTGGACATTCTCATCTTCCTCTGGTGCGGCGGATCAATGCTACTCTTTTAGTCAATGTAGGCTCAGTTGGATTTCCTTTCGATGGCGATCGGCGCGCCTGCTATGGACTCATTACATGGGATCGCAATCGTTGGGAGGTCGATATTCGCCGAATCGAATACGCCGTCGACAAAGTGGTTGAGGAGTTCGAGAGAGTGAAATTTTATCAGGGCGCCGGTCCCCTTTCCTACGTGATTCGGCGGGAGCTGGAATCTGCTCGCCCTCACCTTACCCCGTTCCAGTATCTGTTCGGGCCGCCGCTTCGAGCCGGCAAGTTATCGATCCTCGACGCAGTCGAAGCCTATTTGGAGATGCCGCAGAAAGATATCGAGGACCAGTTCATTCGGCTATTCAGCAAGTAGCTCACACTGCTAGCCTCAATACCGTTCACCTAAGGTTAGCATAGGCTGCCAGCCTGTCTGCTGCACCGATTGATGGTCATTAGCCTGCATCGCTCACAAATCCTAAAGCGATTTGTAAGCGGTGCAGGCTCAGGCAATTAAAGGTGAACCCCTTTACCGGGAATAAAGCTCAACAACCAATTGCTCGTTCACAATCGGCGCGATCTCTTCACGGGTAGGAATCCGCATAACCTTACCTTGGAATTGATCCTTCTCCGCGACCAGCCAGTCTGGCACCGGCTGAATTTGGGTAAGCTCAAGATTGCGGGCGATCAGGCGCCGAGAACCCGGTTTATCTTTGATTGCGACAGCGTCTCCCGCTTTCAAATTGTAAGAAGCCACGTCCACCTTCCGATTGTTCACGGTGACATGTCCGTGATTTACGAGTTGGCGAGCTGCGTTACGAGAATTCGCGAATCCGAGCCGATAAACTACATTATCGAGCCGGGTTTCTAGCATCTGCAACAAGGTCTCACCAGTGACACCGCGTTTTCGTAGTGCAGTCTCAAAATAACGGCGGAACTGACGTTCGAGCAAGCCATACTGATGCCGCAGTTTCTGTTTCTCGGCGAGAGCGGTAGCGTAATCTGATTGTTTCCGACGGGACCCCTTCGGACCGTGCATACCGGGTGGATAATTCTTCCTCTCCAGGGCTTTGCTCGGACCAAATAGAGCGACTCCGTACCGACGACTAATTTTCGACTTGGGACCTGTGTAACGAGCCATGATAAAGTTTTTCCTCGAGGTCTCAGACGCGGCGCTGTTTCGGCGGGCGACAGCCGTTATGCGGAACCGGTGTAACGTCCCGGATAACCGAAATATCAAGACCGATCGCTTGAATCGCACGCACGGCGGACTCGCGTCCGGCGCCTGGGCCTTTGACCAGCACTTCAACTTCCTTCAGGCCATGTCCCATGGCTTGGCGGCATGCGTCCTGGGCGACCAACTGCGCAGCGTACGCGGTGCTCTTCCGGGATCCCTTAAATCCAACTTTACCCGCGCTCGACCAACCGATCACATTGCCGTTCAGGTCGGTGATCGAGACGATTGTGTTGTTAAAAGTCGCCAGGATGTGAGCGACTCCAGCAGCAACGTTTTTGCTACCCTTGGCTTTGACGATCTTCGGCTTATCAGCTTCTCCGCCGTCGAGTGAGAGAGTCACTTTCGCGGCTTCCGGGCCGGTCGTCTCCTTCTTGGTTTTCGGCTTGGGGGTTCGTGCTACCTTCGCCGGTTCTGCGGTCGGAGCCGGTGCCGGCGCCTCGGCAGCGGTCACCGGAGGCCCAACAGACGCCGATTCATTTTTCGGAGCGGGCGTGGGTGTCGTAGTTTCGTTAGCCATTCCTTATTTCCTTCGATTAGACTTTCCCTGCCTTCGCATCTTTATTGCGTTGCACGCCGACAGTCTTCCGCGGGCCCTTTCGAGTACGAGCATTCGTCGAAGTTCTTTGACCCCGGACGGGAAGACCGCGAATGTGGCGGATTCCTCTATAGGACCGAATCGCCTGCAAACGTTTCAGGTTTCCTTGGATATCTCGCCTGAGATCGCCTTCTATCAGTAATCCGCTTGCATTGATTGCGTGAACAATTTCACCCAACTGTTCGGGAGTCAGGCTTTTGGCGCGCAAGTTTGGGTCAATGTTCGCCTGCTCAAGGATCTTCTTCGCTGTCCTGAGTCCGATGCCGTAAATGTAGGGCAGTGAAGCTTCGATCCGCTTATCTCCAGGTATATCAACTCCAAGTATTCGAGGCATATCTAATCATTCGGGCCCGTTGGATGGTTCAATCAGCCGAGGCTGTTAAAACCAGACAGCTTAGCCCTGTCGCTGTTTATGCCGTGGATTTTTGCAAACCACACGGACGACATTTCTTCTCTTTATAATTCTGCAGCTCTCACAGAGCCGCTTAACTGAAGGTCTCACTTTCATCCAAATCCGTTCTCAGGGGACAAAAAAACGCAACCCGAGGAGATCCCCACTCAGGAGCGTTTCTCATTCACAACCTCACTTTTGCCGGAAGGTTATTCGCCCTTTCGTCAAGTCGTAAGGCGACATCTCTACCATAACTTTGTCTCCTGGCAAGATCCGAATGAAATGTAAACGCATTTTTCCGGAGATATGCGCCAAAATCCGATGTCCGTTCGGTAGCGCCACCCGAAACATAGTGTTCGGCAACAACTCTACTACCTTGCCTTCAACTTCGATGACGTCTTTTCGCGCCATGTCAAAATCTCTGGTTCACCTTTCGTCACTAAAACGGTGTGTTCAAAATGTGCAGACGGAGAGTGGTCGGCCGTAACGACCGTCCAATCGTCATCCAATACTTTCACCGTGGCTCGGCCCATGTTGACCATCGGTTCTATAGCCAGAGTCATTCCGGCTCTCAATTTGGCCGTGACCCCGGATGTACGGTAGTTCGGGATCTGCGGTTCTTCATGAAGGTTGCGGCCGACTCCGTGGCCCACAAATTCTCTGACTACGCTGAATCCATTGGACTCGACTTCATCTTGGATAGCCGCGCAGACTTCGCCCAGACGGTTGCCTTCGCGAGCGTTTTCAATTCCCCTGTAAAGAGCCTCTTCGGTCACGCCAAGGAGACGCTGCACATCGTCATTCACAACCCCAACGGCAATCGTCGCTGCGGTATCGCCGACGAAGCCGCTCAGCACGACACCAATATCCAGCTTCACGATATCCCCATATTGAATCCGTCGGGAGCTGCCGATTCCATGAACAACCTCGTCGTTCACCGAAATGCAGATATGACCGGGAAACTGCCTGTAACCGAGGAAAGCGCTCATGCAACCGGCCGCCTCCATCAGCTTCGCTGCGGATTGGTCTACCTCTCTCGTTGTGATCCCAGGGCACAGCATCGAGGAAAGCTGCTCAAGAATTTTGCTCGCCAACTTGCAAGACGCTCGCATCCTGTCGATTTCGTGCGGTGTTTTGATCGGGATCATTCCATTGTCAGTCGGCTCACGTCGTTAAAAACCAATCCAGCCCCACGGTCGGCGTCGACGCGTGCCAATATACCTCGTCTCTTGTAAAAGTCTGTCACCGGAAGAGTTTTCTCCCGGTACTCCTGCATACGCCGCTCCAAGGCAGCGGCGGTATCATCTTCCCTGGCTTCGAGCTGGCCGCCGCAGTTGGGGCACGGATCACCCCCGTCTCCAACATGCCTGCCAATGCTGATCACTTTCCCGCATGTGGAACAAGTCAACCTTCGCAACATGCGAGCCCGAATTGTCTCGCCTGAAATTTCCAAAGATTCGCTTCACCCCAACGCACTATCTCTGGTTGACAAATATCGAGACGGCCACTCCCGCAACCGCCAACACGGCGAACGCCAACCACATCCACAGCAGAACGCTCTCCTTCACTACTCTCCCGGTTCCGCCTACTGCACGTTCGAAACGGCCTCGTATACGACCCTTGCGCAAAAAACCATCGTAGTGCCGCTGAATCAAGTGAGTCTCGACCTGCCGCATCGTGTCCAGGAGGACGCCAACGATGATAAGAAGGCTCGTTCCACCAAAGAAACGAGCCGTCATTCTCGGAACTCCAAGCCAGGTAATCATCGTTTCCGGAATCACAGCGATAATCGTCAAGAAAAGAGCTCCCGCGAAAGTCAATCGAGTCAACGTGTACTCGAGAAATTCAGCCGTCGGCTTCCCGGGCCGATATCCAGGGATGTATCCATTATACTTTTTGAGATCATCCGCGATTTGAGTTGGCTGAAACTGAATTGCAACCCAGAAATAGCTAAAGAAGAAGATCAGAGCTGCGGTCAATGCATAGTGCCAAACGCCGACTGCCATCGCATTGGAGAGCGTTACCGCCCATTCCTGATTCCGGAACGCCATGCTCAAAATCGTCGACGGAAACAGAAGAATGGCCTGGGCAAAGATGAGCGGCATCACCCCGACGGCGTTGACCTTCAAGGGCAGATACTGGGTCTGGCCGCCATAGACTTTCCGTCCAACCACGCGTTTGGCGTATTGGATGCTGATCTTCCGCTGTCCTTGCGTCAAGGCGATCACGGAAGCCACAACCAAGACCAGGAACGCGATCATCAAGACCAACACCATTGGACTCACCCGGCTAGGAGCTCCACCCGAAGGGACAAAAGTGTTCCAAACCTGCACTAAAGCACCGGGTAGCGAGGCGACGATCCCTACCGTGATGATAAGAGATGTCCCGTTACCAATCCCGCGATCCGTGATCTGATCGCCGATCCACATCAGAAACATCGTTCCCGCACTTAATGTCAACGTAGCAATAAACTGGAAGCCAAAGCCCGGATTCTCGACCAATGGACCAAGGCGCGCCGTTACTGCGTCGATTCCCTGCAAGAAAGGATTTGAGGAAGGATTCTGCATCGACACGGCCAGCAAGTATCCCTGAAAGATGCACAGACCGAGGGTCACGTACCGGGTATATTGAGTGATCTTTTGCCGGCCACCATCCTCCCGAGCCAGCTTGTTCAGGCGCGGGACCACCGCAGTGAGCAACTGCATCATGATGGATGCACTGATGTACGGCATAATGCCCAGCGAAAAGACGGCGCAATGCTCCAGCGCGCCTCCGGCGAAAATATTAAAAAGAGCGGCCACGCCCCCGCTAGCCGACTTGGCCATGGAGCTTTGAAACCACTCGTTTAAGACGTGGGCATTGACTCCCGGGATCGTAATTGCCGCACCTGCTCGGACGATCACCAACATCGCAATCGTAAAGAGGATGCGCTGGCGCAATTCCGGGATCTTAAAGATATTCGTGAATGCGGAAATCATTTGGAGAACGACCGAAGATTAACCGCGAACAACCGCCGATCCCCCAGCCTTCTCGATTCCCTGACGCGCTGTTTCGCTGAATTTGTCGGCTTCGACCGTCAACTTTTTCGTTAGCGCGCCGCGACCCAGAATCTTCAGGCCATCAAAGCTTCCGTTGATAAAACCCTCTTCGCGCAGAAGCTGTTCGGTTACGTGCGTACCTTCTCCGAATTGCTCGAGATCGCCGAGATTCACGATCGCAAAAGACGTTTTGAATTTAGCGTTGTTGAATCCGCGTTTTGGCAGCCGCCGGATGAGCGGCATTTGACCACCTTCAAAGCCGAGTCGGATACTACCGCCTGAACGAGCCTTTTGTCCCTTATGACCTTTGCCACTGGTTTTTCCGTGGCCGGAACTCTCGCCGCACCCGAGCCGCTTAACCCGGTGCTTCGCTCCGGGGCGAGGTTTCAATTCGTGTAACTGCATAAAATATTGATTCTCAGTTGGTAGGGACGCGCCCCGCGCGTCCAAGCTCTTTTGGCGATCGTGGCCGGAAGTGTAGCACCAAACCCCTACCTTGTTTCCTTCCCGCGAAGCCTCAGTATGTCCTGGCGGCGCCGGAGTCCGCGCAATGCTTCAATCGTGGCCTTAACAACGTTGGCGTGATTGCTTGAGCCAAGCGACTTCGCCAGCACATCTTTTATACCCGCAGCTTCCACTACAGCCCGCACGCCGCCGCCCGCAATCACCCCAGTACCCGGAGAGGCGGGCCGCAACAGGACCCGTCCACCGCCAAATTCTCCGATCACCTCATGAGGAATTGTGTTTTCCTGGACAGCCACCGAAACCATCGATTTGCGAGCAGATTCAGATGCTTTACGAATGGCTTCCGAGACTTCGTTCGCCTTCCCGAAGCCATAGCCCACGCGTCCCTTGTGGTCCCCCGCGACGATCAGGGCGCTGAAACTGAACCGGCGTCCGCCTTTCACCACCTTTGCACAGCGATTGATGAACACCACTTTCTCGGTCGTGTCGCCCTTCTGCGCGTTCCGATCACCCGAACTGTCGCCACGACGATTTCTAACATCCATTGCCATAATGTTTCTGCCATCGGGGACCGGTTCACAGACCGATGCCCACTAAATTAAAATTCCAATCCTCCGGCGCGGGCTGCGTCCGCCAACGCCTTCACTTTCCCGTGGTAACTAAAACCTCCTCGGTCAAACACCACAGCCTTGATGTTCTTCTGCAAACTTCTTTCAGCCACAAGCGCACCGAGTTTTACCGCCATCGCCACATTAGCGTTCGTCCGGCGATTTCCCTTCACACTCGACTCTACGGTCGACGCCGCAGCCACAGTTTTGCCGAGAGAATCGTCGATCACTTGCGCATAAATATGCCGCCCGGAGAAGTGTACCGCGAGACGAGGACGCTTCGCCGTGCCATTAACGCGCCGGCGAATTCTCTGATGTCGAACTTCTATGCGATCAATCGTTGCCATTTTTTGTCAAAGAGACAAATCGGATCTGTCTCTGCTTTAATAGTTGTTACTGGACCGTCTTGCCTTCCTTCCGGAGAATCTGTTCGCCAGTGTACCTGATCCCCTTACCCTTGTACGGTTCTGGCGGATAATACGACCGAATATCGGCGGCGACCTGACCAACCATTTGTTTGTCGATTCCCTCGATCAAAATCCTGGTGTTTTCCGCAACCGTGATTTTGATCCCATCCGGAATCGGGAACGATACCGGATGCGAGAACCCAATATTCAAATTCAGATTCTTGCCCTGCACCTGTGCACGAAATCCAACGCCGTGAATTTCAAGTCCTTTCTGGAACCCCTGGCTCACACCGATCACCATGTTGTGAATCAAGCTGCGAGAGAGCCCGTGAAGCGCCTTTACAGTTCTAGTCTCGGTATTCCGATCCAAAACCGCCTGCTTTCCTTCAATACGGAGCTTGATTTGCTTTGGCAAAACCCACTCCAGCTTCCCTTTTGGACCTTCCACTTTGATCGAACCCGCATCGGAAACGTCCATCTTTACTGTTTCAGGAATTTCGATCGATTTTTTGCCAATACGCGACATACCCAAACCTCCTTACCAAATAAGAGCCAGCAATTCACCGCCTACACGCTCTTTGCGAGCCTCCCGGCCCGTAATAATCCCCCGTGACGTCGAAAGAATGGCAACACCCATTCCACCGAGTACCCGCGGAATATCATCTGAACCCACATATTTTCGCAGGCCGGGCTTGCTCATCCGTTTAAGACCGGTCAACGCCGGAGTACGATTCACGAATTTCATCGTTACTTTGATTTGCGCAGGCTTGCTCTGCGTGTCGACCTCGAACTCAGAGATATATCCTTCCTGCTTCAAGATGCGGGCAATCTCCTCTTTCATTCGAGAGTAAGGCACGGATACATCGCCTCGGTGCGCACGCGCCGCATTACGAAGCCGTGCCAGAAAATCTGCGATCGGATCTGAGAGGTTACTCATCAATTATTCTCCTGAGACAGAGCCTTTGCGGGTTGCTTCTTATCGCTGAACGGTATGCCCAGTTCAATCAGAAGCGCTTTGGCTTCTTCGTTCGTTTTTGCCGTGGTGACAATCGTGATGTCAAATCCGACATTGCGCTTGACTTTGTCGAGGTCCACTTCGGGAAAAATGGACTGATCCGGGACACCCAGCGTGTAATTGCCCTGACCGTCAAATGCCTTGGGAGAGATTCCGCGGAAATCGCGAATTCGCGGCAACGCCATCTTAATGAGCCGCTCGAGAAATTCGTACATTCGGTCTCCCCGCAAAGTCACTTTCGCGCCTATCGCTTGACCCTTGCGAAGCTTGAAATTGGAAATGCTCTTTTTCGACTTTGTTTCGGCCGGCTTCTGGCCGGTGATCAATGAAAGCTCCTTCTTCGCATCCTCAAGCGCTTGTTTCAGGTCGGCGCTATGGGCCGGAATGCAAGTGTTGACTACCACTTTATCTACCTTGGGCACCTGAAGAGCATTTTTGTAGCCCAGGGTCTTTCTAAGCGCCGGCGCCACTCGCTCCCGGTATTCTTTATACAGTTCGGCTTTCATCGTTTACTCCCCCCGACTTTTCTTTGGCTTTGCGCCACGAGTCTCGATCAGTTTCACATTCGAGATATGAATCGGACCCTCACGCGTGATAATCGCGCCGTTCGGATTATCCTGAGACTTGCGCTGAGTCTTTTTGATCAGGCGGACTCCCTCTATCAATACCTGTTGTTTCCTCGGTAGAACCTGCAAGACTTTCCCGGACGCTCCCCGATGGTTGCCAGAGATCACCTGAACTTCGTCGCCCTTTTTTACGTGAAACTTCAGTCTGTTCATAATACTTCCGGAGCGAGCGAAATAATTTTCATGAAATTTTTCTCACGCAACTCCCGAGCAACCGGTCCAAAAATGCGCGTACCGCGGGGGTTCAGGTCCTTG